>Ga0247822_10000522_pt1 | contig 20919 bp, 19 predicted proteins | sample 13C_Cellulose_Da_FD_192423 | JGI IMG/M metagenome (GOLD analysis project Ga0247822, IMG submission 192423) | Soil microbial communities from agricultural site in Penn Yan, New York, United States - 13C_Cellulose_Day30 | ecosystem: Environmental > Terrestrial > Soil > Agricultural land | place...
TGGGTTGAGCAGCGGGAACGTACTGAAGATCACGAAGGGGTTGGTCTATGTGACATTTCCAGACGTGCAGTTGGCGGTGGGGGATTCGCTGTCGGTGTCGTTTCGTTATCGGTTTGCTGAGGGTGCCCAGGAGACGGGGTTTCCGTTTCGCTTTGGGTTCTTTAAGGACAGCAATGGAACTCCATCGGACGGGTTGGCGCCGGGCTATTGGCTGATGTCGAATCCGGCGACGGATGAAGGCACCGCGATGATCGTCGTGGAGGAGGGGACCGATAGCTCGATGGGCGGCGGACAGGACTTCGCCGCGTTGGAGGGCAGTTTTCCGGCTCCCAACGGGAGTCCGGCAGTGAACAAGGTCACCTTCAAGGTCGAGCGCACGGCCGAGGATGGCGTCGATATTTCTGCTCAATTCAATGACGATAGCGCGTATACCCGAACGGATGGAAAAGGGAAGGTGACGCAGTTCAATGGTTTTGCGATTTCCATCGCGACCATGGCTAATACGCAGTTCCTGGTGGATGACGTGATCTTGAGTGTGGACCGCAAGGTCAAGTGAGGGGGCTCGTCCAAATCTGCGGAAACTAGATCATTTTAGGTGGTTCTGTAACCCGTTCTTTACGGAGGCTAAATAGTGGGACGGGCGGCATGAATCCATGCTGCTGTGACGCTGGGAGTAAGCAGCGGCCGTTCTTCCGGCGCTCGCCGATAACCAGTGGCTGTTTCTCGTGCTTTAGTCTGTCGTCGGGATCACCGGCACCTTGCGAGCCAGTGCGGGAAAGCGAGTGTACTCGTTTTTACCGCAGCAGTGAGGGTAGAGGCCGAGTGTGGCCCAGACGTACCATGCAGCCATCTCGCCGTTGTCTTCATCGCCCGGAAAGGTATCCGGCGTGTAAAGCTCGGTGGCGACCCGGCGAAACCAATAGGCGGTTTTTTCGGGTTGGCCATTTAGGGCGAAGAGAGGGAGAAAGCCGTGGACGGGCTGGTTCGAATGCGCGTATTGACCGAACCCGGCGAGTGCCATTTCGGTCATCTCGTGGATTTCGAAACCATACTCGTCCGCCTCAAAGCTGGGAGGAGTGGCGAGCATGAGATCAAGCTTGGCGCAGAGTTGCGCGCTGCCGCCATAGAGTGAGGCGAGGCCGGCGGGATCGTGGGGAACGTTAAAGCTGTGTTGCCAGGCACCTCCCTCGATGTATCCGGCACCCCAGCGAAACGGGCGGAAGGGCGTCTTCCATGAGCCGTCGCTCAGCTTTTCACGCATGAAGCCGACCGAGGGATCGAAGATGTTGCGATAGTATTGGGTGCGAGGGAGGAGGCTGTCGGCTTCCTTGTTACGACCGAGATGGCGAGCGACTTGAGCGACGCAGAAATCATTGTACGAGTAGTCTAGCGTACAGGAGACCGCATAGTGGTGGAGGTCGCTGGGGACATAGCCGAGGCGCAGGAAGTCGGCTAGCTCGCGCCGACCATAGGCTCCATGATCGCTGGGGACGGTGGCGTTTTTCCAAAGATAAGTGAAGGCGCCCTCCACATCCCAATCGGTAATATCTCGAGCGACAGCGTCGGCGGCGACGACATCGAAATGTGTCCCGATCATGCAATCGCGGAGGCCCGGGCTGGCCCACTTCGGCGTCCAGCCCGCCTGGTGCGAGGCATTGAGCCAGCCCTCGAGGATGGCTTTTAGCTTATCGGGATAAAAGAGAGCGAGCAGCGGGTAGACGGTGCGATGGGTATCCCAGAAGCCATTGTCCGTGCAGAGATGGCCGGAGTGGATGCCCCCGTCGTAGGGGCTGTAGTGAACGGTCTGTCCGTCCGCGTCGATCTCGTCGAGGAAACGCGGAAAGAGGAGGCAGCGGTAAAGACAGGAGTAGAAGGTGCGCTCCTGCTCCTCGCTATGCCCCTCAATGGGGATACGAGCGAGGAGAGACTCCCAAATAGTTTCTCCATCAGCTTGGATGTTCGCAAGATGAGCTGGAGCGAGTTCGCGGCGGTAGGTCTCGCGGGCGATGTCTTCACTAATAAACGATGCGGCGAGACGCAGTTCCACATGCCGGATGCGCGCGGGAAAAGTCCAGTAGCCACCGTCCGATAATGCGGTGTAGCTTTCAGGAGCCTGATCGAAGACCCCATGAAAGTGGAGGGCGAAGTTTTCGGGAACGCCTTGGTTGTGGTCGCTCGATGTGCCGCTGAAGGATGCCCCGGACTGGCTTGCCATACGATGCGGGCCATCAAAGTGGAGACGGATCTTGAGAGGCTCGCTACTCTCTGTGTCGAAGGTGAAGATCGCCCCTCGCTCGGTCGGAGCCATCTGCGTCTTAATTCCATATCTTAGTGAGTGCCAGGCGAGGAAGTGGGGGTGACACTCGTTGAGTTGGTAGGCCGAAGATTGATGCTCGATCGATGGGAACGCCTGTCCATGGAAGGGCGTGACCAGCATGCTGCCGTAGTCCCCCATCCAAGGACTGGGCTGGTGGGTCAGGCGTACTCCCCATACTTTACGATGCGCGGGATGGAAGAACCAATTCGGCGACGCGGTTTGGAGTGCCCAATGATGAAGTCCAAACGGGCGAGCAACGATCGGGAGAGTGTTCCCCGTGGAGTAGTCTTTTTCGGAGGCGGAGCCTTGGAGCGGGTTAACGAGGTCGAGGAGCTTGGCCATGAGAGGACGTCGCGAGTATTAGGCAACTCTACTTCCGAGCGGAGGCGCGGATCGAGATGGGCTCAGTGCCGGGAATCGCCTCATATTGGACGAGGCCATCCTTAACGGCTACTTTGGTTTCGGTCGAGCCTTGCTTGACTTGCACCTCCTGCCAATTTGCGGGCACCGTGGTGGAGAGCGTGAGCGGTAGATCGTAAAAGGCAGGATCCGCCGGGCTGGTGAGTTGGACGGTGATTTGGTCTTGGTCGGAGGAGAGAGTCTTTACCTCGGCCCCCGTGCGCTCGGTGACGTACTGGTGCCAAGAGACGGGATCGGTGATCCAGATTTTGTCCTGATTGGCCTGGAGCTTATCCAGGATGGCGATATACATCTCCATCGGAGTGACGAGCCAGTCGCCACCGACACCATGAAAGGCGAGGTACTCCATGTCTCCCTTGGCGAGAGCCTTGTCGACGAGAGCAAGCATGTCTTCGAGGTTCTTGAACTGAAACGGATACCCCTTGAAAGGAGGGCGTTCGACGAGGTGATACTTAGCGAGAAGGACCTTTTTTTCCTCTGCCGTGATGGTCCAGGGAACACCGCCTGGTTGACCAAAAGAAACAAGTCGGGGTTGCTTGCGTTCAGGATAGCGGGCCATGATCTCGGCATTGCATTTCGCGAGCTCCTGGTCGAGTTGATCAACGCTGGTGGCGCCGACGTGGGTATAGGTATGATTCGCGTATTCGATACCGGGAGCTGGGTTGGCCCATTCTTTCTCCAGGCTCTTGTAGGGAGGGTTTCCGGGGTTGATGTAGAAAGTGCCGACCATGTTGCGTTTGACCAGCTCGGGGATGGCGTTCTTGATGGCCGATGGCGCGCTGTCGTCGAACTGAAGGAGGAAAACGGCTTGTTTGCCTTCGGGCCATTTGAGAATTTTGGTCTCGCTGGCGGGATCGGCGGCCGTGGCCAAGGGAGAGAGGCTCATGAGAGATGCGACGACAGGAAGACATGCAGTGAGAAAGCGGTGTGCATGGCGGCAGGGGGAACGGTCCATAATAGGGCGTTAATTCTTTTCCAAAGGAAGAGGGGTTGTCAGGCTTCATTCTATTCTAACTATGGCATCCGGTAAACAATTGCTTCCGAGAGGAGTCTAAAGTTAGAATTTTGCATCTGTTGCTAGAGGAGAGCGGATGCGCTTTAATGGTATGACATGAATTTCCCCTCCGCGCTTCGAAGTCTGGCTCACGCATTTCTTATGGTCCCCGTGCTAGCGATCGTTTCCCCTACCGATGAATTGCAGGCGGCATCTTCCTCGGATGGCAAAACTCCGGCCGAGTATGTCGTTTCGGTCGCGACAGATCGGGCGGATGCTCTTTATAAGAAAGGCGAGACGGTCACTTTCAATATCGACCTGCAGCATAACCAACAACCGGCGGCGGATGAGTCGGTGAACTGGGTGATCTCGAAAGATGGCGTAGCGCCCATCGAGAAGGGCAAGGCGAAGCTGGTCGACGGCAAGGCCTCGATCACGGGCAAGCTGGACGAACCCGGGTTCCTGCAGTGCACGGTGACTTTTCAGAAAGAAAAGACAGATATCAAGGCGCTCGCTGGAGCGGGTATCGATCTCGCCGACATCAAGCCGAGCCTTCCCGTGCCGGAGGACTTCGAGGCATTCTGGGCGGCGAAGAAAAAGGAACTCGCGGCGATCCCCTATAACGCAAAGCTAACGTCTGTGCCGCCGCCGGCGAATCGCGACGGGGTGGAGACATTTGATTTTCAGGTGGACTCGATCGGCGCTCCCTCGACGGGCTACTATGCCCGTCCGATCGGCGCTGCGCCGAAGAGCCTGCCTGCGCTGTTGTTCGTGCCGGGAGCGGGAGTGAGGAGCGCGAATCTGGACGGCGTGGCGGGATGGGCCAAGGCTGGGATGATCGTGGCCGACATGAATGCTCACGGCATTCCTAATGGCGAGACGAAGGAATTCTACGGCGGACTCGATAGCGGTGAGCTCAAGGACTACCGCACGCGTGGTCGCGAGTCGCGCGACACCTATTATTTCATGGGAGTCTATTTCCGCGTGCTCCAGGCGCTGGAGTTTTTGACCCGGCAGCCTGAGTGGGATGGTAAGACACTCGTCATCGCGGGCGTGAGTCAGGGCGGGGGATTGGCGCTGGCTGGAGCCGGGTTGGATCCTCGGGTGACCTATATGGTGTCATTCGTGCCGGGCCTTTCCGATCACTCCGGAGGTGTGGCGAATCGCGTGGCGGGTTGGCCAAAGGTCGTGCCTAAGGGGGCTGATGGCAAACCCGATCCCGCCGTGATCGAGGCGATGAGGTATTATGATTCCGCCAACTTCGCGACCCTCATCAAGGCTCCCTCGCATGTGGAGGTTGGGTTCTTGGACGTGACCTGCCCACCGACGGCCGGGTATGTCGCCTATAATAATATCCCCGGTAAAAAAGAGATCGTGAATGACGTGGATCACGGGCATGACCTCGGACCGCGTGTCTGGAGCGACATGCGGAAGCTGGTTCTCGCTCACTTCGAGGATCAGAAGACGAATCCGTAAGCGAGTTCTCTCTGACGAGTTGCCTAAGGCCGGGTGGAAGTGATCCTCCCGGCCTTTTTATTGGGAGGTGTAAACCTACTGCTCACCACTCGGCGTGAGGTGCTCTTTGAGAGGTGACATCCTAAGGCTTAGGGGTGGCCTGTGCCGAACTCCTGGTATCTTATGATGTGGGTCGCTTCCGGCTACTCCGGGGCAGTGTAGGCGCTGGGGCCGCCAAGCGCGTAAAATTTGCGATAGAGCACGAAGCCGGTGATCAGCGCGGCCACCGTGAATCCAAATCCGGCCAGGTACGTGTAGCGATAGACATGGTCGCTGTAATCGAGAAGAGCTCCTAGCAGCGGGCCGATGATCATACCTCCGACGCAGACGACGAGACCGAGTGCGGAGCCGTATTGGGCGAATTTCGACCGAGGGAGCAGGCGCTGGCCGAGCGAGGCCGAAACGGTCATCCACGTGCCAGAGACGACGCCATGCGCAATGAGGACAGGCATGAAGGTCTCCACGCTCGTGGCAAAAAAACCGCCGTAGAGAGTGATGACGGCATAGAGGCATTGGGTGAGCAGACTCAGGGTGAGCGGATGCCATCGATCAACCAAACACCCGAGGGGGTAGGCGAGAAGGAGCGATATGCAATACGTGATGCCGAGGCACCAGCCGAGTGTGCCGGTGCTCATGCCGAGACTTTGTGCAAAGAAAACGCTGAAGAGATTAACCGAGGAGAAGGCCATGTAACTCAGGGTCATGAGGCCGAAAAACCAGAGGTAATAGGGAATACCAAAGCTTTCCTTGAAGTAAGTGACGGCATTGCGGAAAAAACCACTGCCAGTTTCCTCGGGAATGTCGGGTGGCGGGGGATAGTCGCCTTCCTTGACCTTGAGGCACATCGCCGTGAAGCCCAGACCATAGAGGAGTGCGATGCCGACGAATATCGCGACGTAGTAGGACTCCGCTTTGCCCATGAGCCAGAAATTAAAAATCATGCCGGCGACCAGGCTGAACGCGCGGAACATTCCGTAAAACCTCCCCATGACAGCCTGAGGCACGACGTCATTGATGAGGCCTCCGAAGACTGCATTGGCCGTGATGGCCGCGAACTCGAAGATCGCCCAGAAGAGGCCCAGAAAGATAAGTATGGAGATATTCAGCCCTAGCGTACTGCTCCCGGCGAGCCGATGCAGCCAGGCTCCAAGTTCCGGGCTAAAGGCCAAGCCTATCATCGAGACGACCGCGAATGGCGTGGTCACCATGAGATAGGGAATACGTCGTCCCCAGCGTCCCCGATGGCGATCGGATTTCCAGCTAATAATCGGTCCGAGGAACATCGCGATGGCTCCGGGCAGAGTGCCGATGAGCAGGCCCGCGATCATGTCTGAAGCCTCGAATTTCTTAAGGAGTAGCTGAAAGACCGTGGCAACGGATCGATCTTTCATCGACCAGGCAAAATCTCCCCAGAGCAGCCAGGAGAATAGGACGACCAGCCCGCCCAGGGTATAGGTGAGCGTGCCGACCTGCCATTTTTTAGCGGCGGATTCCGCAGGGACCTTGGTAGCCGGGGGCGGGAGGGTGGCGCCGTTCATCGCTCACGCCATGCTGTGCAGCATGTTGGGCGTGACTTGGTGCTGAAGCGGTTCTTTGTTAAGGAAGCGCATATATTCACTAAGCATGAACTTGCCCATTCGCTGGCATTCTCCGCCGAGGCTGCCGGAAACGTGCGGCGTGAGGAGGACGTTCGGGAGTTCGAAGAGGGGCGACTGAGGGTCTGGTGGCTCTCCATGAGTGACATCGAGAAAAGCGGTGAGATCGGTGCGTTCATGCAGTGCCTCGATGAGCTGAGGTTCATTGATGACCGCTCCGCGGGCTGTGTTGATCAGCGTGGAGAAAGGTTTCATCGAGCGAACCAGATCGCCCGTGACCATGCCCTCGGTCTCCTTTAGCCAGGGAGCGTGTAGCGAGACGACATCGGAACGCTCGAACAGCTCATCGAGTCCCACCAGCTTGACCCGCTTTCCGCGGAGCTTCCGTGGGTCGATCACGGGATCATAGGCGATGAGGTCGACATCGAAGTCACTAAGTAACTCGACGACGCGCATACCGACCGCTCCGAGCGACACCAGTCCGACTGTGCCATGGTACCCGCCGGAGGTGGGGATCTTAGCCTCCCAGTTCCGGGTCTCTTTTAAAACGCGGTGATAGGCCCAGACGTTTTTTAGGGAAAGAAGGATAGTGCCCAGCGTGAACTCCGCGACGGGCAAGGCATTCGCCCGCCAGGCGCTACAGATCGTGACATCGCGCTGCCAGAAGTCCTCTGTCACGAAATGCTTCACCGTGCCTGCAGCGTAAAAAATGGCGCGGAGTTTCGGTGCGAGATCGAGGAAGTTACTATCTAACACGGGCATGCCCCACGTGCCGAAGATTACCTCGACATCGGCCAGCGTCTGAGGATGCGATGTCACCGTGCTCGCATCTAGAAATGGCTCGTGGAGCCGGCTGGTGCGGCGGATTTGATTCAGAACTTCCGGGGCATAGACTTTCTGAATGAAGTTATCCACTCCGATTAAAAGACTCTCCATCATAGCTCCAAAAACGCTTGGCGAGAGGGGAGCCGCCGGCTTCGATCACGAAGGTGCTCCCGGATTGTGAACTGTGACGTAAGGTGAAACATGAAGCAGGTGAGAGAGGAAGGGCGCAATGTGCTTTTTAAAGTATCGAACCCGGCTTTGTGTAAAACAATGTTGGTATCGTTCAATCTATAGAACTGTCAGAAGGCTTGCTGCGTGAGGGGGTGGAAACCCCGTTTACGAAGCGGCGGAGAATGAGGATAGTGCCACCGGCTAGGCTGAGCCGATTCACCCCAATAGGATGGATTCGCTGCTCGGGCTGCGGCACATTAACCCCAAAGCGAACACCTTTTATGAGCAATCAAAACATCGAAGCATTCCTGGAGAAAGTGGAGGGCAGTCCCGAGCTACTAGTCCGAATCGCGGAAGTTCACCGTGCAGCCGCGCAAGCAACTGCCGAAGGAATGGCGGCGCTGGCGACGGAACTCGGCGTGCCTTTTACCGCAGCGGAGTTTTTAGAGGCAGGCAGTGCCTTGGAGAAGGAGATTGCGGAATCCGAAATGGCGGAGGTGGCCGGAGGCTTGAGCCTGCCGGGATTCACTTCTCCGAAGGTAATCGACTTCTCCCGGGTCGATGACGATGCGCCTGCCACCAAAGCGCCCCTACGGCTGAAGGTGTTTCGCGGACATCTGCGTCCGGTATGATGTCGAAGGACAGTGGCTTAAGCCGAGCCTGACCTTTTAAGGAGTCGCGATCTCGGCGGGCGCGCCGGAAACACATATGCTCTCCAAGCGCAGTTCCTGTCCTAATGTGAGACGGGGCAGGATCTCGATGGTGTGCGTTTTGCCGTCTTCTAATCCGCTGGCGATGGTCTCCACATAGCGGAGATTTCCCTGTTGGGAGAATTTCCCGGCGTCGTAGGTCTTGGGCGGCTGGTCGTCGATCCGAACTTCGTACTGTCCGGAGCGAGGCGTGGATTCACCAAAGAGCAGGACATTGCGCCCCTGGACGGTGAAGCGGAGGGGAGCAGGCCCCTTGTCCGAGAATGTCGCGACGCTAACTTCGTCCAGCCAGCGGGATGGGAGAAAGTCAAAGGTGATGGCGGTCCGCTGCGGCTGACCGAGCGACCATCCTGCCGGGAGTGGTCCGAGTTGGGAGATCTTTTGCCGACGTGTGCTCATGTAGGTGTCCGGGTGGAGCATGCGATCGGGGACATGAGGCGCGAGGCGTTCCCTGATGGCCTGCTCGTACGCCTGCCAGGCGGCCTCCGCATAGAGAGCGTAGCCGGCGTCTCCTGGATGCGTGGTATCATCGGGCAGGGGCCAGAGTTCGTCGGGTTGGGCGGCGCCGCTTCGGACGCGCTCGCGGATCAGGGCTACCGCGTCTCCGATGGGCAGGCTATAGGCGGCTGCGATTTCCTTGTGCTTTTGATCGAGAGGCCGGTCCGGGGCTTCGGGAAGAGTGTCTTTCTTCACCGCGAAGATGACTGGCACGACGGGGATGCCCTTTTGCACGAGCCTGCGGACAAGTGATTCGTAGGAACCTAGTCGGTCGGGGTCGGGTTGCGAAAAGGGGCCGTCATTGACGGTGAAATCCAGAAACACGAGGTCGGGATGGCGCGAAAGGACATCTCGTTCGAGGCGAAAGGCTCCAAGTTGCGAACCCGTGCCGCCGATGGCTGCGTCCCAGAAGGTGAAATGGGCCTTCGGGTAGTAATCGGTCAGACGGCGAGCCATGAGCGCTCGATAGGAGGTCAACTGTGGATCGGTGGCTTGCGCTCCCCACGTGAGGCTGCCGCCGAAGAAGACGACGCTCAGGCGCTCCCCGGCGCGGGCTCGGTCGTCGAATTTCTGAAAAGTCGACTCCGGGGGATTCGCGTGAAGGCGGCTTCCCACAAAGGAAAAGGTCATGGTCAGAGCCGTGAAACAAAATAGCCGGGAGAGGAAGCGGGATGCGCGCATCGGTGGAAAGGTGTAGCCGAAAACCGGAAGCCTATCCACACGCAAAACGCAGGGGTCCGGGCGGCTTCTCCGGCCCTGGCCGCACGCGGAACTTCGGCAGCTCTAGATAAACTCCGAAGCGAGGTATGCCCATTTCCCGGAGGGCAGGGCTTGGGTGAGTATAGCCAGGGCGGTGGCGTGCTTTGAGGAAGGCTTGACCGTGAGCAGGCCGAGCTGGCTTTCCTCCGCAGGAGTGGTGCGACCGAGGGCGAGGCGGGGAGCGGCGTCTCTTTCGATCTCCACCAGGATGTCGTCCCAGTGTAGATCGACGCGTCCTCTCTGTCGGCTCTCCACACGGCCGGGCCAGCCGTTAGAGGCGAGGTGTTCGCGAAGGTTCTCCGCGGGGTAGAAGAGTCGGGCCAGCACGGAGAGGCCGCGCGGGCGCTCGTCGAATCCGAGTGCGGCCATTAGTGTGCTGAGAGGATGGCTCGGGATTGCCCACCAGTCGAGAGGGGCTGAATAGGCAGCTGTCACGACAGGCTGTAGGAGATCGCGAAGTTGGGTGATTGATATAGACTTGTCCGCGGCTATGTCGTCTTGCAGAATCTTTTACGGAGTAAAGGTATCCTCGACCGTCTGATGCCCAAAGATCATCAACACGAACTCCTGCGCTACGCGCTGATGGTGGATCTCGCGGTGCAGCAACTCAGAGTGCTCCAACTGGATCGCAAAGCGCAATCCTCCGATCTAAGCCGACACGGCCATTCGTCGCTCGCTCGCCATGCCGAAAATCTCCTCACCCAATCCGACGAGTTGGATCGACGCTATGTCGAGGTCTTCGTCGGTGAATTATATACGGAAGAGCTTCAGGAGGAGATGGGCTTTCGCTCAAAGCCTTGCGGCAGCTACATGCCCGCCTGACTGGCCGTAGAGATGTCTCGGTGAGTGAGGAGCATTCGGACATCCTTCCGTTCCTGCGGAGAAGGCTCTTTCCGCTGTTTAGGAGAAGTCAATAACGATAGGGCCTGCGGAATTGCCCGTCTTGGAAGGAGACATTAACGTTCTGAGTTGATCAAGCTAGTGGTCGATGCGATCTGTATTGGCGCGGAAGAGTCCCTGCTTAAATGGCGCGCCAGCCACTTCCAAGCATAGCGGTCAAAGGCCGGGGACCAGTCGTGGTCGGTATGAGGGAGAGGGATGATCTCCTTCGGGTAAATGAACCATAACCCGTTGGGGAGGCGACCATGTCGTGGGGCATTCTCGTGCCGTTCTTGCTCGCATTTCTTGCCGGATGGTCATGGGTGCCGCCATAAAGCAACGCTCTGCTTATGACGGCAAACCAAGAGATTAAATGTTCCGCTTTCGAATCGAGCGGGGCGCTAAAGGGCGTCTCGATCTGCGCTTGCGCTTGCGCAGGCGAGGCTTCGGCGCTCCTATGAAAGTTACGCCGGATCGGGTATGAAATGGGTGTCCACGCCGGGCTTGAATATCACGTAGGCCCGCTTCCATGGGTCGTCATTGAGCATGCGCCACTTGTGCCCGGTGCCCGTGTGATCGATGGCCAGGAGCACGTCGCCCGGGTGGGTCGTGAAGGTCTCGCCCCCGAGGGTGGTGAACTCCAGGATGCCGGACAGCGTGATCACGTATTGCGGCGTGGGATCATTGTGCCAGTCGAAGGAGGCATGCACGGGCGATTCCTTGTACTGGATGGATACTGCATCGATCAGCGGTCCGGCTGCGATGCTGCCTTTCTCGAAGTGGGAATTTCCCTCCGGTCCGGTAAAGAGGCGATAAGCGCGGATCATGGCTTAGGGCTGTTGGTTAAGGTTCAGGACCGTGGCCGTTTCCGCGCGGACTTCTTTGCAAAGGTCTGCGTTATCGATCAAAGACTGGCCATAGGAAGGGATGATTTCCTTAAGCTTCGCTTCCCAGCCATTCTTGAGTTGGTCGCCGAAGCAACGCTCGATCACATGGATCATGATCGCCGCGGCGGTGGAGGCTCCGGGAGAGGCGCCCAGCATCGCGATGATAGAGTGATCGGCCGCGCCGACGAGTTCCGTGCCGAACTGGAGGATGCCGCCGTGAACGGGATCTTTCTTAATGATCTGCACACGCTGGCCGGCGACTTCGAGACGCCAGTCTTTCTCGTTCACTTCCGGATAAAACTCGCGGAGCAGGGCGAAGCGTTCCTCCATGGACTCAAGCACCTGGCCGATGAGATACTCGGTCAGCGCCATGTTATCCCGGCCTACCGCCAGCATGGGCAGGAGATTTTCCGGATCGATGGAGCCGAAGAGATCGAGGTAGGAGCCGTGTTTCAGGAACTTCGAAGAGAAGCCTGCATAGGGACCGAAGAGCAGGGCGGTCTTGCCCTCGATCTGGCGTTTGTCGAGGTGAGGCACCGACATGGGTGGCGATCCCACCGAGGCTTTGCCATAGACTTTGGCGTTGTGGCGGGCGGCCAACTCTTCGTTGTCGCTGCGCAGCCAGATGCCGCTGACGGGGAAACCTGCGTAGCCTTTGCCCTCTGGAATGCCTGATTTTTGCAGCAGGTGCAAGGAGCCGCCACCCGCGCCCAAAAACACGAACTTAGCCGAGACGTGGCGATGCTGACCGGTCTTTTCGTTGCGAATCTTGACCTTCCAGCGGTCGCCCTCGCGCTGCAGATCCTGGACGCGGCTGAAGAAGGTAATGTCAAAGCCATCCTTTCCTTTGAGGGAATCAAGGAGAACGGAGGTCAAGGCACCATAGTCGACATCATTGCCGATCTCCATGCGCGTAGCGGCCACGGCTTCCTGAGGGTCGCGGCCTTCCATCACGAGCGGAATCCACTCGGCGATCTTGGCCTTGTCGTCGCTGAACTCCATGCCGTGGTAGCAATGGTGTGCGGAAAGCGCCGCAAAGCGCTTTTTGAGAAAGGCCACATTTTCCTCGCCCCGCACGAAGCTCATGTGCGGTACCGGGTGGATGAAGGACTGGGGATCCTTGATCGCGCCTTTCTTCGTGAGATAGCTCCAGAACTGCCGGGAGAGGTCGAACTCGGTATTTACTTCCAAAGCCTTGGAAATGTCGATGCTGCCGTCGGCCTTCTGCGGGGTATAGTTCAACTCGCAGAGCGCGGCGTGTCCTGTGCCTGCATTGTTCCACGCGTTGGAACTCTCCTGGGCCTCGGCTTCGAGAACCTCGTGGATTTCAATCTTCAGGCTTGGATCGAGTTCCTTGAGGAACACGGCCAGAGTGGCGCTCATAATACCTGCGCCTACGAGCAGAATGTCGGTCTGGCTATCGGATGTGTTTGGGGCGGTCATGTGGTGTTTAGGCTTTGGCGACGTAGGGTTGAGTCATTTTGGCGGGATCGACAACTCGGTCGAACTCCTCTTCGGTTACATAAGCGAGCTTAAGGGCTGCTTCTTTCAAAGTGAGGTCGTTATCCATCGCGTAGTGGGCGATTTTGGATGCCTTGTCATAGCCGATGACGGGCGCGAGCGCGGTGACCAGCATGAGCGATCGGTCGACGTACTCCTGGATTTTCTTGAGATTGGGCTGAGTGCCCTCGACCAGGAATTTTCGGAAATTCGTACATCCATCGGTGAGGATGGTGATGGAGTGAGTGATGTTAAAAATGATGAGTGGCTTGTAGACATTCATCTCCAGGTAGCCACTGGCGCCACCGAAACCCACGGCGACATCGTTGGCCATGACCTGCGCTCCGATCATGGTCAGAGCTTCGGCCTGGGTCGGATTGACTTTCCCGGGCATGATGGAAGAGCCGGGCTCGTTCTCCGGGATTTTCAGCTCGGCAAAGCCCGCGCGGGGGCCACAGGACATGAGTCGGATATCGTTGCCGATCTTGAACAACGAAACTCCCAGCGTGCGAAGAGTGCCCGAAAACTGGACCAACGCGTCATGGGCGCCCTGCACGGTAAATTTATTCGGAGCGGTCACGAAAGGGAGACCGGTCAGCTTGGCAATGTGAGCCGCTGCATCTTCGGCAAATCCGGGAGCGGAGTTAATACCCGTTCCCACGGCGGTGCCTCCGAGGGCGAGTTGATAGACACCTTTGAGAGCATCGTCGATGCGGGCGAGGCCGTCGGTGAGCATGCCCGCGTAGCCCGACCACTCCTGGCCGAGAGTCAGCGGGGTGGCGTCCTGCATGTGGGTACGACCGATCTTCACGATGCTCTTCCATTCCTCGGCCTTGGCTGCGATGGAGTCGCGGAGAGCGGTGACCGCTGGCACGAGGCGCTCGACCGCATTGACTGCGGTGGCGATGTACATGGCGGATGGGAAGGAATCATTCGACGACTGAGCCATGTTGACATGGTCGTTCGGGTGTACGGGGGTCTTGCTGGCGAGGGCAGTGCCGGCCAACTGGCAACAGCGATTCGAGATCACCTCGTTGACGTTCATGTTGAACTGCGTCCCGCTCCCGGTCATCCAGACGTGGAGGGGAAACATGTCGTGGTGCTGCCCGGCGAGGATCTCGTCGCAGACTTTGACGATCAGTCCATACTGTTCATCCGGCAGGCGACCGCTTTCATGGTTGGCTTCGGCGGCTGCTTTTTTCAGCGTGGCGTAGGACGTGATCATCTCTCGCGGGATGAGGTCTTTTCCGATGCTGAAATGCTCCAGGGAGCGTTGCGTTTGGGCTCCCCAAAGCTTATCGGAGGGCACGTTGACTTGTCCTAGGCTGTCGGATTCGACGCGGTAGTCGTTCATAGGGTGTGTTTGCCTTGCCGCAGACTAGTGGTGGTGCGGCTTCTTGTTCAAGCCTTGCTTGGCGCAAATAATCACGGGCGCCGCAACTCCGATGGCGATAGCCAATACCATGAATATCACGGTGGCGCTCAGGGCCAGGGTCTCGGCCACCAACGTGGGTGAGGCGGCAGCTCCGGTAGCGATGATCTGGATGTATCCCATGACGGCGCGAAACGCATAAGCGCCTGGGATCATGGCTACTACTCCAGGAAAGGCAAAAGCCGAGGCCGGAGCTCGAAACGCGCGGGCAAATCCATGGGCGAGAAATCCCACGACCAGTGCGCCGATCAGGGAGCCCTCGACGATGCCGATGCCATGCTGGAGGCAGAGGGTGCGAGTCGTATGACTGGCTACGCCGCAAAGCACACCCACCCAAGCGAACCGTAGCGGGACATTAAAAAGGAAAAGGTAGCCGAGGGCGGCGCACGCGGAGAACAGCGCGTCCTCCGCCAGCGAGGGGAGCGCCGAGGTTTCATTCACGGGGATCTGCACGCCGGTCAGTGCCGTGGCCGAGAAAAGTCCCATCGCTATGGCCAGGGTGATGAAGGAGGCGAGGCCCAGCCGGGATATGCCGATCGCCATGTGATTCTTGATCATGTCCTGTACGCAGTTCACCAAGGGCACTCCGGGCACGATGATCATGCCGGGCGCGACCAGGCACAAGGCCGCCATATGACTGATCCCGAGAAGAACAGCCGATGCCGCGACCAAGCCGCTGGAAAAAGCGGCCGCGAAGGCGACGAGAAATAGATTCCACCCCCGCTTGCCCATCTCCTGCCGGAGCCAGGTGCCTAAAGCTCCCGCCACGAAGGTGACGAAAAACGTGGGCCAATCTCCGCCGAAGAGCCGGCTAAGACTCGCCGCTGTGAGGCTGAGGCCGGCGACCGTGATCCAGCGAGAGTAAATCGGTGGCTGATGCTCGATCGCATCCAGCCGCGCGCCGATAGCCGGCAGGTCCCTCAAAGAGCCAGCCTCAACCTCCGCCACGACTTCCTTCACGGCGGAGACCACTGCCATGTTGACGTTCATCGTGGGGACCCGGTAGCCCGCCTTGGTCCGGAAGTCGCCGTCCTTCGAGATGGTCAGGAGCAGGGTCTCGTAGGTCACGAGGAGATGGGGATCGCAGCCAAAAGCGCCAGCCATCCTTTGTACGGAAACCAGAACTTCCTCGGTATCAGCGTTGTTTTGAAAGAGGAGGCGACCGACCTGTAACGTCAGATGTGCAACGTCCTCCAAGGCTGCCGAACGGGGAGTCATGAGAGCATCTAAGCTGCTCTCAAACCGAAAACAAGGCAATCCCTCCTGCCGGGCGACGCATGAAGACCCTGCGGGGTTGCGGCCCTCGGACTTTCACCCATGTGCCCTGCTCGGCGGTCGATCCCCTGCTCGCCGAGATACATGGACAGAGAGGTGAGGGATCGCCAAAAAGGTGACGCCGACTTTACCTAAGTATCTGGGGATATCGCAGCGGGTGCCTTCGCGATGAGCAGAATGTGAATGTTTTGGAACGGAATGTAGAATCGTGCTTCGTTGCCTGCCGTCGAGGAGATGGCACGATGTCAGGCATGAAGCTCCCCTCCGTCTCCCTCCTGTCCAGCATCGTGCTCGCTTCATTGGTGTTGACCTTTGCAGATCAGGCCTCCGCGACGATCATCGTCAGCGATAATTTTAATGCCTTAGATAATCCTGTCACTGGCGTCCGTAACGCCAATGGCCAGTACTCCGCTGGAGCCGATGCCTCGGTGTGGTGGTTTGAGAACACCAATGGCCTGTCCACCTCGGCTCTATCAACGCCAACGGCCACCGGTAATTTTTCCGGGAACTGGATCCAGATCAATTTCGCCAACGGAGGCGGTCCGAACAATATGGCCGTCTCGCCATTTGCCGGTGTGTCGCTCTTGAATGTCGGCGACTCGATCTCGGTGCAGTTCGATTACCGATACGTGGCGAATCCCGGCACCACGGACATGTCACCGAAGTTCGGACTCTTCAATGGCACCGCGCCGACGAGCGACCAAGCGGGATTGACGTCTGTGGTGAGCGGATATTCAGCGAATTCGATCAACGGAGCCACCGACTCGGTCGCCCTAGCAAAGGCCACGGGAGCCTTCTTCGTGGGTGGCGACACATCTCTGGGCTTGGCGAATGTCGGCAGTGTTTTCGATGGGACGTTCACGATGAACTATAAGTTCGAGCTCGTGCGCACTGGAGCCGCTGCGATGACGGTAAGGATCTATCTCAACGACGTCCTCGCCCTGACCAGCATCGACTCGAGCGCGACGAACTTCACCTTCAATGAATTCGCAATAAGGGCGAGGGGCACCGCCCAGATTGACAACTTTGTCGTCGTAGCAGTTCCGGAGCCCGCCACTATTTCAGCCTTCGCTCTCGGGTTGGGTGTATTAGCCATCGCGTGCCGTCGTAGGAAATAGACGCTCTCCATTTTTAGGAGAGACCTGCTACTGTCAGGGCGTTCTGCCTCTTTGGCCGAGTGATTATTAATTGTGGCCGACGATCGCGTTCGGAGGGTGCGCTTTTATGCTGGCCACGTGATCTTCGCGAATGGCTTTGGGCGAGGCACCGAGATGCCTTTTCGCCCAAACGGAGAAATGAGATGGCGAGTTAAAACCCAAATCGAAGGCGATGGACTTGATGCTTCGAGTAGATCCTAGAAGCACCATCTGCGCGCTCTTGATACGACGATTTTCCCAGTAGGCCTTAGGGGTTCGGCCAATGCATCGACAGAAAAGTTTATTCATCTGGCTAATGCTTAGCCGGAGGTTTTTCGCCAAGTCCGCCTCGCGGAAGAGCGTGTTGAGGGGCTGAGCTTCGAGTCGGGCGATGCCATCCCTCACGCGTGTATCCAACTCGCCAATCGAGCTGGGATGCAGTCCCAGAGTTTTCATCACGCGGGCATAGGCGACGAACCACTCATAGAGATATCGTTGATAGACCAGGTGCTGGTGCAGGCTGGCCTGCATCATCTGTAGCTTGATGGGGGAGCCTTTGAATTCCCGCTGAATGACGCGAATCAGACGCTCGCTTTTCGCCGTCAGATCGGACGCTAAGGACGCATCGATGGAGAGCGAGCGTGTCCGGTCGAAGAGGGGCTCGCCCGTCGGCCACTCGGCCTCGAATCGAATGGAGAGAAGTTCGGCGTTTTTGCTGAACTGCTGCACGCCGTTGCTCGCCCTTGGGAAGATCCATTTCCCCGCTTCGTAGGTTTCTCGCTGCGAGTCGTAGGTGATGGTCACGGAGCCTGCAGTGATCAACCAGGCGGCGCAGGGGTGCCCGAGATAGCTCCCCCCATGGCTGCTGGGCTTGCCCTTGTAGGCCCAATCCAGGATTAGGCGGAGGTTTGACCAATTGCTCAAGGGCGCTTGGGAGGACATAGGCTCCATGAGCAAAAAGTATAACGAAATGAAAAATTGTGGAAACTGAAATAGGTGGACCCTGCGGGTAGGTCGCGGGAGACTCTCAGTGTGGTTTTCATACGCTGTACATTGCCATTGCTGATTTGGGTATCGATCTCTCTGGGAAGCGCCAGGGCCGAGGCGGTTTACGCTTTTACGTTCGATGAAGATAGCCCCGGCTCTGTGGCCGACACCGGCCGAGCCCCTGCGTGTGACGGCACTCTCCAGGGCGAAGCTCGACGAACGACGGAAAGGCCGGGTGGCCAGGGATATGCGCTCGATCTTCTGGAGGGTACGGGAAGTGATTATGTATACGCGTCTCCGGAAAAAATCCAGAATCTACCGCAACTCACGATCTGCGCCTGGGTTCGTCTCAAAGACGCTCCTCAAGCGAGGGACCGCATTGTCTCGACCTTTAACTCCAGCATGGCGGGCTTTGACCTCTTTATCGAGAATCCCCCCGACGGCGCTCTCTCCACCTCTAACTATGCGTTTGGACTGGGCGTCAATGGCAAGTCGACGAACACCTCACGGGTGACGGCGGCGCGGCCTCTGCCCGACCTCAAGGACAACTGGGTCTTCCTCGCCGTCGCCTATGACGGCACAAAGTCTGATACGAATGTACGTTTCTATGTAGGCACGCAAGATGCCGCACCGGAGAATGTCGGCGAAGGGTACACGGAACTGGATGGCGGGGCGATGCCGGATAAGATGGGAGAGCTGCAGATCGGCCATACCTCGGCGACGCAGGAAGACCGCTCACCTCCCGCCTTGATCGACGATGTCCGGATTTATGACGATCTCCTCACCCCCGGTGAGATTAAAGAAATCTGGGCGCAGAATCGTTGATCCTCGCCCATTCATGCTAGCGGAGTCACCACATGGCCAACAAAGCAGGATCCATTCATTCCGAGTTACGGCGCCGTCTCCTTGATGGAGAGTGGGAGGACGGTGAACGGCTGCCGAGCGAAAGCGAATTTGCCGAGACCTTCTCGTGCAGCATCGGCACGGTGAGCAAGGCCGTGTCCCTGCTCGTGCACGACGGCATCGTGAGGCGAAGCCCGCGCACAGGCATTCGGGCTTCCGTCGGGGCGGGCACGCCTGCGGATTTCTCGACATCCGAGCGGCCCGGTGCTTTTGCGTTCATTTATCCCAGCGCGCAACATGAAAGCACGAGGCGGATGATGAAATCCTTTGAGCGCATCTCCGGAGAGCACCATCGCCAGGTCGTGGCGATCGAGTCCGGGGTGATCTATCAGCGCAAGGCAGACTTCATCCGTCGCCTGCTAAATCAGGATATTCGCGGGACCGCGATCGCGCCGTCCTTTGATTGCCCCGAAGACCTTGTCCACTTCTCCTGGATGCTGCTGAGCAGCCCTGTGCCGGTCGTGATGGTCGGCACTCCGCTTCACGGCATCCGATGCCCAGCGGTGGCTTTTGATGCTTTTCACGCGGGATACTCGGCCGTCGTCCACTTGATCGAGCGCGGGGCGAAAAACATCGGATTTATTACTAATGAGGCTTCGGTCACGCGTCAGTACTACGATGGCTTCCTCTGGGCGCTTGATGAACGAGGGCTTCCTCTTCGGGAGGATCTGGTGCTTCGCGATAACTCGATCCACCCGAATTTCGAAAATCCCTTCGATGAACCGACGCGGCTTGGCCATCGCTATCTATCGGCCCGCAGTTCCTACGTCGACGGCGTCGTCTGCGTCAACGACTACCTGGCTCAAGGCCTCCGCAATGCAGCGACAGCACTCGGGCGAAAGGTCCCGCAGGATCTAAGGATCGTGGGCTTGGAAGGCCTCCGGGAGTTGAACTCCCCCGGCTCGCCGCTGACTAGCTATCAATTTCCTTTTGAAGAAGCCGGGCGGACGGCCTATGCCATGTTGGAAAGCCTCGTCGGTGGAGAGGATGCAAACCTTGGCGAGATTAAGCTTCGGGGGCAGGTCATTCCGGGAGCTACCAGCTGATCGAGAGTGCAAATACGGAAAGCTCGCTTTTTTGCACAATACGTTTAGGGGCCATGCGCTGCTCAGAAGGATCATCGCGGACCCGACAATGTGGTGGAGGAATATGTGCCGAGGGAATGCGACGTGCGGCTCGCATCCTCCGCCACATAGGAATTCGGCGCAGATACGGAGTGACTATCGCTCGCCGCCTTCCCGCTGAGGTGGTGCACTCCGCTGGCGTAGTGTCCACTGGCTATCTCACGTTGCGGAAAGGACGGCAAGGTAACCCCCTATTTAGGACCATTCCCAAGGAGGTTTTATCAGTTAGGATCGCCCTGATTAATGAGACGCACGGCGAGCCGAAAGGGGAGCTGTAGTTCGCGTTTTTCTCAATATTTTGAAATCTCGATACCTATACTCAAATTCGTTTTTCGATCGTGTTAGTTCTAAGGCCATTCCCGCGATGAATTGTTTTTCGCTTCGGGTTGTGGGCGGTGGAAAGGAGGGCATTTAATATGAGGCACACGCACTTAAATTTAGGACGGATTGTCGGCGGTGTCCTTTGTGCTCTTATCGGCGTGGCATCGCTACAGGCCGCGCCGCAGTTTACGGCGGTTAACTTAAACCGGCTCATGCCCGCGCCGGGGTTTCCGAATGGTTTTGAATATGGGGATGCGACTGGGATCAGCGCCAATGGTGACGCGGTGGGCGCGGCTCAGTATTCCAACGGGATGAGCGGATTTTTCACGTTCGCTTATCAAAATGGTGTGATGAATCAACTGTCGGTCGCGGGGTAGCCCTCATCGGCGGTAGCGGCGACACCATTCTCACCGGCTCCTTGCACGGAGAACTTTCGCTTACCAAAGTCGGTGCCGGCAATCTCACGCTCCTCAGCGACATTAGCGGATGGAATAACGCCAACTCCGGCGCTCGCCTGGGAGTCCGCGAGGGCACGCTCACCACGAATCTCGCGCACCTGAATAACCGCACCCTCGTCGTCGAGGACACCGGTACACTGGCGATCACGAATGACGTCTCCGAGGCCTTGGAGCTTCGCTCCCTCATCGGCGACGGCACACTGGATCTCGGCT
>Ga0247822_10000524_pt1 | contig 20909 bp, 20 predicted proteins | sample 13C_Cellulose_Da_FD_192423 | JGI IMG/M metagenome (GOLD analysis project Ga0247822, IMG submission 192423) | Soil microbial communities from agricultural site in Penn Yan, New York, United States - 13C_Cellulose_Day30 | ecosystem: Environmental > Terrestrial > Soil > Agricultural land | place...
GTATTGAAATGCTGCCAAAGAACTACATCCGCCTCAACGCCAAGCCCCCCGGCGGCAAGTTCCCGCCGCCGCGGAATTTCGTCGATTTCTTTTACGACACGGAGACGGGGAAGATCGTGGCACGGGACCATTCTGGCGGTGAGATATTCTTCTCGGCAGATGGAGCGGCTTCCACTGGAGACCTGACAACCTCGGATGGCTCTTCGGAAGCAGGCGCGGGGACATTGGGGGAATACAAGCTCAAGGGAGCAACAATCCCCATTATCTCATCGGGCAGCCCGATTGGTTCCACGTTGCAACCGATGGTTCTGACCCCCGGAGATTGGGAAGTCACCGGGCACGCAACCATCACGGAAACGAACGGAAGCGCTACGCTTCGATCGGCGGCGATCAGCACGAGTTCAAACTCTTTCGATGTCAGTTCCAACCGCGGATACGCGGATGTCCCGACGACCGACCTTTTCGGGTCCATCTCGATCGCGGTCCCAAGCCGACGGTTTTTGATTACGCAGAACACCACGATATACCTCGTGGGGGAAGTCACTTACAGCGCGGGCACTTTCGCCCTCACATCCCTGATGACCGCCCGCCGGGTCCGGTAATTTTCCAAAGACAATGAAAGCACTCTCTTTCCTCCGCTTCTTCACCAAACCCCGGACGGTCGCCCCCCCGAATGGCCATGTCGATATGTTCTGGGACTCGGGGACGGGGGGATTCAAGGTCCGTGATGCCGATGGGAATACAACACCCATGGGATCATCCGCCAGTTCGCCGCGAGTTTTCAGCGTCCGTGACTACGGGGCGACCGGAAACGGTTCCACGGATGACACCGCCGCCATCAATGCCGCGATTGCAGCGGCGTTCGTGGCGGGAGGTGGAACGGTCTATTTCCCGGCGGGCCATTACGTGTGCTCTGGACCGCTTGACGCCGCCACCAACAGTGTCCTCACCTGTCCGCAGGACATCGACTACCAGCTTTCCCGTCCGACGATCAGCCTGATTGGTGAGGCCACCGGCTGGATGACGGATGGCTACGAGGACATCGGCGAGGGCGGAGTATCACTCGACTTCCGTGACGCAACGGCCAGCGGCACCATGCCTTCGGCCATTGGTTTCGCTCCGTGGGTCGAAGTGCCCAACTTCGCGAACATCTACACCGAGTGGAACAACGTCAACGTCGTCATCGACAAGTTGACGATAGTGGTCGAAGGCAACTCGCTTTCCGGGATCAACTGTAACAACGCACTGACGCTGAGGATCGGCGACGGTGTAGCAGTGCATGCGGCAGCCCAAGGGCCGCCTGCGTCCCTTCTTGAGCCAGATCTCGTTGATCCAAGCTCATCCGGGTCCACCGGCATCATCTTCCCGGCAGTCCTCAACAACATCACGCAGGACTGCGGCTCCTGCTGCGTCAGCGGTTTCGCTGTTGGCATCAAGGCAGGAGAGCACTTGTTCTTCAAACGACCCTCGATCATCTTCTGCAAGGACGGACTCCTGCTGCCTTTTTCATCGCACCTCATCAGCGGGTCACTCTCGATCGAGAACTGCCGCCGCGCCGTGGCCACCAGTGGCACCACCCCCGCAGTCATCAACTTGGAGTTGCAGGTCGAAATGTCCGACCTCTCCGAATGGTGGGAAGGCGTTTACGGGTTCCAAGGCGGGAGCGACGAGCGAGGCCAGATTGTTCATTCCAGCTACAACAAGGCCACGGACACGTTCCCGAACAACTTCCCGATCAGCGGAGGCAGCGGTCTTGTTTTCCGCGACCTTCGCAAGGAGAAGACCAATCCCGGAAGCGGCGGCATCGTCACTTACACCGGCCTCGGCAATGTAGGCATCAACACCACCTCTCCGACTACGCTCGGAAGCGGCGACATTGGCGTGACGCAAGGGGTGTTCGCGATCTACAACCCTTCGGGGACTGCATTCCAGATCATCCGGGGAAGTGGTTCGGCAGAGTTGTATTTCGATCACACTGGAGCCGGAGCAAACCAGAAGGTCGGGAACCTCCAATGGCTCAATGGTGAGCTGCGGGTTAACTCGATCTTGGACAATCTCTCCGGAGCCACCCGAACCATGACCATTCCGATTGCCGGTGGTCTGAGGTTGGTGACCCGCACTCCCGCAAGTGCCGCCGCCACGGGCACCCAATGGGACTTCGCCTATGACGCGAACTACCTCTACGTCTGCACGGCAACTGATACTTGGAAGCGGGCGGCGCTCTCCACTTGGTAAGCCATGAACAACGCCTTCAAGACCACCTTCGTCAAGATGCTCCTCGACTTCAGGGGGCGCATCGTTTCCGCGATCACCGGAGTCATCGCCGGCGCGGCGGCGAACGTGCTTGCAGGCAAGATCGAGTTGTCGCCGAACGACAAGGAGACGATCACCCTCTTCGCGGGCTTCATGGCCATGTGGTTCTTCGACTCCATGGTCATCCATTTCCAGACCGAAGGCGTCCGCGACATCCAGGACGCCCTTCCTCCGAACGTGAAAAGCGACGGTGTCCCCGGGGACGTCACCGTGGCTGCCGTGAAACGTGCCGTCTCCGACCATCAGGAATCATGAAAACCATTGCTTCACTCATCGCCATCTTCGCCCTGTCGAGCTGCGCGGGCATCATGTCCGCCGTCACCGGTCAGCCGATCACCACTGAAGAGGTCAAGACCGCCGACGGTCTCACCCTGAACATCGCGGTGATCGACATCGCCCGCTCCCGCACGTCCCCGCCGGACACGGCGTGGGGTCTCTACGACGCCGGTCTCGTCGCCCGGAGGACTTCCGAGGTGATCCAGTCGGGAAAGTAATCATCGTCCAGATTCTCACGCGATGACGATCATCATTGACCCAGGACACGGGCAAAGCAATAAACGATCCGGCGTCTATGACCCCGGTGCCGTGTCCAACGGCGTCGCCGAGGCGGACATCGCGATGGCGTGGGGCAACGAGCTGCGGTCCATCTTGATCGGCATGAAGCACAAGGTCGTCCGTACCCGTGTCGATGCCAAGGACCCGTGCCCCGTCTCACGCCGCGACGATATCGCCCGCAGCTACAAGGGCGACCGGATGATCAGCCTCCATTGCAACGCGGCCAACGGCAAGGCCACGGGCTGTGAGGTTTACTACCGGGGCGAGGACGACCACGAGATGGCAAGGAGGCTGTCCGCTGCGGTCGCAGGGGTCCTCGGCATCAAGGACCGGGGTCCCAAGTCGGAAAGCCAGTCGCAGCACACCGCGCTCGCGGTCCTCGACTTCGACAAGTGCTGGCTGCTGGAGATCGGCTTCATCGACAACGACGCTGATCGCGCCAAGATGCTCGACCCTAACATCCGCCGGAAAGCCTGCGAAGAGATCGCCAAGATCATCACCTCCTGAAGAATCACCTCACAAGCTCCCCCTGTGACCCAAGCCACCATTCTTGCCGAGTGGGGGACATTCCTTTCAGGGATGGCCGCCGCCCTCGCTTTCGCCGCTCCGTGGATCATCCGGATCATTGAGAAACGGAACAAGAAGCAAATCACGCAGGCGATCGACTCGTGGTACTTCAGCAAGTTGAAGGAGGGATTGGCGAGTGCCGCCGACCGCGCCGGTCCTGACCGGACCCGGATCATCGACATCAAGTTCTTGAACCCGGACGTCTTGATCAGGCTTCCCGTGATCCTCGACAAGTGGCTGACGGTGCTGCCAGGCTGCGACATCATCGGAGATCAATTTTCAGCCGAAAAAACGGTGTATCTGCTGCGCACAGATAATACGACCCGGATTCGCAGGCACACACACGAAGGCGCGGAGTCCGTCTTGGTCATCATCGGGTCCATGCGCGACCCGATGACGGGCCGGGTCTATCAGGCCGGAGAGACGTGGCAAATCCCCGAGGGCGTGGTCCATTCGGTCGTGTTCGAGGCCCCGGAGGACAACTCCAGCCACGGGCTGTTCATGGTCACCGTGACGCCACCATTGCCGACTTCCGCACAGGTCTTGCTCCAGCTCGACGGGCTGGCGGCGCTGGCGGGGTGAAAGGTGGTCGGGTCAGCGGGATTCGAACCCGCGGCCTCCTGCTCCCAAGGCAGGCGCTCTGCGCAAACTGAGCTATGACCCGTTAGAAATTTGGTGATCCCGGCGGGACTTGAACCCTGCATCCTCCGATTGAAAGTCGGGAGTGCTAACCTTTGCACCACGGGATCAGCGGAGAAAGGGATTGGCAGTCTCACAAGGTTTCGAACCTCGGCTGAGTGATTCAAAATCACCAGTGCTACCATTACACCACGAGACCACGTAGGATCTCACCGCTGTTGTCGCGGTCGCTCTCGGAATGGAGCTGGAGTGGTGAAGGTCATCTGAAAAAGTGTTCCGACAAGAAGGTGATCGAGACGTTGGTTCGCCAAATGAATGTAGTCCCTGATCGGGCATTCGGAACGCCGCGATGAATGGCAGAGGGTTGTCGGGTTTGCAAGAAAGAAGTTCTCCGGGAGGGACTCGAACCCTCAACTCGCGGTGTAAAAGACCGCTACTCTACGCGATTGAGTTACCGGAGAATTGGCTGGCATGGTTGGGATCGAACCAACGACCGTGCCCTTAACAGGAGCCCGCACTACCACTGTGCTACATGCCAAAGAAATCTGGAGCTTCGACCCGGACTCGAACCGAGGTAACCTGCTTACAAGGCAGACGTTCTTACCGCTGAACTACCGAAGCGGAGAGATCCGTGGAGCAAGATTCGAACTTGCGACTTCCGGCTTATCGGGCCGGCGCTCTACCGACTGAGCTACCCACGGTTGAAAGGTGGCGGCTTCGACGGGAATCGAACCCGTGAATCCTCCTCGACAGGGAGGCGTGATAACCGTTTCACCACGAAGCCTGAGAAGGCTTCAATCCGAAATGCGCGTTCGACCGACCGGTTTTCGGCAGGGACGCGCAATGGTATTTCGGAAGGTGGGCATTGGAAGAAGAGGTGGCGGAAGCCGGATTTGCACCGGCATGCTGCTGGTTATGAGCCAGCGGTCTTACTAGTCGACAGTCATTCCGCTGTTTGAGTTACTCGGATCGCGCGTCCGTCAGGCATCACCCCGCGACTTTCGCAATCTTTTCACTCTGGCCGTGCGCCCCTTGATTGATGAGATCGCAGGACTGGCGGCGCGAACGCGACCACACAACATCCGGGCAGCCGGATCAAGCCAAATCGTCGCCCGTTAGCCACGGGCTTGCGGAAGGTCAGGAAACCTGTTCAAATCCCGGACGTGGCCGACGAGAAGATCCCCGCACCCCGCAGCCCCGCTCCGGCGATTCACCCGGTCCACGTCTTCCCGACGCCGGACAAGCGGGACATCCTTTTTTACGTTGAAGTCGATTCCCGGTTGCCGAAATACGCGCCGGGAACGTGGACCTATGGCGACCTGATCACGGGGAAGCCGAAGGCGGACTACCCGAGTCACCGGCTGATTTACGTCTCTCCCCAGACTGAAGACAACTGGGAGCGGCGTTGGTACGCGAAGGATCGCGCCGACGAGGACAATTACAATTACACGGTCGATGGCGATCAGGTGTTGCGGTTCTACGTTGTGCTCCGGGCGCTTTACTACCAACGGACGGAGGCGGAAGCTGCCGCGGCGAACCCCGTTGTTCCCGGCGAGTTCACGGTCCCTGAAGTAGCGACGCCGGACGTCCGGTTCGGGGATTACGGATTTGCGGACGACTCGTTGGTGGAGCTTCCCGAGGACCTGCGCTCCCTCTACGTCGGCATTCAACGCCGCTATGTGGTGCCGGTTCAGACGAGCACTCTTTACGACAACGACCTTGAGCGGAATGTCGATGTAACCCGGGAGATCATCGCCAAGGGGGCGGCTATCGGGAGTTCTTCGGCAGGCATCCAGATCGAGCGGGAATACGGCAATAACTTCCATGACTGGAAGGTCACTTCAACGCTCCTGCTAGGGGAGGACGAGGAATACCCGCTGCAACTGACCTCGTTGATCGCGGACGTCCCTTACCGGTTCCCCGCGTGGCTGCAAGGGGCGCGGATGATCGCCGCGTGGGCACTCGCAGACTCTGAGGAAGCGGCGATGTCCTACGATGAGGCGTGGTACATCAAATGGGATCTCGTCGATCCAGTGGTCGGCCCCTACGAAGCCCGCATCCGGCGTTACGTCACCAACAACCCGAACGCACTCAGGTCGCAGTTCCCCATCGTCAAGTTCGTCACCAAGCGCGAGGCGATCGGCATCACCCGGGCATGGGCGATCGGCAGCAACAAGGGCAACTCGTCCTACGCGGAAGCCCGCGAGATCGAGGTGCCGCCCTCCGTCCATGGGGAGATCGAGATCGAAAACGGGGAAACCCTGTCTGCTGGGCAGAGCACCAACCATCTCGAAGCGACGCCGCGGTTCTCGGAAGTCTCCGGCCAAGCCTCCCTGATTGTCGGCTACGAACCGAAGCAGGCCCGCTACGGACTCTATATCGTGGAGATCATTGAGATCAACTGCACGGGTGTTTACGACGGCGTGGTTACTCCCTTCGGCACGTTGGCAGGACCCGGAGCCCTTCCGCCGAGCATGGGCGCTGACGTTCCACCGGAGGCAGATGAACGACCGGAAACCCCCTCCGGGGAGTTCTCCGATGACAATTCCACAGTCTCGGGCAGGACCTCGCCGAATGCTGAAGTCCGGGCGACCATCGGCACCAGCATCATCGGGCGCGGGGTTGCCAACACCGACGGTTCCTACTCCTTCACGATCGAAGGGACTTACACGGACGCCACGTCCGTAACTCTCACGGCCTACCTGGATGGGTTGGCATCGGCACCCACCACTATCTCGACGCTCGACCTGAGCCCCGGACGTCCGAGCGGTTACCTGTACGCCGACATGACCACGGTGCAGGGCGAAACTGAACCCGGCGCAACCGTCACCATCATCAAGGACGCGGTGGCGCAGGTCGAGACGGTTACCATTCCTGAGTTCTACCCGCAGGTTGAGACCGCCACCCTCGTTGGTAACATCCTGACCGACGGGACAATGAAGTTGACAATCACGTCCGCTTTGGTCACCGGGTCACCTCTCGATGTGTTCGTGGACGTTTTGAACGGGGACACCGCGACGGTCTGCGCACAGAAGGGCGCGGACGAGCTGAATGCGACTGCCGCCGTCGCACAGCACTACTTGATCGAGGCATCAGGTCCGGACATCGTCCTGACGGCACTGGTGTCCACTGCCGACGATGCGACCTTGAACCTCGCGAGTGACAATGGCACCTGCACGGGGCTTACGCCGGATGCAACCTCGGCGGATACGACCCCCGGCGGGTCTTCACCCATGGCCATCTCGACGGCGGGCACGGTGATTGTCACAGTCACTTCAGGACTCGCATCCGCCACTTGGTCGCCGGTCAATGTCCCGGTGTGGGTCGAAGTCGGCGACGACGCCACAGACGTCGCGGCCAAGGTTGCCGCAGCCCTCGCGCTGTCTGTGGTCGATGACGAATACACGGCAAATGCTTCCACCAATACGGTCGCGCTCACGTCCAACGACGTTGCCGCCAACGACCCGTCGCTGCTGATCGTGATCGCCGAGGGAACTTGCGATGGCTTTGTGGACACGCAGGATAGTGTCAACACGCAGCCAGGTGGCACCTCGGCCACCGTGACTGCGAACTCGTCCGGCGACTACTCCTACTCGTTCGACGCGGCGTTGACTGCGGGTGACGTGGTAGCAGTCACGGCATCCGACGCAGGGGGGACTTCGGAACCACTGGTTCTCGAAGCCAACGCAACCCCGCCGACGGTGGGAACCCCCGTCATCGGGGACAGCGACACGATCACCGGCACAGGGGCGACCCCTGCGGCGAAGATCCTCGTCTTTGATGGAGACGACGAGATCGGTGATGAAGCCATCGTCGGAGGTGGCGGTAATTACACCTGCAACCTCGACTACAAGGTGATCCGCGGCGAGACGGTTCAAGTGGTGGCTGTCGTTGCAGGCAACGAGGATGTCCGCTCGGCCCCGGCGTTCCTGACTTTCCCGGATCTCAACCTTCAAGTTCCTGCGTTTACCCGGCAGAGCAATCTTTACACAGGCACCACGCCGGTCGGGGCAACGTCCATCCGCATTCGCAAGGTCCTCGACTCCTCGGAGACCACGGCAACCCTGGTGGTGACCAACGGGACCTTCGTCTTTACCCTGCCGGACAATCCGCCAGGAACAGCGTTTGACGTCTATGCCCGGTATGCCACGGGTGATTCAGACCCGGTTCGGATCTTCACGCCCTACACTCCCGTCCGGGCACCACTGGTTGGTCTCGAACTCGGCTACCTCCGCGATTACTACAATGGCGACGACATCGGCGGCTATGTAGTGGACGCCCCGTATCTCTACGGCATGAAGGTCTCGATCCTCGACTGGGTTTCGGGGATGGACCTTACCATCAGCTTCCCCGGCTCCGCGGTTGCCGACATCGTGCTGTCCAACATTCCGGACCTCACCCACGTCTATGCCCCGTATCCGCAGGAAGGCGGGATCAACTCGGTGAGCTACACCATCGGCGGCGACCAGAACTACGCCCGCTACATCAAGACGATCCCGCTGGACACCTCCGGGGCCTATCCGGTTCCTTACCCCGTGGTGGTGATCACCGCGACCTACCCCGACGGGCAGACGGCGGTGACCACGTTCGATCGGGAAACTTTCACCAACAGCAGTTTCAAGGACGCCAACTGGATCTTCAGCAAGTTCGACTCCACGGCGGCCAATGACTACTGGTCCGATTACTACTCGTCCCTCTACCCGCCGCCCTGATGCCATTCCAAGAGAGTCTAGCGCAACGTGACGCACGGGTCGCCCGGGAGACGTTCTTCGGGATGACTCCGTTGGCAGGGCCGCAGTTGCCCAAGCCCCCTGCGCTCAAGGAGAGCCCCTCACAGGTTTCCCGGCGGCTGTTTAAGGAGAAATTCTTCGAGCCAAAGTCGTTGCGCCCGACCTCAATCGGCAAGGTCTCGGAAGCTGCGCAGACACAGGACCCGCCGCGGGCGAGGCATGGGGCCGTGACCGGTGGGAAGACCAAGAACGAGGCCCGCGGCACTGGCACCCTGATCTTCCAGGACTGTGACGGGGCGGAGATTTTGCGAACCACGGGAATGAGTGGCTTCGAGGGGGAGCGCGTCATCCGCACCGGCTGCGAGGACTCGTCCAGCTACCCGTATCCGTGAAGGACGTCGTCATTCTCCATGATCATCCGGGGTATTTGAACCGGGTGGCTGCGATGAAGGCCGCACACCCCCGCGTCCGTGTCGTCACGCCGGATGACAAGCCACATCTGCACGCCACCAGCGTTCGCCCGCCGGACGAGTGGCTGCCCGCCGACCCGACGATGCCCTACAAAAGGAAATGCTGGTACAAGGCGGACGCCATGGGCCTCGCGGCAGTCCGGAAGCTCGGCGTCCGGGCGGACTTTTACTGGTTCATCGAGAGCGACGTGGTTGCATCGCAGACCCGGTGGAAGGCCATGTTCCGCGACTTCCAGAACGATCCCTCCGATCTCGTCGCCCCGATGATCCGGACACGGGCGCTGCGTCCGGGCAGCCGGATGTGGCAGCATGCCCCTGATTGGGCGACGCACTACATACTGATGGCGGTTTACCGGCTTTCCCACGCAGCACTGGTTGAGTGCGTCCGGTGTGCCACGGAGATGCGGGAGCACTTCTCCGAGGTCACGATCCCCAGTGTGATCCATCGGGCGGGGATGTCGATGACCGGTCTGAACGTCAGGCAGACGCACTCGAACACCCACACGCTCGCGGCTCATGTCGAACGAGTGACCGTGAACCCTGAACTGATCTGCCATCCGGTGAAACGAGACAGCTTTGCACCGTGAAGCCGAGATTCCTGATTGACTACCACAACCCGACAATCCTACAAACGAGGCCATGCCACGCCTGACTGATAACGACCGGAACTGGGGGCCTTTCACCTTCGCCCGATGGAAGAAGCGACTAGCAATCACCTTGGAGGGCGAGGACGGCGATGGTCAGAAGACCCAGCTTTTGTTCGTCGGCTTCGGATTCGCGCTACGCATTCACCTGCCGTTCCGGATCAAGGCTGTCGGGAAGTATGAACAGGACTGCCGGGAATACGGATTCGCTCTGACCTCCGAAGATAAGGGCTTCGATTTCCTCCAAGTCTTCTATGGCCCGCAGACCTACGACAGCTCGACATCGAGAAGTTGGTCGAAGAGTCTCCCGTGGAAAATGTGGGACCACGTTAGAACGACGATCTACCGGCCGGACGGAACTCCGTTTGCCGAGGAAGAGAAAGGCAAGTGGCGCGAGTTCTTCGAGAAACGGGACGCCTGTCCGAAGATTCAGTTTGAGTTCGAGGACTACGACGGCACCCGGGGCACTGCCACTTGCATGATCGAGGAGCGCGAGTGGCACCGGGGTTGGAAGCCTTTCCGATGGCTCCGGTTTTTCTACCCGGCGAAAATCCGCAGGTCCATGGACATCCGTTATGATCGGGAAGTCGGGCCGGAGAAGGGGTCTTGGAAAGGCGGCACCATTGGCACAGGAATCGACCTTCGGGAGGGGGAAACACCGCAGGACGCATTTAAGAGGTTTTGCGAGAAGGACCACCGTAGTAAATACCGTAGCTACCGGATCAAGTTTATTTGCGAGGGTCCGCCGGAAAAACCTTCTGCTGTTGTCGCATGAACTCACCCTCTGGAATCGAAGCTCTGCCCAACGGGCAATGGGTCGTGGAGGGGGATACCCACCTCGGGAAGTGGGCCAAGGAGCACGGCGACATCGTCAGCGATCCGTATCTGATGGCGTTCTTGGACGAGCATCTCAAGGACGCCAAGGTAGTCTGGTGCGTGGGCGCGAACATTGGCGACCACGCCCTTCACCATCACCGGAAAGGCCGACAGGTCGTCGCGATCGAACCTCGACCTGATACCTTTGAGTGCCTGCGCCACAACGTCCCGGAAGCACTCTGCCTGAACTTCGCCGCTTCGGATCGCGAAGGCACGGTTAATCTGATGGGGCTGGAGAATGTCGGGGCGTCCCGCATCCACCCCAGCGGCGAATGGACGGTGCCTGCGTTCCCGCTGGACGACGTCCCTCATCTGCCTCCGCCGGGGTTCGTCTCCATCGACACGGAAGGATGGGAACCAATGGTTGTCACCGGCATGGCTGGCACCATCACCCGCTACAAGCCGATCCTCTTCGTCGAGATGAACGAGGGGGCGTTGGAAGCCAACGGCTATTCGCCGGAAGGTCTGCATGACCAGATTCTCGGCCTCGGGTATTCCGAGTTCAAGATTTACCCGGAAGGCGCGAAGTTCGGGGACCCTCAGTTCGATATACTATACCTTTCGTAGTTCATGACCTGCGACATCTTCATCCGCTCCTATGCCAAGGACTTTCCGTGGCTCCACCACGCGCTGCGGTCGATCCAGAAGTTCGCCACCGGCTTCCGGGACATCGTGATCGTGATTCCCGATACCGATGACCTATCCTGTCTGACGCTCGAACGGGTGGTCAAGGTGAAGGACACGATGGACGGTTACCTTGCACAGCAAATCACCAAGCTCCGCTCCGATCAATACACGGATTCCGACCTTATCCTCGTCACGGATTCAGACACACTCTTCACGGAGTTGGTCACTCCGGAATCCTTCATGCGGGACGGCAAGCCCATTTGGTTTATGACCCCTTGGTCAGAAGAGATGCTCGCGCATCCCGGCACCCGGGAGTGGTTCTTCGTGATGAAGAATTTCTTCGGCGAAGATCCACCTGCGGAGTTCATGCGCCGCCAACCTTTCATGTTCCCTCGTGAAGTGCTGAAGGGACTGCGCGACTTCTGCTACGCCAAATTCGAGAAGTCGATCGACGACTATGTGCGGGACGCAGGCAAGTTCTCGGAATGGAACATTCTCGGGATGTACTGCTGGCTGCACCATCGCGAAAAGTTTTACTGGATGGACACCACCGTCGAATGCCCGCCAGAGAAGTGCCACCAGTTTTGGTCATACGCACCCATCGAGGACGACATGGGCGAGATTAACCGAATCCTTGCATGACCCCGATCACCACGAACATCCTGCGGTCGAGTTACGAGCAAGGGATCTTCTCGTTCGGCAATCCGGACGCCGCGATCAAGGTCTGCCTCGTGGGAAGCTGCCGGATCGTGCCGATCCTCAATGGCCTCCGTGCCTACAACGCGCTTTCAGGGAACCCGTTCGAGCTGATCTGCCTCAACCCGATCGAAATGTGGGGCGGCCCCGGAACCGATGTCGCAGACTGCGCCAACGAGGTCTTGAAGGACTTCCGGCTGGAGGATGTCGATTTCCTTGTGTGCGAGCATATCACCCGCTGTGGAGTCCTCAACACCGTGCAGGAGAAGGTGCAGAACCTCTTCGACTCCCTCGGGTGCAATCCAGTGGTGACCGTCCGTCTCCCGAATTGGAATAACATGCACCTCTTCGACGAGGAAACCGCCCTCTGGGACCCGAGCTACGCTGCCATGGGTCACGACGAACGGGTCACCGAGCTTCGGAAGCGGTCGGACGGCCACAAGCGGAAGTTCCTGTCCTACTGCGAACGCAGTAGCCTCCCGGAACTGGCGGAGTGGGTCGAGAACGACTGGACGACGACCCGCATGGGTTGGACTAGCAACCATCCGAGCTTGCCTCTCGTGTGGCGGTTGTTCAACGGGGTTGCCGGGAAGCTCGGCATTACCATCACCCCGGAACTCGCGGCGCATCCGCTGTGCGCGACCGACACCTACCAATCGACAGGCATCAGGCTCAACCCGATCGACTACGAAGCGAACAACTGGAAATTCTGAAATCATGGAAACACCTGAAACATGGAGAGACGAAGGCCTCGCGTGGGGCAGTCACCTGCCCGCACTGATGGCGTGCGTGGCTGCAAGCGAAGGACCGGTCCTTGAGTTCGGCGCGGGGAACTACTCCACGCCCTGCCTGCGGGCAGTGTGCGAGGTCCTCGGCCGCGAGCTGGTCACCGTGGAGAAGGTGGACAGCTGGAGGGCGTCGTTCGAGAGTTACGATTGCCCGAAGCATCGCGTCCTTAATCTCGTGCCCGGTCTCACCGAAAGCCTTGCCGAACGGCAGTGGGGCGTCGTCTTCGTCGATGACGCTGCCGAAGACCGTCATGCACGGGCGTCGATGTTCGCCGACAAGGCCGAGTTCATGGTGTTCCATGATTACAACTTCGACGACATGAAGCCCGGGTTCGACGCATGGCTCGCTGCGAATCCGTGCAACCACTACGTTTACAAGCTCTGCGGCCCGCATACGCTGATCGTGTCGAAGAACCGTGAAATCCCAACCTTTTGTCCGAATGACGATTGATAGAGTTCTGCTGGTATGGGACGGCAACCCTTTCTACCAAGGGTTCTACGAGATGCACCAGAAGCTCTGGCCGAAGCTGGGGATCAAGACATCACTGGCCTTCGTGTCCAACGGAGCGAACGCCGCGGCGATCCCGAAGACCGGCGATGTGATCGTGCTGGAGGACAAGAGCGACGTGCCATTCACCCCGCCGCCGGGAAGGAACTGGAAGGCCACGATGGCGATCATCCACGCGCCTCGGCTGTTCCCGGGCGAGGTGGTCATGGTCACCGGAATGGACCAGTTTCCCGCCAGCCGGATGTTCCTCGACAAGGTGGCCGAGGTTCCCGATGATGAGCTTATCTCCGGCATCGGGTCGCTCTCCCACATTCCGACCGGCAACATCGTCGCGCACCACGATACGTGGTCGCGGATCATGGAACCCGCACCGATGGACTTCACCGATCTGATCGAGTGGACATGGGCGCAAAACCTCGACGTCACCGGCTACGGCAACATCGCGATCGGGTGGGGCAATGACGAAGTGCTGTTCACCAAGCTGGCGCAACAATGCGAGGGTCTGAAAGTCCGGACACTGTTCGAGAACTGTTGGCCCGAGTGGCTGGAGAAGGTCCTTGGCATCACCCAAGTCGAGCCGGACATGGAGAAGCTCAAGAACGGGGAGTATTCCGAACTCCACATCCGACTGGCCAAGGACGGGTCCATTTCGCCGAAGGACAAGGCTATCTTTGACGCCCTGATCGCACTGGACCGTATCGTGTGAATCCGTGAAAACCGTGGAACCTGACAAGAGTTTCGTCCTCCAGTTCATTAAGGATGCCGGGCTGGCGAATCAGATGTTTGAGTACGCTGCCGGTCGTGCCATCGCGAAGCGGACGGGCCGCAAGCTTTTATTGAATTGGCGGGAGTCCGACAAACGCGACTTCGAGTTGGTTCACTTCGGCATCGAGAATCCCGGGTTCACGGAATACCCATTGGTGTCCTCCAAGCTCGGCCAGGGTAACCGGACGATTCTGGAGCACGCGATCAAGGCGGTGTCCGAGTCGAAGCACGAGTTTCCTGCGGTGTCGCACCCTTACCAAGCGGAGGAGTGCTTCGCCGAAGTCGCCGACGAGATCCGCGAGTTCTACCGGTCGAAGCTCCCGCCGCTCGAACTCGACATCCCGGAAGGCAGGACGCCCGTGGCCGTCCAAGTCCGTCGTACCGACTATGTAGGCCACTCGCGCCTCGACGTCGTGACCCGCGAGTATTTCTTCAACGGCATTGACTTCATCCGGCAGCGGATCACGCACCCGCAATTTTACGTTATCTCCGACGACCCTGCTTGGTGTCAGGAAGCGTTCAAGAACACCCCGGATGTCACGGTCATGCCGCCACAGAACTCGATCGAGGGCTTGCGAACGATGGTCGCCTGCGAGGCCCACGTCATCTCGAACTCGACGTTCGGGTGGTGGGGTGCGTGGCTTGTGGACAAATTGGTTGTGGTTCCGGAAATCTGGCACCACCGGCCCGGCAGCTACGGTGATTGGAAGCCTGCACCGGATCGCTGGCACCGGGTCTCCATCGGACGCCCGATCACGACCAAAACGGTTGTCAGCAAGCCGGTCCCGCCCCGCCGGTTCGAGGCGAAGTCCAAGGAGTGCGACCGCGCCATTGTGGTTCCGTGGCACCATGCTCAGGACGGGTGGCAGTCGCTCCGCTTCTGTCTGCGGTCGATCCACCAGCATTTCGAGGACCGGAAGTGCCCGATCTACATCCTCGGCACCAAGCGCCCCGGCTGGCTTCTCCACAAGGCCGGACGGGTCCGGTTTGAGGAGACATGGTCGTATCAAGATGCGTTGATCCGAGGCGTCCAGGTTGCCGACGAGGTGATGTGGATGAACGACGACATCCTGTTCCTCAAGAAAACCGGTTGGGACGACATGCGCCGCCCCCTTCATTTTGGAGAGGTGACGCCCGAGTTCCTCGCGGACTTCGAGCGGAACCCGAACCCCTGGCGGGACTCGTTCCGGGCAGTGGTGGCCAAGCTCGCGGAGAAGGGCACCGAGGTCATCCGGAACTACTCAACCCACGTCCCCTACCTTTACAAGATGGAGGAAGCGACCGAGATCCTCAAGGAGTTCGGGATCACCTCGAAATTCCCGCTGGAGATGGCCGTTTTCAACCGGTTCGCCGGGGCTGCCGCGAAGCCGATCAACGGCGAACGGGCGACCCAGATCCCGTTCGGCGACGCCCGCTACCTCAACCACACGGACCACCGGCTCGACGCACCGCTGAAAGAGGCGATCAAAGCCCGGTTCCCGGAGTATGCGCCGTGGGAGTTGAAATCCAAATTTGACGCATGAAAGACCAAAACCCTCCGGCCGAACGTCCTAAGTGGAAGAATAGCACTCTGCAACGTCTTCGCCGCTTGGTCTGTTACCCGCCGTCGGGAGACGGCTGGCGTCAAGAACGACAGATGTGGTGGATGGCGGCGGTGTCGTGTCTTTGCGCTTTGGTGTTGGTGTCCTGCTTTCTAATTCAAATATTCGCTGCCTTTAGCCCCTGATTGTTACGCATGACCTTTGGAGAATTCACGACCGCCGTGGATGCCGCCTACCGTTCGGCGATCTACGCAGGAATCACGCCCTCGGAACTGCTGCTCGGCAAGGAAGCCTTGGAGGCATTCGACCGGGAAATCAATTCGTCCCCGTTTTCGGTTGCAGATGTAACGGGGCAAGGGCAGCGCGTGTTCAACGGGCTTCTGGTGATCCCTTGCCAGATCCCGGGCGTCCGGGTCGGGATTAGCTTCCCGGGCTAAGTCAAGTCTCGACATTCCGGGACGCCGAAATAAAGTGGCGGGGTGCCTTACACTATCGGCGATCTCAAAACCATGTTCCAGTCGGAGGTTGCTCCGGGGGACGATGCTGGTTTCTTGAAACTCGCCCAAGAGGCCGAGGTACGCCTCCTCGAAGTAGGCAAGTGGTTTTGGTGCCGTCGCCGCGCCGATCTAACCCCCGTCAATGGCATCATCACCCTCGATCCGGCCTATGCCTCTATCATCGGAGCGCAGCTTGATGGATACCCCACCTCAATTCACGCGATGGATTTCGAGTTTTCGCCGGACGGTCCCGGCGAGATCGAGGTTCACGGCAGCGGGTCGATGAAGCTAATCGACCAAGGTCTGACGGACGACCTGGAGCGCCAATACAAGTTGGTGGGCTGCGATTCCGATGACGTGACGATCGTGGCGCTAGTCCATCTTGCGCCCGCTACGCTGACTGATCCTGACATCGCCGACTCCGATGTTCCGCCGGACGCCACCAACATCGTCACCTGCCCCGATGCCGGAGCGATGAAGCTGTGCATGCAGGCGATCATCTTCGAGAACGAGCACGATCTCTCGGCCTCCAAGGCTTACATGGGCACGGCCTACGCCCGCCTCAACGAGCGCGAGAAGACGCGCCGCGGTAACGCCCAACAGGTCCCCAACGTCCGCCCCCATGGTCGGGGCGTTTCCCGAATCCGTAGCTTCCGCTGAACCATGGCCGCACCCGACCGCTGGACTTCCCTTCAATCCGCTCCGAGCAAGTGGTCCTCCTTGCAGGCCCGTAGCCCGCAGACCCTCGCGCCCCCGAACCCCGCGGTGTCGCAGTTTCGGCGTCAGGCCGAGGACTACAACCTCGCGACCCGCTTGCTCAGGCGCAACGCCCGCCGGGGAGACGAGAACTCCGCACTCGGACTTCTCAAGGTCCGGGACGCCGCGATCTCCCAAGGTATCCCGACCGGCGGCATCCGTGACAAGAGGTCGTTCGATGCCGGGTTGATCGGACGGGCACAGGCCATGGAGCGGGGGGCGGCCTACCGGGAACGCGAGGACCAACTGAACAACCGCAATCTCGATTTGGTTGAGGCCGAGATGGATCGCCGCATGGGTGAGTTGGAAGGTCGGAACGCTCCCGCAGGGGTGGACCCGGGGTATGGAAACCGACCGGATGGAACGGCGAAAGGTAGAGGCTGGCTGGGGGAGATCCGGCTGCCAGATGGGGGAGTCGCCACGGAGTACACCATGCAATCGGACGCGGTAAAGCAAGGCGGCAAGCGCATCGACTTCCCGACCCTCGTGCCCTCACTATCGCCAGAGGAGGTCAAATTGATGCGGGATGACATCATTCCAAATAAGAAGGAGATCCCGGAAGGAATTATCCAGAAGGCGATTGACCACGCAAAATCCCGGCTTGGGCAAGGACGAAGTGTGTTCCTTGAAAAAGGTGACACGCCCGTAACCTTGTCTCGTGCAGGGGCAGCCCTCGACATCATGGAGGGCGACCGGTTGCAGGATGATGCGCTGGCCCAACGAGGCATCGACTCGGCGGCACGCCAGGGGGTCAAGGACCCGACGTCCATCCTCAAGGGCGACAATTACCGCAGGACCCTCGACATGGCGCTCGGACAAGCCCGCAGCCCCGGAGAGGTTGCCGCCCTGCGCGAGCGAGGCCAGCGGTTCGGGGTTGACCCCGCCGCCTTTGATCGTCGTGCCCAATGGTGGGATCATCGCCGCAACCGTCGTCTCTAATCATGCCCTCCGCTTTTGAAGCCACTGCCGAACGGATTGCCCCGAGCCGTCCGACGACGAACTATTTCGACCAGGCCGCCGGGCAGGACGTGATTGCCCGCTACGCGAACTCCGGTCGGGTTTTGGAGGATTCCGGGCGTGCCGCCGAGGCAGCTAACCGGCTGTTGGCCACGGGGAATCTGATCGACCGCAGCCGTCGCGACCGGATTCTATTCGATCGGGAGGACGAGGAGTATAACGACAAGAAGGCGTTTAAGCAGCAACGGGGAGAATTTCTTGAAAGCATCGCTGCCATTGATCCGGAGGCCGACGACTTCGAGGCACAAATCTCCAACCTCTACAAATCCCTCCCGCAGTCGGCACTTGATGACGACGCCGTGGTGGATTTGCTTTCCTTCAAGCGCAAGCGTGCCGACGACCTTCTCAACGAGCGTCAGATGCAGACCCGACGTCAGGAGACTCTCGACGACCGCAAGGAGTTCTTGCGCTACAAGGCGCAGAACGATCCGCGCCTCAACGTCCTCTCTCCGGAGGAGCGCACCCGTTTCATGACGCCGGACGGCGATTTCGATTTCGTGGGGGCGGGGCAGTTCGCCTACGAGAAGCTCCGCGGCCAGAAGAAGGAGGACCAGAAGGAAATCATCGACTACCGGGTGGAGAAACGTCCGGATACCGATGCGGAACTGAAGCTGGCCAAACAGCACGTCGCCGACGCCGACGCTTTCCCCGATCAGGTGGATGCGATCCGGAAAATCGAGATGAAACGGAAGGGCGACGGATATAAGGAGACCGATCTCAAGAACGTCCCCGGCTACGCGGAAGCCAGGGACTACGAGTCCAACAAGCTCAACGCGGAATTGGGGAGCGCCCGCAACATGAGCCGGGACGCCTACATCGCCTTGGGTGGGAAGTCTGAAGCCGCGAAGCGCAAGCGGGGGGAACTCTACGACATCGCCAACAAGGGGCGGGATCAAGGGGCGAACCCCGGCCCCGCTGTCGGCACGGAAGAAGATGGCTACGTTTTCCTAGGCGGAAACGCGGCTGATCCTAAGAACTGGAAGAAGAAATAATGAAGCCTTGGGAACGCTACGCCGGAGGAGTCGCTGCCGAACCTCAACCGGAGGCGCGGAAGCCATGGGAACGCTATGCCTCATCCGAGGCACCCGTGGAACAAGATGTTCCCCGTGAAACAACGGCTGTTCCACGTCAGCCTGCGAGGACTACCGTGCTGCGAGGCAAGCTGGAGCAGGCGCTTCGCGATACTAACCTCTTTCCAAGCGCCGCGGATGCGCTGAACTCGGCTAAGGACAAGCGGCTCGAACGTGGCGAAGACGGCAAGTGGTTAGCCCCGTTGATGTCCACCACGCCCGATCCGGACGAAGGCTTATTGTCCGAGATGGGGTCTGGTTTGACGAGTGCCTTGATGTCCACGGCAGGCCGGTTCGGCGCACAGTCCACCAACCTCGATCCCGTCATTCAAGGATTTCAGGATCGCGAGGGCTACACGGATGACGAGGTTAAAGCTGCGTGGGAAGACCTTGGCGCACAGAATCGCACTTGGGAAGAGGGCGAGGAAACCCGGCTTCTGTCGGACGGTGAACTCCTGCCGAACCCGACAAGCTCGACGTGGCTCGACCCCACCAAGGCGGAATCCGTGATTGCGGGATCCGGTGCTTCCGACGAGGTGAAGGAACGCGCCCTCCGCAGTCTCCCTCAGTTGGCGACAAACTTGGCTGCCGAGAAGCTGGGGGCCTATGAAGCCGGGGCAACGGCTTCCAATGCCGGTCGCATTGCCGGATCTCTGATCGGCCTTCTGCCCGGGCGGGTCGTTCCACCATCCGAGTGGGCGAAGGAAAAGGGCCGTGACGACATCGGTTCGCCGCAATTCATCCTTGACTACGAGAAAGACGCGGACCCCGGCTTCCTGCAAGGCATCGCCGCCAAGACGGTGTTGTCGGGCAACAAGGTGGCCACACAGACGCTCGGTGCCGCAGGTGCCATTGGCTTGAATGAAGTGAAGATCCCTTTTACGGATACCACCATTGGAGAACTCGCGGCCCAAGGGTCCGAAGGTGGGGCAACCGTGAACCGCGGCATCGCGGATACGGGCATCATCGGTTCCGTTGTCGAGGAGGCGTTGCCGATCGGAACGCAGATCCTTGCAACCCGCGGCATCGGTGCCTTCGGTAAGGGCGCTGCCGCGTTGGGCACCTTCGCAACTGCCGGAGCACAATCCGCCGGTCTTACCTTTGCCGAAGAGATCGCCGCGGGCACGCCCGAAGCCGAGGCACGGGAGAAGGCCGCGAAAGCCGGTCTCTCCACCGCGATCATCACGTCCATGTTCGGCACGGGTGCCGGGGGAGGTGTCGAACGCCTCGCCGTGGGTGCCGCCGATGACGTGACGGTTGGACAGTTGCTCCAGAAGATGCGTGAGGAGGGCGTCAAGGCAGCCACTCCGGAACTCCGGAAGTTCGCAGGCGCAACCCTCGGTGCGACACTTGGTGAAGGTGCGGAGGAAGGCATCGACCAACTGGTGAGTGCGTTCCTGACGGCTGACCCGGATACGTCGCTAGCAGATGCGTGGGAACAGGCATTACAGGCGGCCAAGGTCGGCGCGGTCATTGGCGGCGGCACCCACGTCGCGATGAACATGGTCCAGAACGCCCCGCTGTCCTCGGCGGCCCTGACGACTGAACTCGATGATCTTACCGATGAAAAAGGATCTGAAATTCCTTCTGACATTGATCCGGGCAGTCCGGTCGCTGAGACGCCTCCAACGAATGATGGCGTGCTTCCGGGGGTCGAGAAAGAAGCACCGGCAGCAGGAACGGAAGGTGCTCCGGTCGGCGATCAAGGAGTTCCGGCAGAAGTGGCCGAAGGCAACTCAGCTTCCGATCTGAGCGGTGCCCTCGGCGGCATGGGCAAGGCCATCGGCGACAATTTCCGGGAAACCATCAACCAGTCGATCGCCGAAACCGGCGATGTTCCTGCACAGGAA
>Ga0247822_10000525_pt1 | contig 20900 bp, 16 predicted proteins | sample 13C_Cellulose_Da_FD_192423 | JGI IMG/M metagenome (GOLD analysis project Ga0247822, IMG submission 192423) | Soil microbial communities from agricultural site in Penn Yan, New York, United States - 13C_Cellulose_Day30 | ecosystem: Environmental > Terrestrial > Soil > Agricultural land | place...
GCCAAGGTGCGCGAGGTGAAGCCGGCTACGTTCATCGGCGGCGGGCATGTCGACGAGATTGCCCAGCGGGTGAAGGCCGACGAGATCGAGCTTCTGCTCGTCGACGCGGCCTTGCACCCGATCCAGCAGCGCAACCTGGAGAAGGAGACCGGCAGCAAGGTGCTGGACCGCACCGGGCTGATCCTCGAGATCTTCGGTGAGCGCGCTGCGACGCGCGAAGGCGTGCTGCAGGTCGAGCTGGCGCACCTCAATTACCAGAAGAGCCGGCTCGTTCGCAGTTGGACCCACCTGGAGCGGCAACGCGGCTCAGGTGGTTTCGGTTTCATGGGCGGCCCGGGTGAAACCCAACTGGAAAGCGACCGCCGACAGCTTCAGGATCGTATCAAGCTCCTGGAAGAGCGCATTGAAAAGGTTAGGCAAACGCGAGGCCAGCAGAAGGGTCGTCGCGACGCCGTACCGTTCCAGGTCGTGGCCCTCGTAGGCTATACCAACGCCGGGAAATCCAGCATATTCAATGCGTTGACTGGGGCAGGGGTGTTCGCCAAGGACTTGCTGTTCGCAACCCTCGACACGACGGTCCGCAAGATCGAACTGCCACATGGCCGCCAGGTCATGTTGTCCGACACAGTGGGGTTCGTTTCGGACCTGCCGACCGATCTCATCGCCGCGTTCCGGGCGACGCTTGAGGAGGTGCTGGAGGCCGATGTGATCCTGCACGTTCGCGACGTCGCCAATCCGGATCATGCCGCCCAGGCCAACGATGTGCTCAAGGTGCTGGAGGAACTTGGCGTCTCCGCTGAGGCGACCCCGATGATCGAGGTCTGGAACAAGGTCGACCTGCTGCCGCGGGACCCGGATGGCTCCATGCCGGCGCTCACGACGCTGACGCCGGCCGGCAAAGTCGCGGCTACGGTGCCGGTTTCCGCGCAGACGGGTGAGGGACTCGACAAGCTGCTCGCCACGATCGAGCAGGTGTTGGCCGGGCAGGGCCGCACCTACCGCGTGCTGGTTCCCCACACGGCCGGCGCCGATGTGGGCTGGCTCTATGGCCACGCCGAGATCCTCAAGAAGGAAGAGCCCGACGAGAACGGGCAGGTCTACGAGGTGCGGGTCGAGGCCCGGCACAAGATGGCCTTCACCGAGCGGTTCGCCGGCCGTATCGAGGGGTCAGACGCCGCCTGAGCGCTCCTTGGCCCGAATCTCGTTCCAATAGCCGTCGAGCCGGTCGAGGCCGGCGTCGGCGAGAGGGACACCGTCTTCGGTGGCGCGGACTTCGACGTAGCGGAAGCGGCGGTCGAACTTGACGTTGGCGTCGCGCAGCGCGGATTCGCCTTCGACACCGAGCTTGCGGGCCAGGTTGGCGACTGCGAACAGCAGGTCGCCCAGCTCCTCCTGGACCTCCGCGGTGTTGCCGGCCTCCGCGGCCTCCGCGACTTCGTCGAGCTCCTCGCGGACCTTCGCCAGCGTCTGGCGCCAGTCCGGCCAGTCGAACTGCACGGAGGCCGCGCGGCGGCTGAGTTTTTCGGCGCGAGCGAGGGCGGGCAGGGCGTGCGGAACATCGTCGAGGATGGAGGAGGGCACCTGCTTCCGCTCAGCCTTCCTCGCCCGTTCGTCGGCCTTTACCTCATCCCACTTGGCCTTGGCGCCGCCAGCACTACGTGCCGCTTCCTCCCCGAAAACATGGGGGTGACGCCGGATCAGCTTCTCGGTGATGGCGTAGACAACATCGCCGATGTCGAACAACCCTCGTTCCGAGGCCATCTGCGCGTGGTAGACGGGCTGGAGCAGGAGGTCGCCCAACTCCTCACGGAGGTCCGCATAGTCCTCACGCTCGATGGCGTCGGCGACCTCGTAGGCCTCCTCGATGGTGTAGTGGCGGATGCTGGCGAAATCCTGCTCCAGATCCCACGGACAGCCGCCATCCGGGTTGCGAAGGGCGGCCATGATCTCGATGAGACGGGAAATGTCGCGGGAGGGCTGCATCGGGGCCTCAGGTGATATCAAAGCTGACGGCGTGGTTGCCCAGGCGGCCGACCACATGACCGGTGCCGGAGACGGGCACGAGGCCACAGAGCGAACCGGTGGTCACCACGGTGCCTGCCTTCAGCGGGAATGCCGGGTTCTGGTTCTTGGCGTAGGCGATGAACGAGTTGAGCACGGTGCCAAACGAGTGCTTGGCCGGCGCAGACCAGATTTCTTTGCCGGCGAACTCGAGGTGCACATCGTAGTTCTCGGTCTCGGCGCCGGCGTCGCGGTGCGATGGGTCGAAGACGTATCCATACGCCGAGGCGTTGTCTGCGAGGCCGCCATTGACGCCAGACAGCGATCGATCGGCGTAGCGCGTACCGCAGACCTCAATGCCGACGAAGTAGTGGCTGATCGCCTCGATGATGTCGATCTCGTCGCGGTTGGCTGCTTCGGTGCTGAGGTCGCTGGCCAGTACCAGGCCGACCTCGACCTCGAGTCCGGTGATCGTCGGCGACGACAGCTGCAGCGCGCCACTGTTGCCGACGCGCGAACGGTAGATCGGTGCACAGGCGCCGAGACCGTCCGGCGTGACGATCGTCTTGAGCAGCGCCGGCGTCTCGCCGAGCGCGCTCATCGTGGCAGACTGGATGCGGAGGGCGGCTGCACGATCGAGCGCAGCAAAGGGGACGGCATCGACGTCGTGCCGGCCGGCACGCTGGGCCTCGATAAGCTGCTGGGTGAGGTCGGCTTCGGTCGGCATATCTGCAAATCCTCCATTCGCATAAGATATATTATGGAACTATCGCGTTGAACGAACTGAACGGCTGGTGGCTGTTCCGTACGCTCTATCCCAGTACCGCTGTTGCGGTGATCTCGATCCTCAGCCCCTTGGCCAGCAGTTCCTTGACCACCACTGTGGCACGGATCGGATACGGCTTGGTGTTGAAGAACTCGGCATACACACGGTTCATGCCCGCCGCGTCGGCGCTGTCCGTGAGGAAGATCTGCACCTGGACGATGTTGGTGAGTTCGCCACCGGCGGCGTTGATCGCTTGCTTGAGGTTCGACAGCGCCTGACGCGTCTGTACCTCGATGTCGCCGTCGGTGATCTTGCCGGTCTTCGGATCTTCGGCCAGCACAACCAGCCAGACGTGGCTGCCGGCGCGCACGCAGTCGTTGATCGGACCGCTGGACGGCGCGATGCCGGTGTCGATGACTTCAATCATTGGTGGCGTGGCTCCGTAGTGTGGCGCAGCGATGATAGCGCCTGACGTGGCTAGCGAGGACTGATGATCTCGCCGGCGGTGATGTCGATCTGCAGGCCATCGAACGCCGGCCGGACGTGGTCCGGCGTCATGGCGTCGGTCTGGACGTAGTCGAGGTCGATATGGAGATTGGTGAGCACTGCGTGGCGTGGGCGCAGATCCTCGACCAGCTCAAGCGCTTCGGAGAGACTCAGGTGGCTCGGATGTGGCGTGGGCCGCAGCGCGTCTAGCACCCAGGTGTGGAGCCCGCTGACGGCCCCGCGCGAGGCGTCTGGAATGCCGCTGAGATCGCACGAGTACGCGAAATCCTGCACTCGGAAGCCCAGCGAGCTGATGTCGCCGTGATCCTGGCGGAACGGCAGGACGGTGATCGAACCGCCCGGCCCTTCTACGGTCAGCGGGTGGCCGGCTTCGATCAGGTGCTGGTTGAGGATCGGCGGATAGCCGGAGCCCGGCGGCGCCGTGAAGCAGTAGGCAAAGCTCGGGACGATCCGGTTGGCGGCTTCGGCGCTGAAATAGACGTCGACGCGCCTGCGGTTGTTGAGCGCCAGGACGCGCAGGTCGTCGATGCCGTGCGTGTGGTCGGCGTGCTCGTGCGTGTAGAGCACGGCTTCGACGCGATCGACCTCGGCGCGTAGCAGCTGCTCGCGCAGGTCGCAGCCGGTATCGACGATGATGCGCGTGGGTTCGTCCGAGCCGGCCGAATAGCCCTCGATCAGCAAGGAGCAGCGGCTGCGGCGGTTCTTCGGGTTGTCCGGATCGCAGACGCCCCAGTGGCCGCCTATGCGCGGCACGCCGCCAGACGACCCGCATCCCATGATCGTCGCGACGATGCGCTGTGCTTCAGGCATTACGCCTTAGCCTTTGAGAACAAACGGAAAAAGTTGGCAGTGGTTTCAGTGCCGACTTGCTCGAGGCCGACGCCCCGGACTTCGGCGACCTTGGCGGCGGTGTGGGCTACGAAACTTGGTTCGTTCGTGCCGCCGCGATGCGGCACGGGAGCCAGATAAGGTGCATCAGTTTCAACGAGATAGCGGTCAGCCGGGACAAACTTGGCGACCTCGCGGATCTCCTCGGCGTTCTTGAACGTGATGATGCCCGAGAAGGAAATGTAGCCGCCCAGCTCCAGCGCTTTGCGGGCGAGATCGGCGCCGCCGGTGAAGCAGTGGAGCACGAAAGGGAAGGACCCCTGCCCTACCTCCTCGGCCAGCACAGCCCCCATATGAACGTCAGCTGAACGGGAATGGATGACCAAAGGCAGGCCGGTGATCCGCGACGCGGCGATATGCCGGCGCAAACCCGTCTCCTGCGCCTCCTTGGGCGCGTTGTCGTAGAAGTAGTCGAGCCCCGCTTCGCCGATGGCGATGCACTTTGGATGCGCGCTGAGGCGGATCAGGTCTTCGGCGAAGATGTCGAGTTCCTCGTCCGCATGGTGCGGATGGGTGCCGACCGAGCACCAGACCTCGGCATTCTCCTCGGCGATGGCCCTGATCTCGTCGAAGCGCTTTACGCGGGTCGAGATGGTGACCATGCCATCGATCCCCGCCGCCTTTGCACGGGCAAGCACGCCGGCGCGATCGGCGGCGAGTTCGGGGAAGTCGAGATGGCAGTGTGAGTCGATCAGCATTGGCCTATGCCGTCTTTGGGTGCTCGAACTTCTTGAACACTGGCTCGGGCGGCGGCAGGACGGTCCCGGCGGGAACGCCGGACGCGCCGAGCGCATGGCTCAGGAGGCGCTGATCGGCCGGGACCGCCAGGGCATCGAGGAACTTCGCAGCGGAACCCGGCACGAATGCCTGGGCCGCGATGGCGGCGCGGCGGACGATATCGGCCGTGGTCGCGAGGATCGTGCCCATGCGCGGCAGGTCCGCCTTCAGCCCCCATGGCGCCTGGTCGGCGAAATAGAGGTTGGCAGCGTTGAGGAGTGTCGTGAGCTCGCCGGCCGCCTCGTGGATCTGCTGGGTCTTCATGGCGAGATCCATCTTGCCGATGGCTTCGATCGCCGCGGCGACGATGGCCCGCTCGGCTTCGGTCGGCTGCGCTTCGGGGAGCGCGCCGCCAAAGTTCTTCTGGATCATCGACAGCGAGCGCTGCGCCAGGTTGCCGAAGTTGTTGGCGAGGTCGGAGTTGTTCCGGTTGATGAACTTCTCGCGGCCCCAGTCGCCGTCCTGGCCGAAGCTGATCTCGCGCACGCAGTACCAGCGGACTGGATCGGTGCCATAGAGGTCGAGCTGCTCGTGCGGATCGACGATGTTGCCGACCGACTTCGACATCTTCTTCCCTTCCGACGTCAGGAAGCCGTGCGCGAAGACGCGGTGCGGCACGTCGATGCCGGCGCTCATCAGGAAGGCCGGCCAGTAAACGGTATGGAAGCGGATGATGTCCTTGCCAATGACGTGCAGGTTTGCCGGCCAGAACTTCTTGAACTGCTCGGAGGTGGCATCCGGATAGCCGACGCCGGTGATGTAGTTGGTGAGCGCGTCGACCCACACGTACATCACGTGCCCTGGCGCGCCTGGCACCGGAATGCCCCAGTCGAAGGTGGTGCGGCTGATCGAGACGTCGCGCAGGCCGGCCTTCACGAACGAGACGATCTCATTGCGGCGCTCTTCAGGTGCGATGAAATCCGGCCGGTCCTCGTACAGCTTCAAAAGCCGGTCCTGATAGGCGGAGAGGCGGAAGAAGTAGCTGTCTTCCTCGACCCACTTCACCTCGGCCCCGGTCGGCGCGAACTTCTTGCCGTCTTCGCCGTCGGTAAGCTCGTCCTCGTCGAAATAGGCTTCGTCGCGGACCGAGTACCAACCCTTGTAGGTCGACTGGTAGATGTCGCCGTTGTTGCTGGCGGCCATCTTGCGCCAGATCTCCTGGCTCGCCTCGTAGTGGCGCGGCTCGGTGGTGCGGATGAAATCGTCGTTCGAGACGTCGAGGCGCGCCGCGAGGTCGCGGAAACGTGCCGCGTTGCGGTCGGCCAGCTCGCGGGCCGTGATGCCCTGCGCGGCGGCTGTCTGCACCATCTTGATGCCGTGCTCGTCGGTGCCGGTGAGGAAGAAGGTGTCCGTCCCCTGCAGCCGGGCCCAGCGGGCAATCGCGTCGGTCGTGATCATCTCGTAGGCGTGGCCGATATGGGGCTCGCCGTTGGGATATGCGATGGCGGTGGTGACGTAGAATGAATCGGTCATGGGGCGGACGGGGCGACGCTCAACTGATGGTGTTTCCGGATCGCGTCGAAAATGGCGACCAGGGTCTGCCGCATGTCGAGGTTGTATTCATCGGCATCGGCGAGTGAAAGCTGGGCCTTGTCCCATAGCTCGTTGGCCGAGGCAAGCCGGGCGCCATCAGCGGCGAAGGCCGCGGCCTTCGCTTCATTGGCGATCCAGTCGGCAATGATGTCGCGCGCGAAGCGCAGTTCGGCCGACTCCCGGTCGCCACCCAGTGCGTCGGCCAGCGCCAGGCGCGGAGCGGCCGAGCCGGACGGATTGGCAAGCCAAGACTGAAGCAGCGTGAGCGTGCCGCCCTCCCCCAGCAGCATGGCCTCGAAGGCTCGGCGCGGTTTTCCACCGGCAAGAGAGACAGCACGGTCGACGAGCGCCGGGTCGGCGCTGTTCTGCTCAAGTACGGTGCGGACGTCGGCATCGGACACGGGGCGCAGTGCCACCTGGAAGCAGCGGGACTTGATGGTGGGCAGGAGCGAGCCCGGTCGGTGCGAGACGAGCAGGAAGGTCGTATCTGCCGGCGGTTCCTCGAGGATCTTCAGCAGCGCGTTGGCCGAGGAGGCGTTGCAGTCGTCGATCGGATCGACGATCGCGATGCGGTGTCCGGCCCGGCCGCGCGTCATGCGCATTTCCTCGATGAAGCTGCGGACTTCCTCGACGCGGATGACGGTGTAGTAGCCCTTGCCGGTGTCGCGCGGGGCTTTGCGCATCACGAACAGGTTCGGATAGGCGCCGGCGGCAACCTGGGCGGCGATGTGCTGGGGCGATTCATCGCCGGTCGCTTCGAAGATGCGCCGGGCGAGGTCGAAGGCGAGCGTGGCTTTGCCGATGCCGCGCGGACCGTGGATCAGGACGCCGCCGGGCATCCGGCCGGCGTTGAGCCGCTCCAGCAGAGCGGCGCTGGCCTGGGCATGACCGTAGACGGCCTGCTGGTACTCGGGGGGCGGTACGCCCTCAAGCTGGTCGGGTTCGCGCTGGGGGAAGTCCAATTACCCGGCCTTCCTTGCCTCGAGTTCGGGGTAGCGCCGGGTCAGCGTGTCCCAGATCTCCTGCTCGAGCGCGTCCTCGGACTGGCCGGCCGGCAGGACCACGCAGCGCTCGGGATTGGCGTCGGCAATGGCGAGGAAGGCCTGCCGCAAGCGGCGGTGCCACTCGAGGTCTTCCTTCTCGAAACGATCGCCAGTCTGGGCCAGGGACTTTTCGATCGCGCGGCTGCGCACGCGGGCGAACGCGGCGGCGGGGTCCATGTCGAGGATGAAGGTGATGTCGGGCTGGTGGCCGTCCAGAGCCAGCGTTTCCAGGCCTCGAATGAGCTTCTCATCCACGCCGCCCGTCAGGCCCTGATAGGCGCGGGTCGAATCGTGGAAGCGGTCGGAAATGACCCATTTGCCGCTGTTGAGGCTGGGGGCGATCAGGGTGCTGACGTGGTCGTAGCGGGCGGCGGCGAAGAGGACGGCTTCGGCGCCGGCGCCCCAGCTCTCGGAGCGGCCCTGCAGGAGGAAGGCGCGGACGGCCTCGGCTTTCGGGGTGCCGCCGGGTTCTCGGGTGCGGACGGCTTCGATGTCCATGCGGTTGAGCCGGACGAGCAGGCGCTTGACCTGCGTGGACTTGCCGACGCCCTCGCCGCCTTCAAAGGTGATGAATCTGGCCGCGGGCTTACCCGGAACATCGAGCATTCGCCGTGCTTTCCTCTATCTTTCGTCCGATCGAAGTCCGGGAACTTCCGCCGGTCCTTTAGAGCTAGAGCCAGCCGAGCGCCAGTTCCTTGAACGCGTCGGCGGCCTTGCGGACAATGTCGCCCTCGCTGACGTCCTCAGCGGCAAAGAGCGGCGTGACCTGTACCACAGCACCATTGCACATGACATTGAGCTGGGCGATCTGGTCGCCCTTCTTCACAGGCGGGCGAATGGGCGCCTTGTAGGTGACCGTCGCCTGTGGGCAGTTCTGGGCGCCCTTGGGCAGGAACAGGTCGATGCTGCCCTTGCCCACCAGCGGCACCTGTGCGGAGCTGCCGCCATAGACGTCGGCGTGGGAGACGACCTGGCCCTCCGGATAGACCGGGATCAGCTCGAACCCGCGGGTGCCCCAGGTGACGAGCTTGCGGGCTTCCTCGGTGCGTTCATTCATCGACTTGAGGCCATGGAGGACGGCGATGAGGCGGCGGCCGGACGATGCGGTGGAAACCACCTCGCCATAGCCGGCGGCCTCGGTGTGGCCGGTCTTCAGCCCGTCAACGCCAATACCGATCTCGAGCAGCGAATTGCGGTTCGTCTGCCGGATCTTGTTCCAGGTGAACTCCTTCTCGGCGAAGATCGGGTAGTACTCGGGGAACTGCGCGATGATGAAGCGCGCGATCGTCGCGAGGTCCCGCGCCGACGAGTACTGCGCCGGATCCGGCAGGCCCGTGGCGTTGGTGAAGTTGGAGTTGGTGAGCCCGATCTCGGTGCCGAGCTGGTTCATCATGTGGCCGAAGGCCGGCTCACTGCCGGCGATGCCTTCGGCTAGCGCAATGGCGGCGTCGTTGCCGGACTGGATGATGACGGAGCGAACGAGGTCCATCACCTGGATCTTGGAATTGAGCTCGGCGAACATGGTGGAGCCGCCCGAGGAGGCGCCACCGTCGCGCCAGGCGTGCTCGGAGATGAAGAACTCGTCGGTCGGCTGGAGCTTCTTGGTCTGGAGCTGGTCGAAGACCACGGCCAGCGTCATGAGCTTGGCCATGCTGGCCGGCTCGAGCTGATCGTCAGCTGCCTTGTGGAAAAGGATGGTGCCGGATTCGTAGTCCATCAGGACGGCGAACTTCGCCTTGGTGTCGAAATCCTGGGCACTGGCCACGCCGATGGCCGCCGTGAACACAGCCAGAAAGAGCGCCAAAAGCTTCAGGCTGAAAGTCCGCACGGTTCAACCCCATCGCGGCCTCGATCGGCCGTATCCGACTAATAGAGCACGAGGTCGTTCAGGCCAAGTTCCTGCGCGAGCACCATTGCGTCATTCCGGGCAACACCGGGCTTGAGGCGGGTCAGCGTGAGCCGAGTCGCATCGGCGCCGGGGATGCGCACGGTTTCCTCGTCCACTGCACCGAGGAAGGCGAAGCGGCGGGCGATTTCGTCGGCTGCGGTTGCATCGGTGAATACGCCGAGCTGGAGCTTGATAGCCCGCTTGTCCTCGTCGACGGAGGCTACCCAGCCCTCGAGCGCGCCCGATTGGGTCGCCATGGCGTTGACGGCCGCATGGGCGCCGGTGATGTCGCGGTCTGCGCCACCGTTCTCGGCGTAGCCGAAGAGGCCGATGAAGTCCCCGAGGAGGTCGGGCCGATCAGTCGGTACGGGAGCTGCGGTGCCCATGGAGCCGAAGTTGACCCGGCCGCCGGTGGTGCTGGCGGCGACAGGGCCATCGAGCATGGCGAGACGCGTCGTCTGCTGCTCCATATGGGTCGCACGATCGACGCTGGCGAGCAGCATGCGAGTGTCGTCGCCGTTGAGCGGCGCGGGGCCGATGTACTGGACCTGGATCTGGCCGACGCCCTTGTTGGCGTAGCCGAGGATCTCAGCGGTGCGATAGCTCAGGTCCATGACCCGACCATGCAGATACGGACCGCGATCGTTGACACGACAGACGACCGATCGGCCGTTCTCGACGTTGGTGACGCGGACGTAGCTCGGCAGCGGAAGGACCGGACTGGCACAGGAGATGCCGGTGGCCGAGAAGATCTCGCCATTGGCGGTCTGGCGGCCGTGGAAGTCGTTGCCGTACCAGGAGGCGCTGCCGGAGGCGACGTAGCCAACCGGGTTCTCTAGCGGTGTGTAGACCTCGCCGCGCACCGTGTAGGGCTTGCCGACCATGTTGCGGCCGCCACCCTTGGGCGGGTTCTTGGCGTTGGAGAGGCGCGGGCTGACGGCGACGCCAAACTCCTTGGAGGTGAACGCGCCACGCTTCACATGCGGAACTGAGCCCCCTGCTCCGCCGCAGGCAGCCAGAATCGGCGCCACGAGCGTAGCGAGCACAAGCAGCCGGGTGGCCGCACGGAATTTGCGAGAAGAGAAGAGCAAGTCGAAGTCAACCCAAGCCTGTTTGGCGCGGATTCTAGCCAAACCCTTCCCCGTATGCTGCGAGGGAAACGGAATGTGGTTGAGCGGGAGTTAATTTGCTTCAAATGCTGGGGAATCGGGGATGACGGTGGGGGGATGCATGTGCGGTGGTGGTGGGTGCGTAGGTTCTCTCGTAGCTGCGGGCAGTACTAGGCTGCGGTAACGGTTTCCAGCCACTGCACCATTGCTTCGGTCACCAGCTCGGGCTGTTCGGCTAGGGCCATGTGGCCGGCCTTGGGAACGACCACGAGATTCGCGTTGGCAATGCCCGTCGCCATTTCGCGGGCGGCGTCCGGGAGGGTGATGGCATCGGCCTCGCCCACGACGACAAGCGTGGGGACCGCGATCGCCGCAAGGTCGGGTCGGGAATCGGGGCGGGCGATGATCGCGTTCTGGTGGCGGATGTAAATTTGTGGCCCGACGGATTTGGCCATGCCGGAATGGAGGGCCTTGAGCGCGGCATTGTCCAGGTGGTCGGGGTGGACGGTGTTGGGGAAGGACTGCTGCACGGCCAGGGTGAACTTCCCCTGCTCCGCCAGTGCGATGGCGGCGCGGCGCTTCTCGGTGGCTTCCGGGCTGTCAGGACGGGCCGAGGTGTCCAGCAGGGCTAGGCCCAGGACGCGGCCCCTCGCCTGCCGCATGATCTCGAAGGCGAGGTAGCCGCCCATGGAGAAGCCGGCCAGCGCGAATCCTGGCGGCGCGTCCCTCAGGATCGCGGCGGCGATCTCGGTCATGCTGTCACCCTCGGTGTGGTTGGCGACCGTCACCGGCCCGAGCCGCCACAGTGCCGGCACCTGTCGGGCATAGATCTGGGCGGTGCAGCTGAGGCCGGGTATGAGCAGGATCGGGATTGCCATGAACGGGAACGTCTCGCGTGATTGTTTCGGTTCCGGCCGGCTGGCCGAAACCCCCTTGCTTGCCCGCGAACGGACAGTCATATAAAGATATCTTTATATCCCGCGTGCGAAGACAGGCGGGACCTGCCGCATAGTGGCGTTACTGACGCTGGAAAGTCGAGCTATGACCTCTGCTCAAACCATTGAGATCGATAGAAATTCCTTGCCGGACGGCGAGGAGGTGCGAGCCGCGCTTACCAAGGCGGCTTCCGAACGTATCCTGATCCTCGATGGCGCCATGGGTACAATGATTCAGCAGCTGAAGCTGGATGAGGCGGCCTATCGCGGCGAGCGATTCAAGGACTGGCACAAGGACGTGCGGGGCAACAACGACCTGCTCAACCTGACGCAGCCGGACGCGATCCGCTCGATCCATCTGCAGTATTTCCTGGCGGGCGCCGACATTGTCGAGACGAACACGTTCTCCTCGACCGACGTCGTGATGGCCGACTACGGGATGCAGGAGCTCGCCTACGAACTCAACGTCGCGGGAGCCCGGCTCGCCCGCGAGGCGGCGCAGCTGGCGTTCGAGAAGGACGGGAAGCGCCGGTTCGTCGCCGGCGCTCTCGGGCCGCTGAACAAGACGGCGTCGATGTCCACCGACGTGACTTCGCCCGGGCACCGTTCGATCACCTTCGATCAGATCGTCGTCGGCTATTCCGAGGCGATCAACGGATTGATCGATGGCGGCGCCGACGTGCTGCTGTTCGAGACGATCACCGATACGCTCAACACCAAGGCCGGCATCTTCGCAGCCCAGCGCATCTTCGAAGAGCGCGGCTACGAACTGCCGGTGATGATCTCGGGGACGATCACGGACCTGTCGGGCCGCACTCTGTCGGGCCAGACGCCGACGGCGTTCTGGTATTCGGTGCGCCATGCCAAGCCGTTCACGATCGGGCTCAACTGCGCGCTGGGCGCAAACGCGATGCGCGCTCACGTCAATGAACTGAGCGATGTGGCCGACACGCTGATCTGCGCCTACCCGAACGCCGGCCTGCCGAACGAGTTCGGCGGCTACGACGAGACGCCGGAGTTCATGGCGCGGCAGCTCGAGGGCTTTGCGCGAGATGGGTTCCTGAACATCGTCGGCGGCTGCTGCGGTTCGACCCCGGACCACATCCGGGCGATCAAGGAAGCGGTGGGCAAGTACAAGCCGCGCCGGATTCCCGAGGTGCCGACTTTCCTCCGGCTTTCGGGCCTCGAGCCGTTCACGCTGACCGAGGACATTCCGTTCGTGAACATCGGCGAGCGGACCAACGTCACGGGCTCGGCCAAGTTCCGCAAGCTGATCACCGCCGGCGACTACACCGCGGCGCTCGATGTGGCGCGCGACCAGGTGCAGAACGGCGCGCAGGTCATCGACATCAACATGGACGAGGGCCTGATCGACTCGGTCAAGGTCATGACCGACTTCCTGAACCTGCTGGCGGCCGAACCCGACATCGCGCGGGTGCCGCTGATGATCGACAGCTCGAAGTTCGAGGTGATCGAGGCGGGGCTCAAGTGCGTGCAGGGCAAGGCGCTGGTCAACTCGATCTCCATGAAGGAGGGCGTCGACAAGTTCATCGAGACGGCCCGGCTGGTGCGCAGCTATGGCGCAGCAGTCGTCGTGATGGCCTTCGACGAACAGGGCCAGGCGGATACGTTCGAGCGCAAGGTCGAGATCTGCACCAAGGCCTACAAGCTCCTGACCGAAGAGGTCGGCTTCCCGCCCGAGGACATCGTGTTCGACCCGAACATCTTCGCGGTCGCGACGGGCATCGAAGAGCACGCGGGGTACGGTATCGCCTTCATCGAAGCGACGAAGAAAATCCGGGAAACACTTCCACACGCTCATATTTCAGGCGGCGTCAGCAACCTGAGCTTCTCGTTCCGCGGCAACGAGCCGGTGCGCGAGGCGATGCACTCGGTGTTTCTCTACCACGCCATCCAGGCGGGCATGGACATGGGCATCGTCAATGCCGGCCAGCTGGCGGTGTACGACACGCTGGAGCCGGGACTGCGCGAGGCCTGCGAGGACGTGATCTTCAACCGCCGCGACGATGCTACCGAGCGGCTGCTGGAGATCGCCGAGCGGTTCAAGGGACAGGCCGGCGGCGAGCAGAAGGCCAAGGACCTGACGTGGCGAACCAGGCCCGTCGAGGAGCGCATCTCGCATGCGCTGGTCAACGGCATCACCGAGTTCATCGACGAGGACACTGAGGAGGCGCGGCTCGGCGCCGAGCGTCCACTGCACGTCATCGAAGGGCCGCTGATGGCCGGAATGAGCGTGGTCGGCGACCTGTTCGGCTCGGGCAAGATGTTCCTGCCGCAGGTGGTGAAATCCGCCCGGGTGATGAAGCAGGCGGTGGCGCACCTCCTGCCCTACATGGAGGCCGAGAAAGAGGCCGATGGCGAGGCGGCGGGCCGCAAGTCAGCCGGCAAGATCCTGATGGCGACGGTGAAGGGCGATGTGCACGACATCGGCAAGAACATCGTCGGAGTGGTTCTGAGCTGCAACAACTACGAGATCATCGACCTCGGCGTGATGGTGCCGACGGCGAAGATTCTTGAGACGGCCAAGGCGGAGAACGTGGACGTGATCGGGCTGAGCGGCCTCATCACGCCGTCGCTCGACGAGATGGTGCATGTCGCCTCCGAGATGGAGCGCGAGGGCTTCACCTTGCCGCTGCTGATCGGCGGAGCGACGACATCGCGCGTCCACACGGCGGTGAAGATCCACCCGCAGTACCACGGCGGGCCGACTGTGCATGTGCATGACGCGAGCCGCGCCGTGGGCGTGGTGTCGTCGCTGCTTTCGAACGAACAGCGCCCAACCTACGTGGCGGATGTCCGGGCCGAGTACGAGCGGCTGGCGGAGAAGCACCGGCAATCGGAGGCCGAGAAGCAGCGGACTTCGCTGGCGGCGGCGCGCGCCAACCGGTTCAAGCCGAACTGGGACGGCTATATGCCGCCCAAGCCGTCCTTCCTCGGCACGCGGGTGTTCGAGAGCTACGACCTGGCCGAGATCGCCAAGTACATCGACTGGACGCCGTTCTTCCAGGCCTGGGAGCTCAAGGGCCGCTTCCCGGCCGTGCTGGATGATCCCGCGCAGGGGCCGGCGGCGCGCCAGCTGTGGGACGATGCCCAGAAGATGCTGAAGGAAGTGATCCAGAAGAACTGGTTCCGCCCCAAGGCGGTGATCGGGTTCTGGCACGCCAACCAGGTTGGCGACGATATCCGGCTCTATACGGACGAGGACCGGCAGGACCAGCTGGCGACGTTCTTCACGCTGCGCCAGCAGCTGTCGAAGACCGGCGGCAAGCCGCACATGGCACTCGCGGACTTCGTGGCGCCGGAGGGTACGCCGGACTATCTCGGCGGCTTTGTCGTGACGGCGGGGCTCGAGGAGAATGTGATCGCCGAGCGCTTCGAGCGCCGGAACGACGACTACTCGTCGATCCTGATCAAGGCGCTGGCCGATCGCTTCGCCGAGGCGTTCGCCGAGCTGATGCACGAGCGGGTGCGCAAGGAGTTCTGGGGCTATGGCGCCTCCGAGACCTTCGCCCCGACCGAGCTGGTCGGCGAGCCCTACGCGGGCATCCGCCCTGCTCCGGGCTATCCGGCGCAGCCGGACCATACCGAGAAGACGACGCTGTTCCACCTGCTCAACGCCAAGCAGCGGATCGGGGTGGAGCTGACGGAGAGCTATGCCATGTGGCCGGGCTCGTCGGTGTCGGGCATCTACCTGAGCCACCCGGAGAGCTTCTATTTTGGCGTCGCCAAGGTGGAGCGCGACCAGGTGGAGGACTATGCCAAGCGCAAGGGCATGGCGATCCGCGAAGTCGAGCGCTGGCTCGGGCCGATCCTCAACTACACGCCGAGCTCCGGTGGGGAGGGGTGATGATGGCTGGGCTGGTGCGCTTGGCTGCCCCTCACCCTAACCCTCTCCCCAAGGGGGCGAGGGGACGCGGGTTGAACCGGCAGTGCCACATCGCCGCCTCGGCCCTCTGGGGAGAGGGCCGGGGTGAGGGGTCGCCAAGCGTGGGGAGTTCACCATGACCTCCCCTGCCCCCTTTGCGCGCCGCGATCGTTCCGTGCCGGTGACCGTGGTCACCGACAGGGCGGCGGTTGCGCGCTTCGGGGGACGTGATACGGCGGTGGTCAAGCTAGATCCGCCGCTGCATGCGCATGCGCCGGGAGCGGAGTGCATCGCGTGCGAGAGCCGCGGGAATGTGCGGGTGCTGCTGTTCGAGCTGCAGGAGAAGGTGCGGCTCGGGATGGTGGAGCCATTCGTCCGCGTGGTGGTCGATGCCACGGAGGCCGCGGACAAGGACGCGGTGGCCGATGCGCTGGTGCCGGGGCGCCTGCCGGCATTCGGGCTGCGTGACCATGCGGTGGCGCGGAACTTCCACCTTGTCGAGGTGGTCTAGCGGGTTGCGCTAGCGGCTAAGCCCTGCCAGACTCACGGCAATCGTTCGCCGGCGTGTCGGCGGGCGTGCGCTTGAGGGGGCGACACTTGGCTACGACACACGAACCGTGCTCGATCGATGTTGGCAGCAAGCTGCTACTGGTGGCCATTCTGCTGATGGTGTTCGGCGTGCTGGCGACCATCCTGATGCCGGTGATGTCGATGATGGCGCCGGGGGCGACACCGGCGAGCGTCATCGGGGCTGTCGTTCCGGGGATCGCCATGCTCCTGGGCGGGATCGTGTTCGGCGTGATCGCCGGCATCTTCCTCAGCTATGCCAAGAGGAAATACCCCGACCTCTAGTGGGCGTGCTCGGCCTTGCACTGGCTGTGATCGGCCAGCACCTCGATGATCCGGCAATCGCAGATGCGGCCGTGGGTGCATTCCTCGACCATGCGGGAGAGTTCGCCGCGCAGCGCCTTGAGGCTGGCGATGCGGCGGTCGATCTCGGCCAGGTGGTTGAGGGCGATGCTGTCGGCCTGATGGCACGAGGCCTGCGGCTGGGATGACATTTCGAGCAGCCCGCGAATGTCGTCGACCTCGAAGCCGAGTTCGCGCGAGTGGCGGATGAAGTTCAGCCGGTCCACCTCGGCCTTGCCGTAGCGGCGCTGGTTACCCTCGGTGCGCGGGGGCTGCGGCAGCAAGCCGATCTGCTCGTAGAACCGGATGGTCGGCACCTTCACGCCGGTGCGCCGCGCCAGTTCGCCAATGGGGAGATTCATCGCCAATCCGTCCGACATTCCTCTAGTGACTAAAGGTATGTAGGCCGCGGAGGGTGGAAAGCCAAGGGCGGCCCGGCGAGGGCCGCCCGGGAGATCCGATCTCAGTCCCAGTTCAGGGCGCCGCCGTTCTGGTATTCGATGACGCGGGTTTCGAAGAAGTTCTTCTCCTTCTTGAGGTCCATCGCTTCGCTCATCCAGGGGAATGGGTTCTCGGTCTCGGCGAACACCGGGCCGAGGCCGAGCTGGGCGCAGCGGCGGTTGGCGATGAAGTGCATGTATTGCTCGCAGAGCGCCGCGTTGAGGCCGAGGAAGCCTCTCGGCATCGTGTCGCGGCCGTAGGCGGCTTCGAGCTCGGCGGCCTTCCTGATCATGCCGCGGACTTCGGCCTGGAACTCGGCGGTCCAGACGTGCGGGTTCTCGGCCTTGATCTGGTTGATGACGTCGATGCCGAAGTTGAGGTGGATGCTCTCGTCGCGCAGGATGTACTGGTACTGCTCGGCGATGCCGACCATCTTGTTGCGCCGGCCCAGCGACAGGATCTGCGCGAAGCCGGTGTAGAACCACATCCCCTCGAAGATCACGTAGAAGGCGATGAGATCGCGCACGAAGGCGCGGTCGGTTTCCGGCGTTCCGGTGGTGAAGTCGGGGTCATCGAGGTGCTGGGTGAAGTCCAGCGCCCAGGCGGCCTTGTCGGTGATCGAGGGGACCTCCCGGTACATGTTGAAGAGCTCGCCCTCGTCGAGGCCGAGAGATTCCACGATGTACTGGAAGGTGTGGGTGTGCACCGCCTCCTCGAAGGCCTGGCGCAGAAGGTACTGCCGGCATTCGGGGTTGGTGAGGTGGCGGTAGATCGCCAAGACGATGTTGTTGGCGACGAGCGATTCCGAGGCGGCGAAGAAGCCAAGGTTGCGCTTCAGGGTGTGGCGCTCGTCATCGGTGAGGCCGTCCTTGCTCTTCCATAGCGCGATGTCGGCCTGCATCGAGACTTCGGTCGGCATCCAGTGGTTGTTGCAGCCGTTGAGGTATTTCTCCCAGGCCCATTTGTACTTCAGCGGCAGCAACTGATTCACGTCGGCGCGGCAGTTGATCATCGCCTTGTCGTCGACGGAGACACGGCCGCCGGCGCGATCGATGCGGGTTTCGGGGGTGACGGGAGCGATTCTGGGAAGATCGTTGGACCAATCGAGGGACATGGTGGGTTCCTTTGGGCTGGTGGCGGACACCCCGCACCCGTCTCGCGCTTCGCGCGATCCACCCTCTCCCCGACGGGGAGAGGAAAAGTGGAGGCCGCCGATGCTGCGGGTTCTTCTCCCCGTCGGGGAGAAGGTGGCGCAGAGCGCCGGATGAGGGGTGCGCTTCCGGATGAGCGGGCTTGGTTACTGGCAGGCTTCGCAGTCGGGGTCGTCGATGAGGCACGCCGGGCCGTCGAGGACCGGCATTTCGAGCGCCACCCGTTTTGGTGTGGGTGCCGCCTCGATGACCGGCGTCACCGCGACGGCGTTGAGCTTGCCGTCGGTGCCCTTGAGGGTCGACTTCTCAACGTGCGTCGCCGAGCGCGAGCGCAGGTAGTAGGTGGTCTTGAGGCCGGCCTTCCAGGCGCTGCGATAGAGGTTGTCGAGGGCCTTGCCCGAGGGGTTGGCGAGATAGAGGTTGAGCGACTGCGCCTGGTCGATCCACTTCTGGCGGCGCGAGGCGGCGGCGATCAGCCAGCTGGCATCGAGCTCGAAGGCGGTGGCGTAGATGGCCTTGAGGTCAACGGGGACGCGGTCGATCTGGCCGACCGAGCCGTCAAAGTACTTGAGGTCCGAGATCATCACCTCGTCCCAGAGGCCGCGAGCCTTGAGGTCGCGCACGAGGAGCGCGTTCACGACGGTGAAGTCGCCGCTCATGTTCGATTTGACGTAGAGGTTCTGGTAGCCGGGCTCGATCGACTGGCTGACGCCGCAGATGTTCGAGATCGTGGCGGTAGGCGCAATGGCCATGGTGTTGGAGTTGCGCATGCCGACTGCCTGCACGCGCTTCCGTAGCTTCTCCCAGTCGAGCCGCTGGGTGCGGTCGATGTTGATCTCGCTGCGGGTGACGGCCAGCATCTCGAGGCTGTCGATCGGGAGGACGCCCTTCGACCACAGCGAGCCTTCGAACGAAGCGTAGGCGCCGCGCTCCTCTGCGAGATCGGCGGAGGCGGAAATGGCGTAGTAGCTGATCGTCTCCATCGAGCTGTCGGCGAACTCCACCGCGGCGTCGGAGCCGTAGGCGAGGCCCTGGCTCTGCAGCGCATCGGCAAAGCCCATGATGCCGAGGCCAACCGGCCGGTGCTTGAGGTTCGAGCGGCGGGCTTCCGGGATGGTGTAGAAGTTGATGTCGACGACGTTGTCGAGCATCCGCATCGCAGTGTAGACCGTCGCCTTCAGCCGATCGAGGTCGAGCCCCTGCTCCGTGATGTGAGCGAGGAGGTTGATCGAGCCGAGGTTGCAGACCGCCACCTCGTCCTTGGACGTATTGAGCGTGATCTCGGTGCAGAGATTGGACGAATGCACGACGCCGACATGCTGCTGCGGCGAGCGGATGTTGCACGGGTCCTTGAAGGTGATCCACGGATGGCCGGTCTCGAACAGCATGGTCAGCATCTTGCGCCACAGGTCGAGCGCGCGGACGGTGCGGAAGACCCTGATGCCGCCGGCAGCGGCCTTCGCCTCATAGGCCTCGTAGGCTGCCTTGAAGGCGGGGCCGTAGAGGTCGTGGAGGTTGGGGGCTTCGTCGGGAGAGAACAGCGTCCAGTCGGCGCCGGCCTCGACGCGTTCCATGAACAGGTCCGGCACCCAGTTGGCGGTGTTCATGTCATGGGTGCGGCGGCGGTCGTCGCCGGTGTTCTTCCTGAGGTCCAGGAATTCCTCGATGTCGACGTGCCAGGTCTCGAGATAGGCGCAGACGGCCCCTTTGCGCTTGCCGCCCTGGTTGACGGCGATGGCGGTGTCGTTGGCGACCTTGAGGAACGGGACGACGCCCTGCGATTCACCGTTGGTGCCCTTGATGTGGGCTCCGAGGCCACGAACCGGCGTCCAGTCGTTGCCGAGGCCGCCGGAGTACTTGGCGAGCAGCGCGTTGTCCTTCACGGCCTTGAAGATGCCGTCGAGGTCATCGGCGACGGTGGTGAGGAAGCAACTCGAGAGCTGTGGGCGAAGCGTGCCGGAGTTGAACAGGGTTGGCGTCGAGGCCATGAAATCGAAGCTCGACAGCAGGTTGTAGAACTCGATGGCGCGAGCTTCGCGGTCGATCTCGCGCACGGCAAGGCCCATGGCGACGCGCATGAAGAAAGCCTGGGGCAGCTCGAACACCGTGCCATGGGCGTGGAGGAAGTAGCGGTCGTAGAGGGTCTGGAGGCCCAGGTACTGGAACTGCCGGTCGCGCTCGGGCTTCAGGGCGGCGGCGATGCGGGCGATGTCGAAGCGGCCGAGTTCGGGGTCGATGAGTTCGAGCGCGATGCCGCGTTCCAGATAGGCCGGGAAGTACTCGGCGTAGCGAGTGGCCATCTCGACCTGCGTCGCCTGATCGGGGCGGTTGGCGAGGAAGGTCAGGGCTTCGCGGCGGAGCTTGTCGTTGAGGAGGCGCGCCGAGACGTAGGCATAGTTCGGCTCGGTTTCGACCAGCGTGCGGGTGGCGAGAATCGGTGCCAGCGCCAGTTCGTCGGCGGAGATGCCGTCATAGAGGTTGCGGCGGGTCTCGGTGAGAATCGTCTCGGCAAGCGTGCCTTCGAGGCCCGCGCAAGCCTCGGCGATGACGATGGCGAGGCGGGCTTCGTCGAGGGCCGAGCCATCGGCCATGCGGAACGCCGGCACTGCGGCTTCGGGAGCCCTGGTGGCCCGGGCCTTGGCGTGCTCCTCGCGGTAGAGCACGTAGGCGCGGGCGACCTTCTGGTGCTCGCCGCGCATCAGCGCCAGCTCGACCTGATCCTGCACATCCTCGATGTGGAAGACGCGGCCTTCCTTGGCGCGTCGGGTCAGCGCGGCGACGACCTCGGAGGTCAGCTGCTCGACGATTTCATGCACGCGACGCGACGCGGCAGCCTTGTTGCCCTCGACGGCGAGGAACGCCTTGGTCAGCGCGACCGCGATCTTGCTCTGATCGAACGGCACGGTGCCGCCGTTGCGCTTGATGATCGAGTAGCCCGGCTCGCTCGGCGAACGGCTGGCTGTGGGAAAGACGGCCGGAATGGCGTCGGACGTGACGATTTGCTCTGCTGCGGACATGTGCCCCAAGAACCCCGTGAGTGGCAGCGAGGACATGGGGGACGCGAAC
>Ga0247822_10000526_pt1 | contig 20876 bp, 17 predicted proteins | sample 13C_Cellulose_Da_FD_192423 | JGI IMG/M metagenome (GOLD analysis project Ga0247822, IMG submission 192423) | Soil microbial communities from agricultural site in Penn Yan, New York, United States - 13C_Cellulose_Day30 | ecosystem: Environmental > Terrestrial > Soil > Agricultural land | place...
GTCCATTGATGTGTCCATTCAAGGTCATGATGAAGTTCGGGTGCTTTGACACGAGCTTCTCCCACATCTCGACGCCATCATTGACGTTACCGGATTGGACGAGGAGGTAGTCGGCCTTGGAAGGACCATGCGCCCCATTGCTTAAGGGGCTGCCAGCCGTATCACGACTGACGTAGCAGTGCGTCGTGAGGATCACCTTGCGATCGGGATTCTTAGTCACGATTTCGTTCGCCCAATCGAGCACTTCGTTGCGGGGATAGAACTCCAGCGCGAGGATGAGATACTTGCCGCTCGGCGTGTCGAGATGATGCCAGCTATTCTCCATCTTGCCGGGCTCGAACAAACCGAAAGCCGCGTTGTTCGCATAGTCGGCCTCGGTGAAGTAATTATTCATCAAGGTCTCGCGGCTATCCGCCGACCCGCGAGTGCCGATATCGTGATTACCCGGAACAATGGAATAAGGGATCTTCGCTTCGTTGAGGACATCCATCGCGTGGCGGGCGGCGCGCCATTCGTATTGCCCGCAATTATTAGTGATGTCGCCCAGGTGTGAAACGAAACGGATGTTGTGACGCTCCTTATTCTTAGCGATCCACTCGGTCTGGCGCTTGAAGATATCGGGATACCACTTCGAGTAAAACTGCGTGTCCGGGAGCACCACGAGGGTCCACGTGCCCGGAGGAGCATCGAACGGCGTCTCGGGCACTTCAGCCGAGGAACGCAGCTTGGTATTCGACGGCATTTGCGCCGAAGCGGTGAGGCAACCAGCAAAAATGCCGACCGCCGTGGCGATGAGTGTGAGAGCCGAAGCCGTCATGCGCGGCCTCGGTGAGGTGGTTATTTTCATGTTTAAATGGGAAATCAGTAAGCGAAGCGCGGCTCAGAAATGATTTCGTAAGCCGGTTTCCCTCCTTTGAGGAAGAAGACCACTATCTGGTTTTCCACGTCGGTTTGGGAAAGGGTCAGATTTAACGTCTCACCGCCGGCGACGGCTTGGTAAAAGGCGGGGCGAGGCTGGCCCATGAGCGTTACCACCTGACCGGGGACGATGGTTTGGCGCTCGGCCGTCTTGCCGGAGAATTCCAGAGCGACGCGCGGCATGGCATTGTACACCTGGACACGGATCGTCCTCCCCTGGGGGGCGACACCGTGCTGGAATACTTTGAACAAGACATTTGGTTCGTAAGGCTTCTCAGGCGGAGCAGATGGTCGGCTTGATGGCAACTCTCCGGGGGGGCAATCAGTGGAAAAATCGCCAACGATGATAAGCGTCTGCTGCGAGCCAGCAGCGTACCGGATCGTGTCAGACTCGGCCTTGAGGCCGTTCGCGAGATTCACTGCGGCGTATTTTACAGCGGACCCGGCGAACGGGAACATCCCAGTATACTGTCCCTGGGGAAAGTCTGGATAATCATTGGCCCCATCGAGGCTTAGAGAAATCGCGGACACGCTCGTAGCATTAACAATCCTCAGGGCGGCTGCCGCAGGATTAGCCTCGGGCGCTTGGGCATGAACAGCTGACAGACTCGCTCCCAAGAGCAAGGCTACCGCGAGGAGAAACTTATTTAAGCGTGCGCACATATTGGGTGACGGGCTGGAAGCGTTGTTCCGCTTCATTCCACTGAATATTGACACCTGCCTCGATCGCCACGCTGCCGCGCGGTTTTTGAGAGGCGTCAAGGACCTGACCGACGGCGTACACGCGATATGAGCGCGACTGCACAGTGAGGTGCGGGACCAGTTTACCGAAGGCCTCCTCACGCGCCTTATCCATCATCCTCGGCAGGCGAGCCATTCCGGATCCAAGGTAATACGAGGGTGCAGGCGTGTAGTTAGCCGTAGAGAGAAACTGCGGCGCGATCTTATATAGGTCCGAAATGCTGGAGTAGGGCCTATTCGCGACAATCTGGCTTGCGATCGATGCCGAGTTCGTTAGAGATCTGATCGAGTCTCCGGTGTCCGAAGCGACCTTGATACCGGAGAGCACGGCCGCCAGCACCTCAGGCGGAGCGGTATTAGGATTGATCCGGCCAGGTGTGCCACCCGAGACGGAGTTCGTAGACAGCACAGTAAAGAGATCGAGCAATTCCATCGCTCGGTAGCCGTTTGTGTTCCAGTTATTACTCCCAGTGCCAGCGGACTCCGGTTGTCCGATCCTCAGCGTACGCGCGCCTCCATTTTGATAAGGAGATTGATAAGCAAACTTGCCAGAGCCAACCGGGTTGTTCGTGTTCAGATCGCTTGAGGCATGAGCTGGGTCATAAATAAAACCAAGCTCTCCGATCGAGCGCATGGCGCCGTTACGAATGAATTGAGGCGCAGCGGAGCCATCCCCCATATCATACTGTGAAGGCAGCGTGTCCGGCGTGACAACCTCCAGTCCGGCGCCCACGCCTTTGGTGGCGTTTCGCGGCAGATAATCTCTCGGAGCCCAGGTAGTGCTAAAGTCCTGGAGAGTGTTAGCACCGGGAGCATTCGCTCCAGGCAACGCCGGCCCCTTCCAAGGAGTACGCCCCCAACTACCAGCCGACAAACCACTTCCCCAGACAGTGTGCGAAAACCGCGCAAACCGGGGATCGCCCAGCATCGCCACCGTATCGAGTTGCCTGACCATCCAACGATTGTCCGTGCCCATCAACACGTGCATGGTCTTTTCATTATCCGGAACCGCCGGATCCGCGTCATTTTCCCCTCGAGTGCGTGTATCATCCTGGTCCAATCCTCCACCTATCGCGACGCCTCCAGCATCAACGCCCTGACTCCGGGCAACGATCTGACCGTTTATGGAAAACTCATATTGCACGTACTTACCATTCCTCACCTCATCAAAGGTGGGCGGTTCCTTCGTTTCCAAACTCGCGGTGATCGTCGGCAAGATCTGGGTCGGGAATGCCAACACGCCAAACTCATTAGGACGCAAAGTCAGATTTTCCGTCAAGGAAGCGAATTTATACTCGGGTGTCGTCTTGCCGATGCCATTACTAAAGGTGTACCCCGGGCGGTTCCAGACCCTGAGATGAGCCGTGACGATGGTCACTGGTCGAGAACTAGGGTTCCACACACCAACGAAAAACTGGGTCTCCACGGTCGCTCTCTTGTGGGGTGTCTCACTGTAACCGCCCTCGATGCATCGCAGCCTCTCCGCCAAACGATAAGGAAAGGCGGTCACCTCCATACCTGCCAGCTCGCCACCAACCGCCGTAAACTCGTCGTCACTGTCGATATAATCGACGATATTTGCCGCCAGCCGATTGAGGTACTTCGTAGGATCTGTGTCTCGCAGCGCGGGATCTCGCTTTTCGAAATTCGTGAGGTTTCGACCGATGATATTCGCAATATTACCGGCTCTTTGAGCAGCACTCGCCCCGTGGATCGTATTCGTCGCGAGATCGTTGATATCATACTTAGGCTTTCCGCCATCGATCATCCGACCCGGGATCACATCAAACGAGGCATTCGTTTGTGAGGTGAAGAGATGCTTGACGGCCTCGTAATCTCCGCGAGTGGCAAATCCGGACTGCCCCAAGGTGGCATCGGTCATTTGAAAGACCTGCGGATTTGCCAATACCTCGACGACCTGTTCGTCGGAAAGGAGGCGCGCTGCCGCATTCGTCAACGCTATATCCTGCGGGCCGGAGTACCAGTCCACGGCATTCGTTAGGCCGTCTCCCGCGCCGGTGTGGAGCGTGGGATTGACCCGTGCCGTGTCGTCGAGCACGACGTAAGCGAACCGCGTATAGCTCGGCGTCGCGCCGGTCGTATTGGTCATGACCACCCAGGAAGCGCGATAGAGATTTTCGTTATTAGTCTTTTGAATGAAATGCCGGGCGGTATTGACGTCCAGGCCCACGGTGGCATCCCTATTCGTACGTGCGCTGGCATATGACGCAAAATTCACTTCCCAGCCGGACTGACCAAACCCCACAAGCTGATTGGTGGGGCCCGAGACCAAAGGCATGATTTGCGTCGCATCGGTCAGATCCCTAGCCCCGATCACAGTGACAGGGTAGTTCGTATCTGGGTAGTTCATCATCCCGGTGACGAAGGCAGCATTCGTTCCAGTCGCGATCAACAACTGCGTGAGAGCCATGTCCAAACCGGCCTCGGCGGCCAGCGTAGCTTTGCGGAACTCGGCATACCCCTTGGAATTAGCCCGCGCGAGCGACATCGTCTGCACGAATGCCACCAGGATGATACTTAGTAGCACGATGACCAGCAACGAAACCACCAGCGACGACGCCTTATTTTTGGTCTTGCGGATGCGAGAGGTTTTCATGGCTTGGCCGGGCGAACCCGAAGGGTAAAGGTGCGCTCGTTCTGAAGAATAAGGGGCGAGCTCGCGTCCTCCCACTGCGCACGGCTGGTGAGCTTGGACGCGGTGCCGTCATTAAGCACGGACATCGAAAATTGGAGAATCTTAGGCATCACTTCCGCGGGTGCGAACGGGACGGGCTCGCCGAGAGAGTTGGTCGAGTAAAGGTCGCAGGAAAAACGCGACATATTCCGCGCGAGCAATTCCCGCACCGTGTCCGTGCTGTCGGGAGCCTCGAAGATCTGCTCGATCGAGACGGCGGAGTTCATGATCAGGCTCCGGTGGGTTGGAACGCTAAAGCGCACGTATCGATAGAGTGCGAGGCGGGGAATTTCGCTGGCGTCATCTGGGTCGACCTTCGCCCATTCGAGACTGTAACCCACGGCGCAGAGATCGCCCCGGTCCCGCCCATCGGACTGCGAGGAAGGAGGCAGCGAGGTGAGAAAGGCGATCCGGTTGCTACTGGCATAAAACCACTGTGCATTTGTCGTGACCATCGCATTGGCGAGGTCGCGGGAGAGGAAGTTGAGCGCGGCTCGCGCCTCGCGGAAGCTCTCCTCCTGGGCTTCCTGAGTGCGCCAGAGTCCGGTGGAGCTGCTCACAATCGAGAACATCAGCACACATAGCAGGCTGAAAACCGTCGTCGCGACGAGGAGTTCGATCAGGCTAAAAGCGGCGCGCGTTGGCTTGGGTAGCGTGCCACGCGAGCCTCCCACCTCGCGGCGGCGCAAATACGGGAAATGCGATGTCACTTTCATTGGCGCGCTTTGACAAGAGTCGCGAAACTATGACGCGACCGCCCAGACAGAGGCGCCGTAGCGGGGGCGCTCACCTCGACGGACACTTCGGAAAGATCGTCAAATCCCGTTGCATTGACTCGCACCCGGGCGAGGAACTCCACATCATCTCCAGACACTCCATCGGCATAGGCGGTCTCACCGATCTCCCGCACGACCGCATTCTGACCATTGCAGGCCAGAGCGCGCACCCCATTGACGGAGAGATCCAGTGGCAGCAGGGCATCCAGCACACCGTCGCTTCCCACGTAGAGGATGGAGGCGTTATTGAAAGGCGTGGAGCGCAGGTCGTTAATGATCTGCTCGGCCAGGTAGGCCGCCCGTGTTTCTCGGCGGCTTTCCATGGCATTGCCGTAGCCGACCGGGAACAAGCCGAAGATGGCCACCAGCACAAAGCTAATAATGCCCAGCGCCAGCACGATCTCGACCAGCGAGAATCCGTATTGGCGGCTATACGGGACCTGCAAGTCCCGCGCCCCTGCGCCCCTCATCCCGCCCCTCATTGCAGACTTGCGACATCCAGACGGGGACGGCCAGTGAAACGGCTGAGACGGATGACTTCATAGAGTCCACTTTCAGAGAGATTCTGCGTGGACTGTGCTGTAGCTCCAGCGGCGCTCTCAGCGCCGCCAGCAGAGCGAGTACCCTCATAAATGCCGAGCGTGAGATTTCCCGTCGAGGGAAACTCCACCTGCCCGGCAGAGTTAAAGGTCACTCCGAAATAGGCGGAGGAGGGCAGCCCCGAATAGGTCTGACCCCATTGTCTCTGTAGATCATTAAACGAGGCTTTCACCGCGTGCGGTAGGTCGCCACCGGCCACCGTATCAACGGCTCCGCGAAAGCGAATGCCCTCAGGCAGTTTGATCCAGCGGGTGTGCAAGACACTGTCACTCTGGCCAGAGCCGAGCGGCTGGTCGCCCACGACGATCATTGCATCCACACCGTCCGGAGGGCGGACAAAGATGACGTGCACATTCTCACCACTCCGCAACGCCGCGACGCGAGCCTGATCGAGCGTATTCATCACAAGGCTCGTGGTCTGCTTGCGTTTATACGCACTGCCAAAGCCCGAGACGGCAGGAATCGCCACGCCCACCATGATGCCCATGACGGCCATCACAGTCAGTAGTTCGATCAGACTGAAGGCGAAAATATGGGAGCGGTTTTGCATTAGCTTTCAAGAAAGGCTTAGCACAAGCTCGTGCGCTGACGGACGCGCACGATCACCAGGACGAGCGCACCGAGACCGAGTAACATCCAAGTACCGGGCTCTGGCACAGCCGTCACAGCGACACCATGGAAGGTCATGCCACTGCCGGGAGTCGCGAGGTGGGATAGCTCGCCAAAGCCCCATGTGCCGCTGATTTCATCGTATAGCCAAGCCACGGTGCCAAGGACGTTACCGGAGGTGAAAAAGAGTTGCGCACTGCCGTCGGCGTTGTCATAGAGCGACATTTGGAGAGGAGCTGCCCCCAAACCACCGAGGCTCGTGCCAACAGTATCAAAAAGATTCCAGTTATCATTAGGCAGAGCGAGATTGTCGTTAAAATAGGCCTCGATTTGACCGTTGGTTGTGTTCAACGCAAAGAGTATCTGCTCACCCAAAAAGGAGAAACCTGTGTAGGTCACGCCCGTCGTCGCCCATCCGGTGCCGGTCAACTGGCGGCTCGTACCGATCGATGCTGTTGCACCCGTCGTAGGAAGTCCCTCGACCGGATACTTATAAACGCCATTTCCGCGACTGAAGTAGAGATTATTATTATGAGCGGAGATATCCAGCATCGAGTAGGTCGTATCGGTAGCGAGTTGCACAACGCTCGTGCTTCCCGGAGCAACATAGCCAGGAGATCCAGCAGCGCTCGTACCAACGATGTAGTAGCTCTGACCATCTTGGGACCAGATGTTTCGTCCATTAGTACCAGCCGTTACATTGGCCGTTTTGTTAAAGGCACCAGTGGTCAAGTCATAAGTAACCATCGCCTTTCTGCTTTGCGCCATCATCGTCAGATACCGTCCGTCGCCACTCAACTTCACGGCGGACATCTCCGCATTGGCGTGAACATTGTATGTCGTGGATGCATTTACAACCTGATGCAAATCGAGGTCGCTCGTCTCAGTATCGTAGCGGAAATTCTGCAACTGAAGCGCTCCGGTGGAATCTGTGACGTTCGCCCAAAAATCAATCACAGCAGCCTGGCTGCTGGTGGCGAGGTTCATCAACAGGCCACAGGCGGGCACGAGGAGGGCTGCCTTCAGGCGGGAGAGCTTCCGAGGACTGCGGGTTGGGAGATTGTTTTCTTGGGCGATTTTCATGGCTGGATGGCGGTTAGGCAATGAGTCCGGAGCGTATAGCCGAGTCCTTCACTAATCCTCGCGGCAATACTCCGAGCGCGGGAAGAGGCAAGACACGGGCAAACACCACACCACACCGATCCACGATTAGGTCGGCACTTAGCAGTGCGGCATTTGCAGTTACTCCGGTTCATCTAAAGGGCCGTCATTTTCCCGACCGAGAACCGAGAAACAACAAACCTAATGCCACAATGCTGTAACATATGAAAATGACGGCCCCGGCCCAACTCATGTCACAATCCCGACACATAGAGCCGTATCGTCACACCTCCACCGACCCCATTTTCACTTCATTCCGCCGCAACTATCAACCCGAGAAATCCTGCAAGGATGGCCATCCCGGGAATTATAACACAATTTTATTATTCATTTTTACCGCGTAAAATTGCATTAAAAACATCCCGTGTTATTTTCGCGCCCGAGTACTCAGCTTACGCTTGGCAATATTTTATTTTCACCAATATTGACCGACTCTTTTTACTTTTCGCCGCTATTTATTGCCCGTCGAAACAAGAATTTGGTTTTCCCTCACGATTCTAACGAATCGGAAAATGCCCCTCAACCCAGCGCATCAGTTCCCCGTCGACAATACAGTCTAAAGCGCAACGACAGACCGCGCACCGCGCCACCAGCCTCCGTTTCACCAGAGACTAAAAGCGGGCCTAACTCTGCCTAATTCCCGTCCATCAGGCACGGTGAGACAAAGAGGTCGCCTCGCCAGGCGCCGCGGATGCTCAGGGTTCCCACGAGGACCCACAGACTCATCAGGGCCACGACGAGTAGGCTGCCGAAGATCGAAAGGACGTGCAGGGGGAAGATCGCCGCGAGTTTCAGCGTGGCGACGGCATACACACCGATGGGGAAGGTGTAGCCCCACCAGCCGATATTAAATGGGAAGCCATCTTTCGCGTACTTCCCCGTGATGAGGATGGCCAGACCCATCCACCAGAGGCCGTACCCCCAGAGCAGCACGCCGCCGATGAGGCCGATACCTCGGGCGATCTCGCCAAAGCCCGGTAGTCCCTGGGCCGCAAAAACCTCCGGCGCGGCGAAGCCCAGATTGATCAATCCCAGCGCGCCAGTGCCGAGGGGTCCCAGCGCGAGCCAGCTCGATGCGGCCATGTTCGACGGAGGCAGCTTGTGAATCGCCAATCTAAGGACGAGGATGACGAGAATGCTGAGCGCCAGCGGCACCGAGCAGGCCCACAGCACATAGCTCAGAAACAGGATCACCATCTGCAGGTGCGGATCCGTCAGATGCGGGATCAGCAGCGCACCGCTCACTGCCGCCACCTCGGCGGCGACGACCGGGAGCAGCCACACAGCGGTCATTTGCTCCATCGAATGGATCTGACGGGTGAACATCATGAAGGGAATCACGATCCCGCAGACCAGCGCCATCGCGGCGTCCGCCCACCACAGCGCATGTGCGATATCCACCGCCACCCCGCCCCAGCGTGGCACGCCAAATATTAGGAATCCATTGATGATCGTCGCCAGCCCCATCGGGATGCACCCGAAGAACATCGATACCACCGAGTGGCCAAAGATCCGCCGGGCTCCGTCGAAAAAGAAGATCCACCGTGCCGCATAGAGAGCGGTGAACAGCACGAAGAGCCCGATATTAAACAACCACAGCCCCTCCGCCACCAGAAGCAAGCCCGGCACCTTCACGGGAAACAGCGACAGGGCGATCGCGAGGATCCCCGTACCCATGGTTGCGGCGAACCAGTTCGGCGTGAACTGACGCACCACCTCGCGAGGACTCGACAACCGTGAAAGCGGCTTCAACCCCGCCGCGAGAGCCTGCATGTGTTCGTCCATTTGCCCTACGGCCCTTAGGGCGAATCGGCACGGGCTTCAAGCAATTTACACAAAGCCGCCTCCACGCTTCAGCGCAGATCAAAAAGAGGCTTCCTGCGATGGGGCTGCCAACTTTCGACACCCCGCTGCCAGCACAGCAAGAAGCGAGCCTATTACCAAGGGCGAAGCACCCTTCTAAGCATCACCACGCGGCTTCTCCCGCACAACCTCCACCACATCGTCTCCATCGGAGAATCAACCATTACGACCGGCGGACTCCACGGCGGCACCGTTATCGCGCAAGATAATCTGGTAAGGCGCACCCCTAGGATCGAGGAGATTCCCCCGCCGCGTCTGCAAAGCCCGTCCATTCGAAATACACTTTACCCGCTCATTCCACCCGGCCAGCGCCTGGCAGATCTCGCCATCGGCACCCTCGGGATAGTGGCCCAGGTCATCAGGGCTGCCGAATGCCCCACCAAAGTCCGCCTTTGGGCGCGCGATTTTCGCCGGACATCCTTACGCCGCGAGAGCAGATCCAGCCCCGGCATTGACTATCCTCCGGTAAAAATCTGTCGCCGACTTGCGACATGTTAGATCATCTTACCAGCAGATGGAAGTTGAGGACGGAAACTCGGCCCATACGATGCTCTCAATATGAACAGGAATATCGTTCGTCATCGTGGGCATTGGGTCGATGGTTTACTGGTTGGGGCGTTAACAATCGGGAGCGTCTGTAGTTCATTTGCGGTCACTTTCGTGAATTGGGGTGGCGACTATGTGACAGAGTCACAGGTGTTCGTGAACACAGAAGTGACCCCCGAGCATTATAGAACGTACGATCCCACGCCCAGCCAGGGGTACAACACGCTGCGGGGCCAGGTGCTCTCCTATAATGGCGGCATCCAAAACCTAACACCCGCTGCCGGCTATCAGGCTCCGGCGGGCAAGTCTTCAAGCTTCTGGGGAGGATGGACGGCGAGCGCTGGGACCGGCCCGGGTATTCCCGGCGGCGTATCCGGCAACGACGCATTCGTCAGCAACCGGACAGTGTGGAATAACCCGGTGGCAGGTACCGGAGGCGACTTCATCAATCTTTCGATCTCCGCAGGCACTCCGGCGATCCGTGGCATCATCGCCTTTGCCAAGAGCGGCTTCCTATCTGGCTTTGACGCCCAGACGGTTAGCTTCGACTCCACCTCCTCGATCACATTCGACGGCTTTACCAGTGGCTTTCGCCCCGTCGTCCGCTGGGTCATACAGGACGGAGACATGTGGTATATCTCTGAAAATTCCTTCACCGGAGTTGGTACGGGTTTCTGGGGGGCGCCGACCAGCGCAACGTTGTCCGATCCGAATAGCGCGCTCTGGGCCGCTTACGTCCCCATCCTTACGGACTCCGTCGGTCCTTACTTTTATAACCCCGCACCCGAGACAGGATATGCCACCCATACGTTCAGCGACATCCAGACGGTCGGCATCTTCTTCGACTCTTACGGTCAGACCGCAATCGACGGCTCCTACAGCAACATCGGCCTACAGACCTTCTCGGTGAATGGCGTGATCGCGCCCATCCCGGAACCCGCCACCAGCGCTCTGCTCGTGGCCGGCGCACTCGGTCTTGGCTGGATGCGATTCCGTCGACTTAGAAATCGATAGAGAAAAACTAATTTCTTCGTATATAAAGGCGGCAGGAGCGATCCTGGCCGCCTTTTTTATGTCAAAATGAAAACTATAAGGTATCGCCGACCTGAAAGTCCGGCATTTGCAACACCGCCTTATTAGGTAGACCGCGCGTCTGCACTTGCTGGATCAGCATCTGGCAAAACTTCGTAGCGAACCGCTCCTTGTTGATCACATAGCAGGTGGGCGTCACTACGAGATGCTCGAAGAAGTACTCCTTGCCAAAGCAGATCAGCCCCACATCAGCACCAAACTTCACCTTCTTGCGCAGGAGATAGCTTAGCAGGTAAAGCGCGTCCAGCGACTGCATCACATAGAGCCCGAGCCGGGCGCCCGCGCGGAGTTGATCGTCGATCTGGCGGATCATCGCTTCGCGTCGCGCGGTGACGCGGATCACGCGCCCCTCCGTATCCGGGTAGGTCGAGGCCTTGATCGCTTCTTGAAAAGCCGCGACGCTGGCTGAGCTGCCAGGGCGGAGTTTTTCGGGGGCCAGCAGGAAGATGCGGGTGAAGCCTTTGCGAAGAAACGTGCCGACAGCGTGCTTGGCGATGGCGCCATTATCCAAGTCGATGCTGGGCAGATCGACACCCGGATAGCAAGACCCCGACACGATGGCCGGCACGGAGTTATTAGAAAACCAACGTTGCACGGCCTCGCTGAGGGAAAAGAGCGCCCAGCAGGCGGTGGTGTTTTCTTTCACATGCTGAGCCAGATGCGCATCCGGCTTCTTGTACTTCAGCCAGGGCGGGGACTGGATGCTCAGGCGGGTCCCGGTTTTCTGCAAAGTCTTATAGATTTCGTCGATCTGATAGAGCGTGGAGGGCCGCATCTGCGAAGGAGTCTCGGTGGACAGAAGGATGACCTCCGAGGCCGATCGGGGAAACTGAACCCGGGCGGGCTCTTTATTAATCAAGCGGTGCTTGCCTTGGGAAACGGAGATGATGCCCTCCCGCTCCAACTGATCCAACGCGCTACGCAACGTTGGGCGGCTGATCATGAGGACCTCGCAGAGATGCCGCTCGCCGGGCAACTTCTCCGTCCAGACGCCGTCGTCGATGTGCTGCCGCAGGGCTTCCAGGGCCTGCGTGATGAGTGATCTCCGCCGGAGTGGCTTCGGGTTGGCCGGGTCTTCCGCTGGTTTCCGTTTCGAAGTCACGGTTGGGTGTGGGTCTCTATGCTAGCGGGGAGCGCCCCACACGTTGTTTAGGTTGGTCCCCCACTGAGCGGTCGTGAGGGACACGATCGCACCATTGAGGAGAAAGAAGTTTGCCTTCTTACTATGGCGAAAATCCAGCCCATTATAAGGGTGGACAGGGTTGGAATCATTAATCCCGTCGCCGTCCTCGTCGCGGGTGAGGCCCCAAATATTCGGAGTGTAGACGACTGCTCCGAAGGCATCGGCTATGAGAAATGCACGGGGATCCACGTCATTGGCCAGGCGCTTCGATCCGGTCTCCAGCCAGGCCGAGCCCACCTGTCCGGGATTGAGGCTTACGACGGTGTTGTAGTTAGCGCCGTACATCGCGTAGGGGTGTTTGCTCTTGGCGGGGCACTTCATCACCGTCACGCCGATCCCGTCGTTTTCCTTAAGATTCATGTACGGAGCGAGCGTGTAGGTCCAGTAGCTGGTGGCCGTATCCCCGGTGCCTAAGTGGGCCTGAGGATAGGAGCCATTATTATCCCCGGCGTAGGCGATGAAGGCGGAGCCGATTTGCCGGAGCTGTCCCATACACTTGGCCTGCTCGGCCTTTTCCCGAGCCTTGGTCAGGCCGGTGATAAGCAGGCCCGCCAGACAAAGGCAAATAGCGATGACGATAATGAGCTCGATGAGGGAAAATGCGTCCATGGATTTGCGGCGAACCCTATGCTGTGTCTTTTCCCCTTTTTGACGGCTACCTGACAGCTTCCGTTTCATCATGATGCTCGCAGAGTTCGCAAATGCAAATATTCAAAGCAAGGAACGCTGACAGGACAAATAGTATTACCAGTAATATTTTTTTACCAGCAGATAACCCTTCATAATGCACGAGGCGAGGAGCATTCAGGGGAAGATGAATATTCCAAGAGAAGCATCGCCTCTCGACCAGGAAATCCGCGTGGCTGTGGTGGGCGCAGGGATTCGCTCTGTTTCCTATCTGAGAAATGTCCCGGAAAGCTTAAAGTCGAGGATCCGCCTGGTGGGCGTGGCCGATCCTAGTGAAAAGCGGCGCAAGCTATTGATCGAGCGTTTTACCGAGTGGGGATCGCCCGCCGAGTTTGACGACGGCCTCGCACTGCTGGATGCGCTGGATTTCGACGCCGTGATTATCGGCTCTTACAACAACACGCACTCGCAGTTCGCCACGCGCGCAATGGAGGCCGGGGCTTACATCCTGCTGGAGAAGCCCGTGGCAACTACGGTGGAGCAGTGTCAGGAGCTTTGGGCCAAGACCTGCGAGACCGGGCATGACAAGCTCTTCGTGGGGTTTGTCCTGAGATACACCCCATTCTATCAACGATTGGCCGAGCTCCTGCAGAAGAAGGCGGTCGGCCAGTTGTTAGCCGTGGATGCGGATGAGAATCTCTCGCAGTCGATCACCTCCGGCTTTTACCGTGCCTGGCGTCGCGACGATCAGGTGTCGGGGGGCTTCATGGTGGAGAAGTGCTCGCACGACTTTGATATCTTTCACTTCCTGATCAAGTCCCGGGTGGAGCGGGTCTTTTCCATCGCGAAGCGCACGCACTTCGTCCCCCGCCCCTTCGACGAACAGCACCGGCGGTTTTCCCCGGACTACATCCGCAACCTCGCCCTTGACTACTCCGACGTGCACACGAAGCAGATCTTTGAAAACACTTCCGACGAGTCGATCTATGAAGCAAAGAGCGACGTGCCGGACCACCAGGCGGTGATGCTGGAGTTCACCGACGGGACTCTGGTGAACTTCATGGCATGCCTCGGCCAGCCGCGCAACACGCGGCGGATTCGTATCTTCGGCGCAAACGGCTCGATCGAGGGCGACATCGACCGCGGCGAGATCCTGCATGACATCCCCTATGAAGATCGCTTGGGCGCGCAGACGCATAAGTACACAATCTCCTCCGATGAGAGCGGCCACCATGGCGCGGATAGCGTGATCAACGACGCATTCTGGCACGCCGCGGCGGGCGGGGCCGTCCAAAGTCTCGCTGGCGTAAGGGAAGGCATCGAGGCCGTGCTGGTCGGACTGGCGGTGGAGCAATCCAAAAGAACCGGCCTACCGGTCGATTTGAAACCTTTTCGTGACGCCGTATTCGGGCAGACTCTTACCCCCGAGATGGCTGGCAGCTTATGAAACATCCCTGTATCCTGTTAATGCTCTGCGGCAGCGCACTGTTCGCCTCGCCCCGGCTGGAAGCCGCCGAAGTTTCCATCATCGAATCCTGTGTCGTGAATGACACGGTGCCCAACGCCCAGACTCCCTTTGGTTTGGTACGGGCCGGGGACAGCCTCCTGGCTGTCTTTTCCGACGGCGGAGATTTGCAGCCCGGCGCTAAGGCCTATCTCATTCGCAGCGACGATCTAGGCAAGTCCTGGGGCGAGCCTTACATGGTTCTATCCTCCGAGGAACCGCACATGGGCATCGGCGGCGCCATGGTCTCGCTGCCCGATGATAAGATTTTACTGATCAGGATCGAGATGAGCCATCACAGCAACGACCGCACGTGGGATGCGGTCTTCAAGGGGAGGACCTGTGTCTATCAACTGGAGACGAGCGTGGACGGCGGGAAAACCTTCCAGAAGGGCGGCACCCTACCGAGCGCGCCGAACTCGACCGGGGGGATCATGGGCACTATCGTCACCTTGGCAAATGGCGACCTGATCTTGCCCGCCTATCAGTACCCTCATGCCGGCAAGGAGCCGGGCCAGGAGTACGGGTCGGGCTTCTTCCGAAGCAAAGACAAGGGCGTCACCTGGGGGCCTCTGGAGGTGGCTTTCACCGACCCCGTACCGGGCCGTGACAAGAAGCTGGATTTCAACGAGGCGGCCTATGTGGTGCGACCGGACGGGTCGATCGTGGCCTATGCCCGTATTGACTCAGAGATCCTGGAGGAAGGGATCTGGCAGTCCAAGGGGAATCACATGTGGTGGGCTGAGTCGAAAGATAATGGCGAGACCTGGAGCATGCCGCAGGAAACTCCCATTGGCGGCATCTTCCCCGCCCTCATCCGCGTGGGACAGGACAAGTACCTCCTGGCCTGTGGTGATCGCCACGCCGGACGGAAGGTGAGCCTTTACACAAGCCCGAACGGGCTGGACTTCAAGTACGCCATCGACGCGCCTTATGTCCGGACGAAGGGTGTCTCCATCAGCACCGCCACAGGAGGCTCGCAATGTTTCGTGCCGATCAGCGAGAATGAGGTTTATATGATCTACTATGCCGCCGACCCCGCGGAGAAGACCTTGGACAACACCTATATCGAGGGATGCCTCATCAGCGTTAACTAAGCCATGACTCGACTCCTGCAAGGTGGTGTGCTGACGATGCTGGCGGTCACCGCCCTGCACGCGGCGAAGGCGGAGGAAGTGCTCTTCGTGGACTGGGACGGCTCAGGCACGGAGAGCCAGCAGAGCTTGGCGACGGATGGTATCTTGAGCCAAGTCTCGGCGGAGGCGTTTAACTTTGCCTTTGACGAAAGCGTCTCCTGGAAGCCTCTTGAGGGTTACAATCCTCCCTCGGAAAAGACGGGGGACTTCAGCCTCGCGATCTCCAGCAGCATGGGGCGCGGTCCAGCCGCCCCCCAGATCCTGCGCCTCGACAAACGTGCGGCGGGAGGGACGCTGACCGTTTTGGTGCAAGGGAGCGAGACCGAACCACCGCAGATGCGTGGGCTCCTGCTGTTTACGAAAAGCCACTTTCTCGGTGGCGCCAGCGATCCGTCCGTGAAGGTCGTATTCGACGCGACTTCTCGCCTCGATTTTGTCGGCATCCTTGATGGCGTAGCGCCGGAAGGACGCTGGGTGGTACGTGATGGCGAGGACTGGTATGTTTCGGAGCGAACGCTCGCCTCGCAACTCGCCTATGCCACTCCCGAGCCGCGCGAGCTGATCGATCCGGCCGCCGAATGCTGGGCTCCGTACAATGTTCAGAGCACACCGCTGGACGCTTTGCCGACTCAGTTTGAAAAGAAGAGCTTCACAAACATCACAGCAGTGGGGATTTACTGGAACTCCTATGACTCCGCCAACATCGTTGGCGGCACGTCCGTCAGCCGCATGGCGGTGGATGCTTTTACGGCGCAAGCCTCCAAGTAAGTTCACTTCGAAAGCTTAGACCTCGGTGAAAGCCGTCGAGGTCTTGGGCTTTGGGAAGAGGAAGCTCGTGACGTAACCGACGATCACGCAGACCGACATGCCGATGACGTAGTACCACATGAAGTGGATCGTCGTGCCCCACATGACACCGGCGGTCGCCGCTGTTCCCACGATGGCCCCGATGAGCGTACCCTGGGCGTTAGCGCGTCGGGTGAAGAGGCCGAGAAAGAAAATGCCGCCTAAGCCTCCGCCCACCAGGCCAAGCAGGGTCTGGGTTTGCTCCACGATCATGCCGAAGCGGTCGACGTAGCAGGCAAGCAGCGTGCCTAAGCCACCCCAAAGCACCGTGATAAACCGCGAGGTGGTCACATCGGATTTATCCGAGTGTTGGCGCTTGCGGAAACGCAGGTAGAAGTCCGACATCGTGGCCGTACAGAGGGAGTTCAGCACCGAACTGACCGTGCTCAAGGTGGCCGCGACGATGGCGGAGATGACGAGGCCCTTGAGGCCGACGGGCAACTGCGTCGCCACGAAATAAGGGAGCACTTTGTCGCCGTTGGCCCGGATGGCATCAGGCAGGATATGGCGGTCCGTGCCGTAGAAGCCGAAGAGCAACACTCCGAGCAGATAAAGAATGCCCACCGTCGGCAGAGCGACGAGGCTGGACGTCCAGTAGCTGCGGATGACGGCCTTCGCACTACCGGCGGCGAAGTAGCGCTGCATCATCACCTGATCGGAGAAGGTGCTGCCGATACCGGCCATGGCCATGCAGATGACGATGGACCAGGTGGTGAGTTCGCTAAAGGTTAGGGAAAAGTCAAAATACTTGATGCGACCCGCATCGGAAGCGATGCGCCAGTACTCCGATGCGCCGCCCTGCCCGTTCCCATCCGGGCCGAGCAGGATGATGAGGATCACGGCGATGCCGGCCATCATGATGACGAACTGCACGGCGTCCGACCACATCACGGCTTTCATGCCTCCGAGCATGGTCAGGATCGTGGCGATGCCGCCCGTGAGCAGGATCGCGGGGAGCATGGGAATCCCGGTCGCCGTGCTCATGAGTAGCGCGGGTGTGTAGATGACCACGCCGATGTAGATGAACTTCGTGCCGAGGAAGAGCGCGCTCGCGATCAGGCGCAGGGTGACGGAGAAGCGACGCTCGAGATATTCATAGACCGTCGTGATATGTAGCCGGACGAGGAAAGGCAGCACCAGTAGGATGACCGGCAGCGTGAGCAGGCTCGCCGGAGCCGTCATGAGCATCTGCGTGTCGTGGGAGAAGGCATAACCCGGGGCGCCGATCAGGGACACACCGCTGAAAGCCGTCGCCACGGCGGCCATCGAAACGAGCAGCCAGTGCATGCGCCGGCCGCCCATGAGGAACTCCTCCTCACTATCCTGGCCGCGGGCGAACCATGCGCCGATCGCGACCATGATCGCGAGATAGACAAAGAGGATGGAGTAGTCGATCCAGGTCATGCCGGAGGAGATCGCGAGGAGTATGGGCAGGTTCATGAAAAATCCGTCAGGCGTGCGAAGCGGGTGCGAAAGTCGCCAAGAGGTAGCGGCAGTTGATGATCTTCTCGATCAGATCCATCCCGATGTATCCGTAGTGATTCGTCGCCTCAAAGCCGATGCGCGAGTCGCGGGCGACCAGTCGGAGCAGGCTTTGCGTGAGCGCGATCTCGTCCTCCAGCAAGCGACGCGCCTCGACGGGATCGTCCTCCCGGGCCTGCACGAAGCGGATTTGGTTGGCCGTGCTTTGAAAGTGAATGAGCGCGGCCTGGGCGATTCTGTGTTCGTCGTCCAGCGCGGCCGAAGGATGGCAAAGACGCAGCGCATCCAGAAGATCGACGCCGGCCTTCCAAAGATTCGCGACCTTCTCGAACTGCTGTAAAAAAGTGGCGGTTGAGTATGGGCCTTTCCAGGTTTCCAGATCGTCGAAGGGGAAGGTCACCATTGTCGCGCGAAAGCCTGTCGAGGTGGCATAGAGCAGATTGGCCGGGCCGAGCGACTGAGGGCCCGCATAGCAGACGGAAATATCGAAGGGAAACTCCCCATAGGCATCGCTCAGGAGATTCCATGCCTGGCGCACACCGGCGGCCACCTCGGCCCCGAAGCGCCTCGTCGCCACGGACAGCAGCGCCTCCTGCACGCCAATGCCGGGCGTCTCGGTGAATACTGCCACCAGTTCCAGGTTCGGCGACGGCGATCCTCCGGCGGTCCAGCCGAGCATCAGGCCATCCACGCCAGCCTTGGCCAGATTCGAAATATGCTCGGCCACCCGGCGGACAGCGGGGATGTAGGGAATGGAGGAAAACTCGTAGGTATTAGCCGCCTGCATCTTGGCCACGGTCTTGAGTTGATAAGCGCGGGCCTGGGTCCACTGGCGCAGGCTTTGCTCACTCGGGCCGACGACCGAGATGGAGTACTCATTGACCTCGCCGTGATAATCACCACGCGTGAACGGTGTTCCCCACTCGCTCACACAAAGCACGCGGGTGTCCTTAGGCAGGCGCTCGAGAATGCCGGGAATCCATTCCTTCGGCGTGCTCCAGAGATACAACATCACGCGTCCCTGAGAACCGGCCAACCGCATGCCGCGTTCCAGCAGGGAGCAGACCTCGGCATTGACCACCTCCGGACCGCGCTCGAGACAGCGCGGGCAGGCGGCGCGTTCGGCATTCCGGGCACTTGTGCTGGTGGGGTCGTAGGCATTGCGCGTGCCATGCCCATCCTCGGTTTTCTGCGGATAGGTACGGGAGTAGCAGTTCGTCAGATTCTCGCTGTAAGTCAGCGACAGGATCCCGCCCAGTCCGGGTACTTGCTCGAAAACATGGCGCACGGAGTTCACCAAAAACTCCTGCACCTCCGGCGCGCTGGTACAGAGGGCGACCGTGTCGGGAGCGTAAGCCATGCGGCTGGGCATTTCCTCGACGCCCTGGAGTTCCGGGTGATCCACGAAGAAAGATCGGGGCATGGCCCGGGGCTCGTTGAAGTAAAGGATCACGTCGATGCCATGCCGATGGCACCGGGCCACGAGACGGCGGAGATTCGCCAGGCGCTCCTCCCAATGCTCTGAGAGCTCCGGCGCGAGATGCCAGGGAGCGAGCTTGTTCAGAACGCCTTGGAACCACACGGCGTTCACCCCGCAGGCGGCCAGTTGAGCGAGGTAGCCGTCCGGCATGTCCTCCACGCCCTCGCCCAGCAAGGGGTCTCCGTAGCGTAGGAAGTAAGGGTACACCATGCGCAATTCAAAAGCCTCAGTCGTGAGAGGCACGCGCCCGGCGGTATGCTGCTCGAAACGCTCGATGAAGCCAAAGGGCGGCTCGGCTCCGGCTTCGAGCAGGGTGGGCAAGTGATGACCGGCGATTCCCGCGATCTCGTGGGCGCGGCACGATACGTCCTCGGCAACCGGCTGATAGACCACGCGGGGGCAGTTCGGCTTGTACCCGCCGAGCTTTGCCCACATGAAATCGTCCTCGTTCAAGCCGAACAGCATGCGTTCGGGAGTCCAGTCCAGGATCGCACATAGCTGCTCGTAGGGCAGCAGGTGCCAGTTCCGATGCAGGACGGTCATGTAGTTTCGGCGGAGCTCTGTCTGCGTGATGGGACGCTGAGCCGGGAGGCCCATGGATGTGGCGATTTCCGCGATCTGCGCGGGCGTGCCGTGGAGGACGCGAGCCAGCGTATCTAGAGGGATGACGTCCCAGTTTCGCCATACGACCGTATGCAGTGCTGAGGGAAAATGGGGGACCACCACCGGCTCGGGAGAGCGCCCGGTCGGTAGAGTTTTGTAGAGGTCTGCGGACATTCTACGGAGTTTTGGTAGAGGTTTTTTTGAGTTGGCCCAGCAAGAGGTCCGCGACCAGACGATGACCTTTTTGATTCGGATGAATGCCGTCGGAGAGATATTCGCTGACGGGTCGGCCATGGAGCCGCTCTCCGTCCTCGAGGGTGGCATACACGTCGATAAGCTCCACCTTCTGCCGCTCGGCAATCTCCCGCACGCGGGCCACGTAGGGGCGCAGCGTCACATTGAGCCCCTGCGGATCATCCGCCACGTAAGGCGGCTTTCCATAAAGACTTACTAACAACGGTGTCCAGTGAAGGGGATTCGGCGTCATCAAAATGACACGAATGCCGCGCTCCCGGGCGGTAGTGATGAAATACTCCAAGTTGTCGGAGAAATCCGCCAAGGAAACGCGGGACTCCGTTTTGGGCGGGTTTTCCCATACATCGACGGCGGAGTCGTTGATCCCAAACTGGATGATCACTGCCTGGGGATTTTTATCGAGAACGTCGGTCTGGAATCGCTTCCGCGCATCTGCGGTATTGTTCTTAGGGATGCCCGCATTGATGACCTGGACGGGTGCGCCGTCGATGCGGAGTTCCCGGCTGAGGGTGTCCGAGTACACTTCCGATTCATCGCGTTTCGCCGTGGTCGAATCTCCGAATGCCACGATCGTAAAAGCCGCCAGCAGAGTCATCGCGATCATCTTAGAAGCAGAGGGTGCGCTTGAAGGTTTCCATCGATGCGCGATTCATAAGAAGAAGCTGGCATAAAATCTCCCGCTATCGACATGTAAGTTGATTTGACCAGTGAGGTCCGGCCATGATCCAACAGCTCAACCAAGACGCTATCAATCCGCGA
>Ga0247822_10000528_pt1 | contig 20861 bp, 22 predicted proteins | sample 13C_Cellulose_Da_FD_192423 | JGI IMG/M metagenome (GOLD analysis project Ga0247822, IMG submission 192423) | Soil microbial communities from agricultural site in Penn Yan, New York, United States - 13C_Cellulose_Day30 | ecosystem: Environmental > Terrestrial > Soil > Agricultural land | place...
TGGCGAGTGGCCTGCTCACCGTGCTGTCACTGGCCACCTTCGGAGCGCTGGTCATCATCGGCCGGCGCTGAGCCGAGGCCGGCCCAGCGGTGGCGATCGAGATCGAGGCCGAGATCGAGAAGGTCGATGGCGCGGAGCGCGATGGCCTCGACGATGTCGTCGGTGGTCTGCGGCCTGCGGTAGAAGGCCGGCACCGGCGGGGCGACGATGGCGCCCATCTCGGTGACGGCCAGCATGGCGCGCAGGTGCCCGAGGTGGAGCGGCGACTCGCGCGTCAGCAGCACGAGGCGCCGGCGCTCCTTGAGATGCACATCGGCGGCCCGGACCAGCAGGTTGTCCGAGAGGCTCGCGGCGATGGCGCCGAGCGTACGCATGGAGCAGGGGGCGACGATCATGCCGGACGTACGGAAGGAACCGCTGGCGATGGTTGCCCCGATGGCGCCGATGGGATGGACGACGGAGGCCCGCTCGCGCAGCGCCGCGAACGCGCCGGGGCCGGCCTCGTGATCGAGCGTCAACCGCCCGGCGCGTGAGACGACGAGATGCGTCTCGACGCAGCCGGTCTCGGCCAGCAGTTCCAGGACGCGGATGCCGAGCTGAGCGCCCGAGGCGCCGGAGATGCCGATGACGACGCGGTGCTTCATGGGATGTCCTTCAGGCCGAGCTCGCTCCAGAAGGCGTCGACGCGGCTTCTGACATCCTCCGACATGGCGAGGGGCTGGCCCCATTCGCGCTGGGTCTCGGGACCGAGCTTGTTGGTGGCGTCGAGTCCGAGCTTGCCGCCGAGCCCGGGGAGCGGGGAGGCGAAATCGAGGTAGTCGATGGGCGTGTTGTCGACGACCATCAGGTCGCGGGAGGCATCGAAGCGGGTGGAGAGGGCCCAGATGACATCGGGCCAGCTGCGGACATCGATATCGGCGTCCACCACGATGATGAGCTTGGTGTAGGTGAACTGCGGCAGGGCCGACCACAGGCCCATCATCACGCGGCGCGCCTGGCCCGGATAGCGCTTGTCGATGGCGACGACCATGGCCCGGTACGAGCAGGCCTCGGGCGGCAGATGGAGGTCGCGGATCTCGGGGAACTGGCGGCGGACGATGGGGACGAACAGCTCCGCCATGGTCTCGCCGAGGACGGAGGGCTCGTCCGGCGGCCGGCCCGTGAAGGTCGAGAGGTAGATGGGGGAGGGGCGCGTCGTGATGGCAGTGACGTCGAGCACGGGGAAGCGCTCGACCGCGTTGTAGTAGCCGGTGTGATCGCCGTAGGGGCCTTCGTCGGCCTCGTTGCCGGGAGCGATGGTGCCCTCGATGACGATCTCGGCGCTGGCCGGGATGGGCAGGTCGACGGTGAGGCCGGTGCCGACGCGCAGCCGTTCGCCGCGCAGGACGCCGGAGAAGGCGAGTTCGCTCATGCCGTCGGGCAGGGGCATCACGGCCGAGAGAATGGTGGCGGGATCGGCGCCGATGACGACTGCGATCGGCATGGGGAGGCCCTTGGCCTGCCAGAGCCGGTAATGGCGCGCGCCGCCGCGATGCGCCAGCCAGCGCACGATGAGGGCGCGCGGGCCGAGCACCTGCATGCGGTAGATGCCGACATTGATGTCGGTGGGATCGTCGGGGGCGCGGGTAATGACCAGCGGCCAGGTGATGAGCGGCGCCGGCTCGCCCGGCCAGCACCACTGGACCGGCAGGCGCGACAGGTCGGCGTCGTCGCTGATGTAGCGGCGCTGCTGGCAGGCGAGGCGGCGGGTGCGGACGGTGCCCATGGCGAGCCCGGCACGGAGCGCGGGCAGGCGGCCGAGGGCCGACCTGAGGCTGTCCGGCGGCTCGGGGTTGCGGAGGAACGCCAGCGTCTCGGCAAGCTCGCCAAGGCCGGTTTCGCCGGCGCCGAGGCCCAGCGCGATGCGCTCGCGCGTGCCGAAGAGATTGACGAGGACTGGCATCTCGGCCGGCGCGCCGCTGGCGGTGATGGGGTGCTCGAACAAGAGGGCCGGGCCGCCGGCGACGAGGACGCGGCGGTGGATCTCGGTGATCTCGTGGACCAGCGAGGTCGGCCGCGCGATGCGCTGCAAGAGGCCGCGGCTCTCGAGCCGGGCGACGAAGCTCATGAGGTCGCGGTCGGTCTTCATGCCAATGCCGCTAACGCCGCGCCATGTGCCCGTCTTTGCGCTGTATCAAGGTTTCGCGGCGCGAGGGGTTCTAGGGTCACGGCAGGAATCGCGAGTGCCACCATGTCCCTGCCGCCAGCCGTACCGAAGATCCTCGGCCTTGTGCCGACTGCGCTTGCCGAACTGGTGGGGCAGCAGGCATTCGCCCGCGTGATCGGCGCGCACCCCCGGTTGCTCGACCGGATGGGCACGTATGCCGACAGCACCTTCGCGTTCGCGCCCAGCGACATTCCGTTCGAATTCGCGGTCATGCCGCGCACCGGCGTGGTGCGGGCGGTGCGGCCGGGCAAGACGCGGCGCTATGACGTGAGGGTGTCCGGCCCCGTGGTGCTGCTGCTGGCGCTGGCCGAGGGGCGGGTCGACGGGGATGCCGAGTTCTTCGGCCGGCAGATCGCCATCGAGGGCGACATGGAGGCGATGCTGGCGCTGCGCAACGCGCTCGAGAACGAGGCGATCGACTTCACGCGCGACCTCGCGCCGAAGGGGCGCCTGGCGCGACGGCCGGTCGAGGCGGGCCTCGCGCGATTGCGGACCTACCTGATGGCGCGGGAGAACCGGCGGTGGAACTGATCTGTCCGGCCGGCACGCCCGCCGCCTTCCGCGATGCCATCGATGCGGGGGCCGATGCCGTCTACTGCGGCTTCCGCAACGAGACCAACGCGCGCAACTTCCCCGGCCTGAACTTCAGCCCGGAGGAACTGGGCGAGGCGATCGCGCTCGCCGACCGGCGCGGCGTGAAGACGCTGGTGGCGATCAACACCTTCATGCGGGCCGGGGCAGAAGACATCTGGACCCAGGCGGTCGATGACGCGGTGGCGCTTGGCGCCCATGCGCTGATCCTCGCGGACCTGGGGCTCCTCGCCTATGCCGCCGAGCGGTATCCGGAGCAGCGGCTGCATCTGTCGGTGCAGGCGGCGGCCTGCAATGCCGACTACATCGGCTATCTCGTGTCGGCCTTCGGGATCAGGCGCGCGGTGCTGCCGCGGGTGCTCACCATTGCCGAGATCGCGGCGATTTCCGGCAAGGTCGACTGCGAGACCGAGGTGTTCGTCTTCGGCGGGCTGTGCGTGATGGAGGAGGGGCGCTGCTCGCTCTCCTCCTATGCCACGGGACGCTCCCCCAACATGCACGGCGTCTGCTCGCCGGCGAGCCATGTCCGCTATCGCGAGGCCGGGGGCGACATGGTTTCGGAACTGGGCGACTTCACCATCAACCGCTTCCCCAGGGGCGAGGCGGCCGGCTATCCCACCCTCTGCAAGGGCCGGTTCGTGGTGGAGGAAGAGGACGGCTACATCTTCGAGGACCCGGCCAGCCTCGATGTGCTCGCCCATATCGACGAACTGCGCGCGGCTGGCGTGTCGGCGCTGAAGATCGAGGGGCGGCAGCGCGGACGGGCCTATGTCGCGCAGGTGGTCTCCGAAATCCGCAAGACGCTTGCCCGCGTCGGCGGGGCGGAAAGCGCCGAGACGCTGCGGCGGCTCAGCGAGGGGCAGCGCACGACCACGGGATCCTACGACAAGCGATGGCGATGAACTCTATCGAGAAGCGACGCCCGGGGCTGACACTGGGGCCGGTGCTGTACCTCTGGGAACCGGCGCAGTGGCGGGACTTCTACCACCGGATCGCCGACGAGGCCGACATCGACACGGTCGTCGTCGGCGAGATCGTCTGCTCCAAGCGCAGCCATTTCCACGATGCGCTGATCGGCAAGGTGGTCGAGCGGCTGACGGCGGCGGGGAAGAGCGTGCGGCTCGCCTCGCTGGCCCTCGTCACGCTCGAGCGCGAGCTCAAGGCGACGCATCGGCTGGCGGCGGGGAACTACGAGGTCGAGGTGTCCGAACTCAGTGCTCATGCTGCGATGCGGGGCAGGGCGCATGCGATCGGTCCACTGGTGAACGTCTACAACGCGGCGACCGCCAGGGTGCTGACCAGGGGTGGCGCGACCTCGATCTGCCTGCCGCCCGAGCTGCCGCTGAGCGCGGCGCGAAGGATCGCCGAGGGCGCGCCGGAGGTGCCGTTCGAGCTCTTCGCCTTCGGCCGCGTGCCGCTCGCCATCTCGGCGCGTTGCGCCCATGCGCGCGTCAAGGGCAACACCAAGGACAACTGCAAGTTCGTCTGCGGCGAGGACCCCGACGGGCTCGCGGTGGATACGCTCGACGGGCAGCACTTCCTCGCGCTCAACGGCGTGCAGACCATGTCGAGCACGGTGCAGTGCCTGATCGGCGACGTGCCGGAGATCCTCGCGGCCGGCATCGCGAGCCTGAGGCTGTCGCCACAGGTCTGCGACATGGTGGCGGTCGCCCGGTTGTTCAGGGACGTGATGGACGGCCGGCTCGACCCGGCCGAGGGGCTGGCCATGGCTCGGGCGCTGCACCCGGACGCGTTTTCGAACGGCTTCATCCACGGCCTCCCCGGCCACGTCATGCACCGGCCGAAGGCGGCTTGATCAGCATCAAAATCCGGTGCGCCGGTTCGTGCAATAGCTGTCGCAGAACCTGAGGGATCAGAGGCCGGTACGATGCAGACGCAGATCAACCGCGCAACCGTGGACGGCATCGCCATGTTCGACGCCCTGCGGCCGGAGGACGTCGACGACATCCTCCACCTCGCCACGTCGCGCCACTACGCACCGGGCGACAAGGTGTTCGAGCAGGGGCAGACGGCGACACTGTTCTTCGTGCTGCTGCATGGCCGGCTGCGGGTGACGCAGGTGACGAGCGAGGGCCAGCAGGTGGTGGTGCGGATGGTCAATCCCGGCGACCTGTTCGGCATCGCCAAGGCCCTGCAGCGCATCGACTACCCGGGAACGGCGACGGCGGTGTCGGACAGCGTGGTGCTGTCGTGGCCGATGAACCTGTGGAGCGAGTTCCTCGAGCGCTATCCGATGCTCGCGGTCAGCGCCATGCAGACGGTGGGCGGGCGCCTGCTCGAGGCGCAGCAGAGGCTGCGCGAGCTTTCGACCGAGGAGGTGGAGCGCCGCGTCGCCCATGCCGTCCTGCGCCTCGCCAACCAGTCGGGCCGGCGCGAGGCGGGCGGGGTGCGCATCGATTTCCCGATCTCGAAGCAGGACATTGCCGAGATGACGGGGACGACCCTGCACACCGTATCGCGCATCCTCACCGCCTGGGAGGCGGCGGGCCTTGTCGAGGGCGGACGCCAGAAGCTGCTGGTGCGCGATCCGCACGCACTGGTGCTACTCGGGGACGGACTCAAGCCCGGCTACCTCTAGCCGTCGGGAATGCTCGACATCGGCCACGAGGCCCGCGAGCGGCAGGCCGTGCTCCTCGGCCGCATCGACCAGGGTGTGGAACGGAGCGATCGGGCAGCCGACGCAGTGCATGCGCCGATCGAGAAAGACCCGGATCGAGTCCGGCCACTTCGACATGATGTCCGCGAGGCTGAGGTCTACCAAGTATGTCTGCATTGCCGGATCTCCCAGGCTCGATGCGACAAGGCTAGACGGACCGGTCCGCCGCGTCCTTGCGCATTCGCAAAGACGGCGACGGCTGCCGCGGCCATTGAGGGGCTGACGATAGCCAAGGAGCACGAGGCATGACCGCTGAACCCGGTACCACCACCCGCAAGCCGGTTCCCCGGGGCATCGCGCGTAGTGGGCCGCCGCTGCTGTCCTATGGCTTCCGTCCCTTCTTCCTCGGCGCCGGCCTGTTTGCGGTGGTCGCGATGGTCCTCTGGATCGGCGCGCTGGTGGAGGGGTGGGACATCGGCGGCGAGTACGGGATGATCAACTGGCATGCCCACGAGATGCTGTTCGGCTACACGAGCGCGGCGCTGGCCGGCTTCATGCTGACGGCGATCCCCAACTGGACGGGGCGCCTGCCGGTGTCGGGCCCGCAACTGCTCGGGCTCGTGCTGCTGTGGGTGGCCGGGCGCGTCGCCATGGCATCGCCTGGGGTGCTCGGCGTTGCCGGTTCGGCGCTGGTGGATGGCCTGTTCCTCCCCGTTCTCGCGGTTGTCGCGGGCATCGAGATATTCGCGGGCAAGAACTGGAAGAACCTCAAGATCCTCGCTGGGCTAGTGGCGCTGTCGCTTGCGAACGTCGCGTTCCATGTGTCGGTCGTGACCACGGGACTGGCGATGGAGGCGTCGCGCGCTGGTGTCGCGATCTACGTCATGCTGATCGTTCTCATCGGTGGGCGGATCGTGCCGAGCTTCACGCGCAACTGGCTGGTGAAGGCGCGCTCGCCGCGCTTGCCGACGCCGTTCGGACGCTTCGACGTGGTGGCGATGGTCGGGCTGCTGGTGGCGCTCGTCCTGTGGGTGGCGTTGCCCGACCATCTCGTCACCGCCGTGGCGGCTGTCGTGGCGGCTGTGCTCCATGCGCTGCGGCTTGCGCGCTGGCAGGGCTGGCGCGCGGTGGAGGAGCCGCTGCTGCTTGCTCTTCACGTCGGCTACGCCTTCGTGTCGCTCGGCATGGCGACCGTCGCGCTTGCGGCGATCGGCTGGGTCGCTCCGGCATCGGCGCTGCACGTGCTCACGGTCGGCGCGATCGGTGGCATGACGCTGGCAGTGATGACGCGCGCCAGCCTCGGCCACACCGGGCGGCCACTGGCGGCGTCGCTCGTCACCTCACTGGCCTATCTTGCGCTGGCGCTGTCGGCGGTGGTGCGGCCCTTCGCCGAGCTGGTGCCGGCCCAGTATCACGTGCTGCTGGGACTGAGCGGAGCATGCTGGCTGCTCGCCTTCGGACTGTTCAGCCTCGAGTTCGGCCCGATCCTTCTCTCCCCCCGCACAAAAGGCGGATGAGTTTGCCCCTCGGATGGAAAGAACGCGAAGCGCTTCCAGCCGGCGCTGGCCTTTCAGGGGGCAGACCGTGCTAAGGGTCGGGTAGGCCGAGTCATTCCAGACAAGACTATTCAAAGAGAGGACAGGTATGAAACTCGAATCCATTGCGCTGCACCACGGCTACACGCCGGAGGCCACCACCAAGTCCGCTGCAGTCCCGATCTACCAGACCACGTCGTACACCTTCGACGACACGCAGCATGGCGCCGACCTGTTCAACCTCGCGGTGCCCGGGAACATCTATACCCGCATCATGAACCCCACGACCGCGGTGCTCGAAGCCCGCGTCGCGGAGATGGAAGGCGGCATCGCCGGGCTCGCGCTGGCCTCGGGCATGGCCGCGATCACCTACGCCATCCAGACCATCGCACAGGCCGGCGACAACATCGTCTCGGTGAGCCAGCTCTATGGCGGCACCTACAACCTGTTCGTCCACACCTTCCCGCGCCAGGGCATCGAGGTCCGGCTCGCCGACCAGGCTGATTTCGACGGGCTCGAGAAGCTGATCGACGGCAAGACCAAGGCCGTGTTCTGCGAGTCCATCGGTAACCCCGCCGGCAACGTCGTCGACATCCAGCGGCTGGCCGAGATCGCGCACAAGCATGGCGTGCCGCTGATCGTCGACAACACCGTCGCGACGCCCTACCTCTGCCGGCCGATCGACTTCGGCGCCGACATCGTGGTGCATGCGCTGACCAAGTATATCGGCGGCCACGGCAACTCGATCGGCGGCATCATCGTCGACTCGGGCAAGTTCGACTGGAAGGCCAACAAGGAGCGCTTCCCGCTGCTCAACGAGCCCGATCCATCGTATCACGGCGTGGTCTACACCGAGGCGCTCGGGCCGGCAGCCTTCATCGGCCGGGCGCGCGTCGTGCCGCTGCGCAACACCGGCGCGGCGCTCTCGCCGAACAGCGCCTTCCTGTTCCTCATGGGGCTCGAGACGCTCGGGCTGCGTATGGAGCGCCACTGCGAGAACGCCGAGGCGCTGGGCGCGTGGCTCAAGAAGCACCCCAAGATCGCGTGGGTGAACTACGCCGCGCTGCCCGACAGCAAGTACAACGCGACGGCCAAGAAGATCAGCAAGGGCAAGGCCTCGGGCATCATCAGCTTCGGCATCAAGGGCGGGGCCGCCGCCGGCGCCCAGTTCATCGATGCGCTGCAGATGATCTACCGGCTGGTCAATATCGGCGACGCCAAGTCGCTCGCCTGCCACCCGGCTTCGACGACCCACCGGCAGCTCTCGCCCGAGGAACTGGCGAAGGCCGGCGTCTCCGAGGACCTAGTGCGTATCTCGGTCGGCATCGAGCACATCGACGACATCATCGCCGATGTCGAGCAGGCGCTGGCCAAGGTCAGCTGATTGTAGAATGGCCGCCGGAAATTCCGGCGGCCAATTCCTTACTAGCGGGCGCTTTGCGCCCGGGTCCGGGCGTCGCGGCGGTTGTGGACCACGTCGATCCCTACTGCGCGATCGGCAGCACTTCGCCCTGGAGCTCCGGCGCCACCTTCCAGCCCGGATCGACACCGGTCATGTCGGGAAGCTGATGCGCGATGCCCTTGTGGCAGTCGATGCAGGTGGATTCGCCTGTGAGCAGGAAGCGCGTGTGGATCTCGGCTGCGCGCGGGTTCTGGCGCGACAGGTCCATCGCCACCTCGGAATGGCAGTTGCGGCATTCGAGGCTGTCATTGGCCTTGAGCCGGGACCACTCGTGCTCGGCCAGCTCGCGACGCAACCCGAGGAACTCGCTGCGCGTGTCGATCGTGCCGAACAGGTGGCCCCAGACTTCCTTGGAGGCCTGCATCTTGCGGGCGATCTTGTCCGTCCAGTTGTGCGGCACGTGGCAATCGGGGCAGGTGGCGCGCACGCCGGAGCGGTTCGAGAAGTGGATGGTCCGGCTGAGTTCCTCGTAGAGGTTGCTCTCCATCTCGTGGCACGAGATGCAGAACGCCTCTGTGTTGGTGATCTCGAGGCCCGTGTTGAAGGCGCCCCAGAAGATCACGCCGCCCATGAAGCCGCCGAGGGTCAGGACACCCAGCCCCAGCGTCTTGGCGGGTGTGGTGAGGATGCCCCAGACCCAGAGCAGGATGGATTTGATGGTGCGTACGATCATTCAGTCCCCGCCGGTTGGGCGCCCAGCTCGAGCATGTCCTTGAAGGTGTTCGGCACGAGTATGGGCGTGTCGGCCTGGGGCACGTGGCACGCGGTGCAGAAGTAGCGGCGGGGCGACACGTCGGCGAGCATCTGCCCGTCGCGGGTCATGAAGTGGGTCACGCTGATCATCGGCGCGCCGGAGCCCTGCACGAACTCGCGCTTGTGGCACGACAGACACCGGTTGGTGTTGACCGAGAGCTGGTAGCCCTCGATCGAATGCGGGATGATCGGCGGCTGTTCGGGATAGGCGCGCATCTGCCGGATATCGTCCGTCACCCAATGCGGGATCGGGCCGATCTCCTCTTCCGCCATGGGGTCTGGATAGCCGTTCAGTTCGGGCACGAACTGGGCAAACGCCGCCGTGACGAACAGCGTCATGAGGATCAGCATCGGACCGGCAAGCAGCCGGCCGATGCTCAGGCGACCGGAACGATCTTGACCGCGCATTTCTTGAAATCCGTCTGCTTGGAAATCGGGTCGGTGGCGTCGAGCGTCACCTTGTTGATGAGTTGGCTCGCGTCGAACCACGGCACGAAGATCACGCCGGCGGGCATGCGGTTGCGGCCCTGGGTCTCGATGCGCGAACGGATCTCCCCGCGGCGCGAGATGATCCGCACTTCCGCCCCCTGGTTCAGGCCGCGCTTGCGCGCGTCGGCGGCGTTCATGAACACCTTGGCGCCAGGGAAGGCGCGATAGAGCTCGGGCACGCGCATGGTCATCGAGCCCGAGTGCCAGTGCTCCAGCACGCGGCCGGTCACCAGCCAGAGGTCGAACTCGTTGTCCGGCGATTCCGCCGGCGGCTCGTAGGGGACGGCGAGGATCACGGCGCGCTTGTCGGGACGGCCGTAGAACTCGACGCCGGCGCCGGGCGTGACATAGGGGTCGAGGCCCTCGCGGAAGCGCCAGCGGGTCTCCTCGCCGTTCACCACGGGCCAGCGCAGGCCGCGCTCCTCGTGGTAGCGGTCATAGGGCGCGAGGTCGTGACCGTGGCCGCGGCCGAACTCGGCATATTCCTCGAACAGCCCCTTCTGCGGGTAGAAGCCGAAGTCGACCGCCTCGAGGTTCGCGTACTCGGGATTGATGCTGTCGGCGGCGAAGGCGTCGACCTTGCCGTTGCGGTAGAGCACGTCGAACAGCGTCTTGCCGCGATAGTCCGGGTTGGCGTCGAGGATTTCGGCCGGCCACACCTCGTCGGTGGTGAAGCGCTTGGAGAATTCCATCAGCTGCCACAGGTCCGAGCGTGACTCGCCGGGCGCGTCGACCAGCTGGTGCCAGACATGGGTACGCCGCTCGGCATTGCCGTAGGCGCCTTCCTTTTCCACCCACATCGCGGCGGGCAGGATGATGTCGGCGCTGAGCGCGGTGACGGTGGGGTAGGCGTCAGAGACGACGATCAGGTTGTCCGGATTGCGGTAGCCCGGATAGGTCTCGTTGCTGTTGTTGGGCGCGGCCTGCAGGTTGTTGTTGACCTGGATCCAGTAGAAGTTGAGGTCGCCGTCGTGGAGGCGCCGATCCTGCTCCACCGCGTGGTAGCCGGGCTTCTCCGGCAGGAGGCCATGCGGCACGCGCCAGATCTCTTCGGCGTGTTTGCGGTGCTCGGGATTGGTCACCACCATGTCCGCCGGCAGGCGGTGGGCGAAGGTGCCGACCTCGCGGGCCGTACCGCAGGCCGACGGCTGGCCGGTGAGCGAGAAGGGGCTGTTGCCGGGCTCGGAGATTTTTCCGGTCAGCAGGTGGATGTTGTAGACCATCTGGTTGGCCCAGACGCCACGCACGTGCTGGTTGAACCCCATGGTCCACAGCGACATGACCTTGGTCTTGGGATCGGCATAGAGCTCGGCCAGCTGCTCGAGATAGGTCGCCTCGACGCCGGTCAGCTCGACCACCTTTTCGAGCGTGTAGTCGGCGACGAACGCCTTGAACTGCTCGAAGTCGATGGGCTCCATCTTGCCGGGATCGGCATTGCCGGTCGCGGCCTGCTCGAGCGGATGCTCGGGGCGGAGGCCATAGCCGATATCGGTCTGGCCGCGCATGAAGGTGGTGTGGTTGCGGACGAAGTCCTCGTTCACTCGGCCGGTCGTGATGATGTGGTTGGCGATGTAGTTGAGCATCGCCAGGTCTGTGCCCGGCTTGAAGATGATCGGGATGTCCGCGAGGTCCATGCTGCGGTGCGTGAAGGTCGAGAGCACGGCGCAGCGCACATGCGGGTTGCCGAGCCGGCGGTCGGCCACCCGGGTCCACAGGATCGGGTGCATCTCGGCCATGTTCGAGCCCCAGAGCACGAACGCGTCGGCGGCCTCGAAATCGTCGTAGCAGCCCATCGGTTCGTCGACGCCGAAGGTGCGGATGAAGGCCGTGGCGGCAGAGGCCATGCAGTGCCGGGCGTTGGGATCGAGGTTGTTGGAGCGGAAGCCGGCGCGCATCAGCTTGGTCGCGGCGTAGCCCTCGAAGATGGTCCACTGGCCCGAGCCGAACATGCCGAGGGCGGTGGGGCCCTTGTCCTTGAGGACCTGCTTGACCTTGGCGGCCATGACGTCGAAGGCCTCGTCCCAGGTGACGGGCTCGAACTCGCCTTCCTTGTCGAAGACGCCGCCGGTCTTGCGCATCAGCGGCGTCGTCAGGCGGTCTTCGCCGTACATGATCTTGGACAGGAAGTAGCCCTTGACGCAGTTGAGGCCGCGGTTGACCTCGGCCTGCATGTCGCCATGGGTGGCGACGACGTGCCCATCCTTGACGCCGACCATGACGCCGCAGCCCGTGCCGCAGAAGCGGCAGGGGGCCTTGGACCACTTGATCTCGAGGGCATTGACGCCGCCGGCGACCGGCTGTGCGGCGGCCGGCAGGCTGACGCCCGCCACGGCTGCAGCTATGGCAGCGGCCTGGCCCTTGAGCAGGTCACGCCTGGTGAGTTCCGATACCATCGTCAGTCAGCTCCTCAGTCTGCTCAAAGACCATGCTTGCGCTGATCACGCCTTCCATCAGCGAGATCGTTGTCAGTGTTGCGCCCAGTTCGCCCGAGGTGCTGCCCTCGATGACGATGACTACCCGGCTGTCGTTGCGGCCGTGGACTTCCACGCCCGGCAGGGCAGCAAGCTCGACGGCGAGTTGTTCGATGCGGCGCGGAATGGCGACGACCACCGCGCTCGACACGTGATGCTCCTGCCGGCCGATCCGGCCGGTCAGCAGGCCTCTTCTGGATAGGGTCTCGCTCAATGTCCTACTCCCGGCGGACCAGGCGGTCCGAAGATCATCTGCCAGATCCAGACGGCAAGGCCGTAGCCGCCGACGACGCCCACGGCGACGATCGGCCAGATGCCGAAAGCAAGGATCAAGAAGGTGATCGTTTCGCGCAGGCGCGGTGACTTGGATGCGCTCTTGGGCTCCGATCCAACGTCCTGAGTCATGTTGTGCTCCTCGGGGCGGTGTACTGGCAGACTAGCCAATTCGCTTTCACATTCAAGTCATTGAATAGCCCTGCATTGCAGGCAATTGCGAAATTACTGACGATGAAGATCAGGTTTTGTGGTGCTGGCGAGCGCATCAGTTGCCTCCGGGGTCAGTGACTTCGTAGCTTGTCACCGTCCCCTTCCAGTAACTGAAGGTTCCTTCCGGAAGCGCCCAGCCGACCTCGCCGAAGCTTGGGATGCGATACGGGCCGAATGACCTGTATTCGGAGTATGTTCCCACCCACGGCGTGGGCACGGTGCGGCTTCCCACGGTCATCGGCCGATCGTCAGCCCGCATGCCGGTGATGTCGCCACGGGAGTCGAAGGTGAAGCGGACGCTTGCCGTGCCGTCCGCGACTTCGACGGTCTCATCGTCGATCTGGCGCCAGGCGAGCCCGGCATTGTTGAGGATGGCATCGGGGTGGAGCGGGAGCTCGGACAGGTAGCGCTGCAGCTCGCCCTTGTCGAAATCACCGCCTTCGCCCTTTGCGACGGTCACAGTGCCGAGAAGGCGTGCCTCGAGGAGGCCCTTGCTCCCGACGATGCTGTCGACGACGGAAACGGGGATGCCGAACATGGCGCCGCGGCCATACCAGACCATGCCGGACGTCGTCGGCGACAGCCACTGGTCGGCGGTGATGTCGATCGGCGGGCGGCCGGCAGCGGTGGACAGGCGGGCACGATGCGTGAGGTGGATGGGCGAGCTGGCGCCAACGCGGCCGCCATTGCGGATGGCGAAGTCGCGCACGATGGCGGGCAGGTCGGGACTGCCCGCTGCTTGCGAAGCGCCCGACAGAACGGTGTCGCGCAGGGCCAGGATCCGCCTGTCGAACTGGCGGTTCTGGACCCACGCGAACGCGGCGGCCGCGATGGCGGCGATCAGCAGCAGCAGTAGCAAGGCGCGTCTCCCCTTCACGCCTGTTGATCCTGTCTAGTCGGTCATGGCCTCGAGAGCGGCGACATCGAGCAGTTCCACCTCGCTGATCGAACGGAGCCGGATGAGGCCCTGTTCCTTCAGCGCGCGGAGGACGCGCGACACGGTTTCGAAGGTCATGCCGAGGTAGTCGGCAATGTCGTTGCGCGGCATGGCCAGGTAGACCGAACGGGCGTCGCCCTGGCGCTCGGCAAGATCGAGCAGGAGGGCGGCCATGCGCTCGTTGGCGGTCCGGCGGCCCAGCAGCATCAGGTGGCTCTGCATGCGGGCGAGGCCCTTGAGGGCGACCATCAGCATGCTGCCGGCCGGCTGCGTGCCGCAGCTGGGGCGCAGGACGCGGATGCCGGCGCCGTCGACGCTCTCGGCATACGAGTCGTGGGTACCATCGGCCTCGAAGCCGAAGACTTCGCCGGCGGTGTGGAAGGCGCAGACGAGCCGGCGGCCGTCCGCCGTCATGCGGCAGATGCGGATCATGCCGAACTCGACGAGGTAGAGCGGACCGGCGGTCTCGCCCTGGGCGTAGATGGTGGCTTCGGCTGGATAGAAGGTGACCGCGGCGGGCTGCATCGCGGTGAGCAGGTCGGACAGGCCAGCATTCGCGTCATTGGTGCGGTTGACCCTGAAGCTTGGCTGGATGTGCATTTTGCTGCCCCGTTGTTGACGGTGCGACCCTAGCCGTTGCGTGGGAATCCGAAATTCCGGTCGGAGTCTTAGGGGGACTACTTAGTAGAATCCCGGAGGGGCTAGACCGCAACGGAATGACGCCCGACGCCGGAGCTCAGATAGGTGTCGAAGGCCGAGGCGACCGACCGGACGAAGGGGCGGCCGAGGCTCGTGACCGAGAAGGTCCGGCCGTCGAACTCGACGATCCCGTCGGCGTCGCCCTGGGCGGCATAGCTCATCTCGGCCAGCACCGGCGAGGCGGCCTTGCCGAAGCGCTCCTTCAGCTCGGGGATGGAGATGGCGAAGTCGCACATCAGCCGCTCGATCACCCAGCCGCGCAGCCGGTCCTCGTCGCTGAAGGCGATGCCCTTGGCGATGGCGAGGCCGCGTTCCTTGATGGCGCGGATGTACTCGCCGGTGGCGGTGATGTTCTGCACGTAGCCCTGCGGCAGGCTGCCGATGGAGGAGGCGCCGAGGCCGATGAGGGCAGGGGCGTCGTCGGTGGTGTAGCCCTGGAAGTTGCGGCGGAGCTTGCCCGCGCCTGCTGCGACGGCGAGGCGGTCGGCGGGCCTGGCGAAATGGTCGATGCCGATGGCGACATAGCCGGCGGCCTCGATGCGGGCGGCTGCGGCCGTGGACTGGCGCAGGCGCTCGGCGGCATCGGGGAGCACGGTCTCGTCGATCATGCGCTGGTGCGTCTTCATCCACGGGACGTGGGCATAGCCGAAGAGGGCGAGCCGGTCGGGGTTCATGGCAAGGGCGAGGTCGATGGTCGCCTCGACGGTCTCGACCGTCTGGTGCGGCAGGCCGTAGAGCACGTCGAGATTGACCGAGGCGACGCCGCGCCGGCGCATGCCTTCAACCACTGCGCGGGTCTGCTCGAAGGTCTGGATGCGGTTGATCGCCTCCTGCACCTTCGGGTTGAAGTCCTGCACGCCGACGCTGATGCGGGAGACGCCCGCGGCCGCGAAGGCGTCGTAGCGGTCCTCGGTCATGTCGTTGGGGTCGATCTCGATGCTGAACTCGAAATCGCGGCGCGGGTTGAAGAGCTCGCGGGCGTGGCGCGACAGGGCAATGAGGTCGTCGGGCTGCAGCATCGAGGGCGAGCCGCCGCCGAGGTGGAGCGCGGTGGCGCCACCGCGACCATCGAGGAGACGCGCGACGGTTTCCATCTCGGTGTGCACGGACGGCAGGTACGCCGCGATCGGGTCGTAGCGCAGCACCTGCTTGGTGTGGCAGCCGCAGAACCAGCACAGCCGATCGCAGAACGGCACGTGGACATAGAGCGAGAGGTCGGTCTCGACGGGGACGGTGCCGAGCCAGCCCGCATAGTCGGCATCCGCGATGCCCGCATGGAAATGCGGGGCGGTCGGGTAGCTCGTGTAGCGGGGAACTGGCCTCGAGTGGCGGCTGAGTAGGGTGTCGGACATCGGAACCTCCGCCCCGCTTGTCGCAGGGGGCGGATGGGGCGTCCTTGATCTCGATCAAACCAGCCGGCGCGCGGCGTGCGACGAGAAAACTGCACGCACTCCAGGCACGCCGAATGGACACACGCCTCACGCCCGACCAACCCATCCCTGTTTCCTGCCAGCGCTGCCGCGTGCGGGAGGGGGGCGTTTGCGAGGTGCTGGGGCCGACCGAGCTGCAGCGGCTCGCGACCTATTCGCGGCGGACGCGGCATTGCGCTGGCGAGACGCTGGCGGTCGAGAGCGACGAAGTCATGGGCTATGCCAACGTGACGAGCGGCACGGTGAAGCTCAGCCGCGTGCTGCGCGACGGCCGCCAGCAGCTCGTCGGGCTGCAGTTCGCGCCCGACCTCATGGGGCGGCTGTTCTCGACGGAAAGCCCGCTGTCGGCCGAGGCCGCGACCGAGGTCGAGCTGTGCCGCGTCCCCAAGGAGGTAATGGAGGCGCTGGTGCTGAGCAGCGACAGGCTGAAGCTGCGCCTGCTCGACCAGTCGCTCAAGGACCTCGACGAGGCGCGCGAATGGATGGTGACGCTGGGGCGGAAGAGCGCGATAGAGCGGGTGGCGAGCGTGCTGCTGCTGGTCGCGACGCGCATGGGGGGCGCCGACGCGCAGGGCGACATCGTCGTCGACCTGCCGATCGGGCGGGCCGACATGGCCGACTTCCTCGGGCTGACGCTCGAGACGGTGTCGCGCCAGATGAGCCGGCTGCGGCACGAGGGTGTGATTTCCGTCCAGGGTCACCGCTGCGTCGTGATCCACGATCTCGACGCGCTGAAGGGTCGGACGGGCTGACCCTCAGTCCTTGATGTCTTCCTCGAAGATGCGCTCGCTGGCGCCGTCGAGATCCTCGTACTGACCCGAGCGCAGCGCCCACAGGAATGCTCCGAGGGCGGCAAGACCCATCAGCACGGCCAGCGGAATGAGAACGGCGAGGCCACTCATGCGACGGTCTCCTGTGTGACGAGACGATCCTGCGCGGCCTTCGGTACCGCGGGGCGGCGGTCGAAGCGCAGCCTGAGGGCATTGGCGACGACGACGATCGACGACGACGACATCGCTACGGCTGCGACCAGCGGCGTCACCAGCCCGCAGATGGCGAGGGGGACGGCGATGGCGTTGTAGCCGATGGCGAGGAAGAGGTTCTGCGACACGAGCCGCGCGGCGCGCTTCGCCGTCCTGATGACGAACGGCACGGCGCCGAGGTCTTCGCCCGAAAAGACGAAGTCGGCGGCGCTGCGGCCGATATCGGCAGCCGAGGTCGGGGCCATCGAGACATAGGCGGCGCGGAGCGCCGGGGCGTCGTTGATGCCGTCGCCGACCATCATGGTGTGGCCGTCCGCGACAGCCTCGACCTTCTGCTCGGGGCGGAGGCCTCCGGTGGCCGCGCCGATGCCGACCACCGTCGCGATGGCGTCGACCGGGCCCTGACGGTCGCCCGAGATGAGGCGGGCGGGAAGGCCCATGCGTTCGAGTTCGGCAACGCTTGCCCGGGCGGTGGGCCGGGGCAGGTCGTTGAAGCGGTACCAGGCGCGGACGGCGCCGTTGGCGGTGAGCCAGACCTCGGTGAGGTCCGATCCCTGGTCCTCCGGCAGGCCGCACCAATCGCGGCTGCCGAGGCGCCAGGTGATGCCGTCGGCCTTGCCTTCGACGCCGCGGCCCGAGATTTCCTCGATGGTGCCGGCGAAGCTGCCGGTGGTCCCGAGCTGGGCCGAGAGGGCGCGCGAGAGGGGATGGTTGCTGGCCGAGGCGAGGGCGGCGGCAATGGCACTCGCCTGTCCGTCTTCGGCATGGCTCTCGACCACCTGCGGCTGGCCGATGGTCAGCGTGCCGGTCTTGCCGAAGGCGACCGAAGTGACTTCGGCGGCGCGCTCGAGGGCGGCACCGTCCTTCATCAGGATGCCGCGCTCGAAGAGCTTGCCGGCGGCGACGACGTGGACGATCGGCACGGCGAGGGCGAGCGCGCAGGGGCAGGTGATGATCAGCACCGCGACGGCGTTGAGCAGCGCCGCGTGCCAGTCGCCGCTGACGAGGCCCCAGCCGAGGAAGGTGGTGATGGCGATGGTGTGGACGACGGGCGCGTAGATTGCGGCGGCGCGATCGGCGATGCGTCGCGGCCGGGTGCGCGCGTTCTCGGCGGCATCCATCATCGCCGCCATGCGGGCGAGGAAGGAATCGGTCGAGGCCTTGGTGGCCTGCAGCAGGACCGGCCCGCCGAGGTTGTTGGCGCCGGCGACGACTTCGCCGCCACTGGGGATGGCGTGGAGGGCGGTTTCGCCGCTGATGATCGAATAGTCGAACGCTGCGCCGTCCGAGACGACGGTCGCGTCGACCGGGACGCGTTCGCCGCCCTTGATCTCGAGGCGCATGCCGGGTGCGATCTCGTCGAGGCGCAGGTACTCGCGCCGGCCGTCGTCGTGGATGCGGGTGGCGCCGCGTGGCTGCAGCCGGGCGAGACCGGTGATGGCGCTGCGGGCTCGCTCGCGCATCAGGTGATCGAGGGTGCGGCCGATGAGGAGGAAGAAGAGCAGGCTCGTCGAGGCGTCGAAATAGGCGTGCCGGCCCGACTGCATGGTCTCGAAGAGGCTGAGCGCGGTGGCGAGGATGACGCCGATCGAGATCGGCACGTCCATGTTGGTCTTGCCGACGCGTAGTGCGCGCCAGGCCGAACGGAAGAAGATGCGGCCCGAGTAGGCGACGGCGGGCAGGGCGATGATCGCCGAGATCCAGTGGAAGAGGTCGCGCGTCGCCTCGTTGGCGCCGGACCAGACCGAGACCGAGAACAGCATGATGTTGCCGGCGGCAAAGCCGGCGACGCCGAGGGCGCGGATCAACTCGCCCAGCACCGGGTCGCCCGTGGTCTCCTGCGCGGGGTCGAGCACATAGGTGTGGTAGCCGCTGGCGCGGATGGCCGGGGCCAGCTCGGCCGGATTGCCCACTGCCGGATCGAAGGCGATGCGGACGCGGCGCGCGGTGAGGTTGACGCGGGCCGTCGCCACCTGCGGCAGCTCGAGCAGCGCTGTCTCGATCGAGCGGATACAGGCCGCGCAGTGCGCGTCGGGCACGGCGAACTCGAGCTGGCGGCGCCCGTCGCCGAGCGGGCGGCTGAGCGAGAGGAGGGCCGAGCTGTCCGCCTCGATGGCGCTCGGATCGTCGATGACGCTGTGGGCGCCGGGGACGCAGCAGGTCATTGTGCTTCTCCCGCGATGCGGAAGCGGTCGTGCAGTTCGAACGGGCCGAGCGCGGTGGCCGGAACGTTCACGCGTGCTTCCCAGACGCCGGGGCCGAGGGTGACCGGGCCGGCATAAGTGCCGTCCGGCTGGCGAACGAGGGTGATTGTCTGGTCGTCGTGGCCGCCGACCGGGCGGTTGATCTGGAGCACCGGCTCGCCGAGATCGACGGGATTGCCGGCGCCGTCGAGCACCGAGAGCAGCGCCGTGCCGCCGGCATGGGTGAGGCTCGACGTCCAGCCGGCCTCGAGCTGGGCGGCGTGGGCGATGCGCTTTTCCTCGAACTCCTGGCTCGCGACATAGGTGTTCTTGACCACGAGGCCCGTCCAACTGGTCGCCGAGACCACGGCCATGGTGATGTTGACCGCGATGATGACGCCGAAGAAGCCGACGATGAACAGCCACATGTGGCGGCCGGTGAACTCACCGGGCCGGGCTTTGGAGTTGGTGGTCATTTGCGCTTCTCCGGGACTTCGAAGGTCGACTCGACGCTGCGGGTGATCCCGGCGGCCTCGTCCGAGACGACGATCTGGAACGGCATCTGGCTTGCGGGCAGGGCCTCGGGGCTGACGCGCACATAGAGGCGCACCGGCAGCACCTTGTCGGGCTCGAGCGTGAAGGTGAGGCTGCCGGCGGTCTCGCTGCCGCCATCGACGAGCGAGATCGTCGAGCCGGGCAGGCCGTCGAGGCGAAGCTCGACCTCGCGCATTTCGGGCGCCATGTTGAGCACCTTCACGTCGTAGCCATTGCGGACCGAGCCGTCGCGCAGCTCGACATAGAGCGGGTTGCGGTCGTGCAGCACGTTGAGCGACAGCGGCGTGCGCAGCGCCAGCGCGGTCACCATGGCGAGGCCGATGGCGATCCAGCCGACGAGGTAGACGATCGTGCGCGGGTGGATGACCGAGCGCCAGTTGGTGCGCTTGATCGCATCGACCAGCTTGCCGGTGACCGGGTTGCGGACGCGCGACGGCTGGACGACTTTGCCGCTGCCGGTGGCCAGCGCCATGTTGCGGTTGTAGTCGCTGAGCGTGGCGTAGGAGATGAGGCCCTGCTCCTTGCCGAGCCGGGTCATCACGTCGTCGCAGGCATCGATGCAGAGCGCGCAGGTGATGCACTCGAGCTGCTGGCCGTCGCGGATGTCGATGCCCATGGGGCAGACGACGACGCAGGCATTGCAGTCGACGCAGTCGCCGACGGGCTTGCCTTCGGCGGCGGCGCGCTTGGCGTGACGCGAGCGCGGCTCGCCGCGCCAGTCATTGTAGGTGACGGTCAGCGAGTGCTCGTCGAGCATGGCGCCCTGAATGCGCGGCCACGGGCACATGTAGGTGCAGACCTGTTCGCGCAGGAGACCGCCGAACGTGTAGGTGGTGGCGGTGAGGAGCGCGATGGTGGCGTAGGCGACCAGCGGCGCCTTGAGCGTCACGACGTCGACGAGGAGGGTCGGGGCGTCGGCGAAATAGAAGATCCACGCGCCGCCCGTCAGGATGCCGATCACCAGCCAGATGGTGTGCTTGGCGGTGCGCTTGGCGAGCTTGTCGGCGGTCCATTTTCCGGCGTCGAGCTTGATGCGGGCGTTGCGGTCGCCCTCGATGAATCGCTCGACGGCGAGGAAGAGATCGACCCACACGGTCTGCGGGCACGCGTAGCCGCACCAGGCCCGGCCGACGGTGGAGGTGACGAGGAAGAGCCCGATACCCGCCATCACCAGCATGCCGGCGACGTAGTAGAATTCCTGCGGCCAGATCTCGATGAAGAAGAAGTAGAAGCGCCGGTTGGCGAGGTCGACCAGCACGGCCTGATCGGGTGCGAACGGCCCGCGATCCCAGCGCAGCCAGGGCGTCACGTAGTAGATGGTGAGCGTGATCAGCATCACCAGCCACTTGAACTTCCGGAACCGGCCGCTGGCGCGCTTGGGGAAGATCTTCTTGCGCGGCGCATAGAGCGGCTGGCGGCGTCCGGCAGCGTTCACCGCCTCGACGTCATAGGTCTGGGTATCTG
>Ga0247822_10000529_pt1 | contig 20853 bp, 17 predicted proteins | sample 13C_Cellulose_Da_FD_192423 | JGI IMG/M metagenome (GOLD analysis project Ga0247822, IMG submission 192423) | Soil microbial communities from agricultural site in Penn Yan, New York, United States - 13C_Cellulose_Day30 | ecosystem: Environmental > Terrestrial > Soil > Agricultural land | place...
GGGGGAGACGTAACACCCTCTGGCCCTCCCCTGGATCCTCGCCAGAACAAGTTTGACCAGGTCCAGGAGCGCAACTTGCCTTCGGCCATCAACCCCGACGGCAAGAACTTTGGTGCTGCGACCCCCATTCCAGGGACTTCTGCGGATCAACAGGGCCAGCAGCAGGGGCAGCAGCAGGGGCAGCAAGGCTTTGGCCCTCAGGATCGCTTTGGATTTGGGCGCCCGGGCTTCGGGCCCAGCTACGGCCCCACCTACGGCTACGACGAGACGGCCGCGCTCGCCTTCCTGGCAGGAGCGACACTTGGCGCGAGGCAGCGCCAGTACGTCATGTACGACCCCTACGGTCAGCCCCTCCCGCTCGCCCAACAGCCCTACCTGCGCATGACTCCCAACGGCATCATGATGGTTGGCCCTGACGGCAGCCTGATGCCTCTCCAGCAGCAACCTCCGAGATCCCCCGGTGCCCTGGTTCCGATGGGAGAGCCCGTGCCACAGCCCCCGCCGCCGGCACAAGACACACCTCAGAAGCCTGTTGAGACGCGTCTCGCGGATGACGACGAGCCCCTCAGTGTCGACCCTCGTCGCACTCGCGCACCCGCAGCGGACGAGATGACGGCGGAGCAGGACTTTGCCCGACGCAAGGTGATGATCAGTGCCATCCTCGGCAAGCACGCCGCGGTGTTTGGCGTGCTGCCTACAGAGAGGCAAAAGGCGAGCTTCAAGGCCCGAGTGAATTCCATCCAACGACCCTTCCAGGCCACCAAGATTATCGGCGAGTACATAGAGTGGCTGCATGACATTGGCATCCGTCCCTACGACGGGTCCGACGACAAGCGCAAGTAAAAATTTCTTTATTGGTCTTCTGAGGAGTCAGTGGAGTAGGAGCGCGTAGGGTACAGATGGCAGACGCAGTAAATAACCTCCCCTTATTTCCCTGAGAACTGGAGGAACGCCCGAACATGGCCAGCCTCATGGGAACGGCTCGGATGTGCATGTGCTGCCTCCTCATCGGAAGCCTCATCCCCTGGTACCTGGGCGTAATCATCGCAGCAACCTTCCTCTACCTCGACTCGAAGGAGCTCGACGTCAGAAAGCAAAGCGCCGCGGCCATGATGTGGGTCGAAGAGAGGACGCCAGCGCCAGTCGCCGTGGTACTGGGAGTTCTCAGAAGAATGACGGGACGCCCCGAGCAAAAGGAACCCGACCAACAGTCACCACTCACTGGCGATAGCGGCTTGTTTACTCCCGCGTATGATGCTGCCGCGGGGTTCGGCCCAGTAAAGTAGCCCGCGCACATCTCAGAAATCCTCTCCGTTGGGGCGGTATTAAGCCGCGACAGAAGGTCTCTGAGGAGCACATGGCAGACACGGACGCCTCCCAGGAGGCCCCTCCGGATGCCCTCGGCATCCTCGCCGAGTATCCCGTCTCATGGGAGATAGAGCAGATCTATGCGCTCCACGCCAAGTTCATGGCCTTTGCCGAGAAGGGGTTCGCACAAACCCTCGCAGAAGAGCCGCATAGCTTTGCGCGCCTAGAGCGATACAAAGACCGCAAAAGGGCAAAGGAGTTTCCCGTGGGGCTGCGGGTGGGCAACAACGCGCTCCTCTTTGCTGTGCACTACCCCTACGACCCGGCTCGCCTCGAGGTGGACGCCGTCTGGAGGGTACGCAATCTTCTGAGAGCCATACGCGACGCCGCGGGCGGCCACCAGGTGGTGCTCTGGGCCTGCCCCTACGTGTTTGTGATACGCGCGGGGCGACCGGGGCTGTTTGATGTACATGTATTATTTGTATTGTATGTGGCGGACCTCAAGATTAAATTTCTTGGTCTTTGAGGTGTGCCCGCTTGCCGGTGCTCTGCTTCTTGGGTGCCGAGCGCTTCTTGGCCTTCCTCGTCTCCAGATCCTCGGGGTCAATCATCTCGTCCAACCAAAGCGTGGGGCGGGCGGGGAAGGCGAGCCACTTTTGCGTCCTCTCGGACGTCTTGTCCCAGGGAAGGCTAGAGTCCACTGCCACCACTTCGTCACACCTGAGCGACGCCAGCCCAGCGCGAGCCTTGGCGAGTAGCTCGGGGGTTTTCCAGTGGCCCCCGTACTCCTCCATGGTGCGGTCGCTCACTCCCTTCTGCATGACATCCTGCGCAAACCGACAAGAGTCTCGGCATTGGCCGATCGCGAGGATGAGGGTCGCAGAGTCTTTGAGGACTCCCTCTACCTTCATGAAGACGGACCCATAGATCCCTATGAGAGCACCGCGCGTGTCTGGATCGTAGCGGTTCTCCATTGGGATGGTGCGCCCGAGAAGCCATGCCGATTCAAAGATATCCATCAGCGCCTCGTTCAGCTCTTCCTCGTGGAATTCACGAATCTCCTCGCGTTCGTCCTCTTCGGCGTCTTCGATATTGTCGAGGGAGTTGAAGAACTCCATGGAACCACTCAGAAACTTTCTGAGTTTCCCGCCGCTAAGCTCGTCCACGAGGTTGTGGTCGTATTCGTAGCAGATGATCATCCCGTACTGCTTGGGCTTGGACGCAATGTCCGCCATGACGACAGATAGATACAATGCTTTACGGCCACGAATCTTTACTCGGGGGCATCTCCCATAAACGGACAATCGCCGCCCACCCCCATCATGTGCTCACGGCAGCCATCGTCCGAATGAGAGTCTCGCTGCGCCACCGCGCCAAGGCCGTGAGAATCTCAGAGACATACTCGAGGGGCTTGTTGTCGATGGTCACGCCAGGAACCGACATCTGGTACACGACCCCGCCCATCTTGAGTGTGTGGCAGGCGGGGCCGTGCTGGCACACCTCCAGGGTGACGGCCTCGATCTTGGGCAGAATCACACAGGCGAAAGGCCCCCGGGCGTTTCGGGGGGCATAGTAGCTGTTTACGGGCATGTGATGCATGAGCTTAATCACCACGGCGGCGACGTCGGCGCGCGCGTCTGAGGAGTCGTAGTGCTTCTCCCCGTCGACCGAATCCACGATCAGCACCCGGAAGCGAGACTCGGCGCCCTCTTCGCCCGAGACGACGCCTATCATACACAAGCGATTGTGGCGGACCAGGTATAGGCACCGCTCTTCGATGATCTCTGCCGTGGAGCGCTCGTCCTTCGCTTGGCTCTCGGTGTTGCCCATCGAAACTCTCAGAAAATTGAATGCTACGGGTAGGGTGTGATACATTTAGTAATTCTTGGTTTTACCATTGTCGCTCTGCTTGGGGGTCTTGGGGCTCGAGCCGCCTCCGGGGGTGATCGAGCCGTTCTGGATGAAGTGGCTGATCTGCTCTGCCGTAAACACGTGGTCGGGGGCGTAGAGGCGCGGCTGACCGATGCCGTGTGTCACCCGGAATTGAGTGGCCTCATCCTCGGTAAAGAGGCTCGTGAATGTGTTCTTGACGGTGGCGTGGTACTTGGCAACCTTGCACAGCTTCTCCCACGCATGGAGGTACTCGGCAGAGGCCGTTGCGCGTTTCTTGGCACACTGCAGGCAGGGGCAACCGACTGGGTGAGTGGTATCGATGGCGGCCATGGGAGGAGTGGTTGGGGTGGAGTGACCACCTCGCCCAGCGAGCCCTCCTATGGCAGCGACATTGTCCAAAATTGGGCAACGGGCCCGTCCATAGCGCACCCGCAGAGTTATTTTCCACATGTGGAAAATACCCCACCCAACGAGGCTTCTGCGGAGTCGTGCGAGTATTTTCCCATGGAGGCCTTCCCCAGCGACGTCCTCAAAATCGTGTTGCGTTTTGTCGCGTCCGGCAGCGTCTGCAACCTGGCATGGCTTACCGTCACGCGGTCGGTGTGCAGGCGCTTCAAACTGCTCACCGACGAGATCGCTCTCGAGCAAAGATACACTCCGCGCTGGGTGCCTCCGGGACCCAGGTCGGGCTGCGCGATATTCTACGTCCTCCCCTATGCTGCCATCGAGGCAGGCGCCCATGAGGCGGCCAAGTGGCTTATGGCACTGCGCGATCACGACTACACCTTCGACCCAAAAATCGCAGAACACACCAACAACGCAAACTGCGAACCCATCCTCGACTGGCTGGCCGCCAACAGCGACGGCGGCAGAATCCACGAGAGGGTACTGATCGCAATGTTCAAGTGCGCCCTGGTTCGCAAAGACCGGCAATCGGTGCGTCTCATAGTGAACTTCTGCCGCGACCTGGGGGAGCACCGCTCTACAGCGGTCTTTAACGACCTCTTCTCGATCGTGACCGGAGGCGCTCCACTGAGCACCCACGATACCAACATGGACAAGTTTATAAGCGCCGAGACCGTGGGCGTGATAATCTCGGCGGCTGCGCCCTTGTGGGCCCGCCAAAGTGATCGCATCAGAGTCATACTCGACACGCTCCTACCTGTCCACTCCGATGAAGTGGTGGTCGACTTGGTGAACCGGGCGATGGAACTGGGCTGCGAGGTAAAGCCAAACATAGAGTGCACCGCCCTGTGGCATAGTGCCCTCAAAACCTTCTACGCTCTGCGTCGCGGCGCCCCCAGGGATCCCAACGTGGGCGCGAAGCGCGGCCGGGCTCTGGCGGGCGTGGTTTTGAACATGCACTGCCCCAAGCAAATACGCTACGCCGCCGGGCACGGCGCGGTGTTTCGGGATGTCGACGCTTGCCTCCTCGATGCAGGCATGCCACCTCTCAAAGCCCTAGAAGAAGTTCTCCGCACGAGATGCAGCAACCCACGAAAGTTTTGGGACAGCGCCGCGGACGGGGTGTTCAGGCGTGTCACGACGGAGACGCAGAGGGAAGCCCTCGAGTATGTCCTCGAGAACGGGGGCAAGCACATGTCTCCTGAGAGCCTCTGTAAATTGCGCAAGACGGTCGAGAATAACCTAGCCTACGATGGTTGGGCAGAGTGGATGGCAGCAAACCAGGAGCGCTACTGGCCCGCGGCAAGCAAGGCCAACGAGACAACTCAGAAGCTTTCTGAGGATTGTATCATGGGAGAGAGCACTTGTGTACAATAACATTCCCCCGAGTCACAAAACACACAATGTATCAGGCAAGCGCCCACTTTGGGGTGGTTTATTTGACTGGGCTCTTCTTGCTCTCGGCGCGCTTCACGGCGATTGCGTGCATGGCCGAGAGGATCCTGAGCAAGGCAGCCGGGGTGCCCCACTCACTTACGCTCTGAGGCATCCAGCCGCGCGCGTCAGAGCAAGCGAGCATGCGAAACGTGCAACCGGTTTTGGTGGGGATGATGGCGACACCGTTCGTGTAGTTCCAGGCGCGCTGCAGGCCCGAGTTTGTGGGGGCGAGGTCCGACTCTACCGACGTGCAAGCGCAAACGTGCGTCCCATCGGGCAGCGTGCGCATGATGCGCTTGTCGATGAAGCTGCGTCCCCAGAGAGGGCCCATGGGGACGGTGGTAAAGTAGACGAGGTCCGGTCGCAGCTCCATGAACGTAGCCATGAAGGAGTCCCACTCGAGACGGCTTGAGGCACGATGGATGAGATCGCACGCCTCTGCCACCGTGAGGGGCAGCGACACCACGGCCAAGAACTGCGCAAACTTGATCTTCGGGTTGGGGTTGGAGCGGGTGTAGATGCAGAGGCCCGACTTTGTGTCGGACTTTTTGAGTTTCCAGGCTTCCGTGGGGCTCAGCATCGGTTCGCGGACAAGCTCGAAGAGCTGATCATCGGGGAGGTTCTTGAGAGTGGAGGGGTCTACGTTGGTGTAGTCGATCTTCTGCGGGGCCGCGGCCATGGTTAAAGATGTGGTTTGCTGCGCGGGTCGGCGCCCTATCAGTGGCGGTTACTCCAAAATCGGGCAATAACCGCCGAGCCTCTCCTAAATGAGGACGCACATTTCCGGGAAGCGTTCTGGCGAATCGCCGGGCCCACTGTACATCTCAGAAGCCTCTTACTTCATTTCTTCAACACCAACCGCGACATCACAAAGAGGGCCAGCAGCTCCAGGAAAATGGCCCACGCAAACAAAACCAAAAAACACTGCCACAGCTCCATCGTGACCCCAAGCTGATCGAAAATCACGTCGGCGCCGTAGGTTGTATCATTCCCTATCCTCAAGAGATTCTCTGCGGTGAGGAAGGTCGAGTTGGCGACGTGGTGGATCGTCTTCCCGGTGTATTGTATCCTCAGAACGGCCTCGTAGCCGGGGCGGTACCACTGGGCCCGAGGCATCCACCTCAGCCAGCTCGGCAGGTCGGCGATGGCAATGTAGAAGCCCATGGTGAAGAGCCACAGCACCGAAATGACGCCCTGCAGGCCCATCGCAGGGTCGATCTCTCCGGTGAGGTCCGCGTAGATGATCCCCATGGCAGAGCCGAGCTGGGCGCAAATGACAAGTAGCGCAAAGAACGCAAGGATGTACTGGTCAGCGCGCAGGCCGACAAGGATGTAAACGAGAATCCCGTATACGATTGGATGCAGCATCACCGTCCAGTACTCTCCGATTCTCTTTGCGAGGTAGTGCGCCGTCGCGCTGTACGCGCCTGACTTGTACTCCTTCTGTATGACCTTCCGCTCCGACAGTCGAAGCACACTGGCCAATATCGAGACCATGAAGCCAACTCCATAGACAAACACCGCAAACTCCGCGAGGTTGATGCGCACGATGTCGTTGTCAAAGATCTTCAGGCTCTTGTGGCGCAAGCAGACGAAGCCGATGATCAGCGCAAATACGATACTGGCGCCGAGATTTGCGGGGTTGAAGGTTCGCAGAGACATCTTGTGGGAGCGCGCCAGCAGGACAGTGAACTGCTCCCAGAAGGTGGCGTGGTACTTTTCCTCCATCGTCAGTGAGCTCGCGACGGGCGCTGGTTTGGCGGGCGGCTCGGTCACCATCTCCATGGGAGAGGGCCCTTTGATGGGCTCCAGCGTCAATACTGTGCCGGTTTCTAGATCCCCCACAGCGGCTCGCGTATTCGCCGCGTACATCTCAATGAACTCCTTGCCATGCGATGCCGTGACGGTGATAAAGTGTTCTGTGGGGTTGCAGTTGGGCGGGCACGGATACCCGGCTTTCTCGAAGAACCCCGTGGCTTCGTTGGCCGCACCAAAGTAGACCACCTCGCCTTGATCGAGGATCATCAGCTTGTCAAACAGGAGGAACATGTCGGTCGAAGGTTGATGAATGGCCATGATGACGGTGCATTGTTGACTCGCAGCAATCTTCTTGAGTTGACGGACGTCGTCGCCGATGGGGTGCCCCATAGCTACCTCCTTGAGTTGACGCACGGCGTCGATGGCCTTGTGGTAGTCCAGCCCAGAGGTGGGCTCATCCACCAAAATCAGCCTCGGCCCTCGGATAAGCTCAGAGGCGATGTAGACGCGTCTGCGTTCTCCGCCAGAGATGCCGTCCCTCTTCCCGTCCACGGTTTCTTGGCCGGTGCCAATTCGGGTATCCCTGCAGGTCTCCAGCCCAAACAGCGAGATGAGCTCCTCAACCCTGGCCGCGCGCTTGTGCTCGGGGAGGTGGAAGGCGGCCGTGTAGGTCAGGTGCTCTAGCGGCGAAAGGTAAATCGGCAGAACCACCTCCTGTCGGATGTAGGCAATGTCCTTTCGCATGGAAGGCATCAGAAAGTCCCCGTTGATGCGAATCGAGCCAGCAACCCGGGCGCCGTGGGCGCCCTCCCCGTACAGCAGATTCAGGAGGGTGGTCTTGCCTCCGCCGCTTGCGCCCATCAGGGCCAGTAGCTCCCCGGGGCGGGCCTCGCCTGTCACGTCCTTCAGGAGGCGTCGCTCCCCGACAAAGCAAGTGATGTTGTCGAACTGCATGCGAGCCATGGCTCACCTCAGAGGGACCGTAATGAGTGCGCAGGAGAACCGCGACCGGGCCCTCTTATTGGGGGAAGAGGCGGGCTTCGCCCTAATATGGATATAGCAAGACATCACATGCGAGAACGGGACTTTCAGGCGCGTCTTACTTTGGGAGCACGCATGGCCTCCTCCTACACCATCTCCGATGGGTCTATCATTTCCTATGGGGCTCTCTCCAAGCTCGAAAGGAACGGCTGGAAAGCGGCGAAGATGGCGATAGCGGTGTTTGCGGTGCTCACGTGGGTGGCCTCGCGCTATGGCACCCCAACCACGCCCCTTTCCTTTGCCTGCCTCATGATCGAGGGATTCTTTGTGCCGTTCCACTGGGCCTTCACTGTACGCATGGTCCGCACAAAACTCCCCTACCGCGCGTTCTGGATGCGGATGGCGTTTATCTTTGAGCTGATCCCGCTGATCGCCGTGCACTTCTTCACCGATCCAATCGTCGTTGCCTTCAAGGAGCCCTTCGGCTGGCCCGTGTGGTGGATCCTCACATGGCTCCACCTTGCCGCGCACCTCATCCACGCACCGATTGCCATCTTCAAGCAACTGCCATACCTCCATCGCCTCCAGCAACTCCTCATCGAGCTTGGAGGGCTGATGTACGTTACCGCCCTGGACGCCCCGGTCCACACCGTCACGGCCTACCGCTTCATGAAAATCGCAAACCCCTACGAGTGGCTCTTTACCATCGCCTTCTGGGTTGTCGCACTGACGTCCCTCGATCATCGCTTCTTCTACGACCACGAGTACAAGGACTGGCCCGGAGAGCGTCCCAAAGAAGCCGAGAAGGAGAGACAGGAATAAACGGCACCTATTTCCCATTGTTGACCGCGGGGCGGGTCATTTATCCGAATATGGGCAATACACCTCAAAAAAAGGCGCCTGAGAATTTCTCAAAAGTTCCGCCACAATGGACACCCTCCCCAGAGAGATCGTGAAGATCATACTGCGCTTCATGTCAAGTGGGAGACCGATCAACTTGGCGTGGCTCACAATAGCCCGATCGGTATGCCGGCTCTTCAACATACTCGTCAGGGAGATCGCCGTGGAGAAATCGATTGCCCCAGGGAGTCTAAACCCACATTGGTTCTACCCCGGGTCAAGAGGCATCCGCAACGAGAACTACTTGGCACCACACGCGGCCGTTGAAATGGGGGCCACTGCTGCCGCCAATTGGCTCATTGCGCTCCACAAGTTCGACTACGATGCGGACGCGGCCGTGGCGCAACAAATCAACGACGAAAACTGCGTCGTTGTGCTAGAGTGGCTCTCTTCCCGGGGCGAGGGCGGCCTAATCGCGCTCGAGGTGCTAGTGGACATATTCAGGCGCGCGGTCATTTGGGAGAACACGCTAACGATGCGCCTCGCCTTGACCTATCTTAGAGATCGCGCCGACCACAAGCCGGCGTACCTCTTTGAGGACCTCTTACTGTTTGTATCGGGAGGTCAAGCGCTGAGCCTCGGACAGGCGTATGTGCCAAAGCCAGACATACGCGCGGCGAGCGCAGTTCTCTCGCAGGCTCGCTGCATGGATCCCTGCTATGTGCATCACATCGGCTACCTATTGAAGGCATTCGTGCCTTATCACCCCGACGAAGTCGTAGCCGACTTGGTGCAATTAGCAATGGAAAAAGGATGCTCCGTGTATGGGGCCGACGCACTCAAGGCCTTGGGCAATTTCGCACTCAGAACCTATTACGTCTTGGCTACTGGCCTCCCCAACCAAGGCAAACCCCCAACGGCAGACATAGCGCGGCTAATGGGGTCTGTAGCTCTTCAGACTGGATCGCCCAAGGAAATGCGCCGCGCCACTCAGTACTGTGCAACGGCGGATCACATTAACCATCGCTGCGCCAAGGGTAATGTGGAGATGGTGCGGGCACTCGAGGAGTGTTGTCGTAAGCGAGCTGAGCGCGAGGCCGCACATCGCCAGAGTCTCGAGTTCAAGGCGAGGAGAATTGACGCATTAACTCAGGGATCTTCTGAGGATATGACCGGAGTTCAATGAACACTATCGCATCCACTTTACTCGCGCAAGTTGCCCTTACTGACGGGCCTAGGGAGACGCTCAACGACCTCGTAATCGATGAGTATCGGGGGCAGGTTGGGGAGGGTCAGGAGGCGCTTATTGATGGGCTTCACCGCAGACACCACGTTCACCACGTTAATGTGCTTGACGACGAGCGACACATTCGTGAGGAGAGAGTTGATCGAGTACCACTCGGCGGGGCAGGGGTGGGCGCCGCCACCAAAGGTGAGGTTCATTTGCTTGGCCTCGTGCTGCATGCGCGGCGAGAAGGCCACCACGCCGCCAGCGGGCACGACCATGCCACTCTTGAGGGTAAAGTCCTCGGCCACCGCGCGCAGGAGGAGGGGGAAGCAGTTCTGAGCCATCACAGTGTCCGCGATGGCCCTGAGCTTCTTCATGCCGTTGATCTTCTCAAAGCTGATGCTGTCTGCGCCGTACTTGTCGTCGAGGGCGTACTGCTCCTCCCTCAGCTCCTGCCAGGCAGCGACGGGCTGCTCCAGCAACCAGAAGAAGAAGTACACCACAAAGTTGAAGGTGTTGAAGCCGGTGCCAAACACCACAAACCTAATAAAGTTGATGAGCACCGCAAGGTCGGCCCAAGTGAGGCTCCCAAGCCCCTTCTCGTGACGGCGAGCGATGACTTCCTCAAAGAGATTGATGTACTCTCCGGGGGCCTTGTGCTCGGCCTTGCCGGCCTTTACCTTTGCCGCGTACTCCTTCTCGGTCTTGCGGACGATGGCGATGATGGCCCTGTCAAAATCGTCGTAGGGGCGAATGTTGCGCTGGTAGAATCCGTGGATGGAGGGGAACATGATGGGTCCGATTTGCTTCACGACGTCAAACGCATCGAACGCCTTGGCGTAGGCGAAATCGCCGCTGCTAGCCAGCAACTCGTCGCCCATAAAGTTTCTGATGGCACTCCCAAACACCATCTCTCGTGCCGCCGCGGTGAGGTCGATGCGGCCGGTCTTTTCGCGAGTGAGCATCCCGAGGACGGAGCCAGAGAGCTTCAGGCTGGGACGCAGGTACGTCTTGAGGCGTTCTGGGGTGAGGTAGGCCTTCATAAGTTCCACCTGAGCGTGAACGGTGGAGGAGTCGAGGATGCGCCGCCCAAAGCCACCCCTAATGACACGAACGTAGGGGTCCGGGAACCGACAGATCTCCGCCTTGCCCTTCGACATGACATCCTCAATATCCTTGGGGTCGCTGATGAAGGTGGCGTGGGCACCGAGCATGTAGGAGGAGAAGGCAGTGGTCTTAAGTTCGCGGTTCTTCTCTGCGATGAACCGGAGAGGGTCTGTGAGGAGATCCACGGGACCGAGCGACGTGTAGCTCGAGTGAAACGGCGGAGCACTGGACGGCTCCTTGCGGTGCCTGGGGTAGAGAACGTAGGCCGCGGCGAGACCGCATGCCGTGAAGACGCTGGATAGGAACACCCACAGATCCCACAACACGCAAAAAAGCGAGACAGCCATCCCGGCGCTCGGTACTGCCCGGCTCGCAAAGAACGAATGACGCTTGGTGCCTTTTTCAGTAGTTTGATGGTTCACGAGTCCTGCATTGCTCTAAAATGAGCACTCGATAGTACCATATCTGGCCTATCGACGGCGTGACCCGCCGGGCTCGGGTCCGTGGTTCCTTCAGAGAGCCAGGAGGGACGGTGCCTGTGCACTGTTTTGCGTCTCCGCGATGGAGGCAGACCCGACCCTTGACCCCGCAGAGTTTCTGAGGACTCACTTGAAGCACCCAGAGATCCCCTACCTGGTGCCGAGCAAGTACCCACTGCCGGTGTACCACAACGTCGTCAGCAACGTCAAGCTCAACCCCTCGCCTGCCCCCACCATCAACCTCCTCCGACTCCTCAATGCCTTCTCTCCCAACTGCGAGCACAAGGAGAGCTTCGGGGCCATCATCGTTCGCTTTATGCACGGTCTCACCCCTCGGCAGAGGCTCATTGAGGACTACAAGGAGCACGCAGTGACTCACCTGTGCTTCAGCACGGGGGCCCTGGGAGGGACAGGGAACCGCTCAAAGGATGAGGCGATCCTGGCCGCCCAAGAGTTTCGCAAGGAGCTCTACGATCGGCAGGGGATCATTACGGACTTTTGGCGCTTCACCATCCCCAACATGGTGGGGAGCGGCGACCTGGGGCACTCGGTAGACCTCGCAGCGCTCCACGCAGAAGCTCCCAAGGAGAGACCCTTCGAACCGGACCTCTTCCCGGGGGCGTTTCTGAGTTACACCTACACCTACGAGGACCGCGCGGCCGTACACGAGACCATCATCAACAGCAAGAAGAAGGCGCGGCGCACGGTGGAGTTTGTGGAGGGCGATTTTGAGCAGTTCCAGAACCGCAGGGCGGTAGGCGCGCCCAAGGGGGCGGCGCCACCCACAGCAACAGAGGAGGCCTACTTTGCCGAGCTGCAGGCGCACATGGAGAACTTTCTGCCGAGCAAGAAGGAGATCGTCATCCTGGTGTTCAAGAAGGGCAACGTGGTGCTGCTCGGCATCAACGACCTGGACATTGGCTCCAAGGCCATGAAGTACGTCGCAGACATCTGTGCAAAGTTCAAGCCCTCTGCCGAGATGGAGGCAGAGTGGGCCTCCACCAAGAAGCAACAAGCTCAGAAGAGTCTCGCTGAGAAGACCCGCGCCAAGAGGGAGGTGGCAGTCAACAAGAGCAAGCCCTTCTCTGTGGCCACCACCGCCAAGATCAGCGAGCTGGCCAACGAGAGGCTCTCTGCCGCTGAGTACTCAGAACGTCTCGTGCAGATCCTCGCAGAGGAGAAGGCCAAAAAGAAAAAGCGCAAGGGCAAGCAAGACGAAGGACTCGAGGTCCTGGAGTTTATGTCAGAGACGGGCACCGCCTTCGAGGTTCTCAACCAAGAGGAGGCAGAGGCCGAGATCGACAGAATCATCCGCGAGGAGACCGAAGAGGTGCAGGGTGGCCCACCCGCGAGTGAGCGCAAGGCCCTCGTTCCTAGCGTATCGGCAGGAGGGATCCTGGGGTCGCTCATGGCGCGGCACATTGGCTCTCTCACCAAGACCAGCCAGGCTATTGTTTAGCATCGCGCACGATAAACACCATTGCCAGCGTAACGATGCGACCGAATGGCTCTAGGTAGATGCGTCTCTCGCGATCGGCCTTGCTCGGAGGTGGCGCGGCAGTGTAGCGGCCTATGGCGATGCTGAGTCGACGGCGGTAGTCCGCAGAAAACCCTTTGATGACAAAGTGCAGGTAGGGGTCTTGGTGCAGATGGGTGGGTCCCTGAACGAACCCAGCCGCAACCAGCTCGTCCCTGAGCTTGAGGAATTCGTTGATGTCCGAGGTGGCCACGTCCGCCACGGCCGAGTACCTGTAGTGGCTGATGACCGCCTCGATAACGCCCAGATCCATCGACAAAGGGAATTCTGCGGACTCTCCACTGATGACCACAGGAAACTTGAGAGACTGGCGCCTCGGCGGGGCGTTGATCTGCCACGAGTCAAAGACGCGAGGGGCGTTCAACTCTGACAGAACGGCCTCGGGGACGGACGGGCTGTAGGTCTGTAGCGCGGTAGAGGTCACTGACACGCACGCCCGCAGGGAAAAGTTGTTGTAGGCACGAATCCACGCGAGCGCCAGGATGGAGCGATGCGAGGGCTCCGGTGGCTCGGTGGTGAAGGGCATCTCAGACGCCGCGTAGGTGTAGCAAGAGACCGAGTCCAGGTTGAGGACGGAGCGCGGCCCGAGGGTGTTGGCGAGCAAGTAGCGATCCTCACTCCCGGACGCCACCGACAGCACCTTGCCCCAGAAGCGATAGCGAGCGCGTCTGTGCGCCTTGACCAGCCTAAAGTCGTCGGCGGTGGTGAGTTTGCGGCTGTCTCGGAAAATGCGGTCGGTAATCGAGCCCATCACAGGGACGGAGGGAGGGAGCGGCCTGCCCCAGCTGGGGTACTGGTCAAACTCTGGCCCCGGGTCACTGAGAGGTCTCTCCAGACCGGCGCCCTCTGCCTGCGCGTAGCGAATCGCATAGTCGATGACGCTGTACCGCCAACTCATCCAGATCAAGTCGGTGGCAAACTCGGTCCACAGGATGGGGTCCGGGGAGCCCTCCTCCTTGAAGGGCGGAACGGCCCTCCAGAAGCTGCTGTTGAGTTCATCAAGCACCCTCTCATCGGTTTCTGAGGTGTGGCAGAGGAGCGAGGGGATCGCCACAAAGGACTTGGCCGCAGCGTGGTAGTAAGGGCGGCCAACCAGCAGGGCCGGCTCCTTGGGCTCACCGGAGGGCTCCACCGGTGGGAGGTAGATCCACATGATCAGGGACGCGCAACCCGCTCCGAAGGGATCCCACGACTCGGTTCGCTTTCTGAGAGCCTCAAGGTGCGCCTTGAAGCGGGTCACGTTGCGGATCCACGCAGACACGAGCTGAACATAGGAAGTAACCACAACCACCGAGGATGGCACGAGCATGGAGTTGATGATGAACAGCCTCACCACGTCGGGGTCGATGTTGGCCTCGTTGGCCTGATCGATGGACTCGGCAAAGTTGGTCCGCCGCGACTCGGCCACCGGCGTTACATCCACGGGCACGTCGCGCCACTCTGGGAGGAAGAGTCGCCTGAGGGAGTTGGCAAGGGCCGCCTTGCGGATCTCGGGCGATGAGTTGAACGTGATGCGGCGCTCCACAAAGTCGCGGAACCACGGGAAGGGAACGTGTGGATTGAAGGAGACGGCCTTCGCAAACATGGACGCCTCCGTCTTGATGCGGTCCCTGAGAGTCTTCAAGATGGCGACCGAGCACGAGTCCAACTGACCCGGCGCCAGCTTGTCGTAGGGGCCAATGTCGCCGCTCATGATGCGCTCCTTGATCTGGGCGCCAAAGTTGAGGGTCCATGAGGAGCACGAGCGTCCTCGCTGAAGGGCGCGCGCTCCAGTGACACTGATGAGATTGTACCCGCGCGGCTTGGGCGCAAAGACCTCCATGATGTGCACGAGGCGATGGCACATCATGCGGGTTAGCTTGATGTGACGGAGCCGCTCATCGTCCACATCCCCACCGTTGGAGTCGTAGTAGTACAGATTCACCTTCCCTGCGGCGTCCATGGGGCTATCGAGGTAGTACACCACAATCACAAAGTGATCAGAGCCATCGGCCCTCTCCTTCACGCCTCCCAAGCCATCCATCTTCCACAGCTCTATCGGCACAGAGAAGATGATCGCCCTGTAGGGGAAGCGACGCGTGCATGTGGACAGTGGAAAGTCCGCAGGAGCTAGTCGGTAGTCGTGCACGTGAAGCGCCCCAGAGCAAAGGGCAGCCCTCAGCTCCGCCCTGGAGGCCGCCTCGGCAGAGGGGTCCGCCCTGACGCGCGCCTCGAGACCGACAAACTTGGGGGCCAGGATGGTTTGAGTGGATTCCACGGAGAGGAACAGGACGTTGCCGTCGCTCTCAAAGTCTATCACCTCTTCGGCGGCCACCTCCTGGTACGAGCCAGAGCCGTCCAGCTGCGCGTCGTGTGCCGGCGCATAGAAGCTCACGCCCGACGTGGCGAACATCACCGACAGGTTGGTTTCCAGGGAGATGCTCGATGTGGTCTCCGCAAAGAACCCCGGCCATTCGCCCTCCGACTCTGGGATGTACTCGGACAGATTCAGTCGCTTAGGGACGAACGGGCGGCTGGGCGGTACTGCGGCCATCTCGGCAGAACCTCCTTCCTCGCTCGATCTCCGTTGGCCTACCGACCCGAGGGAAACCGCATCAAATACCCCCACCGAATCTGGCTCCGCTAGAGGGTAGGCAATGGCTCTTCTATCCTCAGAAGAGTAAGGATTTCTGAGTTGTACTTGAGGGGGTTCCACTACCAGGGTATACTACCCGAGCGCTCTCAATGAGAGCCGGCGCACTGTGTTGGGTCGCGCTGGCACTGCTAGTGGGCATGGCCCTAGCGGCCGGACCACCAAGCACGCTTTCTCTATTTTGGGATAATGGGCTCACCGACCCGTACGATGCCGTCATCGATAGGGTCTTTGATGGCACAACCCTGTGCGCCCTCCTATCCATCAACGCGCCCCTCGACTCGAGGAATTGCTACCTGCAGTACATTGAACGCATTGCCTTGTGCGCGGGTACTCACCAAGACATCCTGCCTGGCGACCCCAACAACTTTGCCAACACTGGCTGCAACACGCCCGTAGCCACTGGCTCCATTCTCAGGGAGGATGTTTACAGCGCAGACGGGAGCACAGGCCCGCCCTCCGATGGGTTCGAGTTTATTGAGATCAACGGAACCCTCTTCAACGCCACCTCGGCGAAGGCGTTCTGCTTTCAGTACAACCAAATCACCGCCTACCGCACCGTAGTTGAGGTGGTGTGGAATCGCACAGAACTCAACGAAACCCCTCAGGATGCGTTGGCGTGCATCATGGATTATGACGGGGATGGCTACCTGCACGCGTACGGCGATCCCCTCACGCAAACCACAGGAAACTCTGCGTGTGGGAGGGACGACTTTATCGGCGAGACCAGCACGGGCACGAGCACAGACACGGGCACCAACGGAGTCATCCAGGCGAGTAGGTTCGGAACCAACCTGGGAGGCACGCTGCAGAGCCTCTCCATCTACCTCGTGGGCGTGGTCTCTGGCGCCAAGCTTCGCATGGCCGTGTACTCGGACTCCTCAGGAAGCCCTTCCACCCTACTCGCGCAAACTTCTGAGATGACCGCCGTGTTGGGCTGGAACACCATCCCGATCACGGTGACGCTCGCCGCGAGTACGCGCTATTGGCTGGGGTTTCAGACCAACTCTGCGAGCAGCTCCGCAAACACCCCTCGGTTGGCGTCAGCAACGTTCCCAGAGCGAACGTACTGGAAGACCTACACCTACGGGAGTTGGCCCTCGAGCTGGGGCAGCAGTGCGGGCAGCTCCACCTCCTACGTTATGGCCATCTACGGGGACATTGTGAATTGCCAAGGCTCCAACCTGTGCGACAGCACCTTGGGCATCACCACGGACACAGGCTCCTTGAGCTCCGGGGATAACGGGCAAGTCACCGCCAGCTACTTTGTCACCGACAACGGCGGCCTGGTGACGAGCATGAAGGTTCACGTATCCAGCATTGCCTCCTCGCCCAAGAACAAGTACAGGGTGGGAATCTACGACTCGTACGGCAACCTCCAGGCACAGAGCAACGAAGGCACGCTCGTCTCTGGGTGGAACACGAACGCCGTGAGTGCCTTCCTCGACCCTGGCAAGGGCTACTGGCTCGCCGTGATCACTGCCTCCGACAGCGCCTACCAGAATCGTCTCAAAAACGTTGGCGGCGGGTCAGGAACCCTGCGAGCATGGGGAACGTACAGCTACGGGCCGCTGCCAGCCACATGGACGAGCTACCCATCTACCTCGAGCACGCGCTTTCAGATCTACGCAACCTTTGCGGACTGCACCTTCAGCACCACAACTCAGGCGGTTACCACGAGTACCCAATCTACCTCCACCACCTCTGTGGCACGAACCACCACCACGGCGGCCTCTACGGCGGCAGTCACCACAACCAACGTCGCCTCCACGACTCAGGCGTCCACGACGAATGCAGTCACCACCACCGCAGCGGCCTCCACGTCTGGGGCGCCAAACGCCTGCAGCACCCAGGATATCATGGGAGAGCCCGTGGTCAGTGGCACTTCCTCCTCGGGTCAGCAGAACACTATGGGAATGTCGTACACCTACACCTCGGCGGGAGGCACGATGAACGAGATATGCGTCTACATTGCCAACCTCGACCCCAACACGGGCAAGAGAGGGTTCAGTGTGGCGCTTTACAGCGGTACATACAGCGGCCCCTCCACTCGCCTGGTGACGGGCACCGGAACGGCGTCGGTATCTTCTGCGTACCACTGCGTAACGGTGGCCAACACCGCCCTCACAGCGTCCACCTCCTACTGGCTCGGGTACAACACAGACGCGTCCGCAAGCAACTACAACAACCTGTACCTTACCACGGAGGCGCACGGCTCTGCCAACCCCGCCTACAAGTTTGTCACAAAGGCACAGACGTACGGCACCTGGCCCACGACGTTTGGATCGCCAACCACCTCGGCGCCGGGGTATGAGTCGCTGATATACGCAAAGTTTCTGCCGTGTACGACAACCACCACGGCGGTGGCAAGTACGGCAGCAGCGAGCACGAGCGCGGCCAGCACAACCTCAGCGAGCTCTACGGCAGTAACAAGCACCAACGCGGCAGCCACCACGGTGGCAGCCAGCACGTCGGCCTCCAGCACCACGGTGGCGGCCACTACGGCCTCCGCAAGCACTTCGGTGGCAGCGAGCACCTCAGCGGCCTCCACAAGTGCCGCAACCACCACGGCAGTCACCAGCACAACCTCGGCCGCACGCACAACGACGGTGGCTGCCTCCACGGCAGCCACCACCAACGCGGCGACGACCCTTGCCACCGCCACCTCTGCTAGCACAACCTCTGCGGTGACCACCACCCAAGCGAGCACCACGGTGGCCGCCACGGTAGCCGTAACAACCACCACGGCCGCCTCCTCTACCACCGCGGCAGCTTCTGTGGCGGCCACAACAACGGCGGCAGCCAGCACGTCGGCGGTGGCGAGCACGTCGGCGGCCAGCACCACCGCGGCAAGCACCACGGCCGTAACCAGCACCGCCCAGACCAGCACCACAGCGGCCTCTAGCACGACGGTGGCGGCGGCCACGGTGGCAGCCACAACCAACGCAGCCAGCACCTCGGCGGCCGCCAGCACAAGTGCGGCCAGCACCACGGCCACCGTAGCGCTCACAACGACTGCGAGTACACAAGCGCTGAGCACCTCGGTAGCGTCCAGTACTTCTGCCGTCACCACGGCCAATGCAGCAGCTACCACCACAGCGGCCCTCCACGCCACCACCAGCACCGCATCCACTGCGGCCGCTTCAACTTCTGTTGGATCAACAACTACTACGGCTGCAGCTAGCACGACTGCTAGTGCAAGCACGACAGCGGCAGCGAGCACTACCACCGCGGCTTCGACTACTGCTGCAGCTTCGACAACGTCTGTTGCAGCAACCACCACAGGAGCTGCTGCTACGACGACTGTGGCGGCTTCTACGGGAACCACCGCAGCAGCCTCCACAACGGCCGTCGTGTCTACCACTGCAGCGGCGTCAGTGACCACCACACAGGCGGCATCTACCACGAGTGTGGCAGCCACCACATCCGCAGAGAGTACCTTTGCGGCCAGTACCTCGGCGGCCAGTACAAGTCTCGCAGCGAGCACCAGCCACGCGGCGAGCACCACCGCAGAGGCCTCCACCACCGCGGCACTCAGCACCACCGCAGCGGCCTCTACCTCGGCGGCGAGCACCACGGCCCAGGCCTCCACCACCACGGCGGCGAGCACCACGGTCGCGGCGAGCACTTCAGTGTCCAGCACCACGGCCGCCTCCTCCACGAGTACGGTGGCAGCCTCAACCACCGCAGCGGTGACAAGCACGGCGGCGGCGAGTACGAGTGCCGCTGCGAGCACGACGGGTGTGGCCTCCACCACGGCAGCGGCGAGCACCACCGCAAGCGCCTCTACGAGTGCAGCGGCCTCCACCTCCGCAAGCGCCTCCACCACGGCGGCCCTGAGCACCACCGCATCTGCATCCACGTCGGCGGCAAGCACCACGGCCTCGCTGAGTACCACACAGGCGAGCAGCACCACGGCACTAGCGAGTACGCAGGAGGCGTCTCTCACTATGGCATCCTACACCACTTCGGTAGACGTGGGCACCACCACGGTGGCGGCGAGCACCACAGTGAGCCTCACCACCACCGCAGCGGCCTCCACAACCGCAGACGCAAGCACCACGGCAGCGTCAGAGTACGCCACCACGGCGGCCTCGGCCTCCACTACGGCCGAAGCGGCAGAGGATGCGGCCACCGCCATGGCCATGACCACCTCTCAGGCGACTACCTTTGGGGCGAGCACGTCGGCACTGGCGTCGACCACCGCAGCGGCGTCTACCACCGTTGCACAGTCCACCACAACAGTGGCACTGAGTGCCACCCAGGCAGGTAGCACCACGGCAGCGACTTCCACCACTGCATCCAGCTCAACCACCACGGTAGCGGCCAGCACCTCGGTGGCGAGCACCACAGGCGCGGCCAGCACAAGCGCCGACGCAAGTACCACCGCTGCAGCCAGCACTACGGCAAGCGCAAGCACCAGCACCACCGCAGAAGCCTCTACCACCGAAGCAAGCGCACTAACCACGAGCACCGCTGCAGCCAGCACGGCGGCCGAGAGCACCACCGCAGCAGACTCTACCACAACGGCAGCAGCCAGCACTGCGGCTGTCACCACCACGCAGAGTGCGCAGACGACTCTTGCAGTGACAAGCACGGGAGCGGCCTCGGCAACCACCACCCAGGGGGCCTCCACCGCGGCCGTGTCCACCTCGTTGCATGCCACCACCATCACAGAGGCGGCCACCACGTCGGCGGCGAGCACGGCCATGGCATCGATCACGGCAACAGCCTCGGTGGGAAGCACAACCTCCGACTCGGCGATGGCCTCCACCACGGCGGCCGCCTCCACCGCTGCCGAAAGCACCTCAGAAGCTTCTGCGGCGTCAGTGGCATCCACCACCAACGCAGCAGCGACCACTTCGATGGCGGCCACCACGACGGGCTTCACGGAAACGCCAGAGCCCACGGGCCCGACCTCCATCCAAGGGGTGGCGTTTGCGGTGATTATGGGCAAGTGCCCACAGCGGCAGCGGTTCAAGTTGGGCGTGGGATGCGTCTCTGTCGAGCCCTCAAGCGATGTGGTGATCCCTGTGGCGATTGGGTCTACTGCCATAGGGCTGGCCCTCATAGGCTGCACGTTTTTGATGATTTCTTGGGCACTATCGAGGCGCAAGCGGCCAGCGAAGCGGCGAGGGACCTACCACATGCTAGTAACCACAGAGACCCTGACCGTGAGTACGCACAGGGTTATCGGAAGGGAGAATGTTTAAGAGGACACATCATAAAGTATTTTGTAAAGTATCAC
>Ga0247822_10000532_pt1 | contig 20837 bp, 22 predicted proteins | sample 13C_Cellulose_Da_FD_192423 | JGI IMG/M metagenome (GOLD analysis project Ga0247822, IMG submission 192423) | Soil microbial communities from agricultural site in Penn Yan, New York, United States - 13C_Cellulose_Day30 | ecosystem: Environmental > Terrestrial > Soil > Agricultural land | place...
GCTCGATCGCCGGATTGGGCGGCTTCGAGGGCAGGGCGCTAGGCAGGGGGGACGTCCTGCGATTTGGCGCTGCGCTGGCGCCGGGGCGGGCGCCGCATCCGCATGCTGCCGAGGTGGCAGCCCGGCCGATCCGGGTCACCTGGGGGATCCATGCAGACGGGTTCGATCCTGCCATTCGGCAGCGCTTCGCCGAGGAGAGTTTTGTCATTTCCAATCAGATCGACCGGATGGGTGTGCGGCTCACCGACAGGAGTAATGTCTTTGCCGGGGCGAGCATTCTCTCGCTGGTGTCCGATGCGGTCGTGCCCGGCGATATCCAGATTCTCGGTGATGGTACGCCGATCGTGCTGATGCGGGATCATCAGCCGACCGGCGGGTATCCCCGGATCGCGACGGTGGTCACGGCCGACTTCGACAGGCTGGCGCAGTTGCGGCCGGGCAGCGAGGTGCGCTTCGAGCCGATAACCGTGGCCCATGCACAGGAACTGATGCGGTGAAGACGCTCGATCTCAATGCCGATCTCGGCGAGGGCATGCCGGGCGACGAGGCGCTGCTCGACATCGTGTCGTCGGCCTCGATCGCGTGCGGCGGTCATGCCGGAGATGAAACGACGATGCGGGTCGCGCTGCGCGCGGCTCACCGGCGCGGCGTTGCCGTCGGAGCGCATCCGGGGTTCGTTGATCGCGAGCATTTCGGGCGGCGGCGGCTGGTGCTGCCGCCGGAAGAGCTAGATGAGCAGGTGCGCGGGCAGGTACGCGATCTGGTCGAGATTGCCGGGGACGAGGGCGTGCCGGTGCGCTACCTGAAGCTGCATGGCGCGCTGGCGAACATGGCCGCCGAGGAGCCCGCTGTCGCGGCGCTGTGCTTTGCCTCGGTGACGGGACTGGTCCCCGGGCTGTCGGTGCTGGCGATCGATGGCAGTGCGCAGATCGAGGTGGCCGAGGCGATGGGCTATCCGGTGGTGCGCGAGGCCTATGCCGATCGGGCTTACCAGCCGAATGGCCTGCTGGTGCCGCGATCGGAGCCGGGCGCGGTGCTGCACGATGCCGGCATGATTGCCGAGCGGGCGGTGCGGCTGGCGCGGTCGGGGGAACTGGTGGCGATCGACGGAACCGTGATCGCGACCAGCGCCACGTCGCTATGCATCCATGGCGATACCGAGGAAGCCGTGGTCATCGCGCGAGCGGTGCGGCAGGCGCTCGAGGCGGACGGGATCGTTATCCGCGCGCCCTACTGAGGTTGCGCCGGAAGGCGACTTGCTCCATATCGGCGGCTCCAGCCCGAGGAGTTCCAATGACCGCAAAGATCATCGACGGAAAGGCCTATGCAGAGGGGTTGCGCGCCCGGATCGCCGGTCATGTCGAACGCCTGAAGCGCGAGCATGATGTGACGCCGGGGCTCGCCGTGGTGATCGTGGGGCATGATCCGGGCAGCCAGATCTATGTGAGCCAGAAGGCCAAGCAGACCGTAGAGGTCGGCATGCACTCGGAGAAGTACGAGCTTCCCGAGGATGCGTCCGAGGCCGAGGTGCTGGCGCTGGTGAAGAACCTGAACGAGGACCCTGCCATCCATGGCATCCTTGTGCAGTTGCCGCTGCCCAAGCAGATCGACCCGAACAAGGTGATCGCGACGATTTCGCCGGACAAGGACGTTGACTGCCTCACTCCGGCCAGCGTCGGCAAGCTGCAGATCGGCCTGCCGGGTCCGGTGTCGTGCACGCCGCTCGGCTGCCTGATGCTGCTGCGCGATACGCTGGGCTCGCTCGAGGGCCTGAACGCGGTGATCATCGGGCGCTCCAACCTTGTAGGAAAGCCCATGGCGCAGTTGCTGCTGCGCGAAAACTGCACTGTGACGGTGGCGCACTCGAAGACCAAGGACCTGGCGTCCGTGGTACGCGGGGCCGACATCGTCGTTGCAGCCGTGGGCCGGCCGCAGATGATCAAGGGCGACTGGATCAAGCCGGGTGCCACGGTCATCGACGTGGGCATCAACCGCATCCCTGCGCCGGAGCGTGGTGAGGGCAAGACCCGGCTGCTCGGTGATGTGGACTATGCCGCTGCCGCCGAGATTGCTGGGGCGATCACGCCGGTGCCGGGCGGGGTGGGGCCGATGACCATCGTCTGCCTGCTGGCCAACACGGTGACGACGGCATCGCTGATAAACGGCATCGAGCCGCCGAAGGACCTGACGCCCTAAGCATACGGGCAAGCCTGGCATGAGGGCCACGCCGAGAAGCCGATCCGGAAGCTACTCCGTTCGTTCGGCGTAGCTCTTGGACATGGTGTAGGCGTCGGCGAGCCGCTTTGGGGCGCGGAAGCGCCAGGCGTCCTCGAGGCGCAGGGAGAGTTCCTCGTCGCCGATGATCTCGAGGCGGACGAGGAGGCCCGGCCAGCCCTTGAAATGGTCGGTCTGCCAGTAGATGTCCGGTGCCATCTCCATGAGCAGCTCCTTCTGCTCGAGGGGGCAGTGGAGTACCATCTCCTGCGGACCGCGAACCGAGGCGAAGTTCTTGCCCTTCACCTTGATCGACGGCGCACCGTAGCTGGTCGACAGCGCGAAGTCGGGCAGGCTGAGCTCCGCGCACAGCCGCAGCATTCGCTCGATCTCGGATTCTCTCGCCATCGCCATCTCCCTCGGAGCGAAGCAAAAAACAGCGGCCGAGCCGTGCCCCGAGTCTGGCGCATCCCGAGGCGATTGGCTACACCCTAGACGAACCCGAAGCGCCAGCCTCCCGGGGTCTCCATGACCGACGAATCCGACATCGCCGAACTCGGGGAAGCCCGGCCGGATCCGAATGCGTTTCGGGACCCGGATTTCAACCTCAACTCCGACTGGCTCGGACGGTTGCGGGCGCACCTCGCCGAGCGGGACGTCGAGGACGTCGCCGAGATGATGGAGCCGCTGCACGCCGCCGACGCGGGCGACGTGCTCGAGGCGCTGGATCAGGATGAGCGCGTCGCCCTCGTCCAGATGCTCGGCGACCGGTTCGACTACCTGGCACTGACCGAGGTCGACGACAGCGTCCGAAACGACCTGATCGAGGAGCTTCCGACCGAGGATGTGGCCCGCGGCGTGGCCACGCTCGACAGCGACGACGCCGTCTACATCCTCGAGGATATGGACGCGGGCGAGCGCGAGGAAATCCTCGCCCAGCTGCCGGCCTTCGAGCGGCTGAGCCTGAAGCGAAGCCTCGATTTCCCCGAGGACTCCGCCGGCCGGCGCATGCAGACGGAGTTCATCGCTATCCCACCGTTCTGGACGGTCGGGCAGACGATCGACTACCTGCGTGTCGACCCTGACCTGCCCGACGAGTTCTTCCAGCTCTACGTGGTCGATCCGGGCTACCGGGTGCTTGGGACGATCCCCCTCGACAAGTTCCTGCGGGCGCAGCGCAAGGTGCGGATCGAGGACCTGATGAACGGCGACGTCCTCACCGTCGACGCTACCGAGGACCAGGAAGAGGCGGCGCGGGACTTCGAGCGCTACGACCTCGTCGAGATCGGTGTGGTCGACGAGAACAAGCGGCTCGTTGGTGTGCTGACGGTCGACGACATCGTCGACGTGATCCACGAAGAGGCGACCGAAGACATCAAGCTCATGGGTGGCGTGGGCGACGAAGAGCTGTCGGACAATGTGCTCGCGACGGTGCGCAGCCGTGCGCCGTGGCTTGTGGTGAACCTGTTCACGGCGGTGCTGGCGTCGTTCGTCATCAGCCTGTTCAACGCTACGATCGAGCAGATGGTCGCGCTGGCGGCGCTGATGCCCATCGTCGCCTCGATGGGCGGCAATGCCGGCACGCAGACCATGACCGTGACGGTGCGGGCGCTCGCCACGCGCGACCTCGACCGGATGCGGGTGCGCAGGCTCATCACGCGCGAGGTGCTCGGCGGGTTCATCAACGGCTGCATCTTCGCGGTGCTGATCGGCGTGATCACCGCCGTTCGCTACGTAAATATCAGCCTGGGGATCGTTATCGGGCTCGCCATGGTGGTGAACATGATCGTCGCCGGAACGGGCGGCGTGCTGATCCCGCTGATGTTGAACCGGCTGAAGGTCGATCCCGCTGTTGCCTCATCCGTGTTCGTCACAACGATCACCGATGTGATCGGATTTTTCGTCTTCCTGGGGCTCGCGGGGTTGTGGTTCGGCCTGTTCTGACGGGCGTTAGCGATAAATCTCGACTCATCCACTGTGGCATTCGCGCCACTTCCCAACGCACCTTTGCCGAGTTAACGAATCATTACTGCTGCAATTCCGTCACTTGTGTGGTTGCGGCAGTCCCGTGAACGGCAGGAAGGAACTTTGATGAGAGGCCAGTCAAAGACCGAATGGTGGCGTTCCGCACTTCCGACGGTGTCCTGGACACTCGTCTGTTTGCTGGCAATGTCACTCGTGTTCACTATCGTTGCCGGCGCCTAGGACGGAGCGCAACTGGACCTGAAGGTCCTGCGATAGTAGAGAGTTTGGAAGGGCGCCGGGCCACTCGGCGCCCTTCCGCATTGAGGCTCCCATGAAGCTCATCTTCGCCAATCGCAATTATTCGAGCTGGTCGCTACGCGCGTGGCTCGTGCTCAGGCACTTCGGTATCCCGTTCGACGAGGAAATGGCACTGCTCAGCGGCGAGGGCTGGCAGGAGAATCTCCGCCGGAAGTCGCCGAGCGGCAAGGTGCCGGTACTGATCGACGGTGACGTCGTGGTGCCGGAAACGATCGCCATCATCGAGTACCTGCACGACAAGTACCCGGCCAAGGGCATCTGGCCCTCCAACCGCGTCGAGCGGGCGCTGGCCCGGGCGGCCGCGGCAGAGATGCATGGGGGGTTCACGGCGCTGCGCAACAACGCGCCGATGAACCTCCGGGGCTCGCATCCGGGCAAGGTGGATGTCGACGAGGTCGCGGACGACCTCAAGCGCATCGAGCGGCTGTGGGGCGAGCTGCTGTCGCGTTCCGGCGGGCCGTACCTGTTCGGATCGTTCAGCGCCGCCGATGCCATGTTCGCGCCGGTGGCGACGCGCATCCGGACCTACGAGCTGCCGGTCACGGATCTCGCCCAGGAATATGTCGAGGCGATCTATGCCGTGCCGGCGTTCCAGGAGTGGTTCGCCGAGGCGGTGAAGGAGCCGTGGATCGTCGAGCAGGATGAGATCGACATCATCCTCGCCAAGCGGGACGCAGCCGGCAACGCATGATGCATATGATCAAGCTCTGCGTGGGGGTATCGACGCTGGAGGAACTCGAGGGCTACCGCAGCGAGCGGGCACACTGGTGGGGTGCGGATTATGGCGAGGACGTACACGTCCATCGCACGCGCACGATGCCCAAGCGCCGCGACGAGATCGAAGGACAGGGATCGATCTACTGGGTGATTTCCGGCGTGGTCCGCTGCCGCCAGCCGATCCTGAGGCTCGCCGAGGCGGTGGACGAGCAGGGGCTGAAGTGCTGCGACATCATCATGGCGCCCGATATGATCCGCACCATCCCGCGGCCCAAGTCGCCGTTCCAGGGCTGGCGGTACCTCGACCCGAAGGATGCGCCTGCCGACATGAACCATGCCGGATTTGATGAAGGCGGCTCGCCGGAGCTGGCCGAGGAACTCGCGAGACTGGGGCTGATCTGATGAAGGTCGAAACAATCAAGGGGACGACGGTCGGCTTCTACGACGGGACGATCACGTCGGAGTCCGATGCGCTCGACGCGATCGGCGCCACGTACGGGCTCGACATCGACCTTGTCGTGCTCGACGTGGAGCGAATGGCTGACGATTTCTTCTGGCTGAGCAGCGGGCTTGCGGGCGCGGCGCTGCAGAAGTTCCAGAACTATGGGCTTCGCGTTGCCATAGTTGGCGATATCTCGCGATTCACCCATGAGAGTCCGTCACTTAGGGATTTCGTGTACGAGACCAACAAGCGCGGGCAGATGCTTTTCCTGCCGGACAGTGCGGCGCTTGAAGCGCGGCTTTGACGCCACGTCCAGTGGTTAACGATAGATTGAGGTCAACAATCCCCTCTTGAAACCGTCCCGGCGATCCCGCCATTCTTTCGGGGCAGGGCTGGTTAGCTCGTGTCCCGAGGGGGCGTCGGACTCGGGGTACGAAGAGGATGGACCATGGGCAGGACGGGGACGCATGTCATTGTCGTCGGCAATGAAAAGGGCGGCTCGGGTAAATCGACGACGGCGTTTCACCTCGCCGTCTTCCTTATGTATCAGGGCTTCCGCGTCGCCTCGATCGATGTGGACAGCCGGCAGCAGACCCTGACGCAGTATGTGCGTAACCGCCGCAACTGGGCGCAGGCGCACGACCTCACGCTGCCACACGCGACCCACTACCACCTGCCGCTCTCCAAGTCGGACTCGGTGAAGGAAAACCAGCGGGTCGAGTTCGACCTGTTCCGGCAGGCGATCATAGAGGTGGAGGGGGGCGCCGACTTCCTTATCGTCGACACGCCGGGCTTCGATACGCACCTCACCCGGCTCGCCCACTCGCTGGCGGATACCCTGATCACGCCGCTCAACGACTCCATCATCGACCTGGACGTGATGGCCCATGTGGACCCGGTGACGGGCGATCCGCGGGAGATGAGCCACTATGCCCGGCTGGTGCAGCGGGCACGGACGGAACGGCTGTCGATCGATGGGCGCACCATCGACTGGGTGATCGTGCGTAACCGGATCTCGATGCTGCCGTCGCGATCGACCAAGGTGGTGCAGGGGGCAATAGAGAAGATTGCCGTGCGGCTTGGATGCCGGGTCGCCGAGGGGATCGCGGAGCGGGTCGTGTTCCGGTCGCTGTTCCCGACCGGCATGACGGTGTTCGATCCGCTCGACGAGGAGATGCTGGGCGGCCTGCCGTCGATGTCTCACCTGAGCGCCAGGCAGGAGTACCGTGCACTGGTGGACGCGCTGCGGCTGCCGGTCAGCGAACAGGCCAAGGCCCGCATCGCAGGCGAGAAAGCGCTGGCGGCGAGTGCTTCAGGGCCGACCAAGTTCGAACACATGGCCGGCGAGTAGCTCAGGCGCGCCGCGGCAGCGTTACCCGGACGGCTCGGGCCCCATCGGGACCGAAGACGTCGAGATCCACCTCGACATGCGGCATCAACATGCGGCGGGTACGGGCGCTCAGCGCCATGACCACTCCCAGCATATCGGTCACGCCCCGGCGTCGCAGGGCTGGATTGATCCGAGCGACCATGGCGTTGACCGCCTGGCGGCGGACGGCCACATCTTCGGACACGAAGCTCGACTGACCAACAAATCTGGCCAGTTCAGTCAGACTAGACACTTCGCTCATTTGGGCTACTCCAACACGGGCCACAAATTCGCTTCCCTGGGCGGCTGCTCTACGTGCTCAGGACTGCATCGCTAGGCAGCTCATCTTAGCGTTTTTCATCGCGTTGCAGATATCAGATGCTGCTTCGCGGTCATCAAATCCTCGAAATCGAGCGCGGAAGAACGTCTGCCCGTTCTTTTCGAACCGCTCGACATAGGGACTGAACCCGCCGAGGCCGCCGACTTTGGACGAGGCATCGGTGATGAGAGTGTTCGCGCCGGACTCCGTGGGGGCGGCTCCGATCTGGACGATCCAGCCACCAGCGGGCTCCTGCACGGGTGTCAGATCCGACGTCGGAGAGGCCGCAGCGACGGCTAGCGGTTCCGGTGCCGGCTGCGCCTCGACGGGGGCCGCGGCGACAGCGGTGCTGCCCGAGGTCATCAGATCGATGGGTTCGCCCTGGTCGCCGATGCCGACCGGCGGCAGCAGCGGAGCGGACGGCGCCGTCTGTCCGAGCGGAGCAGGGGCAGCGCCAAGCGAGAACGTGTCGCTCAGCCAGGCACCGATGACGTCGAGCGGACGGTCGTTCTGCGGCATGACGCTGGCAGTGGTCGGCGCTGCGGCAAGCGACTGTGCAGCCTGCACGGCTTCGTCGAAGCCAAGGTCGGCCGGGCGCGTGCTCGGCATCGGGGCGGCAGAGTTGACCGCTGCAACCGTGATGTCGTCGGGCTGCTGGGCTGCTTCGACCGGCTGCAGGCGTGCGGTAACGCTTACGCTGGCGTTGGCGAGGCGGAAGGACGGGTAGGGGGCCGGCATCACCGGAACGGGATCGGTGGACGCGACCATGACGGTCGAGCCCTTGCGGCCCGGCTGCGGGATCATGGCGACATCGAGATAGCCGCCGGAGCGCCCCTTGGGCAGGTAGGTCTTGACGAGTTCGCGGACCTTGGCGTCGCGCGAACCGGACTTGTCGAAGCCGAAGCCGGCGACGACGATGTGGCGACCGTCCGAGCGGGCAGCCGTCAGCAGGTTGAAGCCCGAGGCATTGGTGTAGCCGGTCTTGATGCCGTCGACGCCGTTGGAGCCGAGGAGACGGTTGTGGTTCCCGTAGGTGCGCTTGCCGTAGGAAAAGGACTTGGTCTGGAAGTACTCGTAGTACTTGGGAAAGTGCTGGTAGACGGCGACACCGAGGATGGCCTGGTCGCGAACCGTCGTCACCTGGCCCGGATTGGGCAGGCCAGAGGCGTTCTTGTAAGTGGTGCTGGCCATGCCGAGCGCCTTGGCCGTCGAGGTCATGCGCTGGGCGAACGCGCTCTCGGAGCCTGAGATGTTCTCGGCGATGACGCGTGCGATGTCGTTGGCCGAGATCGTGACCATCGCTTTGATGGCGTTCTCGACGGTGATGGTTGAGCCGGCCTTAACGCCGAGTTTGGTCGGCACGGCGGAAGCGGCGTACTTGGAGACCTTGAACTTGGTCTTCAACGAAATGTTACCCGCCTCGAGTTCCTGAAACAGGACGTAGAGGGTCATCACCTTGGTGACGGATGCGGGGTAGCGCGCAGCATCGGCGGAACTCTCGTAGAGCACCTTGCCGGATTTCGCGTCGAGGACAATGCCTGCGTACTTGCGGGGAACAGAGGCTGCTTCAGCCGTCGAAACTGCCGGCAACAGCAGGACGAAGGCCGCAAGCAGGGCGGTTGCGAGACGCAGAATGTGGCCTCGCATCAGGGAATAATGCTTCGGTGAAAGCACCCGGTACTCCAACTACACTCGGGCGCCGAGGCACCCGTACTCAAGACACAACTAGCGGTAGCGGGCCTCCCCCAATACCGGGCCCGACATGCGTCATACTAAATGGGAGATTATGGCGCCGATGTTACCTTTTCGTAAAATGCGGAGCGTTGGCGGGCACTTGGTTAACGCGGCCGGCGGCGGGGTACCTGCTCCAAAGTTTAGGTATCAGGCCACTTAACAAGCGGGTCACTATCCCTACATAATGGCCCTTACCATGCTGCTTCGAACCGATCTCACCCAGACCCGAGCCATGCGTGCCGCCATCGAACTGGAGACCGCGCCGAGAGGTGCATCCAGCGTTTCCCCCCGGGGAGCGGGCGATGAGGGCGACAACCGGCAAGGGTCCGGTGGAAGCAAGCAAGATACGGCGACCATCACGAAGCCGAAGACCAGGAGCAAGCGGCCCAGCCTCTATCGGGTGTTGCTGCTCAACGACGACTACACCCCCATGGAGTTCGTCGTCCTGGTACTGCAGGACGTGTTCAACAAGACCCGCGAAGAGGCCATGCGCATCATGCTTCACGTCCACAACCAGGGCGTCGGCGAATGTGGCGTGTATCCCTTCGAGGTGGCCGAGACGAAGGTCACCAGGGTCATGGACGCGGCTCGGAAGAACCAGCACCCGCTTCAGTGCGTGATGGAAAAGCAATAGGAACGGACATATGCCCTCTTTCTCCCGCGGACTTGAGAAGGCCCTCCATCAGGCGATGAACCTGGCGCGTGAGCGTGCCCATGAGTTCGCCACCCTCGAGCACCTGTTGCTGGCACTCACCGACGACCGCGACACCATCGCGGTGCTGACCGGCTGCGACGTGGATATCGAGGCGCTGAAGTCGGATCTCGAGGACTTCATCAACGAGGAGCTCGACAGCCTCGTCGTGCCCAACGGGCAGGACGCGCGGCCGACTGCTGCCTTCCAGCGCGTGATCCAGCGCGCCGTCATCCACGTGCAGTCCTCCGGTAAGGAGGAGGTTACGGGTGCCAACGTGCTCGTCGCGATCTTCGCCGAGCGCGAGAGCCATGCCGCCTACTTCCTCGAGCAGCAGGACATGACGCGGCTCGACGCGGTCAACTTCATCTCCCACGGCATCACCAAGTCGGGCCCGAGCGAGGAGCGCCGCGTTCGTGGCGCCGAGAGCCCGACCGGGCACGGTCAGGGCGAGGAGGGCGAGCGCGCCGGTAATGGCCAGAGCTCGGCCCTCGCCGACTTCTGCGTCAACCTCAACGAGAAGGCCCGGGCGGGCAAGATCGATCCGCTGATCGGCCGCGACTCCGAACTGCGCCGCACCATCCAGATCCTTTGCCGACGCTCGAAGAACAACCCGCTCTATGTCGGGGACGCGGGCGTGGGTAAGACCGCCATCGCAGAGGGCCTGGCCCGCAAGATCGTCGAGGGCGATGTTCCCGAGGTGCTGCGCGAGTCGGTGATCTACGCGCTCGACATGGGCTCGCTGCTAGCCGGCACCCGCTATCGCGGCGACTTCGAAGAGCGGCTAAAGGCCGTGATGAAGGAGCTCGAGAAGCACCCGGACGCGATCCTGTTCATCGACGAGATCCACACCGTGATCGGCGCCGGCGCCACTTCGGGCGGCGCGCTCGATGCGAGCAACCTGCTGAAGCCGGCCCTGGCTTCGGGCAACATCCGCTGCATCGGTTCGACGACCTACAAGGAATACCGCCAGTTCTTCGAGAAGGACCGGGCACTCGTGCGCCGGTTCCAGAAGATCGACGTGGCCGAACCGACCATTCCGGACGCCATCGAGATCGTGAAGGGCCTGCGCCCGTACTTCGAGGACTACCACAAGCTCAAGTACACCGATGATGCCCTCAAGGCCGCGGTGGAGCTGAGCGCGCGGTACATCAACGACCGCAAGCTCCCCGACAAGGCGATCGACGTGATCGACGAGACGGGCGCCAGCCAGATGCTGCTCACGCCTGATCAGCGCAAGACCACCATCGACGTGGCCGACATCGAGAACACCATCGCGACCATGGCGCGGATCCCGCCCAAGTCGGTGTCGAAGTCGGATTCCGAGCTGCTCGCCAACCTTGAGAACAATCTCAAGACCGTGGTGTTCGGCCAGGATGCGGCGATCACGGCCCTCAGCTCGGCGATCAAGCTGGCGCGTGCGGGCCTCCGCGAACCGGAAAAGCCGATCGGCTCGTACCTGTTCACCGGCCCGACCGGCGTCGGCAAGACCGAGGTGGCAAAGCAACTGGCGGATACGCTGGGTGTCGAGCTCCTGCGCTTCGACATGTCGGAGTACATGGAGCGGCACACGGTCAGCCGCCTGATCGGCGCGCCTCCGGGCTATGTCGGGTTCGACCAGGGTGGCCTGCTCACCGATGGCGTGGACCAGCATCCGCACTGCGTGGTGCTGCTCGACGAGATCGAGAAGGCCCACCCGGACCTGTTCAACATCCTGTTGCAGGTGATGGACCACGGCAAGCTGACGGACCACAACGGCAAGTCGGTCGACTTCCGCAACGTGATCCTGATCATGACGTCCAACGTCGGCGCGATGGAGCTGCAGAAGTCGCCAATCGGCTTCGGCCGCAAGCGCGAGCAGGGTGACGACGAGGAAGCGGTCAACCGGATGTTCACACCGGAGTTCCGCAACCGGCTCGACGCGATCATCTCCTTCGGTCCGCTGCCGCCGGCAGTTGTCCGTCGCGTGGTCGAGAAGTTCGTGCTGCAGCTCGAAGGCCAGCTGGCCGAGCGTGGCGTGACGATCGAGCTGACCCCGGAAGCCGCCGAGTGGCTGGCGATCCGCGGCTATGACGAGCGCATGGGTGCGCGGCCGCTGGGCCGGGTGATCCAGGAGCACGTCAAGAAGCCGCTGGCCGACCAGGTGCTGTTCGGCGAGCTGCAGAATGGCGGCTCGGTCACGGTCGCCGTCGTGGGCGTCGGTCCCGACGCCAAGCTCGAGCTGATCTCGGTGCCGCCGCGGCCGGCGCGCCCCAAGGCCATCACCGGGCCCAAGGGTGGGGCCAAGAAGGCCAAGGCCGCCGACAAGCCGGCGGAAGAGAAAAGCTGAGATCCCATGCAGGGACTTATGCAAGGCCGGGAGCGATCCCGGCCTTTTTCTTGGGGGAAATGAAATGGGACTAGAGGGCAAGACGATTGCCATCACCGGAGCGGCGCGCGGGCTGGGCGCAGCGCTGGCGATTGTGGCAGCGGACCGCGGCATGATCCCGCTGCTGCTGGGACGCAATGCGGCCGGCATTGGCGCGGTGGCCGATGCGATCGAGCAGCGGACGGGGAAGCGCCCCGACGCCTTCGTCTGCGACCTAGCCGACCCGCTGTCCGTGACCGGCGCGGCCAGCAAGATCGCCACCGTGCATCCCGAGCTCGATATCCTCGTCAACTCCGGCTCGCAGTGGGTAGGCGGCGCTTACGTGGCAATGACCGACGCGCAGATCGCCGCCGTCGTCGACTCCACGGTGACCGGCACCATGGCACTAACGCGCCGGATGCTGCCGCTGCTGCTGAAGCGGCCGGAGGCGGACATCCATACCGTGGTGTCGATGAGCGGGCTGCCCTATGCGCGGATGCGCGGCTCGTCCGTACCGTTCGTCGCCGCCAAGCACGCCCAGAACGGCTTCGTGCAGGCGCTGACCGAGGAAATGGCGGGTACCAGCGTGCGCGTCACCTCGGTCTATCCCGGGCATATCGAGGACACCTCGCCGCTCGAGGAGAGTTGGGACTATCCGCGCGGCATCGAGGATGCGCTGAGCGACAGGGACGTGGTCGAGTCGATCCTGTTCGTCCTCGGCCAGCCGCGCAACGTCGCGATCCGCTCGCTGGTGATCGAACGGGCCCGGACTGAGTTTCTGAGCTAGCGGCGGAGCGCGAGGCCGACGAAGAAGGCGGCGTAGATCGCGGCAGGCAGGGCGAGGGCCCAGAGGTGCCAGGCGCCATAGGCGACGCCGCCGACGAGGGCGCCGACCAGCAGCGCCAGCCAGACCAGCAGGTGCTGGATCCAGCGCAGCGGTGGCGCCTCGCCGCGGACGGTGCGGGCGAGATCCTGACCGACGGCGAACAGCGTACCGGTGACGAAGGTCGCGCCGAGGCGGACGGCGCCGCGCGGAGACATGATGGCGTTCTGCGCACCGGCCGCGGTCGCCAGCGCCAGCATGGCCTGCGCGGCGGAGAACCCGAGCCCGCTGAGCGCCAGCGTGATGCCGAGGCCGGCGAGCACCAGCGCCAGCACACCCATCGAACGGCGCCGGTCGGTGCGGCCGCCGACGAGGCTGCCGAGGAAGCTGCCCACCACGAACATGACGATGAGTCCGGCAGGCAGCGCCAGCGCCGGGCCGAGTTCGGCAAGGCCGGCGCCCAGCTGCGTGGTGTTGCCGCTCATGAACGAGGTGTAGAAGCCGCCGAGCTCGATGAAGCCGACGACATCGATCATGCCGGCGGCGGCGGTAAGCAGCAGGCCGAGGCTGAGCAGCGGCGCGGGGGTCACGTCAGGCGAGGGCGGCAGCGATTGCTTTGGCCTGCTCGGCGAGCTCGGCGTCGTCGGCCTTGCCCTGACCGTGACGGCCGAGCTCCACGCCCTCGTAGATGGGGATGACGTGGAAGTGGAGGTGGAACACCGACTGGCCGGCGGGCGCCTCGTTGAACTGGACCACACGGATGCCGTCGGGCTGGAGCGCCTTCTGGGCGGCCTTGGCGACGCGCTGAACATGCGGGATGGCCTTGACCAGCACCGCCGGATCGGCATCCAGGAGGTTACGCGACGGCGCCTTGGGGATGATGAGCGTGTGTCCCCTGGACTGGGGGAAGATGTCCATCATCACGAAGACGTCGGCGTCCTCGTAGACCTTGTGTGCGGGGATCTCGCCGCGGATGATCTTGCCGAAGATATTGCCCGGGTCATACGCGGTCACGAAGCTTCTCCCATCTCCTGGTCGTCGGAATAGTAGTTGCCGGGGTAGGTCTCGATCGTCTCCTCGACGATATCGGCCGCGAGCCCGGTTCCGTCCTCGAGCACGAGCCGATCGCGCAGCTCGGTGGCGGCGATCTCGAAGGAGGGATCGGTCGAGAGTTCCTCAAGCGCGGAGGCGAGGATGCCCGGAGTGAGCTTGCGCAGTTTGACCGGCGCGGGTCCGCAGCCCAGCTCGTAGACGCGACGGCCCCAGTAAGGCTGATCGAAGAAGTGGGGGACGACGAAGGTCGGCCGCCCGGCAAAGAGGCCGGCATAGGTCGTACCGGCGCCGCCGTGGTGGACGAGGGCCTTCATTAGCGGGAAGAGCTTGGTGTGGGGGGCCTTGTCGATCACGTAGACGGTGTCGGGCAGGTCTTCGGCCTTGATGCCGCCCCAGCCCTTGCCGACGACGGCGCGACCACCCCATTCGCGCAGGGCGCGGGTGACGATCTCGGTGTTTCGCTGGGCGCCCCAGGGCATCGAGCCGAAGCCGAGGTAGATGGGGGCGTCGCCGTTATCGAGGAAGCGCCTGAAGTTCGCGTCGGGCTCCCAGCCGGTGCTGTCGTCGAGCCGCCAGAAGCCGGTGACGGTAGTGGTCTCCGGCCAGTCGCCGGGCGGCGGCGAGATGATACGGGAATAGGCGTGCAGAGCCGGGATCGGTTCGCCGCGGGAGTTCTTCGAAAAGCCGGAGCGCTTGCGGCTCCGGAGGCCCAGGAGCTTGGCGCGCATGCGGTCGCGCGGGAAGTCGTAGTAGCTCTGGTGCGCGGCCTGGACCACGTAGCTCAACCGGTTGAACAGCGGATCGAGGCTGATGCGGTTGAACAGCGGTTCGGGGGCAGGGCCCTCGTAGCCGAAATAGGGGAACTCACCGGTCGGATTGATCGGCTGGAAGGCCGTCATGATGGCCGGGATGTCGAGCGCTTCTGCGACATCGACCGCGAAGTTCGTGGTCTGGTGGAAGATGATGCAGTCGACATCCTGAGCGGTGGCCCAGAGGCGCCGGCAGGCTTCCTTCATGATCTTCTGGCCATCGCGCAACAGCTTGGGCGCGTAGAGCAGCGAGTTCTTCGACATCACGAGGTCGAACTGACTTTGGCGCATGAAGGCCTGGATGTCGCTGCCGAGGGTCGCGAACTCGACGCCCTGACCGGTAACGAAGGCCTCGAAGTCGCTAGTGGCGCAGAGCACCACGGAGTGGCCGCGCTTCATCAATGTGAGAGCCAGCGCAACGAAGGGTTGTACGTCACCCATCGTTCCAATCGCTGCGATCGCGATGCGCTTGCTCATGCCGTCTCCATCCGCCGCCTCGGCAGGCCCACTCCTTGTCGGGGGAGTATGGCCTCGCTGAGGCGGGAAAATACCGCGTCGAGGTTGGTTGCGTAAAGTCAGCTGCCTTGGAACCACACCCACGGGCGCGGTGCAACAGGCATGCTACTGGCGCTCCCCATGTCTGAAGGGAGTATAGCGCTCCAACTGCTCCTGTTCGCGGGCCACAGAGGTCCGCTCCTGGGCGACGAAACGGGCAATGGCGTCGCGCAGGCCGGGGTGGCCGATCCAGTGGACCGAGCGTGTGATGGTCGGCTCGTAGCCGCGCGCCAGCTTGTGCTCACCCTGCGCGCCGGCCTCGGCGACAGCGAGCTTGTGCGCGATGGCGTAGTCGATGGCCTGATAGTAGCAGAGCTCGAAATGGAGGAAGGGCACGTTGCGGGTGGCACCCCAGTAGCGGCCGTAGAGGCGATCGTGGCCGATGAGGCTGAACGTCCCGGCGATCGGCTCGTCGCCGTCATAGGCGAACATCAACAGGACCCGATTGGCCATGGCGGCCGAGAGCAGGGAGAAGAAGCGCCGGTTGAGGTAGGGGCGTCCCCACTTGCGGCTGCCGGTATCCTGGTAGAATTCGAAGAACTGGTCCCAGACCGCCTCGGTCAGATCCGAGCCGGTCAGCCACTTCACGGTCAGGCCTTCGGCGGCCAGGGCATCGCGGCGTTCGCGACGGGTAACCTTGCGGTGACGGGATGACAGAGTCTCCAGGAACTCCTCGAAGGACGCAAAGTCATTGTTGTGCCAATGATATTGCGTGTCGTGGCGGACGAGCCAGCCGGACGACCGCGCGAGCTCGGCATCGGACTCGGTGACGAAGGTCGCGTGGATCGAGGACACGTTGTTGCGCGTCGCCAGCATCTCGGCCGTGCGGAGGAGGGCGGTGCGGCTGGGCTCGTCGCGGGCGAGGAAGCGCGGCCCGGTGACGGGGGTGAACGGCACCGAGCACTGGAGCTTGGGATAGTAGTCGCCGCCGGCGCGCTGGAAGGCATCGGCCCAGCCGTGATCGAACACGTACTCGCCCTGCGAATGCGACTTCAGGTAGAGCGGCATGACGCCGAGGATATCGTCGGACGCGTTGCTGAGGACGAGGTGCTGTGGTTGCCAGCCCGTGCGGTTGGAGGCCGAGCCGGACTGCTCGAGCGCCAGCAGGAAGGCGTGGTCGAGGAAGGGGTTATCGACGACACCGTCGTGGCTTGGCGCCAGCCCGTTCCACACCTCCGCGGGGATCTCCGCGATGGAACCGACAATGCTGGCGCTGAGCGGACTGTCAGGCACTTGGTGGTTCGAACCCCTCGAAAACGATCTGGTCGGCCCTGCCGATGACGGCCATTGCCGCGGCCGGCGTCTTGATCGTCCAGGCGGTGACCGGAACGCCGAGAGAGCGAAACAGGCGCACGGCCGGCAGATCGAGCGAAACCTCGCGGCACGAGATGAAATCGAACCGGCTCATCGGATAGTGGAGCAGGTGGCGCAGCACGAATTTGGTGCTGTCGGACAGGTGATTGTCCCAGTCGGGCTCGTCGTAGCCATAGGTGACGATGCCAAGAGGCATCGTGGCCCCGCGCTTCCTGACTTCGATCAGGAGTTTGGGATCGAAGGATTCGATGGTCACCGGGCCGCGATAGCCCTTGAGCGCATCCATGACGGTCTGGGCGAGAACTTCGGTGGCTGCCTGGTTGGGCTGCTGCTTGAGCTCGATCTGGAGCAGGGCGCGGCCGCCGATCTGGGCAAGGAACTCGGTGAAGCGCTGCGGGGTGTCGCCTGCGGCGCTGTCGAGAAGCTTGTAGCTCGCGAGTTCGGCCATGGTGCGCGCGTTGACCGGGCCTTCGACCCCGGTCAGCCGATCGAGATCATCGTCATGGAAGATCATCGGGATGCCGTCGCGGCTGAGTTGCACATCGCATTCGATGGCGTAGCCCTTTTCGATCGCGGCGGCGAAGGCGCTGGCGGTATTCTCGATGATCCCGCGGCCGCGGTCATGCAGGCCGCGATGGGCGATGGGACGATCGAAAACGGGTTTGGCGCACATGGATCAAGCCGTCATATGGGGTTGCGAAAGCGAGGGCGCTAGCACCCCCAGATGACAGTTGCGCGTCGTCGGAGACGTTAGTCCTCGACCTCGATGATGCCCTCTACCTCCACGGCGGCGCCGAGCGGAAGGGCGACCATGCCGATGGCCGAGCGGGCGTGCTTGCCCTTGTCGCCCAGGACGCCGACGATGAGGTTCGACGCGCCGTTGGCGACGAGGTGATGCTCGGCAAAATCGGGGGTCGAGTTCACGAAGACGGTGAGCTTGAGGATCTTCTTGACCCGGGAGAGGTCGATTCCGGCGCTGTGGACGATCTGGCTGAGGAAGTTCACTGCGGCAAGTTCGGCGGCGTTGCCGCCCTGCACGACGTTCATCGTCTCGCCGAGCTTGCCGGCGGCGACGCCATTGGCATCGGAGGAAATCTGGCCGGAGACGTAGACGATGTTGCCGGTGCGGGTGACCGGAATGTAGGTCGCAACCGGCGCCTTCGGCAGGGGCAGCTCGTAGCCGTATTCTCGGAGCTTATCGATGGGGCTGGTCATCCTGGTTCTCTTCTTCTTGACTGTCTGCTTGTCTACTGGCGCGAGCCTTGGCCCGGTCATACAGCTTGCCGCGCACCACCGCGTCCCGCCCAAACCGGTCCCGGACCCGATCGATCGCCCGTTCCGCGGCTGCCCTGCGGGCAACGCCTGGCTCGATGAGGTCGACCGGATCGACGCCATCTGCCGCCGAGATGCCGCTCACGCCTATGCCGATCAGACGGAACGCGGTTCCGTCGAGCTCGCGGGCGAGTAGCTGCACGCCGGTTTCGTAGAGCACGTTGGCAAGCTGCGTGGGGATCATCAAGGCCCGAGCGCGGGTGCGCAAGCGAAATCCAGCCGACTTCAGCTTCAGTGTAACGGTATCGCCGACAATGCCCTTGGCCTTCAGCCGCTCCGAAAGCCGCTCGCACAGGGCGAGAAGCTCGGTCGAGAGCTCGTCGAACGATGTGAGGTCGGTGTTGAAGGTCGTCTCGGCTGAAACGGTCTTCATCTGGTCGTCGGTGGAGACAACCCGGGTGTCTTCGCCACGCGACAGGCGGGCGAGCCGGGCTCCCGATTCGCCGTAGCGGCGCATCAGGTCGGTGGGATCGGCCTGCTGCAGCTGGCCGATCGTGTCATAGCCATCCCTGTGCAGGGTCTCGGCGAACACCTTGCCGACGCCGAAGATCAGGCTGACGGGCTGGCGCGCGAGGAAGCCCAGGGTCTCGGCCTTGCCGATCACCGCGAAGCCGCGGGGCTTGTCGAGGTCCGAGGCGATCTTGGCGAGGAACTTGTTGTGGCTGAGCCCGACCGAGATGGTGACACCGACCTGCTGCTCGACCTGCCTCGCGAAACGCGCAAGGACCACGGCCGGGCTCGCCCGGTGCAGGGTCCCAGTGCCGGTAAGATCGAGAAAGGCCTCGTCGATCGACAGCGGCTCGACGAGGGGCGTGAGCGCGTCCATCAGGGAGCGAATCTCGCGGCTGACGGACACGTATTTCGCCATGTCAGGCGGGATGACCACTGCATTGGGGCAAAGCTTGTTGGCCTGGAACATCGGCATTGCCGAGCGCACGCCGTACTGGCGGGCAATGTAGCAACAGGTCGAGACCACGCCGCGCGTGCCGCCGCCGATGATCAGCGGCTTGTCGACGAGGCCTGGATTGTCCCGCTTTTCCACCGAGGCGTAGAAGGCATCACAGTCGACATGGGCGATCGACAGGGCGCCCAGTTCGCCATGAGCGATGATCCGGGGCGAGCCGCAGGCGCGGCAACGGGCGAGAGGCTCGAAGGCCTCCACCGTCGCCGAACAGTCGCGGCAGAGCGAAAGCATGTTCAGCCTGAGGGATTGAGCCGGGCCCAGACGTGCATGAAGTCGTCGGGGCCGAAGCCGTTGTTGGCCGCTAGCGCGAGGAGCAGGGCCTCGTTGGTAGCGAAGTAGTCGATGAGGCCGCGGTCGAGCGCGTCGCCCCCGACGGACCGGCGCAGCGCGTCTGGCGAGTAGCCGGTCATGGTCATGAACTCCGCGAGCTGAGCGGGATTCTCCGCCAGGTGATGCAGGCACATTTCGCCGAGCGAGCGGCTGGTGAGTTCTATGGATCTGGGCAAGTTCGGCGGCTCGTTTGGCGCTTTGGTAATCGATTGATGTTACCAGCAAGTTCGGGCAGAACACGAGTGCCCGGCCGACTCCAGGCGGTGGATCGGAGGCCTTATGCCCAAGACTGTGATGATCGTTGAGGACAACGAGCTCAATATGAAGCTCTTCAACGATCTGCTCGAATCTCGCGGATACTCGATCATCCAGACCCGCAATGGGCTGGAGGCGATGGATCTTGCTCGGGCACACAAGCCGGACCTGATCCTGATGGACATCCAGCTGCCGGAAGTGTCCGGGCTCGTCGTCACCAAGTGGCTCAAGGAAGACGACGAACTGGCGTCGATTCCCGTCATCGCGGTGACCGCCTTCGCCATGAAGGGCGACGAGGAGCGGATTCTCCAGGGCGGATGTGAGGGCTACATCTCCAAACCCATCTCGGTGCCTCACTTTTTGGAAACGATTGCCCATTACATTGGACCAGCCAACTAGCTGGCAAACGGGCAGATTTCCTCAAATCGCGGGGGTTGAGGTCTTTGACGGCGCGGGTGCTGATCGTCGACGATATTCCAACGAATGTGCGCCTCCTCGAGGCGCGGCTTTCGGCTGAGTATTTCGACGTCGTTACCGCATCGAACGGCAAGGACGCGCTGGCCATATGCGCCGAGGGCGATATCGACATCGTCCTGCTCGACGTGATGATGCCGGAGATGGACGGCTTCGAGGTCTGTGCGCGGCTCAAGGCCGACCGCGCGACCAGCCATATTCCGGTGCTGATGGTGACGGCGCTCGATCAGCCGTCAGATCGTGTCCGTGGCCTCGAGGCTGGTGCGGATGACTTCATCACCAAGCCCGTGGACGATGTGCAACTGATGGCGCGGGTGAAGAGCCTCGTGCGCCTCAAGGCCTTGACCGACGAGCTCCGCGCGCGCGCCAGCACCGGGCAGGACATCGCGATGGAAGACGCCACCCGGGCGTTGGACACGGTCGACCACGAGGATGGCCGGATCCTGCTGGTGGATACCGATGTGCGGCATGCCGAGCGGATCCGTGGCTACCTTTCGGCGAACAACCGCGTGGACGTCCTGGGCGATCCGAGCGATGCCGCGCTTGCGGTGAGCGGCGGGGACTACGAGCTGGCCCTGGTTTCGATGGCGCTGGGCGACTTCGATCCGCTGCGGGTCTGTTCGCAGATGCGGACGGCCGAGCAGACGCGGACGCTGCCGATCATCCTGATGGCCGAGGAAGACGACCGCGCGCGGGTGGTGCGCGGGCTCGACCTCGGCGTCAACGACTTCATCATGCGGCCGGTCGAGCGCAACGAGCTCGTGGCGCGCATCCGGACCCAGATTCGACGGCAGCGTTATGCGGTGGAGTTG
>Ga0247822_10000533_pt1 | contig 20833 bp, 22 predicted proteins | sample 13C_Cellulose_Da_FD_192423 | JGI IMG/M metagenome (GOLD analysis project Ga0247822, IMG submission 192423) | Soil microbial communities from agricultural site in Penn Yan, New York, United States - 13C_Cellulose_Day30 | ecosystem: Environmental > Terrestrial > Soil > Agricultural land | place...
AGCATGCGCGAGGCGCCAACGCCATCGTGCAACTCGGCCGGGTGATCGGGGATTTGGACGCTCTGACAAACTATGATGCGGGCCTGACGGTCAATGTGGGGACGATTTGCGGAGGCACGGTGATCAATCGGGTGCCGGAGACAGCTTCCGCTGAGTTGGAGGTGCGGGCGTCGTCAGTCCGGGTCTTTGAAGATGCTAAGAACTCTATCCGCGCGCTCGAGGGGGTCGGGGATTTGAGAAGCCGGGATGAGGATGCTCACCCCTGTCAGATCCAGGTGAGTCAGATCGACGAAACGGTGCCCTGGCCGAAAAATGACGCTTCGGAGCGGTTGTTCTCGTTCTGGGAGGCCGCGGGTCGAGAGACCGGCTGTGAAGTAACCGCTGGTAGTCGTGGGGGACTCAGCGATGGCAATGTGCTGTGGAGTTACTTCCCGACTTTGGATGGACTTGGGCCACAGGGGGATCACGCCCACTGCTCGGAGAACGATCCGGCCATCGGCAAGGAGCAGGAATATGTCGAGGCAGGATCGTTTGTGCCCAAGGCGGTTCTGAATATCGCAGCCATAGCGCGGCTCGTGGGTGTATCAGGTTAGTGAGTGCCGCGGGGATGGGGAGTTGACTATACGCAGGTAGTCACTCGAAAAGCTGCGACCGATTATAGTGCGGCAGCCGATCCTCATACATGAAAAGAGCTTTGAGTTCGGGGGTGATCGGGGCGGGCGCGGTCACGATCTTAAATCATATGGGCAAGCGCTTTTTGCCTCATGCTCCGCGGTTGGATGTTTTGGGGATGAGACTCTTCTCAAAGCTTTTTAACAAAGCAAATATCGCTCCCCCCAAGGGAAAGGCTCTCTTTGGGTTGTCTCTGATCGGAGAAATGATTTCGAATTCTGCTTTCTATGGATTGATCGGCATGGGAAATCCTAAAAACGCCTGGGTGCGTGGCGGACTGCTGGGCTTGGCCGCCGGAGTCGGTGCGACCGCTTTGCCGGAGCCGATGAACTTGGGAAAACGCCCGACGGCTCGGCGCAAGTCCACGGTGGTGGTGACGATCGCGTGGTACGTGCTCGGCGGTCTGCTGGCGGCGCTGGCCTATCGCAAGATGCGCCCTTCTCAGCCTCGGCTCGCGGCTCCGCGGGCGACATAGGCATATGCCTTCGATTTACCATCACCCCGAGACTTATGATCTGGAGCACTCGGGCTCGGAGCCGGATATCGACTTCTTCGTTTCACTGGCGAGACAGTTGCGGCCGGAGCGGATCCTGGATGTGGCCTGCGGTAATGGGCGTATTACTATTCCCTTGACGCGGGCAGCCGTGGAATGGGGCGGGTCGGTGGACGGGATCGATGTGAGTGAATCCATGCTCGCGGATGCGCGACGAAAATCCGCAGGTTGCGAGGCTAATTACGAGAAAGGAGATGTGAGGGACTTAAAAGTAGGCGAACCTTATGATCTCATCCTATCGGCGTGCGGCTCGCTCAGTCATTTGCTGGAGCTTGACGATCAAGTCGCGGCTTGGCGCAGTATCGGTGCCGCGTTGCAAGTGGGAGGCCGTTTCGTGGTGGCCGAGGTCGCGCCGGACTATCCAGAGATGGCGCAGTCCTTCACCGTGCCGCCGCACGCGCCGCTTTCGTGGAATGGCGATTTCTCTAAGGGTGAGCGGCGAATGTTGCGGTATCGATCCGTTCGCTATGAGTCACACTCCCAAAGAGCGCGGGTGCAGTATGTCTATGATCTGATGGAGGGTGAGCATCGGGAGCATTTCGTCAACGACTATGAGGCGCATGTGTATTTTCCGAATGAGATGCGTCTATTATTTATGGTCGCGGGGTTTGAGGTCGAGCGTGTCTATGGAGACTTCGACGGAGCGGACCTTAAGCACGGTTCGCGCCATCTTATCTTCCAAGGGCGAAAAGTGAAGTGACAAGAGGGTTGGCGGATGTTGGGCTAAAAAAGGTTAACGAAGAGCAAGTGAGGGTATTTTCAAGCGGGCTGCGAACTGCGAAGTGTCGGCCATGCCCATCGACCCTTCCTCGGACTTGATGCAGGCCGGCTGTGCGGACAGTCGGGATAATGGATATCAGAAGGCTGGCCGTGTCCGAGGTCGTCGCGGGAGGCGGGTCTCTCTGCTGGCGGTCTTTCTCGTGGGATTGAGCATCTCTTTTGCGGAGAGCGCCCATTTTCTCAAGCTGGGAGAGCTAAACAACGCGTCGGTGGGGCATGGGGTCAGTGATGGCTTTCGCTATTATATAACGATGAACCCTGGTTTCGTGGGGGACACTGGTGGGGAACCGTTTCGCTCTCCCTTGGTGTTATTGGAAAATGGAGTCGCCCTCGGGCCCGAGCACCATTTGCATGCGGAGATCGCGAGCCTTGGGCATGGCCGCTATAGTCACTGGGGATCGGTGCTTTATTTTTCCGCGAGCGATAACACGGACCCGCGATTGAATGGAAAAAAGTACGAGTACGGAGTCTTTGTCTCGTCGGAGTCTAATGTCCAGGCGGCCTTGACGGCTTCTGAAATGACGACCGATCAGGGGTTCTCCTACTTCGTCTCCAAAAACTTTGGCACGGCGGGGGATTCGGCGGGTGATCCCACATGGTCTCTGCTGCGGATCTTTGAGAATGGGGTGGAGTTACAAAAAGCGCACAGTCTCCACGCTGATATTAGGAATGCCGGACTCGGCCGGTTTTCTCATTGGGGAAATACTCTGCGATTCTCCGCGACGGATAACTCGGATCCGCGAACCAACGGACGTGCTTACACCTATGGGTATTGGGAAATCGTGAGGCTGGGAGTCATCAATGCCGCTTCCAGTGTGCCGGATGGCGGCATTGCCAACTCTTACGTAGTGACTCAGGACTTTGGATTCTCCGGGGATACGACGGCGGAGCCTTCGAGATCGCCATTGGTCGTCTTGGAGAACGGGGTACGGGTCGGGCCGGCGCACAATACGGTGGCCGGAGGGTTGGGCCGATTTAGTCATCGCAGCCCGGGGCTGAATTTTTCCTCCAGTGACAACACAGATCCAAGAACGAATGGACGGCGTTATGAATACGGCATCAGGACGGGAATAGGAACGAATATCCAAGGCGCGCTAATGACGGCGAGCATGGCGTCGGACACGGGATACGCCTACTATCAATCGAGGAACTTCAAGACACCCGGTGATGCGGCGGGGCAGCCGGCACGATCGATCGTGCGGATTTTTGAAAATGGTCAGGAACTCGGCGCGGCACACAGCTCGCACGCGGATGTTCGGAATATCGGTCTCGGTCGATTCTCGCACTGGGGAGATACGATCAGGGCGTCCGCCTCGGATAACACAGACCTCCGCCAGAATGGACGAGCGTATACCTACGGCTTGGGCAGGCTGGTGACGCTGGGGACGGTCAATGCAGCTCAAGCCACGCACGGAGCCAACGACGGATTTAGCTACTACGTGGCGCAGAACTTCGGGTTTATCGGAAACATCCTCGGTGATAGCGGTCGATCAAAGCTCGTGATCCTCGAGGACGGGCGGCCTCTGGAGTTGCCTCACAGTGCCTACGTGGATATCGCGGCCCAGGGAAAAGGTCGATACAATCACTGGGGCAGTGGCCTCTACTTCTCGGCGAGTGACAATACCGATCCGCGCACGAATGGGCGCAGCTATGAGTTCGGGGTTTATGCGGATCGATCAGCAGACATGCAGGGGGTGATCGACACGACGATCATACCGGCGGGTACAGGTTTTGCATACGGGACCTCGCAGGGGCTGGGGGTGAATGGAGATACCTCCACGTATCCCGCGCAGTCGTCCGTCAGGATTTTCGAGAATGGAGTGGAGATGGGGCCTGCTCACAGTGCATACTCGCACATCCGGGATATCGGTGCCGGTCGCTTTACCCACTGGGGAACGATGGTTTACTTCTCGGCTAGCGATAATACCGACCCGAGGACGAATGGCCGTCTCTACACCTACGCCATGAATGTCGGGCCGTCGCCGCTGACGGTCGCGCCGGTCGCTCAGGCCGCGCCGGCCAATATCGCGAACAATCCGACGTGGTTCGTCGTTGACTATCCGTATGTGTACTCGATCTGCAAGGGTTCGTACACAGCCGCGAACAACGACCGGTCTGTGTTGGATGTTTTCGAGATCCGGGACGGGCGGGCTCAACTGCTGACGTCGACGATCGTGGGGACGGCGGGCGTGCAGGTGCGAGGGCTGGAGTATTACAAGGACACGCTGTATCTGGCCGACATCAACGGTCGGATTTTGATCTACTCCATCGCCGACAGGACCGCCACGCCGAGCTATGTCAGCCAGTTCACGGCGCCCTCCGGAGGCTGGTCGCAAGTGATCCATGTGATCAACAATATCTTATGCCTGCCTCAGTGGAACGGGCGCATCGACTTCTACTCCCTGCAGCAACCGACCAGCCCCAGTTATCTCAAATCCTTCAACCTCTCTGCCACCAGTGGTCCGCTGGTTCAGATGATACCTTATGGAGACTATGTCTGGTGTATCGGATATGCGTCCGCCGTCACGCAACAGAACCTCCATTGCTTTGACCTGCGAAATACGGCTAATCCGCTGCTGGTCTCCTCCAGTGTGATCCCTGATCTGAAGTATGCGCGATATGGAGTGATCGAGTCGGGTATCCTCTACGTAGGAGGGTTTGCGGCGGAGAGTCGGGTCTGTGCCATCAATATCCAAAACGCCTCACTGCCGGCACTGGTTAAGAAATTCGACTTCAACCTCTCTTCTCTCGTCAAGGATGGGAACTATCTTATCGGCCCTGACTTCGATGCCAAAGACTCGAAAAAAATCGATATTACGAACATCAACAGCCCGGTGATTTCCAGGTATTTTCCAGAGCCGCTTTACTATCCCAAGGTGCTGGGAGGGAGTCTGTTCGCCTTCAAAGCGGGCAGCCTGGCGAAACCCTCGCAAGCGGCTCCGAATGACAGCGCCAATGGCGACACCATCTTTGCCTCGGAGCCGATGTGGTAAGTGAGCTACGCGGTGGAAGGTGAGGCCGGGGTGACCGAGACCTTCATCGAGTTCAGCTTAGATGGCGCAAATGTCGTGGAGAGGGCGACATCGGCGGCATCGCGCCCGTAAGCGACCACGATACGGTTCCCACGCGGTCGGTCTTGCGTCGCGTCGAAGGTGTACCAGCGGCCGTTGAGATAGGCCTCAAACCAGGCGTGCAGATCCATGGGATCGAGCCCGTGGAGAAATCCCACGACCATGCGCGAGGGGATGCTCAGTCCACGGCAGAGGGAAATGCCGAGATGGGCAAAGTCCCGGCAGACTCCATGCCGGCTTTTCGCCGTGTCGAGAGCCGAGGTGGAGGCGTCGCTGGTGCCATACTCGTACGTGATGTGGCGATGGATCCAGGCACGGATCGCCTCCACGCTCCGATAGGTCTGAGTCTGTGTGCCCGGAATTTCCTTGATCAGGTCACCGATCTGATCCGACTGACAGTAGCGACTGGGTAGGAGGTAGTGCAGGACATCGGTGGGAAGAGACTGCACGGGCATGATGGGCGCATCGAGATCGACATCCAGTTCATCCTGCACGTCCGCCCGGACTTTGATGGAGACCTGAAAATCGCCCTGAGGCATGATAAGTCTCTGGCAGAGATTGCCGTAGAGATCTTCAAACTCGACGATCTGTCCCTTGGGCGAGATATGGTAGGACTCCTCGATGATCCACTGAGCCCAGCCACTCCGAGGTCGGAGCATAAAGATGGCCGGAACCTCAGAGTCGTTCGTATAAGAGATTTCGCAGGTGGAAGTGAGTATCATTTCGGTGTAGCGGGGTGCGGCGCGCCTCTAAAGCATACGCTAACTTTGGGAAAAATCGTGAGATTCTGTTGAATGAAAGCGAACCGGTTTTCAGCGACGAATGTCCGCCTCAATAGACGCCACATGCGCGCAGGAGCACGGCGAGAAGGATCGTCCCGATCACTGATATGACGAGTGATCCGAGGCAGCCGGTGCGGTTGGAGAAAAAGGCGAACATATGTTTGTGGATGACCCAGGAAGCGAGGTGGTCATCCTATATTCGTCTCTCCGCCCTTCGGTGGACGGATGTGAAGTGCTTTTAAGGCCCGGGGCGGCGAAGAGCGTCGCGGGCGGGGTTAAGGAAGGGCGCGATGATTATGAGCGTGGCTTACTTATCATCCTCGGGCGTGTCGCGCATGCCCCGCACGAACATCGCGAAAATGGCCACAATAGCCACCGCCGCAGTTATCATTACACCGATCGAAATTTCCAAAGCCTCCATAATTTTGACCGGCGTACACTGAGGTGATTTCAGTGCTTAGTAAATGGGGTGGATTACGTATTTAGAAGGCGTCAGATTCTTAAGATGCTGGTTAAGAGTGGCTCCCATGGAGAAAAATCGGGTGCGCGAAGGCCCGCGGCAATCGTTGCCGCGTCCTGAACGTAGGGTGCTAGCGTTAGTTCATCCGCGCAGTGGGTGAGGAGGGCATTTAGGGACTCGGAGGTCGTTTCCATGTGAAACTGGAGGCCGAGGCATTTGTCGGGAATATAATAGCCCTGCTCTTCGCAAGCCGCACTTTGTGCAACACGAATCGCTCCCGGAGGAAGGGCAAATCGGTCGCCGTGCCAATGGAGCACGTTGAGTTCATCGGGAAGCGTTGGAAATTCCTGGCGAATCTCTGGCGTGAGTTGGATGGGCATCCATCCGATCTCGCGATGCGTGTTTTGGACGACGCGCGCACCCAATACATCGGCGATGAGTTGAGCGCCGAGGCAGATGCCCAGCATCGGTATGCCAAGTGTGAGGCAACGATGAAGAAAGGCCTTTTCTTCCGGAAGCCAGGGATGATCGCGATACTGATAGATATTCATCGGGCCTCCCATCACGATGACCGCCTGAAAATGCGAGGAATCGGGGAGCGGTTCCTCGGGGACCAGAAGCTTGCGAAGTGGAATGCCCTTACGGGCGAGCCAGGTTTCGAGATAGGCCGGCCCTTCAAAAGGGACGTGTTGCAGGCAGAGGATTTCCATGGAGTGCTTTTTAGTTAGCGGCATCCGGCCAGTAGTACGAGTCGGGAAGCGCGCGTGCTCCGAAGATGGCGGTGCCGATCCGGACGATGGTGGCACCTTCCAGGATAGCCCATTCAAAGTCCCCCGACATCCCCATGCTCAACTCCGGTTTCGGGACGGGCATCAAGCCGCGCGCGGTCAGATCCTCGGCACATCGTCTCAGCCGGGCGTAGCAGGGGCGCACTAAGGATTCCTCGCTGGAGAATAGACCGATGGTCATCAAGCCGATGATATCGAGGCGGTCGTGCTGCAGAGTGCTCTCGGCCAGATGGAAGACCTGGTCAGGGGCGATACCGAATTTGCTAGGCTCGGCGGATGTATTGACCTGAAGCATGATCTTGAGGCGCTTTCCCTCGAACTCGCACCGCGATTGCAGCGCAGCGGCGATCGAAGGTCGGTCTACCGACTGAACGACCGAGCAATATCGGACGGCCTCCTTGACCTTGTTCGATTGCAGGTGGCCGATCATGTGCCAGTCAAGAGGGAGATCGCTAAGTGCGTCGTACTTGGTCTTTAGCTCTTGCAGACGATTCTCCCCGAGAAGAGTTATTCCCGATCCTGTGGCCTCTCGGATGCGGTCGGGCGAGACGGTTTTGGTGGCTAGTAGGATACGAGTCTCTGAGAGGCCGCTCCTCTGGGAAGCAGATGCGACTTTTTCGGCTATCCGCAGGATGTTGTCGGCAAGCTCAGGCATTAGATGGTGTTCTTAATGGTGGTATCAAGATCCCCCCCCTGCAAGATGGCTGAAGCGGGATCTTGGTCGGGGCCGACTACAGGGCGGCGAGGTCTGCGCCGAAGTTGATATGGAAGGCCTGCCCCTCCAGGACGAGGGCGGGTACGGACTTCACGCCAGCGTCGCGAGCTTCCGGGATTCGGGCTTTGTCTTTTCCGAGATCGACGATCTCGACTTCGTAGCGAGCGGGATCGAGGGAGAGGGCGACATTTTTTTCAGCGGCGACACAGACCGGGCATCCGGCATGATAGAAGGTGGCTTTAGTGGACATAGGGTGTTTGTTGGTTTGAGTTAATGTTGTTTCGGTACAGGAGCAGTATGCCTCAAAAGCCGTTATTCCTTCCAATATGATGTTCTTCTTATAGATATAGGGAAAACCTATATGGAACTTCGGCAGTTACGCTACTTTCTGGCTATCGCGGAGCATGAGAATGTTTCCCGGGCGGCCGAGGAACTTAATGTCGCTCAGCCTTCTCTGTCTCAACAGCTGAAGCTGTTGGAGTACGAACTGGGAGCGGCGCTCTTCGATCGCATCGGAAAGCGCCTGCGGCTGAACGCGGCCGGGCGGCTTTACGCCGAGCACGCTCGACGAGCGATGCGGGAGCTGCAAAAGGCCGCGGAGGCTATCCGGGATTTGGAGGAGTTAAAGCGAGGTAGCGTGAATATCGGTGTGGTGCAGACCGTGAAGGCCAGGTTGATTCCATCAGCGTTGGCGGCCTTCACGGCTTCATATCCGAATATCCGGGTCAGCGTCTCGGAGTGTTCGGGTCCGGAGATCGAGGAACGTCTGGCCGCAGGCACTCTGGATGTGGGGGTCGGGTTTCATCCGGCCGAGCTGGCTGGTGTCACCTCGGAGCCCTTCGCTGATGAAAAGCTCGCTCTTTTTGTCGGCCGGAAACATCGCTTGGCAAAACATAAGTCTGTGACGATTCGAGATCTGGCGGAGGTGCCGCTGGCTTTGCTTCCGAAGGCGTACTGCACGCGGAGATTGATCGAGGCAGCATTCCTGCAACAAAAAGTTTCACTTGCGGCTGTGGTGGAGATTGATTCGATCGAGGCGCTTTTGCTTTTTGCGAAGACCTCGGCGGTGGCGACGATCCTGCCCCAGTTGGCGCAGGGTGGCGCGGAGGCACTCGCGATCCCGATCACCAAACCGGCGATCAATCGTACGCTGACGGTCTTGTGGGCCAAAGATGCTTATCGAGGAGCTGCGGCAGCGGCCTTTGCGGAGGAGATTTTACGCCAGTATCGGAAGATCGGTTCGTAAACGAGTGTCATCCTTTTTCCTTGAGACGATGTCTAGGATACGGGGTTTCGTCGGTGTTTCTGTTTTCGAGCGGCGTTATTTCTGAAAGAGTTTGGCCTATCGTTATGCGCTTCCCCTTGCTGATTATCGCTTTTTCCGCAGGCCTCGCTCCCTCTATCCTGCGTGCCGACGTCTCCCTCTCTCCGATCTTTTCCGAGCACATGGTGCTGCAACGTTCGGGGAAAACTCCGATCTGGGGAAAAGCGGCTCCGGGTGAGAAAGTGGAGGTTTCCTTGCTCAAGGGAGGCGAGACGCTCGCGCAGGCGGAGACGGCGACCGCTTCGGATGGTCGCTGGCAAGTGGCCTTGGATCTTTCCAAAAGCTCGTTAGGCGGACCTTATCAGGTAAACGTCAAGGCAGCTAACACACTCTCGATTCCCGATGTTTTGATCGGTGATGTGTGGCTAGCCTCCGGCCAGTCGAACATGGCCCAGCGCATGCGCGCGAGCGGTTCTCCTGAGGAAATTGCCAGTTCGGAGAACACCCAGATCCGATTTTTCACAGTGGCCAACAACACCTCATTCAGCCCGACGGAGGAAATCCGCGGCAAGTGGATCGTCGCGAGCCCTAATGATACGCCCGGGTTTTCCGCTGTGGCATACTACTTCGCCCGGCAGATCAACGCGGAGACGGGCACGCCGATCGGTGTGATCCATGCGAGCTGGGGAGGGACGCCGGTGGAAGCCTGGACGAGTGAAGAAAGCCTGACGGGTCATCCGGATATCGGTCCGGGAGTCGCAGCGGAGGTGTCGTCGGCCCGGGCCTTTCCGGAGACGAAATCCGCTTGGCTTTCTAAGCTAAAGCCTTGGCTCGCGGCAAATCAACGTGAAGACAGTCCCACGCCTGAAACGGATCTATCCGCGTATACGACTCTTCCTACGGGTGAGGGCTGGTCTCCGGTGAAGCTGCCCGGCAAGCTGCCCGGAGAGCGGATCCTTTGGGTGCGCCGCGATATCTCCATCCCGGAGAGCGCGGTGGGAAAGCCGTTTGTACTCGATTTTAACGAAATAGCCGGAATCGATACGGTGTATCTCGATGGTAAGCCGGTGGGCGGGAGGACATGGGAGACCTTCGACGGTGACGGCACGGGCCGACTTAACGCTCGACGTCAATACACGGTGCCAGCCGAATTGGTAACGGCTGGCCAGCATACTCTCGCGGTGCGTATTTATGCCCCGATGGGTGAATCTGCCATAAATGGCGGGTACTTCTCCGCGGGTGGACAAAACCTCTCTGGAGAGTGGCTGATGAAATCCGAGCACACGTTTCCAGCTCTCAGCGCCGAGGCCATCGCAGCGAGTCCCGGGCCACTCAAAGCGCCACCGCGTCCATGGAATGTCTCGGGGTCGCTTTTCAACGGCATGATCCATGGACTCGTACCCTACGGGCTGCGCGGAGTTATCTGGTATCAGGGTGAGAACAATGCGGGCGATGGTGTTAGATATCGCACGACCTTTCCGCTGCTCATTCAGGACTGGCGCAAGCAGTGGGCCGATCCTGACTTGCCTTTCTACTGGGTGCAACTGCCGAACTACGGAAACAAGATCGAGGATCCTAATAGCTCTCCTGGGTGGGCGGTGATCCGGGAGGCGCAGACCCGCACTCTGAAGCTGCCGCACACCGGGCAGGCCGTCATCATCGACGCGGGAGAGGCTGGGGATGTCCACCCCATCAGTAAACGCGAAGCAGGCGCGCGACTAGCCGCCATAGCTCTCACGCAAAACTATGGAAAGTCTGGCGTGTATGCCGGGCCAGCCTATGAGTCGATGAAGGTGGAAGGTGCTTCCATCCGGGTGAAATTCGAGCACGTGGGCGGTGGTTTGGTGGCGCGGCCGGTGCCTGCCGAGTATCTGCACGCCAGCACGCCGACGCGGGTGACCAAGCCGCTCAAGCGAAACAGTCCAAATAGCGAGTTGGAAGGGTTTCTGATTCGGGGCCCTTCCGGCGACAAGTGGCACTGGGCCGACGCTCGGATCGAAGGTGATTCGGTCATCGTCAATTCACCTCAAGTGCCCCGCCCGGAAGCTGTCCGGTACGCGTGGTTTTCCAATCCTGACGGCAATCTTTACAACAAGGAAGGTTTCCCAGCGGTTCCCTTTCGTACAGATGGGGACTAGGGGCCTGCGCTAAACTTCCCCTCGTCCAGGCCGTGTGCGACACGCTTTGCACACGGTGCGCATGACGATCCCTACTTGATGGTCTCGTAGAGAAACCACGAGAGCCGTCGATCCAGATCTCGATCAGGCTGGCCATGGCGGGACGCTCGATGGTTTTCATGGTGGTTCCGTGCTTGTTAGCAAAGGCGCATTTTGAGTTCGTCGGCGGCCTGCTGGAGAGCCGCGCGGACGGCAGGGACATCGCTAAGAGCGTTGAGCAGGCCGTAGTCGTGGATGAGGCCGCTGTATCGCACGGCGGTCACATCGACCCCGGCGGCATCCAGTTTTCGAGCGTAGGCCTCGCCTTCATCCCGCAAGACATCGTTGCCGGCAGTCTGGACGAGCGCAGGAGGCAGCCCTTCCAGGTCAGTCAAGGTCGCTTCCAAGGGTGAGCAGAAAATCTCCTTCCGGGTTTCGGCGTCCTTAACATAGGCGTCCCAAAACCAAGTCATCATGGCCTTGGAAAGAAAGTAGCCGTTGGCGTATTCGTTGTAAGAGGGCGTCTCGAAATCGGCGTTGGTGACCGGCCAGAAAAGGATCTGTGATTTTAGTTTGGGACCGCCTTGCTTCTTAGCCATTAGCGCGACGACGGCTGTCATATTGCCTCCCACACTGTTTCCGACGAGAGCGAGGGAGGAGCCGTCGACGTTGATCTCATCGCCGTGGGTGGCGACCCATTTGGTGGCGGCGTAGGCTTCGTTGATGGCGGTCGGGTACTGGGCTTCTGGTGACGGCGTATAGTTGACGAAGATCGCGGGAAACCCCGAAGCGAAAACCAAGTCGCGCACGAATCGCTCGTGCGTGGGGAAGTCGCCGAGAATCCAGCCGCCTCCGTGGAAGAACATAAAGCCCGGGAGCTTCTTCGTGGCACCCTTTGGACGTACAATCGTGAGCCTGACGCTGAGGCCGTCCTGGGTGATAGGCTTCTCCTCGATGTCGCAAAGCGGTAGATCGAGTGTCCTAGCAGCCTGGGCGCCGATGAGGACTTTGCGGGCATCTGCGGGCGACAGGGTTTCGATGGGTTGTCCGCCGCCGGAGTTGAGGGCGTTTAGGAACGCGCGGACATTTCGTTCTACTTTGGGATTTTCGGCGGGGTTCATGATAGGTGTGTTGATTTGCTGATGCTAATATCTCGTGGAGTGAATTAAGCGGTGGCCTGCGCCAAGATAGGGTAGTCCGTGTAGCCATGTTCGTCGCCTCCGTAAAAAGTTGATCGGTCGTAAGGATTTAGCGGAGCATTTTCGCGGAAACGCTCCACGAGGTCGGGATTTGCGATGAAGTTCCGTCCGAAGGCGACCAGGTCAGTGTGTCCATCGGCGATGGCTTGGTTGGCACCTTGCTGCGTGTGGCCTCCGGCGGAGATGAGCTTCGTCTGGCCGGTGATAAGGTGGCGAAACCGGTCGCTGCCGAGATCATGCTCGGGCTGGATGTCGACATTGCCCGCTATGCGTGGCTCGACGAGATGAATGTAAGCGAGGTGATAGGCATTAAGCTTCTTCACAAGATAGGAATAGGTTCCCCAGCGATCGCTATGGTCGATGCCGCCATAGGTGTTACTTGGAGAGATGCGCACTCCGACGCGGTCGTTACCCGATACTTGGACCACCGCGGCGACCACCTCGAGAAAGAATCGCGCACGATTCTCGAGCGATCCGCCATAGCTGTCGGTTCGGATATTAGCGTGATCGCTAAGGAACTGCTCGAGTAGGTAGCCATTCGCTCCGTGGATCTCGACTCCGTCGAAGCCCGCCGCCAGGGCACGTCTGGCCCCCTGGGCAAAATCGCTTACGATGCCGGGGATTTCCTGAAGGCTCAGGGCGCGAGGAGTTGGGTTGGGCTTCGGGCCGTCTTTGGTTCGGGCTGTGCCTCCGGCGCTAATCGCGGAGGGCGCGACAGGTAGAGCGGCGCCCGGTTGTAGATCGGTGTGCGACTGCCGTCCGACATGCCAGAGTTGAAGAAATATATGGCCGCCCGCCTCATGTACTGCCCGGGTGACGAGCTTCCACCCGTCGGCCTGGTCGTCGGTGTGGATGCCGGGAGTTGCATAGTAGCCGTGTCCCGTCGCGGAGACCGGAGTGGCCTCGCTAATGATAAGCCCGGCCTCGGCGCGTTGGCGGTAGTATTCGGCATTTAGCTCCCAAGGGATGTCGCCGGGCATATGGGCTCGCATGCGGGTGAGTGGAGCCATGACCACGCGATTTGGGAGGGTGAAATGGCCGAGTTGGACGGGAGTTAGGAGGGGTTGGTCAGTGTTCATATATTAGGGTGTCAGCAGTTGAGCGTTTGTTTGAAGGGGAGTAATCATTTGCCATGCCAGGGGCTTCGAAGGTGTGTAATTCCCTGGTGAGTAGATGATTGAAGTTAAGTCGATGGTGGGAGGGAGCGGCGCGAGATTTCGTTCGGACGAGATTTCGTCCCTCACCTCAAAAGCTTGGGAACTCGTGTGGCACCGTTTGGACCTAGGAGAAATGCGGACTTTCGGACGGGAAGAGGAGTGCGAGTAAACTGGCGAAGCGGCGGTCATAGTGATCGCAGATCGACGATTGACCGTCGGCGTCTATCCATTGCCGGTTCTGCTCGCGCAGGGCGTCATGAATTCTCCGTTGGAGGTCCGCCAAGGTCCGAATATCGGGATACATGAGATGTGCTTTTCGGGGTTAAGCGGTGTAAGGTACTGCGTTCGGCCAATGCCGGGCGGGGGCCTCCACGATGCGCACGGGCTTGCGAACGAGCCATGCGGCGTAGAGTCGGAGTGAGCGCGAGCGCTTCTCCAGTTCCTGAATCTGGGAGGATTCGCGGCGCTGGTAGTCGCGCAATGCGTGGCGTTGATGACGCGCGCGAGTTTCGATGCGGTGGGCGATCCAACGGGTGAGGCGGGATTTGAGGTGCATGTCTAGTGGTGAGTGGAGGTTTGTAATTTCGAATGTGGAATTGCTCTCTCCACCTTATGACTCATCTCTCGTGCCACTCTATGGCGGTGTTGTTAATGATTAGCTGCGAGGCGCTTATGAAAGTATGTCCCGCCGGGGCGATCGTGCGGAAAATTGATCGTTCGAAATCTCGACCGGAATCGGTGGAAACTTTCGTCGAGGAGAGGGCATTCCAAGGGCCTTGCATTTAACCTCCCTCTGTAGAGCGATGAAGTGCTTATAGGACTTGTGCCCCAGTGTTTTCTAGGACTCGATGGCCGTATGGTAGCCTAAGTCCGCGGAACAGGCCAATCACCTCTGAGGTATTAGATTTTGGGAAAGTAGACGTTCTTCCTATCTTTGCACGAGGTATCTCCAGATGTTTGCATGCCTGCAATCTTCTGGGAACTAAGCGGTCGAGCAAAGGCGTGCGCCTTTCAACTCGAATGGAATTCTAAACGTTCGGAAGCTCGTTCGTTATTCCTTATGGCTTGCGTCCTTTCTGCTCCAGAGGGCCATGCGGTGCAGGATGCCGTCGCGAACGATAAAGGTGTGGAAAAGGATCGCACTCAGGTGCGCCATGATCGTGAAGAAGAGGAGGTAGGCGAGGATGGTATGCGTATGACGGAGCGCGGCGTAGAGTATCGGATGCACCGGGAGGATCGGTGGCAGGTGGACGGATCCGAACATCACGATCGGATAGTGGCCGGCGGATAGCATGCCCCAACCGATCAGCGGCAGCATGATCATCAAGCCGTACAAGAGTTTTTCGGACCACGAGGCGATGCGTCGTTCGAGCGGCGACATGGTCGGGGGAAACGGAGGGAGTTTGGTCAGCTTTCGATTGATCAGCCGAACCACGGCCAGAATTAGGATCGCGATGCCCAGAGGGCGGTGGATGGCGACGAGCCAGCGATAGTCGGCGAGGGAGGAAACCATGGCCACGCCGATGAAGAGCATGGCCAGGATCATCACGGCCATGAGCCAGTGGAGGATGCGGGATTGCAGAGCGAACTGCGTGCGGGGTTTGGCAGAGTTCATTTTGCGGTTTCGGCAGCAGAGACTGCGCTTGGGGTTTTGGGTTCGCCTTCGCGGCGGGTGAAAGATTGGGAATAGGTGGCGGAGCGAACGCTGAGGAGGGGGTCGTCGGATCCGGCAATACCAGTTGGCAGAATGAGAGGGTCGAAGTTGATGTCACGGGCCGGGCTGACGTCTTCGCTCTCGATCTGATCGATGGTCAACGTTCCAACCTCGATCTGCGGCCGTTCAGGTGGCCATGCGAGCGTGGGATCCGAAGTTGGGTCGTCCGGTCGGCCAATGGTGACGACCAGTTTCCATCGTTGTGGTCCCGCATGTATTGCGGCGATCAGGGCGTCGAAGAGATAGTTTTTATCGGCGAGTCCGGGCTCGGTCGTGCTGATCGGGGCAAAGGGCTGAAGCGGTATCCACGACCAGCGCACCGGCACAGTGGCACCCTCCGCGTTGGTCAGGAGAAAAGCATTCAGACTGTTAAACGTACTATTCTCGAAGCCCGATGAGACGGGAGTGTCGCGGATGAGAGCCATGGCCTTGGCGGATTCCGGATAGGCGGCGAAGAAGGCGCTCATCTTTGCCGGGTTTGGTTTTCCTGTCGTCGGATCGGCGGCTGACGCGGTGAGGAGATCATGAAAGGCCTGGGCGCTCTTCACGGGGAATACTGGCATGTTGTTATTGCCCGTTCGCCATTCCTCGCCGTTTGGTAAATGAAAGAGCAGTGCCATACTACGCACGGTATGTGGCGCGTCGGTGGCGTAGGGCTGACCTCCGGCCAGGGCGAACCGGCCGATGACGGGGACGGTTCCCGGCGCGAAGACCTGCGCTTTTGACAAGGTAGCCCCCCGGCCGTTGCTCTCGAACGTTCCGCGAATGCAGACGCCCTTGGCATGATTGCGGCGAAAACCAGGATGGGGGCCGTTTACTTCCTGAAAGGTGTCGATCAGGGAAGAGGGCGTGAGCGCGCGGGGAGTGAGCCAGCCTCCGGTGTAGGCAAAGATGCCGACGATGCTGGCGAGCACGGCGCCGATCGCCGTGAGACGGAGGATCAGGCTTTTTCTGGGGAGTTCGGTTTTCATGACGAGTTGTTTTCCAAAGAGTTAGGGAACTTATTTAGATATCGAGGAACCGGTTAGTTTCCGCTCCGAGGTGAGTTAAGGCGTTGACGAGCGCATGATGTTCATGGAGGAGGCTTAATGTTCGCTACATATCCTGCGGAGGTTGGCTGTCCCTTAGGCCCAGCTTCTCCGCCATGTCCACGAGTTCGACGATGGATTCGGCACGCATCTTTTGCATGACTTTGCCGCGTTGGATCTTGACCGTGATCTCGCTGGTGCCGAGTTCGCCAGCTACTTGCTTATTGAGCAGTCCGCGCACGACGAGGCTCATCACCTCCCCTTCCCGTGCGGTGAGAGTCTGGTAGCGCGCGCGGAGTGCGGAGGTCTTGAGGCGTTCGATACGGGCAGAAGCATCATTCTCCAAGGCCTGGCGGACTGCCCTGAGAAGCTCATCGTCCTGGAAGGGCTTCGTCAGAAACTCGGTCGCTCCGGCTTTCATGGCGCGGACGGTGGTGGGAATGTCGCCGTGGCCCGTGATGAAAATGATGGGAATGGCATTAGCCATCTCCGCGAGGTCGCTCTGGAGTGTGAGACCGCTGGTGCCGGGCAGTCGCACGTCGAGGACGAGACAGGCAGGCGCGTCGATCTCGTGCCGATCGAGAAACTCGCGAGCGGAGCGAAACGTCTGCACGCGCAACCCCTCGGATCGGATGAGGCTGCCGAGGGCTTCGCAAATAGCCTCGTCATCATCAACGACAAAGACGATGGGTTCTGGCGGTCGAGGTGAAATCATTAGGTTCCGTGGGGGATAGTAAACCGAAACGTGGCGCCGTGATCTTCATTAGCCGTGGCCCAGAGGCGGCCTCCGTGTTGCTCGATGATCGAGCGGCAGATGGAAAGGCCCATGCCAAGTCCATTAGGTTTGGTCGTGAAGAAGGTCTCGAAAACTTTGTCGAGTCGCTCGGGAGGAAGGCCCGTGCCGGCGTCGCGCACGGCCACTTCGATGCTCTCGTCGCCGTTTCGGCTTGTCCGGATATGGAGCGACTTAGGGCGGTCGGAGACCGCGTCCATGGCGTCGCTCGCGTTTAAGATGAGATTGAGCAAGACTTGTTGGAGTTGCACCCGATCAGCGAGGATCGCCGGCAGATCCGGTGCGAAGGCGAGGTGGAGATCGACGCCGGCCATCTCGTTGCGAGCGAGGGCGAGGATCTCATCGATGACCTCGTTGATCGAGATCCATCCGCGGACCGCGTCTTCCTTTTTCAGCAGAGCCCTGATACGCACGATCACTTCACTGCCGCGCTTGCCGTCCCGAATGATCCTTCGCGCGGCCTCACGCGCCTCGTCCAGATTTGGCGGTTCGCGGTCGAGCCATCGCATACAGGCGTTAGCATTGGTGACCAGCGCAGCGAGAGGTTGATTGATTTCGTGCGCGATGGAGGCGGTGAGTTCGCCCATCGTCGTCACACGTGCGACCCTTTCCAATTCCGACTGGGTGCGCTCGAGTGCCTGCTCGGCGACGGCGCGCGCCGTGCGCGTACGGAACAACGCGATACCCTGGGCAACATCGTCTGCCGCCTGAAGAAGGAGGTCGCTTTCCTTCTCATCGAAGGCATCCCATTCTTCGGAATACACCAGCAAGCTGCCTATCGCGGAACCGTCGGAGATAAGGGGCAGGGCGATGACGGCCTTGATGTGGTGTTTTTCGGCCCACTCGTCGCGGGGTAGCTCGGGCGAGCGATCGCGCAGGGTGCAGGCCGTGGGCTCTTCGGTCTGAATGGCGCGTGCGGCCAGTCCGTGACCAGATCCGTCCTGCGCCCAAGCCGGCTCCAACTCCTCGAAGTCTGCAACGCTCGCATGAGCCTCGGGAAGCACCAGGCCATTCTTTGGATAGGCGATCCACGCGAGTTGATAACCGCCTGCCCGGACGATGGACTGGCAGACCCGCCGTAGAAGCTCGTGCTCGTCGGAACTCCGTGCGACCGAGCGGTTGAAGAGACTGCGGACCCGCCAGGCGCGGTTCAATCGGTGGAGTTCTTCTTCCGCCCGGATGCGCTCTGCCACTTCCGCAGTAAGCCGTTCGTTAGTCGTGAGCAGGTCTTCCGTCCGCTCTCTGACCTTTTCTTCGAGGCTCTCACGGGCGACGAGCAGAGCCTCTTCGTCGCGGCGTTGCCGACCGGCCAGCCAGCTAATAAATCCGCCGGTGAGAAAGAAGACGGTAAACTTAGGAATTTCGCTCAGAGTAAATCCGAGCGTGTAGCGAGGCTCCGTGAAGAAAAACTCCACGGTAAAGATCGAAAGAAGAGTCGTCACCACACCGGGCCGGAAACCGCCGATCCAACTGCTGAGCACGATCGCGCAGATAAAAAACGGCGTTTGAAACGACGGCGCCTCCACGGAGCGGCGCAGGGCGAAGGTGATCGCCCATGCCGCCACTACTAATGTGACCGCGAGCGCGTATCGCACGGCCACCGGGCAGTGATATCGCCAGGAGCGGGTGAGCTTGATCTGCCTCGAGGGGCGATCAGGGGGCCGGGCTGTGCTGTCTGGGATGGCGGTATTCATGGCGCTCAAGACTGCGCGAGTGCTCCTCGAGTATTAGCATCTTCGCGCCGCAATCCCATCTTCTTAATGCGGGATAGTAACGTGGTGGGCTTTACGCCGAGCAATTCCGCCGCGCCGTCGGCTCCTTTGATTTTCCATCCTGTCTTTTCGAGCACGATGAGCAGGTTGTCGCGCTCGCGGCGGATCATTTCCGGCTCGGTTAAAAATTCGGGTTCGGGCTTTACGTCGTCATTCTCAGGAACGCGCGCACCTAAGAAAGTGGATGGCGAAATCGGCAGGTCAAACTCCGCCGCGCCACCGCGGGCCAGGATCACGGCCCGCTCGATGACATTGCGCAGTTCGCGAATGTTTCCCCGCCAGTCGTAGTTTTGCAACGTGGCGATGCCCGCGGGAGTGAGGCGCGCCTTAGGGCAGTTCATTTCCTTGGCGACGAGGTCCATGAAATGTTTCGCCAAAAGAGGGATGTCGTCGGCCCGCTCCCGAAGAGGCGCAACTTCCAAGGGAAACACGTTCAGACGATAATAGAGATCTTCGCGAAACCGGCCGGCCGCCACCTCGCTCTTGAGATCTCGATTCGTGGCGGCGATGATCCGCACATCGACCTTCTTAGTCCGGTCGTCGCCGACGCGTTCATATTGTTTTTCCTGCAATGCCCGGAGCAGCTTACTCTGGAGGTCCAGCGGGATTTCGCCGATCTCATCGAGGAAGAGAGTGCCGCCGTCGGCGGCCTCGAAACGCCCGATGCGGTCTTTGAAGGCACCGGTGAAGGCACCTTTGACATGACCGAAGAACTCGCTCTCGTAGAGTTCCTTGGGGATGGACGCGCAGTTCACCCGGATAAGCGGTTTGTCGGCGCGGCGGCTTCGGCGATGGATTTCCTTGGCGACGACTTCCTTGCCGGTGCCGGTCTCACCAAAGACGAGGACCGTGGAGTCCGTGGGGGCCACCATTTCGATGCGATGGAGGATCGCATTCAGAGCGCGGCTCTCGCCGACCATGTCGGATTCGTTTCTGGTTTCCAGTTCCTCCGAGTGTTTGCCCGAGACGGCTTGCTGGATCGCGTCGAGCAGATCGTCTGCGTCAAAAGGCTTCGTGAGAAATTCCGCGGCGCCGGCTTTCATCGCCCTGACCGACATGGGGATGCTGCCGTGCCCGGTGAGGAATATGATGGGGATTTCGATACCCTCCGCGACCAATTCGCGCTGCAAATCCAGCCCGCTCAATCCGGGCAACTCGACGTCCAGGATCAGGCAGGAAACCGGAGCCATCTTGGCCCGCGAGACGAAGCGTTGGGCAGAGGCAAACAACTCGACCTCGAAATTTTCTGCTCGGAGGAGGTTTTCGATAGCCTCCCTTACTCCCTCGTCATCATCGACCACGCACACCGGAGGAATAGTTGTTCTCATGAGACTTTCTCTTGGTCGGTTTGAGATTACGTCGCTTGGAGGGGCTCGGAAGGAAGACTCAAGGCTCTTTTCACCGCGGAAAGAAGCCCTTCTTCGCTAAAGGGTTTCATCAGGCAATCAACGGCCCCGTCCGCGACCACGCGCGCTCGCAGAGCTTCGGTGCCATGCCCGGTGATGAAAATGATCGGGATGGAGCGGTGGACTTCCTTGAGATGCCGCTGGAGTTCCGGGCCGCTCATGCCATTCAGAGCGACGTCGAGAATTAGGCAATCCGTCATGGAAACTTGCTTCGCCTCGAGAAACTCCTCCGCTCCCGAAAACGCTTCGACTTCGAATCCGAGAGACTTGAGCAGACTCTCCAAGGACTCTCGTACGGACTCGTCGTCATCGACGACAGAAATGAGAAAGGAACGGTTCATAGGTAACTTCATGGGAGACTATGGCTGATCCTTCGAGTTACATCTATTATACCTTCGTATGATATGCCTCCAAGTCGCGGGAGTCCTCATGGACGGAGCGGATCGTGCAAGCGGATTTCGCGCAGAGTGATCCGGCATGGGGATCAAGCTCAGGCCGATGTGCGCCGGCTTTTATCCTAATG
>Ga0247822_10000534_pt1 | contig 20832 bp, 16 predicted proteins | sample 13C_Cellulose_Da_FD_192423 | JGI IMG/M metagenome (GOLD analysis project Ga0247822, IMG submission 192423) | Soil microbial communities from agricultural site in Penn Yan, New York, United States - 13C_Cellulose_Day30 | ecosystem: Environmental > Terrestrial > Soil > Agricultural land | place...
CCGCGGTGGCGACCAACCCGGTGAGCAACGGCTCCGCGGGCGGCGCCGCAGCAGCCACGGCGTGCGCGCGAGGTGTGGGGGCTGGCGTGGGCTCCACCGCGGATGCAGCCTCCAGCGCGGGCTCGCTCGCAGGTGCGGGCTCGGTGGCCAGCGGGGCGACGGCAGCCGCTGGCGCAGATACGGCGGCGTTGCGATCCACGATCGCGAACGTGGCCGCGCACCCGACGATCACGCCGCCGATCGCCAGCAGCCCGGCCGTCAGCCGTGACATCCCTGGCTTGGGCTCGGTCAGGTCGATGATCGTCTCGACCTGGCTGGCCTCCACCGGCTGGGACGGCGCGCGCTGCGGTGGCAACGGCGGCGGCGCCGGCCGCTCGACGCGCGGCGGCGCGGCGGCGGGTTTGACGTCGGCGCTGGCGGTGACGGCGCCGTTGCCATCGATCAGATCCTGACCGAGGCGCACGAGCTGACTCGCGACCTCGCTCGCCTTCGCGCGCATCGCGTCGAGGTCGCGGCGCGCCTGCTCGAGATCGCCCCGCTCGGCGTCGAGCTTCCCGTTCTCGGCCACGAGCTTCCCGTTCTCGGCCACGAGCTTCTCGTGCTCGGCTTCGAGCTTGTCGCGCGCGGCCTTGACCTTCTCGAGCTCCGCATCGCGCGCCTCGACGAGCGCCTTCGTGTCGCGCAATGACGCGAACTGCAGCTCGAGCTGCTCGGTCTGTTCGGCGTGTTGCTTGCGCAGCTCCTCGAGCTGGGCGTCGCGCGCGGTGAGCTCCTGCCGTAGCCCGTCGATCTGCGTATCCCGCGTCGCGAGCACCGTACGCTGTTCCTCGGTGCTCGCGAGCTGGTCGCGCAACCCGAGGATCTGGATCTCGAGCTCGGCGGCGCGCGTGGCGTCATGCTGGGCCTTGAGCTCGAGCGCCTCGAACCGCTCCGCGTCCTCGGCGCGGCCCTGCAGCTCCGTCGCGATCCGTTGCTGCGCCTCGATCAGCTGCCGCTGGAGCTCGGCGAGATCGCGGCGCATCGCGGCGATCCGCTCGGCCTTCGCGGCCGGGAGTCCTTCCATCACGCTGTTCTCGGTGCGCTCGATCTGTCCCGATCCACGCGGGAACATCGGCTCGACGACCTGTTCGCTAGGCACATCGACCGGGACCTTCGTCTCCGTCACCGGGGCGGTCTTTGGCTCGTCCATGCCTCCATGGTACGTGCGTCGACGCCGTCGCCGGGCGATGAACTGCGGCGCCGAGGTAGGCGGATCTAGGTGGCGGCCGGATACGTGCCGAGCACGCGGAGCTCGGTGGTGAGCGGTCGGATCTCGTCGAGCGCGGCGTGGAAGGACTCGCTCGCGGCGTGGCCGAGCACGTCGGCGTAGAAGCGATACGTGAACGGCGCGTCGGGGATCGGGCGCGACTCGAGCTTGGTGAGGCTCAGGTTGCGCGCCGCGAACCGCATGAGGATCTCGCCGAGCGCACCGGGGCGATCTGCGAGCGAGAGCACGAGCGAGGTCTTCGCGACGACGTTCTCGGCGACGGGCGCGGGCCGCAGCCCGATCTCGACGAAGCGGGTCGCGTTGCCGCTCGCGGACTGGATGCCCGTGGCGAGGATGTGGAGCCCGTAGCGCTTGGCCGCGGCCGCGCTCGCGATCGCCGCGTGCGCGCGGATGCCGGCCTCCGCGACCTTGCGCGCCGAGCCCGCGGTGTCGACGTCCGCGCGCGGCGTCATGTGTGGATGCTGCGCGAAGAAGTCGTGGCATTGCGCGAGCGCCTGCGGGTGCGAGAACACGACGAGCAGCTCGTCGAGCGAAGCGCCGGGCAGCGCGAGGAGGCAGTGCTCGATCGAGCTCACCACCTCGCCGGTGATCACCAGCTTCCCCGCGGCGAGCAGGTCATAGGTCTCGTTGATGCTGCCCGCCGTCGTGTTCTCGATCGGCAGCAGAGCGAGATCCGCCGCGCCGGTGTGCACGGCCTCGGCGGCCGCACGGAACGTGTCGTGACCGGTGAGCAGCGCGCCGCCTGCACGGCCGGCGTAGCGGCGCTGCGCGGCGAGGTGGCTGTAGCTGCCTTCGACGCCTTGATACGCGATGCGCAGCGGCGCGTCCTCGCGGCTGCGCACGGTCGCCTCTTGAAATGCGACCGACATGTCCATCACGACGCGGTACAGGCGCTCGATCTGGTGGGCATCGATCCCGGCCGAGACGGCGAGCTCGCGCAGGCGCGTGAGCAGCAGCTCCTCGCGCTCGCGGTCGCGGAACGGCGCGGCGGTCGCGAGCTTGGCCGCCGCGACCTCCGCGACGATGTTCAGGCGCTCGGCGAGGAGCGCGATGATCTGGCGGTCGACTGCCTCGATTCGATCGCGGATGGAAGACAGATCTGGGGCGACCATGCGCTGCACTGTACTAAGCTCCAGAACGTGACGCGCCGGGACGACCCGAATGATGACGAGACGCCGGTCGTTTCGACCGAGCCGCCGGTGGTCGCACGCCTCGTCGTGGAGATCCGCAGCGATGGCTCCCGCACGATCGCGCGGGGGGCGCTCGAGGACGCGACGAGCGGCCAGCAGACGCGTCTCGAGGCGCGCGGGGAATCCCCGATGCAGCTGGCGCTCGCCCTGGCCCGCGCGCTCACGCGCCTGCCGCGCCTTGGCGCACGGTCGGCGGTCCGAGGTTTACTCGCGAGACGGCGCGATAAGCCGTCCGATCGCCGCGGCTAACGGGGCATGCTCTCTGCAGCGCCGCCATCCATCATGGTGGATGCGCGTTGGACACAATTACGACGGATCCTGGTGGACTCGGGATGGGTGTGGCGTGACGACACGTTGTACGCTCCCCACGAGACGATGTGGTTCACGGTCTCGTCGGACCAACCCAACTTCGCGCAGTTCCGCGATCGCATGACCGAAGCGGCGAACGCGACCGGTGGCGATCACTCCGATGTCGATCAGGTCGCGCTCCACGCGGACCTCGTGTCACTGGTCGCCGCGCTCGACGCGGTGCTCGACGGCAACTAAAGCGCCGCTACCAGCGCTTGCGCCAGGTCAGGTCGGCGCCCACGTAGTCGAAGTCGGCTGCGGTCTCGAGGGTCCACCGCGGACGGAAGTGCCACTCGAGCTTGCCGGCGCCGGTGTTGTCGCCGAGCTGGCGCTCGCTCTGATAGTCGTACCAGACGAAGATGTCGCGGGTGACCCACTTGCCTACGGTGCACACCACCGCATTGTCGCTGAGGCGCGGCACGCAGTTCGGCACCGGGAGCTCGAGCGGCACGAACGACAGCCCGCGCTCGATGAAGCGCGCGACCCGCTGCGACGCGATCGAGGAGCCGGCGCCGACGACGGCGTCGCGCGTCTGCTCGCTCGGATCCCCGGTAGGCGTACCGCCGAGGAAGAACCCGATCAGCTGGCCCTGCGAGTAGATCGCGGGCTCGCTCGACAGCTGCGGCTGGAGCCGGTCGAGCTCGCTGACGCGCCCTGCGAGACGAACGAGCATGGTCATGTCGCGCAGGTCCGTCGACATCGCGAGATCGAAGCGCGCGTCGGGCGTACCGTCGAACACGACCTCACCCTCGTCGAGGCGGTAGCGATGCCCGAACACGTCGGCGCTCGCGCGCTCCAGCTCGATGCGCCCGTCCATGCCGATCGTCTCGCCGAACGAGACCCGCACGCGCCCCTCGGCGGTCGCGATCAGCGATGACACGACCGCATACCGCGGCGCCTCGATGCGCGCCGGCGCGAGGTTCACGTCGACGACGAGCCACGGGCGCGCGGGCGGCTGGGCCCCCTTCGGGCCCTGCGGGATGGGGAGGTCGACGAAGTAGAGGTCCTCGGGCAGGTCGGGATCGAGGAGCGCGACGCCATCCTCGGGAGGCACCCGGACGACGGTGTTGGTGGCGTCCAATTCGCCGGTGAACCGCAGGCCGGTGCGCCGGAGCGTGCCCTGGATGTTCGTGGTGATCTTCGGCTGCAGCACGCCGATCGGCGCGATCTCGGTGAGCGTCGCGCTCAACGTCGTCTCCCTCGCATCCGCGCCGGCGGTGGCGCGCGCCACGATCTTGCCGCCGCCGATCTTGCCGTCGAGCTTCGCGGAGACACCGCGGTCGGTGATCTCGATCGTGGCGTTCGCATCGCGCAGCGTGCCGATCACGGGCGTCAGCGGCATGCGTGCGTCGGCGATCGCGAGCGTGCCGCGGACGTGCGCCGTCGCGGGATCGAGGCCGCGGATCCCGAGGTTCGCATCGATCTGCCCGCTCGCGCCGGCGAGCACGCCGGGGAGGAACACCGTGATCGGCGCGATCTCGAAGTCGTCGATCGTCACGGTCGCGGCGACGCCCGCGAGAGCGTCCGGGCGCCCCTGTGCGCTGATCGCGAGCGTGCCCTTGCCAGCTTCCTTGCCCGAGACGTCCAGCGTGCCCCGCGAACCGTCCCAGCTCGCCGAGACGCGCAGCTGCTCGAGCGCCGGCGGCTTGCGGCGCGTGAGCCCCGGCGTGACGGTGAGGTCCCGCAGCTCCACGATCGCCGTGCCGGTCGGCCTCGCGAGCGTACCGCCGACGCTCATCGTGCCCGCGAGCGTGCCACGCTCGACGAGGCGGCGGCCCACGATCGCGAGCGTGTCCGCGACGGGCTGCGACGGGATCGCGAGCGTGCCGGCCAGCGGTGCCGCGAGCGCGGCGCGCGGGGCGTCGAGCCACTGGGCGAGCGTCACCGGCGTACGCAGGTCACGGGTCTCCACGAGCGTCAGGGCCCCCGAGCTCGCGCGCACGCCGGCGATCGTGCCGTCGGAGTCGGTCTGCGCGGTGACGTCGATGTCGATCCCGCGCGCGAGCACACCACCGCGCAGGTCGCGCACCTCGACGTGAACGTCGGCGGATTCGGCGCCTGCGCCGACCACGACGTCGACGGTCGCGCGTGCGCGATATTCCGCGCGAACCCCGAGCCGCGCGAGCAGCGTGGGATCGATCGAGATCTCGGAGGTGCGTGCGGTCGCGCCGGCGATCACGTGCCTGCCGAGCCGCTGCCACGCCGCCGGATCGAACGGGCGCTCGGGGATCTGCAGCCGCGCCTCCAGCGTTGCACCGCCGAGCGCGTCGGTGCTCGCGGTCGCGTGGACGTCGACGAAGCCGGGGTCGGTCAGCGCGAGCGAGAGCTCGGCGCTCGCGGGGCCGACCTCGGTCGGCACGTCGCGCACGTGGAGGACGCCGGACGGTGTGCCGTCGCGGATCTCGAGCGTGCCATCGTAGACGCCGGGCACGTCGGCGAGGAGCTGCGGGCGCAGCGCATCGAAGCCGATGACGATCGCATGGAGATCCGCGCGCGCGACGCGGCGCCACGCACCGAGGTCGAGCGGGTCGCGCGGGCCATCGACCTCGAGCGCCACGCGCGCACCGCCGAGCTCGGCGGTGCGCGCGGTAGCGGACAGCGACACGCGCCGGCCGTCGAGCACGATCGAGACATCGCCGCCGAGCGGTCGCGCGCCGGGCTCGAGCACGAGATCGGTCGCGGTGACCGTGCCACCACCGCGCCAGCGCCCGCCGTGGCGCTCCACCGCGAGCGCCCCGGTCAGCGTCCCTGCCAGCGTCGGATCGAGCGCACTCGCCGGCACGTCGCGCGCATCGACGGTCGCGGCGAGCGAGGACACCGTGCGCCCGATCGTCGCCTCGATCGCGACCTTGCCGCCGCCGCTGCCGCTCGCGAGATCACGGATCGTGATCCGCCGGTCGTCGACACGCACGGTCCCACCGCGGCCGGTCCACGTCGACGTCTCGGTCTGCACGCGGTGACGTCCGAGCGCGATGTCGATGACCTCGCCCGGCGAGATCACCGCGTCCGCGTCGACGCTCACGGGCGCCGCCGCCGCATGGCCGCGCGCGGTCACCGCGATCCGGCCTCCGTCGAGGGTGCGGACGTCGACGCTCCCACGCCCGAGCAACTCTCCGGCATGCGTGAGCGCCGTCGCGACCAGGTGGGCCCGCGCGGACGGCGTCGCCGCGAGCGTGGCGCGAAACGTCCCGTGCACGCGCGCGGCACCGAGCTCGTTGTACTGGACCCCCTTCGCCGCGATCCGTCCATCGATGGTGATCGCGTCGATCGGGCCGCGGCCGCTCGCCGTGACCTCCACGACGCCGTGCACCGGTGCACGACCGGCGCTCGCCACCTCCGGGTTCTGCGTGCTCGCGCCGACGAGGCCATGGACGAGCTCGATCCGGTCGCCGTCTCGCGCGAGCGCGCCGATCGCCGCGAACCGCGTGTCGCCCTCCCCTGCCCCGACCGCGAACACGTTCGCGCCGTGCGCGGTCGCATCGAAGCCGGCGACGACCGCGCCACGCGGCGCACCCTGCACCGCCCCCGTCGCGATCACCGCGCCACGCGCACGCGGCCCGGAAGGCTCGCCGTCCGCGGCGAACGCGACCACCGCCGTCCCTCGCCCGCGCACCTTCTGCTCGGTGATCGACGCGAGCTCGACGTCGGTCGCCGCGATCACCCCGGAGGCCGTGCGCAGGTCGACGCTCCCGACGACGACGCCGTCGACACGCGACGTACCGACGCGGCCGCGCACCACGACGCGCGAAGCTGCTCCAGCGGGGACGGCATCGAGGGCGAGCACGACCTCGCCCGGCAGCTCGACACCGGGGGCGAGCCTCGCGATCTGGTCGGCGCTGCCGCGAGCGAAGACATGGCCCACCAGGCGCTCGAGATCGACGCCGGCCGCGGTCACGCTCACGCCGCCGACGTCGGCGAACGCGTACGGTAGAGAGATGGTGTCGGCGACGCGGACACCGGCGGACATCGTGATCGGCGCCGCGCGCTCCTTCCACGTGCCGCGGACGTGGACGTTCGCGAGGATGGGCCCGTCATGCGGGGCGATCACGCCGGCCGCCGCGACCTCGACGCCTTCGAGCGTGATCGGCTCGTCGGTGGCCTCGATCTCGATGCGAGCATCACGCACCACGACCGCGGGCAGCTCGACCGTCCACCCCGATGGTTCCTCGATCGGGGGCTCGGGCCGCGGCGTCTTCGTCGCGTGGATGCTCGCGACGACGCCATCGACAAGAAGTGACTCCACGTGCGCCGTGCCGCGGAGGAGCGGCAACAAGGCGAGCTCCACGCGAACTGTCTCGGCGCGCGCGATGCGACGTCCCTCGTGATCGGTCAGCTCGACACCCCTCACGACGACCGTGCCGAGCACGCTGCCCTCGACGCGCTCGATGTGCGCGGCGCCCCGGACCGCCTCCGCGAGCGCTCGCTCGGCGCGCACGCGGATCTGCTCGCGGCCCCAGTCGGTGTGCAGCGCGATCAGCACCGCGACGAGACCGACGACCGCAAGGGCGATCAGCCCGAGGGCACCTCGCCAGATCCATCGCCACGCGCGCTTCATCAGAACGCGTCTCCGACGCCGAGATGGGGGCTCACATTCGACCAAAACCCGGGCTCGTTGCGAGTGAACAGGTAGCCGACGTCCCCACGGAACTTGAGGCCGAACAGCTTCCAGTAGATGCCGACTCCTGCCGCCCAGTAGAGGTTGCCTATGTCGAGGTCCTCGGGCTCGAGCGTCACGTCACCGCCGTCGAGGAACAGCTGCGTGCCGAACGGGTCCTCCCACAGGGTGCCGATCGGGATCCGAAATTCCACGCCCGTCTCGAGCAGTGCGGTGCCCCCGATCACGACGAGTCCAGGCTCGTCACCGATCATCCCCGGCGCCTTCGGAGACAGGCGGCGCTCTGCGAAGCCACGGTGGCTGTTCGCGCCGCCCGCGTAGTAGCGCTCCGTGACCGGCACGTCGCCGAAAAGGCCGCCCATGCGCAGCCGCGCCGCCGCGACGACGCCGCCGAGCGGAAAATATCCGCGCACCTCCGGCGTGAGCTGCCAGTAGTCGAAGGCGCCGCCGGCCCACGCCGCGCCCTTGGTGGCGCGCACCGACGCGAACCACCCCGTGCGCGCATCGACTGGATCATCGCGGCCCTCGGCGGTGAGCGACACCTCGAACGCGCCGCGCCGCTGATCGCTGTCGAGCCCGAGCTCGCCGCGGACCGGCTCGTCGACTTTCGGATCGAGGAACGTGAGGTATTCGAAGATCCACGCGCCGCGCGCATACAGCCACGGCACGCCGAGCGGCGACTCGAGGCCGACGCGCAGGCGCGGCCCCGTCGACGTGTACGCCTCGACGGCGAGGTAGTCGATGGCGAGGGAGACGTCGCCGCGCAGGCGCGGTCGGAACAGATCGATCCGCGACGCGCCCACGGTCGCGCGATGTCGCTGCTGCAGCTCGGTGCCGTCCCACTGCAGCGCGAGCCCCGGGCGGAGATCCGCGGACAGCGTCCACAGCGGGAACGCCTCCGGAATCAGGAACCCGCGAAGCCGCCCGCGTGCGTGCCCCCACACGCGCTCGGCGCCACCGCCGATCGCCCACATCAGCTCGTGGCGGCTGCCCGGCGTGACCGCCACGGTGACCGGCACGACGGCACCCGACGTGCGATCGATGTCGATGCGAACCGTCGAGAACCGCGCGAGCTCGTAGAGCGCTTGTTGCGAGTCGGCGATCGCCGTGGCCGAGAAGACGTCGCCGGTGCGGAACGCGAGGCGGCCGCGGATCGCGTCGATGAGGCCACCCGGCGCGCCCGTGATCGAGATCTGGCCGAACCTCGCGCGCGGCCCGGGCTCGATCGCGTAGCGCGCCGTCGCGATGCCGGTGTCGCGATCGGCCAGCACCGCGGCGTCGAGCCGCACGTGCGGATAGCCCGCATCTTCGACGAGCGTGAGCATCGGCTGCTTCGCGGCGTCGTAGACCTCGTAATCGAACGGAGCGCCGTCCGGCAGCTCGACCAGCGCGCGCGCGTCCTCCTTTCGGACCTCGGGCGGCAAGCCGCGGATCACCACCTGCAACGTGGCGCGCGTCCCCTCGTCGACGATGAACACGGCGGTCTGCTCGCGGCCGCGCAGGTCGACGCGCGTGGTGACCTTCACGTCGAAGAAGCCGGCCTGCACGTACGCCGCCCGGATCCGCTGCGTGTCGATCGACAGCTGATAGGGGTCGATGGCGCGCCCGCCTTTGCGAGTGCGCTCGAGCGACAGGCCGGGCACCAGCGCGTCATCGGGGATCGCCGAGTTGCCTTGGACGACGATCGCGGCGAGGTACTCCGCGTCCGCCGGCCGGCGTGGAGCCGCGCTCCTCCCGCCACAGCCAAGAGCCATGGCCATCCCACAGGACGCCACCACGAACGCGCGCATCTCCTCTGTCGATCTTAGCGGGAGGGATGCACCCGGTCCCGTTCTGTCGCGGCGTGCGATCCGAGACGGCCGACCAGCACCGGGATCGCCATCACGGCGATGATGATCGCGGCGATCTTGGTGACGGTCGAGCCCATCAGGAACATGAAGCCGATCAGCATCGCGAACATCACGGCGAAGAGGGCCGTGAGCCCGACGACGCGATGAGGAACGCCATCGGGCTCGCGGTCCAGATCCTCGGTGGGCGCGAGCTTCGTGTCATCACGAACGGGGTTGTGTCCGACGTGGGAGGGGTCGAGCGGAGCTCGCATGGTCGGCGTCGACATGGTCACCTCGTTCCGCGCGCGAGGCGGTGGCGGACCTGACTGACGATGCGCTGGACGTACGGGCGTACGCGGTCGAGCATGTTGCGCCCCTTCGCGACCAGCTCGTCGACCGAGACGCGCGTCGGGTGCGGCCCGCGCTTGGCGACCCGCTCCGCCCGCTTCGCATCCTCGGGCTCGGCTTCGACGTACTCGGCCGCTTCCCGAGCGGCTTCATCGACGTCGCCGCGCTTGACGAACTCGCGGACGCCCTGGTTGTAGTGGCGGGCGGAGATCCGGTCGCCCTCGCCCTGGTTCGGGTCTTTCGGCGGCTGACTCTTCATGCATGGGTCGAAGAGCATCCGCCATGCCACACGGCCATTCGCGTAGCACCGCACGGCGCAAGCCCGATGCGCGAACGCGGATGTGCGGCCGCGCACCGGCGCACACCCCGCGAGCTACTTGTGTGGGCTCGGTGATGCTCGCAACACGTGCTGCGCGATGTGGACGTCGACGACCTGGTCGCGCCAGCGCCCGCGCTCGGCGGCGTCACGCGCTGCGCCCTCGATCGAGACACCCTCGGGGGGCGCGACCAGCTCGGCGAGCCGCGCGAGCAGCTCGGGGCGGCGCTCGGGCGGTGCGAGGTCGACCAGCGCGGTCAGCGTGATCGCATCCTCGTCCCCCACGGCCGCGACGACGCGCTCGATCGCACCGGTCGCCCCGGCCTCGAGCGCGACGACCGCCGCCCGCAGCTCCGCACTCGCCGTCTCCGCCAGCGGCAGGCTCGCGCGGCGGCCCGCGAGCAGGCGCGTCGTGGTTCCCGCCGGTGCGACCACCACGCCCGCGGCGCCCTCGAGCTCGACCTTGCCCGACTGCACGATGATCGAGCCGCGCCCGGCCTCGTCGATCTCGACCGTGTACTCGCAGCCGAGGTCGACGACGTTCGTGGACGGCGTGGTGATCGCGAAGATTCGTGGCGGCGCGATCACGCGCGCGTGCATGCGGCCGCGCTCGAGGTGAAGCTGATGGCGCGCCGGTTCCGTGCGATCGAGCCGCACACGCGTGCCCTCGAACAGCTCGGCCGTGCCGATCGATGCGATCGCGAGCTGCGCGCGGTGGGCTCCGGTGTCGAGCGTCTCGCCGACCGGCAGCACCCCGCGCGCCGCCAGGCCACCGCCGCACGTGACCTCGCCGCCGTGCGCGACGAACGCCATGCCGTGTCCGGCGCCGCACGTCGCCTCCGACGCACCACGCCCGCGCAGCACGATCACGAACACCGCCGCGGCCGCCGCCGCCACGACGATCCCCGCGATCCACACCGCGCGCCTGCTCGACCGGCGCACCCGGAGCTCGTCCAACGGCCGGTCGTGCGCGAGCGGCGCGAGCAGCTGCTCCATCCGCGCGACGTCGGGATCCGGCGCGCCCGTGCGGTCCCAAAGATAGTCAGGCTTGCTCATCGGCTGGCTCCCTCTTCGGATGCGATGCCGAGGCGCTCGCGCAGGAGCTTCATGCCACGGTGAAGGTTCACGCGTACCGACCCCGGCGACAAGCCGGTCTGCTCGGCGATCTCCGGCCCGCTCATCCCCTCGACGAGCCGCAGGATCATGGTCTCCTGATACGCCTCGGGCAGCGCACGCAGCGCCGCCAGCACCTGCGCGACCTCGGCGGCGCGCGGCGCTTGCACCGCCAGCTCGGTGAGCTCGTCGGTCGGCCGCTGCCCGCGCAGATGATCGATCGCCTTGTTGCGCGCGATCGCGAGCAACCAGCCCGGAAACGCCGCCGGTTCCCCGAGCTGCGGCAGCCGCTCGAGCGCCGCGGCGAACACGTCCTGGACGAGGTCCGCCGCGTCCCGGTAGGCCACCCGCGCGAGCACCACCCCGTGCACGGCCCGATGGAACCGGCGATACAGCTCGGCGAACGCCGCGCGATCACCGCGCCGCGCCGCGCCGACCAGCGCCGGGAGCTCGTCCACGGGAGGAACATACAGGGCCAGCAACCCACGCAGGACGGCCGGCCGCCCGGAGTGTTAACCGTCCTCGTGAATCGAGTCCGCCTCGACGACCTCGCACCCCGCAGCCCGCATCTCCGCGAACGCGCGCTCACCGTCGAACGGCTGGAGGTCGACGCCGCGGCAGCCGTCGCCGATCACGGTGACCTCGAACCCGAGCTTGCGCGCGTCGAGCGCGGTCCACTTCACGCAGTAGTCGGTCGCCAGGCCCATGACGAACACGTGCCCGATCTCGCGCTCCGCCAGCCAGTCGCCGAGCCCGGTGGCCTTCTTGTGCCCGTTGTCGAAGAAGCCGCTGTAGCTGTCGATCCATGGATCGGTGCCCTTGCGGAACACCTCGACGATCCGGCTGAGCTCCAACCCCTCGTGCAAGCGCGCCCCGGGCGTCGACTGCACGCAGTGCGCGGGCCACATCACCTGCGGCGTCCCATCGAGATCGATCACGTCGCCGGGCCGCGTCCCCGGGTTGTTGACGGCGAAGCTCTTGTGCGCCGGCGGGTGCCAGTCCTGGGTCGCGACCACGGTGGAGAACCGCGGCATCATCCGATTCGCGACGTCGATCGTCTCATCCCCGCGCGCGACGGCGAGCGCCCCGCCCGGGCAGAAGTCGTATTGCAGATCGACGAGGATCAACGCGCGCGCCATGCGCACACCGTACGCTATTCGATGCGTTTGGTAACAAACGCGCCCCACTTCACCTTGATCTCGATCGTGTGCGGCGTGCCGTCGGGGTCGAGCGACAGCGTCCCGCTCGCCGGTTCGCTGCCATAGGTCGCGGTGAACTCGAACACGCGTCGACCGTCGGCGTCGGGACGGCGCGTGAACGTGAGCACCGTGGGCTCGAGGCGCGGCGTGCCATCGGTGAGCACCGCGACGGCGGACAGCTTCGTCGCCGCGCCCACCTTGGTGGCCGCGAGCTTCTCCGCGTACCAGACGAACTCGGCGATCGATTGCGGCGCGATCACGGAGCCCGCCGCGGCCGTGGCCTCCAGCGTCTTGCCGTCGGCGAGCTTCGCCACGATCTTGCCGGCGCCACGGGACACCGTGGGCCCATCGACGAGCTCGAGCCCGTCGCGCGTCGCGCGGTACTGGATCACGGTGTGCGGCGTCTCGTACACCGCCTGGCCGCGCACGACCGGCGCGCCGTCACCGAGCTTCGCGATCAGCGCGCGCTCGCGGCCGATCACGGTCCCGTTCATCACGATGTCGTAGCGCGCAGCGGCGATGCGCGTGCCCTCCTCGACGAGCGCGGGCAGCGAGGCGAACGGATCGGCGACCTCCTTCAGCTCGGCGGCGGCGAGCAGCTCGGTGCGCTCGTGCAGCTTGCCGCGCACCATCACGTACGCCGGCGTCGCGAGCGTCGCGAGCTGCTTGCGCGGATCCGCATCGACGATCAACAGATCCGCGCGCGCTCCCTGCGAGATCACGCCGAACGCGTGCGGTGTCCCCGCGAGCTCGCTCGCGGCGGCGGTGGCCGTGCGCAGCGCCTGATACGGCGTCAGCCCCGCGGCCACGAGCAGCGCGAGCTCGTCGTGCACCGCGAAGCCCGGCACGACGTATGGGTTGCCGGTGTCGGTGCCGAGCACGAGCGGCGCCCCGGCCTTCGCGAGATCGACGACGAGCTGCTTGCGGACGGCGTTCGCCGCGCGCGCCTTCGCGAACCGCTCCGGTGTCCACGCCTTCAGGCGGAAGTCCTGCTTCGGATCCCACTGCGCGCGGATCACCGATGGCACGTAGGCGAGCCCCGCGGTTCCGGCGAGGGACGCCGGATCGTCGAGCCGAGAGAACCGCTCGGTGACCACCAGCGTGGGGCAGTTCCACGTCTTGCTCTTCGCGGTCCGCGCGACGATGTCCGCACCGGTGCGCGGCTCGGCGTCGCGCGGGAGGTAGCCCTCGAGGTGCTCGATCGAGCGCTGGCCGCTCGCGAGCGCCGTGTCGAGCCCGACCGCCGCCGGCACGTGCCCCGCGAACGGCATGCCCTGCGCCTGCGCCTCCGCGGCGATCGCGGCGTACGCCTCGGCCGACAGGCCGTTGTAGATCTTGATCAAGTCGTAGCCCGCGCGCTTCTGGTCCTGCACCGCGGCCTTCGCAGCTTCCACCGTGGTCACCACCGTCGAGCCCGGCCACACCGGCGGATCGCCATCGACGATCGGCCCCGCGACGATCAGGGTCGGGCCATCGAGCTTGCCGGCCGCGATCTGCTCGCGCCACGCGAGGTGCCGCGGCGAGCCGAACATGTCGCGCACCGTGGTGACGCCGTTGAGCAGGTACATCGAGAAGTCATGATCGGTCCACGTGTGCACGTGCATGTCGGCGAGCCCGGGGACGACCCACTTGCCGCGCGCGTCGATCACCTTGGCCTTCGTCACATCGAACTTGCTCGCCGGCGCGAGCATCGCGATGTGGCCGTCGCGCACCACCACCGTGTGATCGAGGAGTGGCGCTTCGCGGTTCATCGGCAGCACGGTGGCGCCGACGATCGCGATGTAGTCGTCGGCGAGCACGATCTTCGCGCTCGCCTGCGGCTTGCCGCTGCATCCGGCGATGGCGATCGAGGCGGCGATCCAGCACGGGCGGTACATGCGCCCGACGGTACACCGCCCCCACCTCGGAATTTTTCGCGACCGGGCTGCGACTTGGTCTCACCCGGGCCGTCCGGACCAGGCGTCAAGGAAAGGAATGCCCATGCGCTCGTCCGTCACCACCCTGTCTCTCGTCGCCGCTGCCCTGTTCACGGGCTGCATCATGCCGTCGGCCAAGTCCCCCTCCACCGGCGCCGTCGCCACCGGCGAGCCGCTCGCCGTCGTCGATGACGTGAAGGTGTGGACCTCCACCTCGAAGGAGAAGGTCGGCGAGACCGTGTACCGCGACTCGAGCGGCCGGACGATCGCGACCGCGGACGACTACCAGGAGCGCACGCAGGTGCACTCGATGAAGGTCTGGTACCCGGTGCAGGGCCAGCAGCAGCTCGTCGACGAGGACTTCTTCCGCATCGCGGGCGACCACAGCGCGCTCGCGCAGACCGAGGAGATGCGCTCCGACGGCCGCAAATGGAGCTTCCGCGGCAAGGTGATGATCGGCGTCGGCGCCGCGAGCTTCATCGGCAGCTTCTTCGTCCCGAACATCTACGGCCGCACGGCGCTGATGACCGGCGGTGGCCTCGCGATGGGCGGCGGCTGGTACATGGCGTACTGGGGCGCCAGCAAGATGTCGCCCGAGCAGCACGCCGTCGATCGCTCGATCGCCGAGCGCGCCGCGCGCCAGTACAACGAGCGCCTCGGCACCGTGGGCGCGTCGATGACGAAGTCGTTCTGAGCGTTACATCGCGAACTCGAAGCCCTGCTTCGCCAGCCGGTCGTACTTGCGACGATCGAACTTGTACAGCCGGGCCGCGCGGTGGCGGACGCCCTGCTCCACCTCGTCGGTCTCGACGAGGAGATCCATCGACAGGATCTTCTTCCGGAAGTTCCGCTTGTCGAGCTCGGTGCCGAGCACGATCTCGTAGAGGCGCTGCAGCTGCGTGAGCGAGAACCGCGGCGGCAACAGCTCGAAGCCGATCGGCGCGTAGCGCACCTTGCCACGCAGGCGCTCGCGCGCGGCATCGACGATCTCGGCGTGATCGAACGCGAGCTTCGGCAGATCGTCGAGCGCGAACCAGCCGACGCCCATCGCATCGGTCGCCGCGCGGATGCCGTGGTCGCTCAGCTTGGCGAGCGCGTAGTACGCGACGGTGACCACGCGCTCGCGCGGATCTCGATCGATCGCGCCGAACGTATACAGCTGCTCGAGGTAGAGGTCGCGCACGCCCGCCTCCTCTTGGAGCTCGCGGCGCGCGGCCTCGTCGAGCGTCTCGTCGACGCGCACGAACCCTCCGGGAAGCGCCCATGCATGTGCGAACGGCGGCAGCTTGCGTTGGATGAGGAGGACCTTGAGATCGTTCTCGTCGAGGCCGAACACGACGCAGTCAACGGTCAGCGCGGCCCGCGCGTACTCGTACGTATGGCTCATGACTTCCTAGCGATCCGCGCGACCCGCAGCGACGTAGGCGCGCAGCTCGGCGAGCTCGCGCTCGAAGCCACCCGAGATGATCGGGAAGCGGCACCACGATCGCGGGTCGACGTTGCGATCGTCGAGGTGGAACGACGGCGCCAGGCGCTCGCGCTTCCACTGGTTGCGGCACCACAGCCGGAAGAAGCGCTCGATCCAGATCGAGAGCTGCAGCGGGCTGTAGTCGGTGTAGCGAGGGAGGAGATCCTGCAGCACCTCGATCGGGGTGTGCTTGTCGCGGATCGCGGAGTCCTCGACGGCCTCGAGGAAGTCGTACGGCATGAGGTCGGCCTCGTCGGTCTGATGGGTGCCGTCCTGCGAAGGCGGCCGCAGCTCCGCCGTGGGCTTCTGCGCGTTGATGAAGCGGAGCGCCGGCACCGGCGACAGGCCGACGGGGCCCTTGGTCTCCATCCACTGCAGCCACTGGCGCAGGAACGACTTGTCGATGCCGCCGAGCGGCGCGAGCCCGCCCGCCGTATCGCCGTCCATCGTCGCGTAGCCGACGGCCGCCTCCGAGCGATTCGAGGTGGTGAGCAGCACCGCGTTCATGAGGTTCGCGAGCATCCAGATCGACGGCGCACGCACGCGCGCCTGGATGTTCTGCAAGGTCAGGTCGTCGGTCTCCCACGACAACTTGCGGCCGACCGCCTTCTCGAGCGACGCGATGTACGCCTTGTATTGCGGGTCGACGTCGATGACGTGGAACGCCGCACCGACGGCGCGCGCGACCTCCTCGGCCGCCTGGCGCGTGACCTTGCCCGAGTGCTCCGTCGGCTGGTACGCGCACGTGAGCAGCGCGCCGACCGCGGCCGTGGAGCCCCCGCCCTGCTCGATCACCTCGTGCAGCCGCCGGCACACCGGGAGGTGCTGGCGCACGCCGCCCGGCCCGAGCTCCTGGAAGGCGAGCTGCACCGTCAGCCCGACGAGCACCGCGCACGCCGCGGAGTCCGCGCCGCCGGACAGCGACACGACGTAGCCCTGCGCGCGGCTCTTGCGGAGGTAGTCCCACAGGCCGAGCGCCACGCACCGCGCGAACTCCTCCTCCTTCACGCTCGCGCGCTCCTCCCACGACAGCGCGATCGTGGGCGCCTTCTCGGGCTTGCGAGCCGGCCACACGAACGGGAACTCGATCACCTGCGCCTCGGCGTCGTGCCGCGGCCGGTGGCTGCCGCGCCGCGCTTGCTCGCGCCGGTTGCCGTCGATGTCGACGAGCGCGCAGGTAAGCTCGACGTCGTGAAACGAGAACCTGCGCCCGCGGCCCACGAGCTCGCCACCCGAGGCGATCAGGCCGCCGCCGTCGTAGACGATGCGACCGGCCTCGTTGCCGACGTGGTTCGCGTACAGGTATGCGACGCCGAACGCGCGCGAGCCCTCGACGACGAACCGCTGCCGCACGGCGTACTTGCCGAACGCGAAGTGACTCGCCGACGGATTGCACATGATGTCGCAGCCGCGCAGCGCGAGATCCACGCCGGGGCGGTTGGCGACCCACGCGTCCTCGCAGATCTCGCAGCCGACGCGGATGTCGCCGATGTCGAACAATAGGTCACCGATCGGGAACCGCCGGATCGAGCCATCGGGCGACGTGCGCTCGAGGACGTCGACCTCGCCCGAGGGCCACGGCTTGAACCAGCGCGGCTCGTAGTGGATGCCGTCACCGGCGAGGAACTGCTTGCCGACGAAGCCGACGATCTCGCCGTTCGCGACGATCGCCGCGGCGTTGTAGAGCGCCTTCTCGTGAAACACGGGTAGGCCGACGATGACCACCATGTTGTGGGTGAGCGGCGCGAGCGCATCGAGCATCGCGAACGCGGTGTCCTGCAGGCCGTCCATGAAGAACGCGTCCTCGCAGCCGTAGCCGGTGATCGCGAGCTCGGGCAGGCACAGCAGCGTCGCGCCCTCGGCCCGCGCATGCTCGATCGCCATCTTGAGGTGCGCGAAGTTCTCGTCCCACGCGAACGGCGTCTGGTTCACACACGCGACAGCGACCTTGATCAGCCTCATGACGACCTACCGGTTGTGAGTCAGATGCTGCGCGAGCAGCGCGTGGGTGCCTTCGACCTGCAGGAACTCCCCGGCGAGGGCGACGGCGCGTGGATGGCTGTCGGTGACGACGATGTGACCGAACAGCCCGCTCGCGCGGATCGCCGCCAGCGAGTCGCCGGGGAACAGCCCGTGGGTCGCGATGGCGTCGATCGAGAGCGCCCCGGCGTCGCGATAGACCTGCGCCGCGGCGAGCAGCGAGCCGCCTGTGCGGATCATGTCGTCGTAGATGATGACGCGCTTGCCGGCGACCGCCGCCGACACGCCGGTGACGTGCACCTCGCTGCCCGAGACGCGGCGCTTGTAGACGAACGCGGCCTCGACACCCATGTCGTTGGCGAGCGACTCGACCCACTTCGCGCGGCCGGCGTCGGTGCTCGCGAGCACGAACGAATCCCCGACGAGCCGGCGCGCCGCCGCGGTCACCAGCTGCTTGCCGTAGACGTGCACGGTGCGGATGCCGCCCTCGAAGTAGTGCGCGATCGAGGCGACGTGCAGGTCGAGCATGAACACCTGGGTACCGCGGCTCGCCATCGGGATCGACGACAGCAGGCGCGCCCGCGTCTTCGCCGTCACGACCTCGCCCGGGCGGACCGCGCGCTCCATCGTCGAGTAGCCGAAGAACGGGATGACCATGCGAAGCCGGTATGCCCCGGCGGTGACCAGCCCGCACGCGAGGTCGTACAGCTCGAGCGTCGACGCGTCGCCCGTCGTCCCGCCGACGAGGATCACGTCGCGATCCGCGGGATCTGTCTCGATCCGCAGGTAGTGCTCGCCGTCGGGGAAGGTCGTACGCGCGATCGCGCCGAGCTCCCAGCCTCCCGTGCGCGCGATCGCCTGAGCGAGGTACGCGTACTCGGCCGTCGAGAACACGAGCGGATCGTGGACGCTCATCGGCGCTCCCTGGCCGCGCGCACGAGCGCCTGCTTGCGCACATGCAGGTTCGCGTCGAGTCCGACGCGGTACGGCTCGGGGTTCAGGAACCTGCGCGTACGCGGCGACAGCAGCTCCAGCTCGCGCGCCGCGCGGGCGCGCATGGTCTCGAGCGACTCCGCCGGGGCGACCGGTTGACCATCCCGTAACATCGTCACCAGGAGATCTTCGCCTGTCTCGAAGGCCGGTGTGAACGGCGGAAACGACGGATGTTCGATGTCGTGGATCGCCGGCCCCGCAAAGCCCGCCTCCTCGTCGTAGATCACGTCCCCGGCCAGCTCGTCGTCCTTGCGCAGCCGGCGCACCTGGAGGATGCCCGGGTTGGAGATCTTGATCGGCTGCTCGCTGAGCTTGAGGGTGTCGCGCCACGCGGCGGCGCCGGGCGCACGCGTCGCCCCGAGCTTGTAGACGCCGCCGAGCGCCGGCTGGTCGAACGCGGTGACCAGCTTCGTCCCGACGCCGAACACGTCGATCCGCGCCCCCTGCTCGAGCAGGCTCGCGATCAACAGCTCGTCGAGATCGTTGGACGCGACGATCTTGGCATCGGGAAAGCCCTCCGCGTCGAGCATCGCGCGCGCCTCGATCGAGAGGTGCGCGAGGTCACCGGAGTCGAGCCGGATACCGGCGAGCGCATAGCCCTTCGCGCGCAGCTCCTTGCCGACCTCGATCGCGTGGCGCACGCCCTGCAGCGAGTCGTAGGTGTCGACGAGGAACGTGCAGTTGCCGGGCAGCGCGTCGGCGTAGGCGCGGAACGCCTCGAGCTCGTCGCCGTACAGCATCACCCAGCTGTGCGCGTGCGTGCCGCGCACCGGGATGCCGAACTGCTTGCCCGCGAGGGTGTTCGAGGTCCCCGCGCAGCCGCCGATGTACGCCGCGCGCGACGCCGCCAGACCGCCGTCGATGCCGTGCGCGCGCCGCAGGCCGAACTCGATCACGGGGGCGCCCTTCGCCGACTGCACGACGCGCGAAGCCTTGGTCGCGATCAGCGTCTGGAAGTTGATGATGGTGAGCAGCGCGGTCTCGACGAGCTGCGCCTGCACGATCGGCCCGCGCACGCGGACGATCGGCTCGTGCGGGAACACCAGGGTGCCCTCGGGCACCGCATCGATCGTGCACGAGAAGCGCATCGCACCGAGGTAGGCGAGGAACTCGGGCGGGAACAGCGGCGCACGGGTCGCATCCGTGAGCGTCGCGAGGTACGCGAGATCGTCGTCGGTGAACCTCAGGCGCTGGACGAACGCGAGCGCCGGTGCGAGCCCCGCAGCGATCGCGTAGCCACCATCGAACGGCGGCTTGCGAAACGTCAGGTGGAACACCGCCTCGTGCTCGCTGGTCCCGGCCTGCCAGTAGCCGCACGCCATGGTCAGCTGGTACAAGTCGGTCAGTAGCGCGAGCGAGCCCCCGTAGAGCTCGAGGCCGTCCGTCGCGTCCGTCGGTCGTGGGCTGGACACCTTAGAGTGTACTTTGTACACGAAGCGAGCGCTTGTCAACCGGCGATGCTGGCGCGCCTCGCGCGGAACGCTCGCCCGAGGAGGTCCGCCTCCACGTCGTCGAGCGCCGTGCTCCGCCACCCTGCGGCCGCCGCCAGCGCCCTCAGGCGTCCCGCGATCGCGAGCGCGCGCCGGCAACCACCCGCTTCGAGCTGGCCCGCGCGGTCCGGCATCTCGACGCCGCGGAGCTCCGCCGCGATGCGCGGATCTCCGACCTCGAGGCACGCGAAGCAGGCGTCGAGCCAGGCGAGAGCCTCGGCCAGCGCGAACCGGGTCGCTTGCTGGGACCACAGCTCCGCCGTCATCAGCCGCTCGCGGACCTCGAAGATCGCGTCCGCGAGCACCGGCAACGACGCAGCCCACGCATGGCTCGCGCGCAGGCTCAGCTCGCGGGCGAGCTGGCGCGGATCGATCGGGCGCAGGCGCGACCGCGTGCGGCCGAGCTCGCACAACGGGCGCGGCGTCGCGCGCCAGGCCTCCTGCACGCGCTCGATCGGCGCGGACGCGTCGAGGCGACGTCCGCGGGCGAGCCGCTCCACGCCGAAGCTCAGCTCCTCGAGCATGACGTGCTGGGTGCCGTCGAAGATGCCGTAGAGCGGCACGTCGCGGATGAACCGCGCGAGGTCGTGGTCTTCGAGTAGCGCGCGACTGCCCAGCACGCGGCGCGCGACGTCAGTGGCGCGCTCGGCGAGCCGCGGCGCGACCAGCTTGGCGGCGGCCGTGATCGGGGCCGCGTCGGGACCGAACGCGTTGGCGAACGCAGTCGCGCGTGCAGCGATCGCCGATCACCTCGCCGAGC
>Ga0247822_10000536_pt1 | contig 20805 bp, 19 predicted proteins | sample 13C_Cellulose_Da_FD_192423 | JGI IMG/M metagenome (GOLD analysis project Ga0247822, IMG submission 192423) | Soil microbial communities from agricultural site in Penn Yan, New York, United States - 13C_Cellulose_Day30 | ecosystem: Environmental > Terrestrial > Soil > Agricultural land | place...
CCGCCCTTTACTCGACGTGGGCGGGCGCCGCCTTGTTCTCGGCGACGGTGAACGACTCGGCATCCGACGGGAACGCACCGCTGCGCACGTCGGCGACGTAGTGCGCGACCGCGCCCTTGATGGTCGCGCCGAGCGTCTCGTAGCGGCGCACGAACCGCGGCTTGAACGACTCGTCCATGCCGAGCATGTCGTACACGACGAGGACCTGGCCGTCGCAGCCCGCGCCCGCGCCGATGCCGATCGTGGGCACCGACACGGCGGCGCTGATCTCGCGAGCGATGTCGGCGGGGATGGCCTCGAGGACGATCGCATAGGCGCCGGCCTCCTCGAGCGTGCGGGCATCGGCGAGCAGCCGCTCGCGACCGCCGGGGTCGCGGCCCTGGACCTTGAACCCGCCGAGCTGATGGAAGCTCTGCGGCGTCAGGCCGATGTGGCCCATGACCGGGATGCCCGCGCCGACCAGGCGGCTCACGAGCTCGGCGTGGACCGCCCCGCCCTCCAGCTTGACGGAGTGGCAGTTGCCCTCCTTCATCAGCTTGCCGGCGCTGGTCATCCCCTGCTCGATCGACGCCTGATACGACATGAAGGGCATGTCGCCGACGACGTGGGCCCGGCGAGCGCCGCGGGCGACCGCGCGACAGTGGTACGCGATCTCGTCGAGCGTGACGGGAAGCGTGGTTTCGTGGCCTTGCACCACCATGCCGAGGGAGTCGCCGACCAGCAGCACGTCGGCGCCGGCCTCGTCGAGCAGGCGCGCGAACGTGGCGTCGTAGGCGGTGAGCATGGCGATTCTCTCACCACGCTCTTTCATCTGCCGCAGGGTCTGGATGGTGACGCGACGAGGAGTCGTCTGCATTCCGTCCACCTTTCTCTTGTCAGGTTCACCTTCGGTGAGTCACGCGCCGGACCATCCGGCTACGTGCTTGTGGGTGACCTATCGCGGTTGTAGCACCGATCGGGAGTCGTCGTGCAAGTGGCTTTTTTCGCAGGCGGGAGTGGGAGGCATGGGCGCTGCACCGTCGGGGTTCCATGGGCACCCTACGTTCCATTCCCGATCCGCAGCTCGACGAGGACGCGGAGGTAACGAACGACGATCGCGTCACCGCGATGGTCATGGCGAGCGGATCTTCGTTCGAGATGTTCAGCGCTCTCATCGCGCTGGTGATGGCGGTCCTCGCGATCGCCGGGTACTTCCCGATCTACCTGGCGGCGATCGCCACGGTCGCGATCGGCTTTGCGCTGCTGGCGCAAGGAGGCACGGTGGCGGCGCGCTGGCGCAAGGCGGCTCGGCTTGCGGGAAGCGAGCACAGCGAAGCGATGAGCGCGACCACCGAGATGTTGGGAGGGGCGATCGCCGTCATCCTGGGGCTGCTCGCCCTCGTCGACGTCTCACCGATGTCCCTGCTACCGGCCGCGGCCCTCGTGCTCGGCATCGCCGTGTTGCTTGGTGGGCCCGCGCAGCCCGACCTCGTGGACGCGGCGCCGACCGCGGCTCCCCTGGGCGGGACGAGGACGCGATCGGCGGTGCGCTCCTCGGGCGGGGTGATGGTGATCGGCGGCCTGCTCGCGATCGTGCTCGGCGTGCTCGCCGCGACCGGCCTGGCCCCCGTGTTACCGCTGACCTTGATCGCGCTCGTGTGCGTCGCCGCCTCGCTCGCGGTCGCTGGCGGCAGCTTGTTCGCGCTGTTCGCCCGCCGCCTCGCCTGAGCGGGAGGTTCGATCAAGCGCGCAGGCGCTTGCGCTCGACGACGACCTGCACGGTCTGAGCTCCGCGCACGAGCGTCACCGCGATCGTCGTCCCCACCGTACCGCGGATGCGCGCGATCGCATCGTCGAAGCCGAGCGTCGTGATCGGGACTCCATCGAGCGCGACGAGACGGTCACCGGGGAGCACGCCGGCGACCGCGGCGCCGCTCTCGGGGAACACCAGGTCGACGCGCAGCGCATCGCCATCGGGCGCGAGCTTGACGCCGATGCCGACGAGCTCGAGCGACGGCTGCTCGCCGGGCGCGAGCTTGGCCAGCGCGATCGTGAGCGGCCCGAGCGTGCCGCCCTCGACGGCGACCAGCCCGGCCTCGACGCGCGGGTGATAGTCGCCCGCCCCGACGGAGATCGAGACCGGCCCGGGCCGCAGCCCGGTGAGCTCGAACGTACCGTCATCGCGCGTCACGGTGCCGGCGTTCGCGGGCGTCGCGCTCGCGCCCCCGCCCGGCCCCTCGCGCATCACGCGCGCGTAGGGAAGCGGCTTGCCCGACGCCTTGTCGACGACCACGCCGCGCAGCGTCGCGCCCGCGGTGACGACGACCTTGGCGTCGGTCGCACCGGCGGACACTTGCACCGGCTCGCTCGGCGCCCACCCGCTCGCGGAGGCGACGAGCTCGTAGTCGCCCGGCGCGACGTGCACGGAGAACCGGCCGTCGGGCTCGACGAGCGAGCGCGCCATCACGAGCTCGCGGCGGATGCCATCGCGGCGCAGCACGAGCAGCGTGAACGCGGGAATGACCTCGCCGCCCGATGACACCACCGTGCCCGCGATCGATTGCCCGCGATCGAGCGCCAGCACGAGGCCGCTCGTCCCGCCTCTGACGCCGGGCTTGGTGAGCGAGGCGCGCGACTCGTCCTCGGCGACCAGGACGTACGCTCCACGATCGAGCGCCTCGAGGACGAACTCACCGTCGGGGCCGCTGGTCGCGAGTGCGGGCGAACGCGGGGTCGCGGGCTCCTTGCCCGGAGGATCGTCGGGGAACGCACGCACGAGCACGCCGGCGATCGGCTCGCCGCGCTCGTCGACAGTGCGGCCGCGGATCGTGAGGTCGCGCGCAGCCGCCTCGCCGAGCTTGATCTCGAGCTGCTTGGTGATCGCGACGTTGCCATCGAGCCGCGCCCAGCCGCGCTGATCGCCGCGCACCGCCTCGAGCACTGCGTCGTCGGCGGCGTGAAACACGAAGCCGCCCTTCGCATCGGTGGTCCACTCGGTGACGAGCTTCTCGAGCTCCTGCTCGCCCGAGCCGTTGCCGAGCAGCCGTACGCGCGCGCCGGAGACCGGAGCGCCGCGGGCGTCGACAACCTTGCCGTGATAATCGACCGCCGGGAACAGGAACACGGTCAGGCCGCGGACCGCGCGATGCTTGGCGATGAACGCGTGCACGCCGGAGTGCTCGAGCTCGGGCGCATACGGCAAGAAGCCCGGCGCGCTGACCGCAGTCAGCACGTAGCGACCCTGCGCCTCGGGAGTCAGCTCGAACGCACCATCCGCGCGCGTGCGCACCGTGACCGCGCCCGCATCGCCCGTGAACGTCAGCTCGGCGTCGGGCACGCCGCCGCCGGTCGACCAGTTGATCACGCGGCCGCTCACGCCGCCCGCGCTGTCGGGCACGAGCTCGACCCTCGCCTTGCCCTGCCCCGGCAATGGATCCTCGACGGCGGCTGCCGCGGCGCTACCCGCGCCCGCGGCGTGGGGGGTGGCCGGCGTCGATCGCAGCACCACCGCGCGCTCGGCGCTGGTCCCCGATGCGGTCGGGGACGCGGGAGGATCGTCGCCGCGCGCGAGGTAGACGACCAGCGCACTGACGAGCGCGACCACGAGAACGACGAGCCAGAGCAGAGACGTCTTGGCCTTCACGGCGAGAGCTCCTTTGCCGACGGTGAACGGGACGAGCGCGCGCTGCCAGCGCGGGGTGGTGTCATCGAGCGCGGCGCGCAAGCGCGCGAGGCCTGTCTTCAGGCGCCAGCGCACCGTGCCGGCGGGGATGCCCAGCGCGCGGGAGATCTCGGCGGCGGTCTGTCCGTCGAGATAGCGTCTGATCACGACGACGCGGAACGGTTCGTCGAGAGCCACCAGCGCGCTCGACAGCTGCTCGAGCACGCGCGCGCGATCGATCGACGCCTCGACGCCGCGCTCTTCGCCGCGTTCGGCGAGGCCGGCGACCACGTCCTCGCGCGCGAGCCGGCGCGCGTCCGCGCGGCGATTCATGCGCCAGCGGTTGCGCAGCACGGTCGCGAGCCACGGCCGCATGGCGCCGTCCGCGGCGGGCGGATGGGTGATCGCGGCGACCGCGGTGTCCTGGAGGAGGTCATCGGCCTCGGCGTCGCCGTGAACGAGCGAACGCGCGAGCGCCCGCAGGCCCTCGAGCTCGTCGAGGATGGCGGTCTCAGAGACGCGCGCAGTCACGCCCTACAGCATGCCGCGGCAGCGCGAAGTGTTGGCGCTACGAGGCGTCGCACATGAAAAAGGGCCACATCCGCGGTCTAAGGCGTTGAGGCCTCGTTCCGCAGATGTGGCCGGAGAGAAGGGTCACGTCCGCATTCCTCGGTTTTTTACGCCTCGGCGTACTGACGTGACCGGAACTAATGGCACGACCAAGCGTGTGACCTACGTGACCTCGCCATCGTGTGTCGCATCATCGCTTCCGCTGAACGCTTCCACGATCGATGTACTGCTAGTCGATGTTCCAGCTCGTACATCTCTTGGCCGTACCTGACTCGAGGTATTGCGATCGCTGTGCCAGGCGAGTGGGTCGTCGTCGTCTCGCGGGCTTGAGCTCGCGGAGGGGACCGTAGGGGCCTCCTCGGCCGTCGAGAACCACGCGAGCTGTGCCTCCGCGCGCGCCACGAGTGTGCGTCGTGCGTTCGACCAGTCGTCGCACCATCGGATCATGCCGAACAGCTCGTCGCGCCGAGCCGCGTCGCGCAACACCTTCACGACCTCGATCCCGTGGCGCAGCTCCGCCAGCGCGGTGCGATACGAGCGTTCCGCATCGACGACGCGATCGAGCACGATATAGCGCAGCGTCGTCAATGCGCCGACGCCGAACCGGTGCAGCACCAACCCATAGCCCGCCACCATCGCCTCGAACCGTGATCGCATCGCGGCGGCGTGGCTCGCGATGTCGCGGAGCGCCGCGACCGGAGGCACGTCGCCAAGGCGTCGCGCCTCTCGCCCCGGCTGATCGACCACCTGCCCTTCGACGCGGAGAACCTCGCGAGTCAGCTTGTCGAGCAAGCGACGGTGCTCGGGACCGGTGAGCGCCATGCGGGCAGCTCGTGCAGTCGGTGTGCCGCGTGGTCACGTCGTGCATTCGGTAGCAAACCATTCGGCAGCAAACACCGGCGACCGACGCGCCGGGCGAGCGAGGGCGCGCGCCGTGCGCCGGCGTCACGCGGAGCGCACGCGATGGTGGCACGTACGATGCGTGCACATCGGTAGGAGGCGGTGACATGAAGCTCTACTACGCACCCGGACGATGCTCGCTCGCGGCGCACATCGCGTTGCGCGAGGCCGACCTTCGCTTCGATCTCGAGCGCGTCGATCTCGGGACGCTGCGAACAGCGAGCGGTCGTAACTTCCGCGACCTCAACCCCAAGGCCGACATCCCGCTGCTCGAGCTCGACGGCGGCGAGATGTTGACGGAGACGCCGGTCGTCCTCGCGTACATCGCGGATCACGCCCCCGACAGCCACCTCGGGCCGCCCGCCGGCGTCTCGATGATCCGCTACCACTTCCACGAGTGGCTCGCGTTCATCGCGAGCGAGCTGCACGCGCCGTTCACGCTGCTCTTCGATCCGACGACACCGGCCCACGTGCAGGCCATGCTGCGCGGGAAGATCAGCGATCGCCTCCTCTACACCCAGAAGGTGCTCGAGGACCGCGCGTTCCTCATGGGCGAGAGCTTCTCCGCGGCCGACGCCTACCTGTTCGTGATGCTCCAGTGGTGCGAGCGGTTCGGCATGGACCTGCCGCTGTGGCCCAACATCGACACCTACGAGTCGAAGATCGCGCACCGCCCCACCGTCGAGGCGACGCTCGCCGCCGAGGGGTTACTCGATCGCCACCGCCACTTCCGTCGCACGGCATGAACGAGCCCGAGCCCAGCGCGAAGCGCGGAGCCCGAGCCCGAGCCCGACAAGCCAATGCTCACAGGGCATTGAACGCTTCGAGTCGAGTCCTCCTGTGTTGCCGTGCAACCTCCCTCGATGTAGAGGCTCAGCAGATGTCAGCGCTCGCAATCGCGCCGCTCGGCGGTGCTCGTTCGATCTCGAAGATCGGGCTCGGGCTCGGGCTCGGGCTCGGGCTCGCTCATCGCCAGGCGCGGACGTGGCCGTCGCGGGCGTCCATCAGGGCGCCGATCGTCGTCGCCGCGTGGATGAGCCCGACGTGCGTGTAGGCCTGCGGGAAGTTCCCGAGCAGGCGCCCGTCATCGGGCTCGATGTCCTCGGAGAACAGGCCGAGCGGGTTGGCGTGGGCCAGCACGCGCTCGAACACCGCGACCGCCTCCTCGAGCCGGCCCGCGAGCGCGTGCGCCTCCGCCCACCAGAACGAGCAGATCGTGAACGCGCTCGTGGTCTCGCCGAAGTCGTCGAGGTTCGTGTAGCGCTGCATCAGCCCGGCGCGCGTCATCCGCTCGCCGTAGTTGTCGAGCGTCGCCAGGAACCGCGGGTCGCGCGCGTCGACGAGGCCGATCGTCGGGAACAGGAGGTTCGCCGCATCGCCGGCCTCGCCGTCGAGCGACTGGCTGAAGCAGCCGATCCGCGGGTTGTAGCCGCGGGCGAGGATGATCGCGCGCTCCTCCTCGGCGATGGCGCGCCAGCGTGCGGCGAGCTCGCTCTCGCCGAACTTGGAGGCGATGCGAGCACCGCGATCGACGGCGGCCCAGCACATCGCGCGCGAGAACGTGTAGTGCCGCGGCAGGGTGCGGAACTCCCAGATGCCGGTATCGGCGAGCGGTGCGAGGGCGATCGCCTGCTCGACCAGGCGGTGGACGAGCGGAAAATACCGGTGCGGATCGTCGAGGATGAGCCGTGGATCGCCGAGCACGGTCTGCAGACACAGGATCAGCTCGCCGTTGAGATCGTTCTGCTGCTGCTCGGCGGCGGCATTGCCGATGCGCACGGGCCCGCTGTTGCAGAACCCGCTCAGGTGCTCGAGCACGTGCTCGGTGAGCTCGCGTTCGCCGGCGACGCCGTACAGCGGCTGCAGCGGCCCGGCCTCGGCGACGTCGCGCAGGAACGCGATGAACTGCTCGCCCTCCTGCAAGTGCGAGAGCCGGCGCAGCGCCTCGACGACGAACGCCGCATCGCGCAGCCAGCAGAACCGGTAGTCCCAGGTCCGTGGCGTTCCGATCGCCTCGGGGATGCTCGTGGTGGCCGCCGCGATGATCGCGCCGGTATCGACGTACGCGTGCAGCTTGAGGCACAGCGCCGAGCGCAGGACGTGCGCGGGCGCGAAGCTCGGCAATGCGCACGTCTTGGCCCACAACCGCCAGCCCTTGATCGTCTCGGCGAGCAGGTGCTCGACCTCCGACTCCGTCGGCGGCGTCGGCCGCGAGCCATAGGTCAGGACGAAGTAGAGCGGCTTGCGGAGCGTGAGCTCCGTGCCGTTGACGACGTGGTCGCCGGGAAGGTTGGTGAACAGGTGCAGCGGCGCGCCCGCGTCGAGGACCTCGACGCCGTGCTGGGTCACGAGCAGCTTGCCGTGGGCGCGGCCGTAGTCCGGCTTCGGCGTGAACTCGACGGAGATCCGCGGCTCGCCCGCGAGCGGCCGGACGACGCGAACGATCTCGAGCGGCGTATCGACGCGTCCGCTCGCCATCGACAGGCGCGGCGCGAAGTCGAGCACCTCCCACCGCGCGTTGCCCAGGCTCTGCTCGATGCGGAGCACGTTGGTGTTAGCGAGGTAGTCGCACTCCCCCTTCACCACCTGCCCGTTCATGCGAAAGCGGAACCGCCCTCCCCGCTCCTGATCGAGCAGCGACGCGAACACCGACGGCGAGTCGAACCGCGGCATGCATAACCACTCGATCGCCGTGTCCGGCGCGACCAGCGCGATGAGCCTACCGTTGCCGATCGCACCGTGATCGAGTCGGCCGTCCATCGTAGGAACCCTACTGCGTACCTTATGCCGGGTGTAGTGAGGCGCGCCTCTCCGGGCGCTTTCGCTACAGCTCGAGTCCGAGGATCGCTCTCACCGCGAAAGCGTCGGCCTCGTCGGTGACGCCGAACCCGGCGCCCACGGTCAGCCAGAACGAGCTGGTCGGAAACCAGTTGACGACCGGCCCCAGGGAGATCGGCTGGAGATCGCTCTCGAACGTGCCGACCCCCTCGGCGCCCGCGCGGAGCGTGGGGTGCAGCTGGTACGAGGCCCCGGCCGCCGCCGAGAACACGAGGTCGTGCCCATCGACATCATTGCCGAGATCGAGCTCGAGGATCGCGTTGGCCGCGACGGTGATGCGATCGAAGTCGCGTGCGCCGACGAGCTTGCCCTCGAAGCGATAGATGCTGGCGCCGAAGTCCTTGGCCGCCGACACGTGGACCATGGTGTCGATCGGCCACTCCGCGCGCTCGACGAACCGATAGCGCCCGGTCACCCGGGTCTCGCGCAGCGACAGCGCCGTGGTCGCGCGCCCGAGCGTGACCTCCTCGAACGTGGTCAGCAGCGCCAGGTCGATCGAGTCGGTGATGCCGTGCTCGACCTCGAGCACCTGCGCGAACGCCTGCGCGGTGTCGGCGTCCCACGACGTGCGGCCCTGCGTATGCCACAGATCGATCGTGGTCCTGCCCTCGGGGACCGTCGAGTACTCGTACGTGCGGGTGAACAGGCGCACGTCGGCATGCGCGGTGCCTCCCGCGAGCACGAGCGCGCCGACGACCAGGGCTCGCATCAGATCGAGATCGAGCCCTTGCGGAAGTCGGTCTTGCGCAGGTGGACGTTGATGCACACCGGGCGGCCCGCCTTCGCGATCGCCTTGGCCTCGGCGAGCGTCGCGTCGACCCGCGCGGGATCCGTGAGCTGGAGGCCGACGCCACCGTAGCCTTCGGCGACCTTGTGATAGTCGGTGCGCCGCAGGTCACAGCCGAGCGTGGTGCCCAGCATGTCGATCTGCTCGCGCGCGATCTGCATCCACGACGCGTCGTTGCCGATCACCGCGATCGGCGCGACGCCGTGACGGACGTAGCTGTCGAACTCGGCGAGCGTGTACGCGCTCGAGCCGTCTCCCCAGATCAGCCACACCTCGCGGCCCGGGCGCACCAGCGACGCGCCGAGCGCGAACCCGCCGCCGACGCCGAGCGTGCCGAACACCCCGGGGTCGAGCCACGACAGCGGCGCGCGCGGCCGCACGATGTAGCTCGCGGTCGCCACGAAGTCGCCGCCGTCGACGACGAGCACCGCGTCGTCCGCCATCGCCTCCTCCATGCGGAGGAAGAAGTGCAGCGGATCGATCAGCTCGCCCGCCGCGACGGCCTTCTTCGTGATCTCGGCGTCGCGCGCCGCCTCCTTGCCGCGCAGCTCCTCGAGCCAGCCGCGCCACGCGTCACCGGCCGAGCTCACGCGATCGGCGAGCGCGACGAGGAAGTCTCCCGCGTGCATCTCGACGGCGATGTCGGGCTTGCGGTTCTTGCGCAGCTCGGCGCTCGACAGGTTCGCGGCGATCAGCGTCGCTTGCTTGTTGATGGTGCGGCCGTAGCCGAGGCGGAAGTCGAACGGGAAGCCGCACACGATCACGACGTCCGCTTCCTTGAGCGCGGCGCTGCGGTTGTGGCGCAGCTGCAGCTCGTGCGTGCGACCGAGCAGGCCGCGCGAGGTGCCCGCGAGGTAGACCGGCGCGCCGAGCATGCCGAGCGCGCGCGCGATGCGGCCGGGGTCCTTCACGTTCACCATCGTCTGGCTGCCGACGACGATCACCGGCTTCTTCGCCGCCTTGAGCGCCGCGGCCGCGCGCTCGACGCTGCTGTCGTGGCGCAGCGCGGGCAGCTTGCTCGGCAGGTGAAGCTCGGGGAACGCGGGCGCGTGGAACTGACGGTAGAGGTGGCCCTTGATGTAGAGCTCGAGCGCCTTGGCGCCGATGCCCTTCGCCTTCCCGAGCCCGGCCTCCTTCGCGTACATCGAGCGCACCATGTCCTCGGGGTACAGCAGATCGAGCGGCACCTCGATGAACACCGGCCCCGGCACGCCCTCGATCGCGATCTGACATGCGCGCTCCACCGTCGGTCCGAGCGCGGGCACGGTCTTCACCACGGTCGCCCACTTCGTCATCGAGCGAACGATCGACAGCTGATCGATATCTTGGAGGGCGCCGCGCCCCTTGAGCAGCGTCGCGGTCGAGCCGCCGAACACGATGATCGGCGACTGCGCCATCTGCGCGTTCTTGAGCGGCGTGATCATGTTGGTGACGCCGGGCCCCGCGGTGACCGCGGCGACGCCGATCGTCCCGGTCATGCGCGCGACCGCGTCCGCCGCGAACACGGCGTTGGCCTCGTCGCGGGTATCGACGACGCGGATGCCCCGCGCCTGCGCGCCGGTGAGGATCGGAGAGATGTGTCCGCCGCACAGGGTGAACAGGTGCGTCGCACCGTGCTTCGCCAGGACGTCTGCGATCAGGTCACCACCGTGGGGCATGCGAGGAAGTCTCCCTCGCCGTGCTAGCTTGGGAAAGGGCTCCGGTGTCGAACCTCGTCCTCTACTCGATCCCAGCGTTCGTCGCGTTGCTCCTGATCGAGCTGGCGTGGTCGCGCCGCCACCCGGAGGTCAAAGGCTACGAGCCGAAGGACACCGTCGCGAGCCTGTCGCTGGGTCTCCTCAACGTCGCGATCAACGCGGGCACCAAGCTCGTCTCGATCGCGATCTACTTGTGGCTGTACGAGCGCCGCGTCATCGACCTCCCCGCCGCGATCGGCGCGTGGTCGTGGCTCGTCCTCTTCTTCGCCGAGGACTGCTGCTACTACTGGTTCCACCGCATGCATCACGAGGTACGGCTGTTGTGGGCCGCGCACGTGAACCATCACTCGAGCCAGCACTACAACCTGTCGACGGCGCTGCGCCAGCCGCTGCTGACGCCGATCACCGGCCCATGGTTCTGGATGCCGCTGCCGCTGCTCGGCTTCCCGCCGCACATGATCCTGACGGCGCAGGCGATCAGCCTCATCTATCAGTTCTGGCTGCACACCGAGGCGATCGATCGGCTCGGCCCGCTCGAGTGGGTGTTCAACACGCCGTCGCACCACCGCGTGCACCACGGCAAGAACGTCCCGTACCTCGACAAGAACCACGGCGGCGTCCTCATCATCTGGGACCGCTTGTTCGGCACGTTCGCGCGCGAGGACGAGCGCGTCGTGTACGGCCTCACGAAGGACATCGCGACCTTCAATCCCCTGCGCATCGGCTTCCACGAGGTCGCGGCGATCGGGCGCGACGTCGCGCGCGCGCCCACCGTCGGTGCGAAGCTCGGCTACGTGTTCGCCCCACCCGGGTGGAGCCACGACGGCTCGTCGCAGACGGCGACACAGCTGCAGCGCGAACGACGCTGAGGGTACGAGGCATGCACTCGATCGCGTGCATGGAAGGCAAGCGACTTCAGCGATCGACCGAGAGCTATGGCCTGGGCCAGAGCGGGTACACGGCGGGGCGCGCATTCGAAGATCCCGCGCTCAACCTCGTGGCACGCAACATCAGCTACCCGCGCGGCACCGACGACCACGTCCTCGCGACGGGCGACGACGAACGGTGGATCGGCGCGGGCGGTGCGCGGTGGGTGCCCGCCGAGGACAGCGGCGATGCTGACGAGACCACCGGCGAGCACGCGACGGTCGAGTCACCGACTGCCGATCCGCACTGAAGCGAGCGCCGGCCTACATGTCGCCTGGGGACGAAATACCATTCGATCCCCGGTAGATTGGGATCACTGTCCCCACCCATGAGAAGCTTGGGGTGTGAATCCTCACGGAGCTTACCTCTGTAACAACCGCTCCCTAAGGCAACCGCGCAGAATCGTTCGGCACCCCACGCAACCGAAGATCTCGCGTGTGACGGCACAGCAGTTGCTCAATGAGCGCAACATGCTGAGGCTCCCTTCCCGCAAAGCCATGCTGGACACGCTGGTCCGGCGTCGCGGGCTCGTTCGCCTCTCGCTCGTTCCGCTCGCGCTGCTGGCGCTCCTCGGCGGCTGCACGGGCCTCATCGGCACCGGCGAAGGCCCAGACGACGAGGGCCTCACGCCCGAGGAGCAAGCGGCGCGCGAGCTGTTCATCACGAAGGCGGCGCCGGTGCTCAAGACCTCGTGCATCGCCTGCCACGGCGTCATGGCGCCGACGTTCCTCGCGGGCACGACGGACCTCGAGATCCGCGACACGCTGCTCGCGTACGAGCCGGTCGTCGTCAACCTCGATGCGCCGCAGTCGTCGCGCCTGCTCACGAAGGGGCCCCACTCGGGTCCCGGCCTGACCGCCGCCGAGCTCGGTGAGGTGCTCGAGTGGATCCGCGCCGAGAAGGACGCGCAGCCCGATCCCGGCCCGTCGGAGATTCCGCTCGAGACGCAGCCGTTCACCGTGCAGCCCTGCGTGAGCGGCACCGCGCCGTCGGCCACGTGCCCGATCAACACCGTCGACCTCACGCCGCTCGGCGTGGCCGGTGCGAAGATCGAGTTCGTCGCGCCAGTCGTCGGCACGTCGCTCTACATCAACCAGCTCAAGCTGACCGCCGGCGCGGAAGGCGTGTTCATCGAGCACCCCCTGTTCGTCTCGCACCCGACCGGCGCCGAGCCCATCCCCGACACGATCGATCGCTACTACGCGACGACGATGAACCTGATGGCGACCGTCACCGAGCAGATCGAGGGCGGCACGGCGTCGTTCGGCGGGTTCGCTCCGACCGACCCGGTCACCATCCACTTCAAGACGGTCAAGATTTACCAGCCCGACACGATGACGCCGGTCGGCGGTGGCGGTGGCTGCAAGGTGCTCGACTCGTTCAAGACGAACGCGCGCGCCGGCTTCCAGAACAGCTGCGCGAGCTGCCACGCGAACGCGAACGACCTCAACGCGACCGGCGCGATGAACATCACGGGCATCAACTCCGCCGACGACATGATGGTGCAGCGCGCCTGCAACCAGGTGCTGACGCGCGTCAACCTCATCGACCCGGATCAGAGCGGCGTGTTCCTCGCGCCCGCGCCGGGCAACAACAACCATCCGTTCAGGTTCGCGGACATCAACGCGCTGAACGCCTTCAAGACCCCCGCGCTGATCTGGATCAGCGCTGAAAAGACTGCCCCTTAAGGAGCCCGCGATGAAGAAGCTCTCGATCATGTTGCTGGCCACGGCGTCGCTCGCCGCCAGCGCCTGCTCCGGCGGTGACGCCGCCGGCGGCGGCGATGACGACACCGGCTCGGGCTCGGGCTCGGGTTCGGGCTCCGGCTCCGCCGACGAATGGGATCAGCTCCTCGGCCAGCGCGAGTACGACTACAACGCCGCGCTCAAGACCGCCGCCCTCCGTCTCACCGGCGACCTGCCGACGATGGACGAGATCAATCAGGTCGCCACGGCGACGGCCGAAAGCAAGGCGACGGTGTACGGCACGATCGTGCGCGGCTACCTCGATCGCCCCACGTTCGCGCGCCAGATGATGGTGTTCTGGCGTGACACGTTCAAGATGGGAGGCACCGCCGAGATGGACGCCGCGCCGGCGTTCGCGGCGCAGCTCGCCGTCGAGAACCGCAGCTACCTCGAGCTGTTCACGGCCGCGCAGAACACCTGCCCGACCTACGACGCGACGGCGATGACGTTCACCGCCGCGGCCTGCCCGGGCACCGCCCCCACGGCCGGCGTGCTCACCGACCCGGGCGCGATGAAGCAGTTCTTCGGCAACTTCGCGTTCCGTCGCGTGCGCTGGGTGCAGGAGACGTTCGACTGCCTCAAGTTCCCCGTCGAGGTCGGCCCGGCGCAGGACGTCGGTGGGGCCTCGCCGTATCTCGGCGTGTGGCCGTTCACCAGCATCTCCGGCCTCGAGACCGGCCGCGTCGACTTCCAGGACGCGAGCGCGGTCGTGTGCGCGAACTGCCACCAGACGATCAACCACGTCGCGCCGCTGTTCGCGAACTTCGACATGAACGGCGCCTACCAGAACCAGATCTCGGTCCCCACGCCGCTCGACGGCGCGCCGCCCGCGGAGCTCACCGACTACCTCCCGGCGGGTGAGTCGTTGGCTTGGCGCTTCGGCAAGCCCGTCGCCGACCTGCCCTCGCTCGGCGCGACGATGGCCGCCGATCCGCGCATCGCTCAGTGCGGTGTCGCGCGCATGTGGAACTGGGCGCTCGGGAAGACCGACATCGTCGACACGCTCCAGGAGGTCCCGTTCGAGACCATCCAGAGCCAGGTGGAAACGTTCGCGGCGAACGGCCACAAGCTCAAGGACCTCATCTTCGCCGTCTATACCAGCGACGACTTCGTCAAGTTCTGAGGAGCATCCACCATGAACCGCATGAGCTTCATCGTCGTCGCCGCCGCTGCCCTCGCGGGGTGCTCGACCACCCCCGACGAGTCGACCGGCGAGAACACGCCGCCGCCCGGCTCGACCTCCGGTGGCGAGGACACGACCTTCGATCACATGAACGACGGCATCTCGCCGTGGGAGCTGGTCGACCGGCTCACCAAGGAGGGACCGCCCCGCTACACGTCGCACGTCCATAGCTGCAGCAAGGTGCGGTACGCGACGCTGGGCAACGTGCTCCGCTCGGTCGGCGTCAACACCGACGCGACCGACGCCGTGTCCGCCGGCGCGCTCTACCGCGGCGGCGCGAACGCGATGGGCTCGCCGAACTACGCGAACCGCATCCGCGAGAACATCGGCATCACCACCTCCGGTGCGTCGCGCATGTTCGACATCTTCGCGGCTGCCGCGCCCGAGGTGATCGCCGCGATCCCGACGCTCGCGCGCTGTCAGGTCGGGGGCACCCCGGCCACCCTGTTCAACTCGAGCGACCAGTGCGAGCCGAGCGGCATCGCCTGCCTCATCGGCGTCCCCGCGACCGCCGACCACCTCGACCTCTGCAACCTCACCATCAGTGGTGCTTCGACGCCCGACGTCGGCAAGCGCCTCGCCGTCGCGGCGCTGCTGGCCGCTGCTTATACCTGCGAGTAGGAGACCGTCCCCATGGCGAAGAGCAAAGCATCCCTTCGTGAAGAGCAGCGTCAGCTGACCCGGCGCGCGCTGATCAAGTGGAGCGTGGCGACGGGCGCGGCCCTCGGGGTCTCGCGCAGCAGTGTCTTCGAGATCCTCGCCGGCACCGCCGGCAAGGACGTCGCGTTCGCCGCCGCCGACAACGCGTTCACGCGCTCGATCCACGTCGTCGCCGGCAACGGCGGTCTCGCGTGGTTCCAGCTGCTGTGGCCGCAGGTCGAGGTGGCGCTCGCGAACAACAACAACTTCGCGTGGCACAAGCCCGGCACGGCGACGATGTTCGCCGGTACGGACAAGCCGTACGTGACCGGCCCCGACACGCCGTTCGCGACGCTCCCCGCGCAGAAGCAGATGACGTGCTTCACGTGCGGCGCGAACGAGACCCACACCAATCAGCCGCAGTCGACGGTCGCGCTCAACGGCGCGAACATCTTCTCCGTCGCGAGCGCGCTGCAGGCGTCCAACCCGTCGGTGATCCCGCTCGTCACCATCGGTGATGTCGACGTCGGCACCGCGCCCGGTGGCGCCCGCCCGGCGAACGTCGGCTCCGGCGACGCGATCGTGCAGCTGTTCAACAGCGCGGCATCGCGCGCGGGCGGCCTGCTCTCGACGACGACCGACGCGCAGCTGTACAAGGCGCACTACGACGCGTTCATCCAGCTGAACCGCGCGGCGAACCGGTCGACGACGAAGACCGCATACACCACGGCGCAGGGCGCCGCGGCGCTGCTCGGCACCAACCTCGCCGCGAAGCTCGAGATCAAGCCCGAGGATCTGGCGCGCTACGGGGTCGACGGCGGCACCCGCGCGGCTGTCGAGAACGTCGCGCGCGCGTTCATCGTCGCGGTCAAGGCGTTCAAGATGGGCCTCACGAACTCGGTCGTGCTGCCCTCCTTGCGCGACGATCCGCACGGCGCGTTCGCCGATGGCAGCATCAACACGGTGCCGGCGCAGCTCAAGAAGGTGTTCGACGGGCTCATGACGGACCTGCAGAACACGACCGACGACAACACGCTCAAGGCGCTGGCCGACGACACGGTCATCACGGTGCACGGCGACACCACGAAGAACCCGCTCGCGAAGGATGGCTGGCCGGACGGCTCGCCGGGCAACACGAACGTGGTCTACGTGTGGGGCGCGGGCCACCTGAAGACCGGCTGGTTCGGTCAGGTCAGGGCCGACGGCACGGCGCGCGGCTTCGATGCGAACGGCGCCGACGCGGCGTACAACGGGGCGAACACGGCCCGCTACGCGACCGCCTCGATCGCCTACGCGATCGCGAAGCGCGACGAGCGCGCGATCTCGCAGTTCGCGAACGGCCTGACGATCTCGAACAAGTTCGGCAACCCGAAGGAGCTCTAAGCTTCACGGTTGTTCGCGGTTGTTCGCAATCGATGCGGCGAGGCGCGTGCTAGGCTACCGCTCGATGCGTGCCCTGCTTGCGTGCCTGTTCCTCGTCGCGGCGTGCCATGGGTGCGGCGATCGCGGCGACGACGGTGCGAAGCCCTCCGAGGGCTCCGGCGCCGGCAAGGTCACCGATGACACCCAGCGCGAGCAGGCGCGGTTCGATGCGGAGCGCCGGCCCGACAAGGTCGTCGAGGCGCTCGCGCTCAAGCCAGGCTCGCGCGTCGCCGACGTCGGCGCGGGCACCGGCCTTCTGACCGTGCACCTCGCGCGCGCGGTCGCGCCGGACGGCAAGGTGGTCGCCACCGATATCGATGGCGCCGTGCTCGAGCTGTTGCAGTCGCGGCTCGCGGCCGCGGGGCTCGCGGACGTCGTCGAGCGCCGCGTGGTGACCGAGGAGACGCCGGGGCTCGAGGCCGGCGCCTACGACGCGATCCTGCTCGCCGAGGTCGATCACTACTTCACCGACGAGGTGGCGTGGCTGCGCGCGGCGACCGACGCGCTCAAGCCGGGCGGCCGGATCGTGATCTCGAACCGCATCCATCACCGGGCGAGGTCGATGGCGGCCGCGGAGAAAGCGGGGCTCGCCGTCGTCGATCAGTCGACGCCCGTGCCGACCCACTTCATCGCCGTGTTCAAGGCAGGCAACAAGTGAGGAGCCTCGCGGCGCTCGCGCTGCTCGGGCTCGCGGCGTGCCCCGCCGATGACGCTGCAAACCCCGAGCGCCTGTGGCTCGCGCTCGACGGCAGCGAGCTGCAGGTGCGGTTGATCGACTACGAGCCGCCACCCTTTTGAGCGCCCGGCGTGGGGCCCGGTGGGTCCCAGGAAGCGGAGTACACGCTGAAGGCGTCGGTCCCCGCCGGCACCTACTCGATCGTGTGCGATGCGATCATCATCCGCGCCGTCGACGTGACGTTCGATCTGGTGTGGCGGCGCGGCCAGACCGACACGACGCTCGCGACGTGGACCCAGCACTTCGAGCCGCTCCCCGGCGGCGAGTTCGGCGCGCAGCCGTACGAGATCGAGCAGGCGGCGCCGGCCATCGACTGGCAGGCCGGCGATCAGTTCATCTTCCGCTACACGGGCGCGAACACGACGAGCATGCAGGCGTTCATCCCCAACGGCGACGGCGCGCTCACCGGGGGACGCATCCCGAACATCACGCTTCCTCGGTGAAGTCGAGATCGACGCCGAAGGTCTCGCGCAGCGTGAGCAGGCCGAGCAGCGCGACCCCGAGCGCCACCGCGCCGACCGCGGCCGCCGCACCGACGACCCCGAGCGGTGGCAACAGCTCCTTGAACGCGATCGTGAGCAACACGGCCGAGCCGCGCACGAAGTTCGGCGTCGTGGTGGCGACCGTCGCGCGCAGGTTGGTGCCGAACTGCTCGGCCGCGGTGGTGACGAACACGGCCCAGTAGCCGACGGTGAAGCCGAGGATCGTGCACAGCGCGTAGAACACGGTGAGCGACGTGCCGCCGACGGTGAAGTACGCGACGACGCCGGCGACGGTCGCCGAGATGAACAGGCCGAGGGCGCGGCGGCGCGAACGCAGCCACTGACTGATCAGGCCGGAGGCGAGGTCACCGGCGGCGCAGCCCGCATACGCGAACATCAGCGAGGTAGCGTTGTTCGGATCGGGCGACAGGCCGAGCGCATGGCCGACGCGATCCGAGAACGTGATGAGGATGCCGATCACGTACCAGACGGGAACTCCGACCGCGATCAGCCCGAAGTAGCGCGCGGCGCGGCGCCAGCTGGCGAACAGCGACAGGAAGTCGCCGCGGCGGACGTTGGTCTTGGCCGCGGTCGCGTGGAACATGCCTGACTCGGCGACGCCGATGCGGAGGAGCAGCAGCGCGAGCCCCATGCCGCCGCCGATGTAATAGGCGTGGCGCCAGTACGCACCCTCGTAGAGCGAGGGGATGCCGCCGCCGATGATGCCGGCCGCGACGCCGCCGCAGATGCCGACGGCGGCGACGATCGTGGTGGCGATGCCGCGCGTGCGCTTGTCCATCAGCTCGCTGACGAGCGTGATGCCGGCGCCGAGCTCGCCCGCGAGGCCGATGCCCGCGATGAAGCGGCACGCGGCGTACTGCTCGATCGAGGTGACGGCGCCATTGGCGAGGTTGGCGAGCGAGTACGTGACGATGGAGCCGAACAGCACCGACAGGCGGCCGCGCTTGTCGCCGAGGACGCCCCACAAGATGCCGCCGAGGAGCACGCCGGCCATCTGCATGTTGAACAGGAACAGGCCCGGCTCGGTCTGCTGCTCGGCGGGATATCCGAGCTCGATCAGGCTCGGCTTGCGCACCGTGCCGAACAGGATCAGGTCGTAGATGTCGACGAAGTAGCCGAGCGCCGCGACGACCACCGCCAGCGTGACAGCCCGGCTCCGCACAGAGACCACGCGCGGACTATACGCGTTATAAGTCTTGTCATGCGCAGGGTAGCTCTCGCCGTAGCCGTGGTGATCGCGCTGACGGTTCCCGCCTTCGCCGGCGAGCGCCGCGCGTGGGTGAAGGAGGTCAAGGACGAGGCGACGTGGAAGGCCTACTCCAAGCACGTCTCGTCGGACGAGCTCGGCAAGTTCATCATCGACCTCAAGACGAACGAGATCTATTTCATCGACGTCAACCTCTTCAACATCCACGCGGACTTCGTGCTCGGCGTGCTGCTGAAGAAGGCGTGGACCGCCGACAACATCCGCGAATACAACCAGAACTACGAGCGCGTGAAGCCGAAGTTCATCCTCGGCTACCTCACGCACCACCTGAAGATCGACAAGTGGACGTTCTCGTTCTGGGAGGGCGACAAGATCGGCCCCGACGACGTGCTCCGCGCGCGCCAGCGGCTCGAGCAGGCGTTCTTCAGGAAGGCGCTGCCGTTCCGCCCCGACTCGCCGATGCAGCAGAAGGTGGCCCTCGAGGTGAAGAAGCGCGGCGTGCCGACGGTGACCAACGACGAGATCTACAAGGCCGCCGACTACCAGGCGTTCAACACCGGCAAGGCGATCGGCAAGCTGCGCGTGGTCAAGGTGGGCACGCCGTACGAGTCGCTGACGTTCGCGCGCACGGACATCGTGCTCCTTCAAGAGAGCTATCCCGACATCACGCCGGTGGCCGGCATCCTCGCGACCGCGTTCTCGACGCCGCTGTCGCACGTCAACCTGCGCGCGAACGCATGGAGGATCCCCAACGCGGGTGACAAGAAGGCCCGGGAGAAGTTCGGCGCGCTCGACGGCAAGACCGTCTACTACGAGGTCACCGAGACCTCGGTGGTGCTGCGCGAGGCGACCGCCGCGGAGATCAAGGAGCACGAAGGCAAGGTCGCGGCGGCGCGCAAGGTGACGCTGCCGCAGGCCGACGTGACGAACCCGCGGCTCGCGATGCTGACGCGGATCCGGGCGCGCGACGTCACCACCTACGGCACGAAGACCGCGAACCTCGGCGAGATCGTGACGGCGAACGCTCCCGGCGTGCGCGTGCCGATCGGGTTCGGCGTGCCGTTCTTCTATTACGTGCAGCACCTGAAGAAGAACGGCCTCGACAAGCGGGTCGAGGCCGTGCTCGGCGACATGCGGTTCAAGACCGACGCGGGCTGGCGCAAGCAGGCCCTCGAGGACCTACGCGCCAAGATCGCGGCGGCGCCGATCGATGACGCATCCCTCGACGCGATCTACAAGCGCGTGCGCCTCCGGCTCGGCGGCCGCGGGGTGTTCGTGCGCAGCTCGACCAACGCCGAGGACCTGCCCGGGTTCAACGGCGCGGGGCTCTACGACTCGGTGCCCAACGTCATCGGCCGCAAGGCGCTAGGCGATGCCCTCAAACAGGTGTGGGCCTCGGTGTGGACGCTGCGCGCCGTCGACGAGCGCGAGGCGTTCGGTATCGATCACCGCCAGGTGTTCGGCGCGGTGCTCGTGCAGGTCGGCGTCGATGCGACGGCGGCGGGCGTGCTGGTGACCAAGAACCTGTGGGACCCGCACGACGATCACGGCTTCACGATCAACGCGAAGTTCGGCCTCGGCATGCGCGTCGTCGAGGGCCAGAAGGTGCCCGAGCAGATCATCTTCGACCCGACCAACGACGGCACGAAGATCCTGTCGCGCTCGGACGACCCGGTGATGCTCAAGTTCGATGCGAACGGCGGCATCGTGGCGGTGCCGGTACCTCCCGGTGAGGGCGTGATCCTGACCGAGCCGCGGGCGAAGGCGCTCTCGACCCAGGTCGAGTCGATCATCCCGTTGTTTACGCACGGGTCGATCTCACCTCAGGCTCTCGACGTGGAGTGGGTGATGGAGGGCAAGGGCGATCAGACGCAGTTCTGGATCGTCCAGGCGCGGCCGTTCGTCGGCGGCTGACGTACTATGCGCGCGTGCGTCTCTTCGCCCTCGTCGTGATGCTCGCGCCGCTCGGCGCGTGTGACCTCAAGCCCGCGCCCAAGGAGCAGCCCGGCGC
>Ga0247822_10000537_pt1 | contig 20794 bp, 14 predicted proteins | sample 13C_Cellulose_Da_FD_192423 | JGI IMG/M metagenome (GOLD analysis project Ga0247822, IMG submission 192423) | Soil microbial communities from agricultural site in Penn Yan, New York, United States - 13C_Cellulose_Day30 | ecosystem: Environmental > Terrestrial > Soil > Agricultural land | place...
AGCGGGAAGAACCTGGTTTTTACAAACTAACTACAGCTTCTAGGAATTGGCGATGAATATATTAATTAATGTCATTCGTCGCCGCTTTTTGCAAGCGGCTGCACTGGTGCTCGCCAGTGCAGCCTTGCCTGCGAGCGCGGAACCACAAACCCTAACAGTCATGACCAGCTATCCAGCCGAGGTCACGGCGCGCATTGAAGCTGCATTTGAAAAAGCACATCCGGACTATCGAGTGCAAATTATCTGGCGCATGCCACAAGATGCATTACCTTATTTGCAACAACCCAAACAAGGTGGCGTTGATGTTTATTGGTCGCCTTCCCCGCGAACATTTAACCAATTAAAAACAGAAGGTGCGTTTCGTAAACTGGATCTGGATTTAACCGGCCTACCGGAAACGATTGGCAAAACTCGGCTGCGCGATGCGGAAAATTATTTAACTGCAACAGAAATGGCGGGCTTCGGTTTTGCGATCAACACCGAAAAATTAATGGCTATAGGCGTTGCACCGCCCAAAACCTGGCGCGACCTCACCAATCCAAAACTCGCAGGAAAAATCGCAGTGCCTAATCCTGCCCGCGTGGGTTTTGCGCCAGTATTAGTTGATATTCCTTTGCAAGGTTATGGTTGGGATGCTGGCTGGGCACTGTGGAGTGAAATCAGCGGTAACGCCGAGTTGCTGGAACAAGGTGGTAGCTTTATTAGCGATAAGGTAGGCACTGGTCAGGTTGCGGTTGGATTATCTATTGATTTTTTTATCGCCTCGGCGATTGCAAACGGAGCACCGATTCATTTTGTATATCCGGATCGCGGTGGAATCAATCCCGCACATATCGCGATTACCGCAAGCACAGAAAAATTACTTGCGGCAAAAACATTTACCGCATTTGTATTATCGGCATCAGGGCAAGCATTGCTCACTCACGCCGATATTCGCAAGTTACCCGTGCGCCCATCGGTATATGAATCACTCGCCGCCGATTATTACCGCCCTTTCGTAGCTGCAACACAGTGCGAATTGGATTACGACAATGATCGCGGACGCAATCGTCTTGGTATTATTTCATCTCTATTTGATCATCACCTTGCGTATCGTCATCAAGAGCAAAAAGCGTTGTGGAAAAAATTGCATGCACTGGAAGCAGCGGGAAAAACGCAACCGCAACTACGCACATTATTAACATCAGTTCCATTAACTGAAACAGAAGCAGCCAGCGCAGAACTGCAAAAACAATTTCGCGATCGATTGGAGGGAGCCAAATTAGAATTACGCGCACCAGAGCTTATTTGGCGTGAAGCAACTGATAAGCGTATCGCAGCAGCACAAAAACTGCTGGAGGCGTTATGACCTTTAGGTCAGCCATTTTTATCACCGCTTTTTTGTTAGTCAGCTACTCATCAGTCGATGCATATGCATCGACTGATGACCTGCAACATAAAATTAACGCCAATCACATTACAAACAATCAGACCCGTGAAGCTTATGCACAGCCATTTGCGGGATTGAGCGATGCAGAACTCGAACAGTTTTTTCGCGGGCGCAATTTATTTCGCCAGAGCTGGGTGATTGCACCTGCGCGTGATACGGCGGTGGGATTAGGCCCGCTATACAACCGCATCGCGTGCGTATCCTGCCATCCTAAGAATGGTCGCGGGCGCGCGCCGGAAGATGAGAATGAACGCATGCAATCTGTGCTCGTACGCTTATCTGTTGCGGGAAAAACAAAACACGGAAATCCGAAACCACATCCACACTATGGCAATCAACTCAATGAAGAAGGTATTCCCGGTGTGCCCGGCGAAGGCCGCGCTCAAGTGCAATGGGAATATCAAACAGTAACCTTTGCCGATGGAACAAAAATAAGTTTGCGCAAACCGCAACTGACCTTTAGCGAATTAAATTACGGCGCGCTTGAGTCGGTGCAAACATCGGCTCGTATCGGCCCCGTCGTATTCGGTTTGGGATTATTGGATGCAGTCAGTGAGCAGGATTTATTGACACTCGCACCACAATCAAAACCCGATGGCGTCAGCGGAAAAGTAAATCGTGTGTGGGATAGCGCCAGCCAACAATATAAAACCGGTCGTTTCGGAGCAAAAGCAAACGCGGCCAGTTTGCGCGGCCAAATTGTAGAAGCGATGTTAGGCGATTTAGGCATTACATCCAGTTTACTCCCCAAAGAAAATTGCCTGCCGCACCAGCATCAATGTTTAGCCGCACCTAATGGTGGCTCGCCTGAATTGAAGGATAATCAATTAGCGGATCTGGAATTTTATTTTCGTCGCCTTGCTGTTCCCGCTCGCCGCAAAATCAACAATACGCAAGTGAAAGAAGGTGAAACATTATTTGCTGATCTGGGCTGCGCAGTTTGTCATCGTCCGGAAATGAGAACAGCAAAAAATTATCCGCATAAGCACCTGGCCGATATGCGCTTTCATCCTTACACCGATTTATTATTACATGATATGGGCGCAGGCCTCGCCGATAATCGCCCGGATTTTCAAGCAACCGGGAGCGAGTGGCGGACGCCGCCCTTGTGGGGAATTGGTCTTACTGAATTGATTAACGAATATCAATCTTACTTGCACGATGGCCGTGCACAGAGTTTTGCGGAAGCCATTCTGTGGCACGGTGGTGAAGCAGAGAAATCGCGCGAGCTTTACAGAAATTTGCCAAAAGCCAAACGTAAAGCTATAGATCAGTTTTTACTGTCGTTGTAAAAACGATTGCGAAGCATAATTTTATCCTTGATCAAGTTTCTAGTTGGCATTCGCGCGCAGGTAACGAAGCCAACAAATTCATCAACTCGGTAAGATCAACCGGCTTCACAAAATGGACATCAAAACCCGCTTCGGTAGATTTGCGGCGATCTTCATCTTGTCCCCAACCGGTGGTGGCGATGATCAGGATTTTTTCCGCCCACGGGTTTGCACGAATGCGTCGGCACGCATCAAAACCGTTTAATTTCGGCATGCCGATATCCAATAGGATTACATCCGGGCGATGCATTTCTGCAGCATCAATCGCTGTCTCGCCATCATGAGCGATAAAGGTTTCGTTGCCAGTCAACCTTAATACTTCAGCCAAACTTTCTGCACCATCCAGATTGTCGTCAACAATAAGGATTCGATGATGAGTTGGTGTTACGCTCATTACTTCGGGTGCTGCTTGTGGCAGCGTTTGATCGAGCGTGATTGGCAAGCGAACAATAAATTCACTTCCCTGCCCCAATCCGCCACTGCGCGCTTCAATATTACCGTTGTGGAGTTCGACCAAGCGCTTTGCCAACGTCAAGCCGATTCCCAATCCGCTTTGTGCTCGTTCTAGCGATTGGTCAACTTGTGAAAACATTTCAAAAATAGAACCGAGTTTATCGGCAGGAATACCAATACCATTATCTTTTACTGTTATTAATAAGTCCTTGCCGCCTTGTAAAATGGTCAGGTTAATTACACCGCCCTGCCCTGCAAATTTGCAGGCGTTATTCAATAAGTTGCTCACTACTTGTGATAAACGTACCGGATCAGCCTCAAGATAAATCGGCTGCGAAGGCAACGACACATTAATTTTTTGGTTTGCTGATTCCGCCATCAGATTGCAGGTTTCCACCGCCTGATGAATCACTGAAGCCAGCTCAATACGCTGACGACGCAACTCCAATTTGCCGCGACTGATACGACTTAGATCGAGCAGATCATCAATCAGTCGCACCATGTGCGTTAACTGTCGCTCGATCATATTTGTCGCACGCGTAGATACTTCGCGATCACCATGTGCGAGTTTTAACATTGATGCAGCGTTACTGATAGGCGCAAGTGGATTGCGCAACTCATGCGCAAGAGTTGCGAGAAATTCATCTTTGCGCCGATCCGCTTCGCGCTCGCGCTGTTCTTTACGGCGCAGCGCCAGTAGCGCATTCCACATCAGCGCCACAACACCGAGTATCAACATCGCGGCACCCAGCGCGCGGCTTGTGCCAATATCAAACAGCCCGAGTTCATGCCCTTTAGTACGCAGCCAAATAAATAAGGGAATCATGACAATGACAATGGGCAACACAGTCCGCGCCATACTGCCGGCACTGGAGCGCTCGCATAACAACAGCATTGGATGATGTTGCGGCACGCTCATAATCAAACAAACAGCCAATGCAAATAACATTGTTGCACTCGGCAATGCAATTGCAGAGAGCCATGGAATTGCATAAAAATCGTGTGCGCCGAATAAATATCCCAGCAGCGAGAACATCGTAATCAACACAACAATAAGGGCAAGAACGGGAACTAAACGGCGCGAGGAATTATCGCGCGCGCCCAACAACATTAGCGCAATACCGATGAGAAGAAAGGAGAAAGACGCTGGCGGACCAAAACGGCCCGGAGTCATTGTACTGCCATAACCCCACTCACGACCAAAAAGCAGTAAATGGTTGAAACCAAAATCAGCATCCAGTACATACTGCAATAAATTGAGTAGCCCGCCGAGCGCGACAAGTCCGCCAAGTGCGATTGCAAATCGGCCAAATCCAAATTGCAGGAATACCACCGCAATGCCCGCGAACATAATCAAAACTGTAGTGTTGGGCTGAATGGAAAGGCCATCATTGAGCCAATCAGTGAGGCGCTGGCAATCAAATACCCAACCGCTAAACGAGATTGCACCGGCGACCACTATGCACAAGCCGAGCACCATAGTCAGTCTGCGGAGCCATCGCGCATCGACGATGGTTAACTGTGTCGGCATGCAGCGACCTCAAGGGATAAGTTATTTTTTTTCAAACAGGAATTCCATCTTATGAAAATACACAAAGGCACCAACGGACTACGAGTTAAGTTTCCCCATAACAGATTGGCTATATGACGCCAAATATACAGTGAAGTAATTGGCTTAGCCACCAAGGTATGGCGCTCATCGAACCCATGAAAACCTGTGGATTATTAACATTAAGTTGCGAACTCATTTACTCCCGGAAGCGGGAATTGCATCGCCACTACTTCTCTTCCTGAACTGCGCCGCTTTGTAACGGTTGCCACACAACGCCATGCTGCACCAGCGACGCTTGTGGGCTTTGGTACGGTCGTAAAACCACAGAATGCAATCGGGATGTTCGCATTGTTTTACCAGATCGAAATTACCTTCCACCAATAATTGCGCGACGGCTTCGGCAACCGGCCCGAGCAACGCCTGCGCGGTTTCACCGTTTGCAGTGTGTGTCAGTAGCAAGCGTCCTTCATCATCACGTTGCAACTGGGGAAAGCAGGTGTAACTGCGCAAATTCTCGTTCAACTCACCGACTTCAACATCACTGCCTTCTTTGCGTTGGAGGATGAGCTGACGCGCCAAAGTCCGCAGCGCTCGCCCCTGCACTAACAAACCAATAGCAATCGCCTTGGGCAATGGGTTGGCGGTAAATCGCTTAAGCCATGCGAGCACATCATCATCACTGTTCCAGAAATCGACCTTATTACCGTCACTCAATGTCTGGGTATTCAACATATCCAGCGCCAAATGATCAGCCAGCATTGGAGCTTCGCTAAGACCGACTTCTGTTTGTGTTTGATTGGCAGCCATATAGTAACCCCTAAAAAATAGTTTGACAGGTTACTTAATTTGGACCAAGCTAGCCTTAAGTAACCACTTAATATCAATTATAGAGGTTACCAACAAAACCTACCAGAGCCAAATTTAGGAGTCATCATGAGTATCAAATCCACCCTGGTTGCCGCCGTCGCGCTTGCGACCGCACTATCTGCTACCACCTCAGCTAATGCTGCCCAGGAACCAACCCAAGTCCACTACCAAACGCTTGAAGTCCAGGGCGTTAATGTCTTCTACCGCGAAGCGGGTTTACAGGAAGCACCAACTGTTCTGTTATTACATGGCTTTGGAGCTTCCTCGCATATGTTCCGCGAGCTGATCCCCCAGCTGGCGCAAAAATACCATGTGATTGCGCCAGACTTACCTGGCTTCGGCCAAACCACCGTTTTGCCAAACGTTAAATTCAATTACACCTTCGATAACCTGACATCCGTTATTGATGCTTTCACCATCGCCAAAAAAGTGAATCGTTACGCTATCTATGTATTTGATTACGGCGCTCCGGTCGGCTGGCGTCTCGCGGTGAAAAATCCGCAAAAAATTACCGCAGTCGTGAGCCAGAATGGCAATGCTTATGAAGAGGGATTAAGTGCAGGTTGGGCGGATATGCGCAAAGCCTGGGCCGCACCCACAGCAGAAAATCGCGAGGCACTGCGCAAATTCAATACGGCAGAAATGCTCAAGTGGCAATACGTTGAAGGTGTTAAAGATACGTCTTTGATTGCACCGGAAACCTATCAATTAGCTCATGCCGCCATCGAGCGTATCGGTGTTGAAGTGCAGATGGATTTGTTGCTCGATTACGGCCAAAACATCAAGCAATACACGCAGCTGCATAAATTTTTCCGTCAATACCAACCGCCGACTTTAGCAATCTGGGGTAAAAACGATCCGTTCTTCATTCCCGCCGGTGCTGAAGCATTTAAACGCGATAACCCAAAAGCAGACGTTCGCTTTTTGGATACCGGACACTTCGCGCTTGAAACTCACGGTAAAGAAATCGCAGCGGCAATGCTGGAATTTTTAAACCGTAGTATCAAACCTTAAATAATTTTGCGTAACGAGCATGTCCGGAGAATCGGCCAAGGCTCGCATTAGCTGACAAATTATCAGGAATTTTTCCCCTCAGAGATGAAGAACTAATTTAGCATTTCAACTCAGCCTATGGTTAAACCGATACTGAAATCGTGTGCAAAATTTCGATGGATTAAAAGGCAATTTACTACGCAATGTTCCGCAGAATACATTCTCTATTCAAACACGCTACGATTTCTCTTCAGGCGTGTTGAATGGTTTGGGGCTGGGCGGTACAGTCGAATACGTTGAATAATCAAACCCAGATCGATGTACTATTTAACAATGTCACAAAGATCGGTTATCCAAGTTTAGGAAGCTCCATATAAATACGTTCAACTAATTCTTTACCGTGTTTTCTTTCAAGTTTTCTCACTATAAAATGCCCTCTCGCCATATCCTGAAAATGATCAATGAAGATAGTGTTGATTATCGCTCCGCCAGCAGCACCTATTGCTGGAATAGCTTGCGCTGCTGCTTTTTCAGTAACTTGGATTCCAAACCGCTTTGCAATAACGGCTATAAATTTAATAAATATCGGAGCACCCTCGCTCGTCAAAGAATTACTCAACATGAATTCTGACGCAGCCGACAGAGATCTCGCCAAGGTAGCTCTCACTGCATAATAACCACTATCGGTACTGTCATCCGTTTCGCTATTTCCACCAAGAGCAAAGACCTCTAAACACGCGAGCTTGCTCTCCATAGCTGAAACAGATTCACCTTCACTTCGCGCAACATCAGCAATCGACCGTAACATTATTGAAGTGGATATGGGCAATTCCACCGTTAATGCAGCAATGCCGAAAAATCCACCGACTCCGCCGCTAACGGCTACACCGAGTTTGTGCCAAATATTAGATGACTCTTCGCCGGGAATATCTTTCATCGTAAAAATGGCGGCCTGTGACGCTTTGAGTAACGCAGCTTGTGTCACCTCCCCAATGTTTTTATTCCAACTAGCAGGCAATAGGGCAAGCCCTTTTTCTATCGGAGTGCCAATAAAATTAGTCACCTTCGCAGCGACGCCCGGGTTTTCCAATAAATTTTTTGCAACTTGAAGCTCTCTTCTATCCTGTTCTGAAAACTGTGATTGCATAGGAGTTCTCCCGTTTGATATGCCATAGTAGTTTGGTTATGACAAACCACATTAGTTCACTCGGCACATTATGAAACAAAGAGTAGCGCACTGACGAAAATTCATAAATCAATTCAGTGAATTCGACAACTGCAGAATGCGGCTCGTTTGAAGGGGACTATCTAAAGCGCAATGCTTATTTAAAAACGCGACGCTTAATTAAAAGCGCAGTTTGACTTCTGCGCTAAATTCACGACCGCGATTGGGAATGCCGTCGATTTTGCCGAGGCTTTGCGCAGGTGTGACGATTTCTTCGTTGGTAATATTTTTTACTTGCAAACCCAATTCATAGCGGGAATTGAATTGATATTGCCACTGGGTGTTCAGCATCCAGAAATCATCCAGTGTTTGTTCCGTGGTGCTAGTGATAGGCGTTTGGCGTTCGTCCTGATAAAAACCGAGCAAACTCCAGTTCCATTTTTCTGCTGCGTAATTCACTTCAAACGATGCAGTTTGCTCGGCCTCGCGGAATGCGCTGTCAGGCAAATTCATGTGCGTGTATGTTGAGCGCATCGACCAATGTGTAGAAATATCCTGCGCCCACTCAATTTCCACGCCGTGACTTTTTTCACCGTCGCCGTTGCGGTAGGTGCGCGCCGCGCCGATAAATATAGATTCAATCGGATGCTCGTAGCGGTTCTCGAACAAACCAAGGCTCAAGCTGGTGGCTTGCCAATTTACCATCAGAATCAAGTCCCAGGTTTTAACAATCTCGTGCGTCAAATCCGGATTACCAAACAGCAGCGGATTATTAATCAAGCCTGTTTCTGCAAGCGTCGGCGCGCGAAACGCTTCGCCGTAAAGTAGCTTCAGGCTGTAAGTATTATTGAGCTGCTCTACCAACCCGAGGCGCGGGCTAAAACGGCCAGTGATATCGGGATACTCATCGTAGCGGCCGCCGAGAATCAAACGCGTGGAATCGCGCAGGTTAAATAAATACTGCGCATAAGCGCCAACATTGGTGATGGATTCTTTTGTACCTATTGGAAATAAACTGCCTTCATCGCCATAAAACGTAACTGGAAATTGTCCGTTACTGAGTTGGATCAAATCAAAATTACCGCGCGCTTGAGCTTCAGTTTCTTCGTGCCGCGCCCATTGCAAACCCCACTGCGCACTTGCACGTTCGCTGATTGACCAATCATTGGCAAACGTAAAACGCCAGCTGTCGCCCGCTTGTGTTGCATCACCCCAAAAGGGTTCTGCACTATTGGGGCGACTAATCGGTCGCAAAGCGCCGGGGCCAGTGACGAACAATTTAAAATCGTAGCTGAATTGTTGGTAGCTCAATGTCACTTGCGATTTGGTGTTGGGAATCCACTCAAACCCCTGCTCGATTGAAAGATGCAACAGCTCGCGCTCATTGGCGTTGTAGCCGTTGGCGATATTATCGGACTGATAAAAATCGTGTCCTTCGGCGCGGTTGTAAGAAAAATCAATGCGGGTTTTATCGCGCTTGAGTGAGAGATCAGCTGCAACCTGTTCGCGTGGATCGCTGGTTTGCGTAGGCTGGCCATTAAACGTATCGGTGACAGAAAATTGTTCGCCGTGATCTTTATACGCGTGCATAAACATATCAGCTTGCCAATCGCCAATCACTTGATTCCAAAAACCTTCAACCTGCCGCCGGTCTTGTGAACCGGAAGCGAATGCGAGGGATTTTTGCTGCTTGCGCGTCACTATATTGATGACACCGGTAAATGCGGAGCTGCCGTAAAGCGCAGAACCTGGGCCACGGATTACTTCAAGCCGCTCGATGCGCGACAAGGGGTAAAGCGGCAAGGTGATATCAGGACTGCCGGCGCGGGGATCGTTCACCACTTTGCCGTCGATCAACAACATTACTTCCAGCGATTGCTGCGCGGTGCGTCTGCCGCGCGCACTGTAGGTGTAAGCGAGCCCGGAGCTGGCGTTGCGATCAAATTGAAAACCGGGCACCAGATTGAGCAATTCGTAAAGGTAATCCATTCCCAGGCGATCAATATGCTCGCGGGTAAAAACAGACACAGCAGCGGGAACGGTTTTGAGTGTTTCTTCGGTGAGGGTTGAGCCGGTAACGGGCACGTTGAGCAGTTGCTCAAGGCTTAATTCGAGATAAGCGAGATCGTCCGCATAACTTGCAGCGGAGAGCAGCGTGGTAAACGCAGCACCGTAACATATCCCGTAACACAGGGTTCGGCGCCGACGCAGGTGACGTGTGTTCCTGACCATAGCTAAATCCCTCTGTCGATAAAGATTAGTAGATGAAGCCGATTGCTACCAGCGCCAATCAACCCCCAAACTCAATTCTCGTCCCCGATTGGGAATACCCGCCGCAATAGTGTTGCCCTGGGTTGGCGTGAAATAGGTTTCATCAAACACATTTTTCGCCTGCAGGCTAATGCCCCATTCAGGGCTCAACTGATAACCCAGCTTAGTGTTGACGAGCCAGATGCTCGCCAACGTATTGCGGGTAGAGCCTGGACCGAGCGTTACGCGTTCGTCCTGATAAACCGCCGTGATATTCCAATTCCACTGCTGACGATGGTAGTTAAGCATTAAGGTCGCCTTATCATCTGACTCGCGGAACGCTGAATCCGGCAGCTCGGTGTAGTGGGTATAAGTAACGCGCGCGATCCATGCATCACTCAGCTGCCTGCTGGTTTCCAAACTCATACCGCTACTGCGCTCACCATCACCGTTAATGTAGGTTCGGGTCGATCCCAGTAAACCTGCAATAATCGGCTGATCGTAACGGCTGTAAAAGCCGTTCAAACTAAAACTGCTGCGCTGCCAATTGCCCATCCAGATGAGATCCCAGGTTTTCACCAGCTCGTGTTTCAACTCCGGATTGCCCACCACTCGCGTGTTATTGATCAAACCAGTTTCACTCAAGGTCGGTGCGCGAAATGCTTCACCGTACAAAAGCTTGAGCGTGTGGTTGTCATTCAATTGCTGCACGATTCCAAGGCGCGGGCTCACATGCCCGGCGATATTCTGGTAATCGTCATAGCGCAAACCGAGCGTCAAACTGGTGCCGGTTTGCAGCTGATGTAAATACTGGCCGTAAAAGCCCATCGATTGCTGGGTCCCTTCCCTGCCAATATCCACCCGCTGTAAATCATCGCCGTAATAACGGATGGGAAAATCCCGCGCGACATACTGGGCGAGGTCGTAATTGGTGTAAGCCTTTGCGTAAATTTCTTCGTCTTCACGCACTTCTATTCCAAACTGGCTGCTAGCGTGGTCATTGATCGTCCAGTCATTCGCCAAAGCAATGCGATAGGTTTCGCCTTTCACTTGCGCATGCACTAAAAAAGGTTCGTCACTAGGTGGAGTACTTTGCGCTTGCAACAAACGATAGTCCGCCACTTCCGTATGTATGCGCTGGTAACCGCGACTGAACGCAAAGGTGAAAGTCGATTTCACCTCGGGCACAAGATTAAAACCCTGCTCCAAACTCAACTGCGAAAACCCTTGGCCGTTGTTGTTGAAATCATTGCGCACTCGCTCCAGCGAATAAAAATCGTCAGATTTGGAATGATTGTCGGTAATGCGCAATTGCGTGAGTTTGTAGCGCACGCCAATATCCAGATTGGTACTTTGCACCGCATCGCTGCTCGGCGTCAGTTGGATAGAGTACAGATCGTGCAAACCAAATGTTTGGCCTTTATCTTTATACGCGTGGGCGTAGAGTGAAGTTTCCCAATCGCCGCGCTCCTCCCCCCACAACACATCGATTCCCCGGCGCTGTTCGGAACCCACAGCGACTTTCACTTCTTTCGCGTGCTTGCGGGTGATGATATTGATCACACCGGTAAAAGCACTGGAACCATAGAGCGCAGAACCTGGGCCGCGAATAATTTCCACACGTTCGATTTGCGTTACCGGAAATAATGGAATAACAGCATCGCTACCGCCGGTGCGCGGATTGGAAAATAATTGGCCGTCCACCAACACCAGAATTTCACGCGCTTGCGAACTGTTGCGGCGACCGCGAGCAGCGTAGGTGTAGTTAACACCGTTATCGCCAACGCGACTGACTTGATAAGCTGGAACCAGATTAAGTAATTCGTATAAGTAATCCACACCCATGACCGCAATTTGCTCATGGGTAAACACACTTACAGTCGAGGGAACAGTTTTGAGTGCTTCGTCGCGCAATGTTGAACCAGTAATATTGACTTGCAGCAGTTGCTCCAAATCCATACTCAATAAATCAGCTGCAATTGCACAACTACAAAAAGACCCCGACAAAAAAACGGTCAGCACTACACGCGCTGTTTTGTTAACACCTCCCATCATTCAGCTGCAATCCACTGCTGTAGCCAGGTTTCAAATTGCGCCGGCGGCAAGGGTTTGGAGAAGTGATACCCCTGCATTAAACGGCAACCTTGATCGGCTAATATCGCGCATTCTTCAGCGGTCTCTACACCTTCAGCAATCGTCTCCATTCCCAGCGATTGGGCGAGGCGAATAATAGAGCTGACGATGGCGAGCGATGCACCATCGGAATTCATATCGCGCACAAATGATTGATCGATCTTAAGGATGTTAGCGGGCAAGCGGCGCAAATAATTGAGACAGGAAAAACCGGTACCGAAGTCGTCGATAGCGATGCGATAACCCAAATCGCGGAAGGCTTGCAACACTTGGATAGACACTTCCATATCGCTCATCAACATGGATTCGGTCAATTCCAATTCAATTGAGCTGGGCTTGGTTCCCGCTACGGCGAGCAGGCTTTGTACTTCTGCTAAAAATCCGGCTTGATGAAATTGCAATGCAGAAATATTGACGCTGATAACCAAATCGGCAATTCCGGCTTGCTGCCACGCATTCACTTGTCGCGCAGCTTCTGCAATAACCCAGGAACCGAGTGGGATAATTAAACCTATCTCTTCCGCTAGCGGAATAAAATGATTGGGTGGCACCAAGCCGCGCTCGGGATGACGCCAGCGTACCAACGCCTCGGCACCGTACAATTGTTTACTGCCCGCAATAATTTGCGGCTGATAATGCAATTCAAATTGGCCTTGCTCAAGCGCCGAACGCAAATCGTATTCCAGTTTCAAACGATCAAGCGTGCGCGCATTTAATACCGGGGTATAGAACTGATAATTGTTGCGCCCTTTTTCTTTGGCGAGATACATAGCTGCGTCGGCATTTTTAATCAGCGTGCTGGGCGTATCGCCATCATCCGGATAAACCGCGATTCCGATGCTCGGGCTTAAATGCAATGGCATATCCTCAAGGATGTACGGCAGCAATAATTGCTCGCGCAATTTAATCGCCACTTCCGCGAGACTGCGCTCATCGCGCACACGCGGCAACAGCACCACAAATTCATCGCCACCCAAACGCGCAACTGTGTCGTCGGTGCGAATTGCCGCGCTTAAGCGCGCTGCGGTCTGACGCAAAACTTGGTCGCCCGCTGCATGGCCGAGCGAGTCGTTGATATTTTTAAAGCGATCAAGGTCAATAAATAACAGCCCGACTTTTTCACTGCGGCGCTTGGCAGTGTTGATCGCCATTTCCAGGCGATCATTCAGCAGCGCGCGATTGGGTAATTCGGTCAGGCTATCGTGATGCGCAAGAAAATCGATGCGCTCGCGGGATTTTTTGCGCTCGGAGATATCACTAAAAATAGCGATGTAATTTTCCGGCTGGCCGTCACTATTTAATACTTGGCTAATGGAATACCAGGTCGGGAATTTTTCACCATTTTTGCGCTTATTAATTAATTCGCCCTGCCAGTAACCGCGCTCTTTCAACACAGAAACCAGATTGCGGAAAAAACTGTGCGAATGCAATTGCGTACCGACGTTGATGGTATCCACACCCAACACTTCTTCTTCACTAAAACCCATAATTTTTTCATAGGTTTTATTCACGAGGATAATCTTCAGGTTGGCATCGGTAACCAGAATGCCTTCGTTACTGCCTTCAAATACTTTGGCCCACAACCGCAATTCCGCTTCCTGCTGTTTGCGCTGGGTGATATCGCGGATCACCATCACCACTTCATTTTGCTCGCGCAAAATAATGCGCGTCTCCCAACTACGCGCTTTCTTCTGCGTTTGCGACCAATCGAACTCCACCAATTGTTCGCCTTTGCCGGAAAACACGCGGCGGATGTGCGGCGCTAGTATCCGGTAGACGGGGCCGGGCAAATGCCCTTCACCGGTGGCCGAATCGTAGACGACCCATTCTTCCATATCATTTACATAAGCACCGACTTGCATATCGATCACATGACCATCGCGATCAATGCGCATAATGATATCGGGAATTCCGGCGAGCAGCGCGCGGGTTTTAACTTCGCTCACACTCACATCGTTGAACGCCTGGTTAGCGCGCAAAATAAATTGGATGCGATACGGTAACGTGCCCCAACTCACCGGCTTGGTAATAAAATCGGTTGCGCCGGATTCATAAGCTTGATGGATTGAATTAACATCGTCTAATCCAGTCACCATCGCGATCGGCAAATCGCGGCCGCGCGGATGCGCTAAAAATTCGCGGCACAAACTGTAACCATCACCATCGGGAAGCAGTACATCGAGCAAAATCAGATCCGGCTTTTGCTCATCAAAACGCGCGCGCGCGCTGGCGCAATCGGCTGCTTCCATCACGCGATAACCGGCGCGTTCCAAAGTGATACTGGTGGTCAGGCGCGCGGCTTCATCGTCTTCAACTACCAAGACTAAAATGTCGCTGTCGGGAGCAATGCCCGTAGGTTTAAATTCTTTCACGCGCGTTGCTCCCCTCGCTCCAGTTCAGCAAGACCCTGTAGTGATAAGCCGTAAAGTGTTTGGATACTTTGCATGTGTTGTTCAGCTTGGCGCAGATCGCCCTGGCGCGCACGAGCTTCGCATTCGCGGCAGGCATTAGCCAACTCCACCAAGCCGAGATTAGCCGCACTGTTTTTAAAATTGTGCGCCGTTTTATAAAGCAGATCCGCATCTTGATTGGTAACGGCTGTTTGCAATTGCGCAACCAACGCGGGGCTACTGGTACGGAATAATTCGATAATGCGCGGCAATAAACCTTCGCGCAGTTCGCGCAATTGCCGGATGACTTGCATATCAATTTCCACCGGCGAATTCAGCGTTTGCGAATCCAGTTGCGCTTGCGCTGTCGCAGATCGGCTTGGCCAGGCGACCGAAGAAACGCCAACACCTGCGGCAGATGAAGCTGCAGCAACTTGGCGCGCGGGCAACCAGCGCGCTAACAACTCATGCAATTGATCTTGCGAAAAAGGTTTACTCAGGTAGTCGTCCATTCCACGGGAAAGACAATGTTCGCGGTCGCCACTGATCGCATTGGCAGTGAGCGCAATAATCGGAATTGCAGATAAATTTAACTCGGCTTCGCGCGCGCGAATACATTCGGTTGCTTCAAATCCATCCATGATCGGCATTTGGCAATCCATCAACACCAGATCAAAACTTTCCAACTGCAATAAATCAAACGCTTCGCAACCGTTGTTGGCGATCTTCATGCTCAGCCCCATGCGCTGCAGCATTGCACTCGCCACTTCCTGATTGACGGGATTATCTTCTGCCAGCAATACGCGCCCCATCAGCGAGGTTTTGCCGTTGGTGCTGTTGCCGTTAATACCATTGCTGATCGATTCAATCGTGTGGAACTTGCGTGTTAAATCGCCGGCAATTACTTGCGCGATCAAGTTGTGCAATTCGGATTGACGCACCGGTTTTAACAGCAGCGGTGCGCGCTCTGCAACTTCCGGCCGCGCGGCCATACCGGCAGAACTCAGCACGATAATCGCGAGGCTGTTAAAGCTGACATCAGCTGCAACCGCATCAAGCAACTGTCCGCCGTCCATATCCGGCATGCACCAGTCGGTCAGCATCAATTCAAAAGGTGTTCCCGCCTGCGCATGTTGATGCAAAAGCGCAAGCGCTTCAGTTGCCGACGCCGCCATCACCGGCGCCATTCCCCAGGATTGCAGCCAATACTCCAGAATCTCGCGATTGGTAGGATTGTCATCCACCACCAGCGTGTGCAATTTGCCGAAGCCAGTCACCAGTTGATAATCGCGCGGATCATTTACCAGTGGCAATTGCAGACGGAAACTGAAATAACTGCCTTTATCCGCCTCGCTGTGCAGATGAATTTCGCCGCCCATCATTTGCACCAGGCGCTGGGAAATTGTCAGCCCCAAACCAGTTCCGCCATATTTGCGGGCCATGGACGAATCGGCCTGGGTAAATGATTGGAACAAGCGCGCCTGCTGCCCGGGGCTAATACCTATACCGGTATCGCGCACGCCGAATTCCAATTCGACTACACCATCACGTTCGCCAATAAACTGGACATCAATCGTCACCTCACCCGCTTCGGTAAATTTGATCGCGTTGCTGAGGAGGTTGGTAATCACCTGCCCCAAACGCGCGGAATCACCCACTACCGACAAGGGCGGCAACGGGGTTTTGCACAGCAGCTCAAGGTTTTTTCCCTGGGCGATAGGTGCGTAGCGCTCGGCGATATCTTCAACCAGTAAATTCAATTGGAAGGGACGGCTCTCCAGCTCCAGCTTGCCCGCTTCGATTTTGGAGAAGTCGAGAATGTCATTGATGATCAGTAACAAGTCTTCACTGGAACGACGGGCTACCCGCGCGAAACGGCGCTGTTTGACATCCAGCTCAGTGTCCATCAACAGGCCGGTCATGCCCATAATGCCGTTCAAGGGCGTGCGGATTTCGTGGCTCATTACCGCGAGGAAATCACTCTTGGCCCTGTTGGCAGATTCCGCTTGTTCGCGCGCGGTTTGCAGTTCGATGGTGCGCGCGAGTACGCGCTGCTCCAGTAATTCCTGATTGAGACGCAGCTCGGTGTCCTGTATTTCGATACGGTCGAGCATCGTATTGAAGCGACCGGTCAATACACTCACTTCATCCCGGGTATTAAGCTCAGGCGCGCGCACCTGATACTCGCCTTCTTCCCCCACTTTTTGCGCAACATCGCTCAATTTGCCTAACGGGCGAAGTACCGACGAAATTAATGCCCAGGTCAATAATCCGCATACCAACAGCGCGATAACCGCAACGATCACTACCCAAACGAGCTGACCGTAGAATTGGTTGCGGAGCGGATCGAGCGTCACATCCAGCTCCAATCGGCCGAGGTGTTCGCCCTCCCAAAACACTTTGGCGACAATTTTCTCGGTGCCACCCGTCACTGAATGATTTTGATCAACCTGATATTCGGCCAAACTCTGGTTGTTATTGAGTATCAAGCGTGCAGCCAACACTTTTGGCTCCACCCGCAAGGCAGCCAGAGTTTTTTGTGCAGCATCGTTGTCGGTAAACATACTCGGCGCCGCGAGGTTAAGTGCGGTCGCTTCGGCCAGTATCTGCAACTGGTTATTCACTTGGTTAACGATGTAGTTGTACTGCTGCCAAGTACTCACCAAGGCCGCGCCCATTACCGCGAGACTGGTTAGCAACATAGCCAGGAGACTGATTTTTCGTGCAAGCGTCCAGGTTTTACGCATCATCAGCTCCCCTTAACCGGGCGTTTTTTCGCCAGTTTGAGTAGCTGACTGCTGACCTTTACTCCCGCTTGCTGGACAGCGGGATCATTGATCACAAATTCGATACGGTTGTCCTGGGTGCGCAACAGCGCAATACCGACACGCGCATCGCTTGCATCCGCTTCATCCATCACCATCAAAATGCCGGCTGGAAAAGGTTGCGGCAGGGGCAAGTCTGCACCGGTTGCGGGTACATAAAGAAGCTGGCAGGAATTTACCTTGGACGCTATATCCTCGACCGTATCGATATACACAACCTGGATACGCCGGTATTGGTAGGGTTTGTCATCCAGCTGCGCCAATGATTGGCGCGCGACATCCTGTGCACCCAAGGCGCACAGGATAAACCTGTCACCCTTTAATTCCGGCCACTCGATAAATTTGAGGAAGTTGTACACAAACGCCACGCGTAAACCTGCTTCCGTTGCCTGGGCCGATGCTGACAAGCAATATGCAGCGAGGATTAGACCGAATCCCCATCGCAACATTACCCGACCAGCTAACCCCACACGCCTTACAACCAAAAGCACCTCCCCGATGCATGCCCCGCGCGTTAAAAAACGCCAGCCAGCTATGAGGATCATAACTAGCCCAAATGATAGTTTTTATATAAAGGAATAATATCCAGAATAAATCAGTGTCTTGAGAATAGCCCAGAGATTGGCAATTGGCGAAAATCGCGCCGCGAAAACTGACAAATTAAGCCTGTGGGGGTGGTATTATGCCCACCCTCAGAATTAACCCGAATGGCGCTTTTATGTTGTTGTTTGTCGATAACCTCACCAATGTCGATTTCAGTTTCCTCGATCCACAACGTGGCCTGCTGGGGGAAACCTGGCTGGCGAATGTGCGTCTTTTTGGCGAACTGGATGAGCAAGGCATGGTGTGCGACTTCGGCACAGTGAAAAAAGTGCTGCGTCATTGGCTGGATACTGAACTGGATCATCGCCTCGCAGTCCCGGTGAATTCCCCCAATATCCGCATCGAAGAAGACGGTGAGTTTTTGCAGATTCACTGGCAATTCGGCTCCGAAGGCGAATTCCTCAGCACCCGCTCTCCGCGCGATGCTATCGCCCTAGTCGATGCGGAAGTGCTCACCCAAGAGAGCATCGCCGCCTGGTGTATCACCCAGCTTAAACAACAATTTCCGGATAGCGTCGCGCGTCTGGAGTTAGACTTTACTCTGGAAGCAATGGACGGTGCTTACTACCACTACAGCCATGGACTGAAGAAACACCTCGGCAATTGCCAGCGCATCGCCCACGGCCATCGCTCGCGTATTGATATTTGGGCCAACGGCGTAAAGTCAGCCGTACTGGAACAGCGCTGGGCCGATGAATGGAAAGATATTTATATCGGTACCCGCTCGGATTTGCTCGCAAAACCGCAATACCAGGGCACAGCCTATTATCACTTCGCTTACGAAGCCCAGCAGGGTCCATTTGAAATCACCCTGCCCGAACGCTGCTGCTATTTGATGGAAACCGAAAGCACCGTGGAATTTATTGCACACCATATCGCGCAAAAAACCCGTCAGGAAAATCCGGATTCGTTTATCCGCGTTAAAGCGTTTGAAGGAATCAATAAAGGCGCGATTGCCGAAGCCTAAATCGCTTAAGCGGTGCGCAATAGCATCACAAACGGCACCACCGTCAAGGCTGCTACAAATAGGATTGCCACAACCAACGCGATAAAGCGTATTGGTTGTGCGCAAAAACGTTGCCACACACTGGGCACCTGCCCCGCCTCAACCAACTGCGCATAATTCTCCTGCTGACGAACCACTCGCTCGGCTTGATAGCTGCGAATTAACTCGCGCGCTTGCTCTTCCTGGGTGCCATCTGCCAACCAAATCGCATCCAAACCCACGCGAAAGAAGCCAGCATTGGTTTCGTAAAAGTGGATGTCGTGATTATTTAACAGCTCGCGGATATCCTGAGCTTCATCATCAGGAACATTGCTAAGCTTGAAAAGTAAACGGGCCATAGTATTTTCTTAGGTTGTTTTGTTGCACGTCGCACCGATAAGGTGGCGTGTGAAAGATTATAAATGCAAGCATAACAGCATCCACATGATCAGGGAGCACAATGACAGAAGCCAGCTTTGCGATAGAGCCAGAAAGCGACCCTTGTCGGTTACAACTGCGTGGCGACTGGCTATTGGGACACACACCCGAGGGCGCATCCCTATGCGAAACCATTCCGGCAGATTGTAAAACACTGGCACTGGCCACCGACGAATTAGGCCATTGGGATTCAAGCCTCGCTACCGCACTATTACAAGTCGCGCGTTGCTGCGAAGAAAAAAAAATCGAGTTCAATATCGATGCAGCACCAACGGCATTACAACAGTTATTAAAACTCGCCACCGCCATTCCACCCGATACCAGTAGTAGCGCCGCTAAAAAAACCACCTTTGCTGAACGTTTCAACAACAATATGCAGGCGCGCGTGCAGGAATTTAATGCGACGCTGATTTTTATTGGTGATGTCAGCCTCGCAATTGGCAAATGGTTACGCGGCAGCGCTAAGACGCGCTCAAGCGATATTGCCTGGTTTGTTTATCAAGCCGGCCCCAAAGCGCTCGCCATAGTTACATTGATCAGTGTGTTAGTCGGGATGATTCTCGCCTACCTCGGCTCTGTGCAATTGCGGCAGTTGGGCGCGCAGGTTTATGTAGCCGATTTGGTTGCTATTGGCATGGTGCGCGAAATGGGCGCGCTCATGACCGCCGTTATTATGGCCGGTCGCACCGGTGCAGCCTACGCGGCGCAGCTCGGCACTATGCAAGTGAATGAAGAGATCGATGCATTAAAAACAATGGGCATTTCCAGCATGGAATTTTTGGTGTTGCCACGTTTGCTCGCACTGGTTTTTATTATGCCGCTGCTGTGCATTTACGCCGATGTGATCGGCATGATTGGCGGCGCAATGATTGCAGCGAGCATGGATGTGAGCATCGGCCAATATGTATTGCAAACCCGGGACGCAGTTGATTGGGTGGACATAACCACTGGTCTTATCAAAAGTTTATTTTTTGGTGTGTTGATTGCGATCGCCGGTTGTCAGGCCGGATTAACCTGCGGCCGCAATTCCGATGCCGTGGGTATGGCGACCACCAAAGCCGTAGTGCGTGCGATTGTTTATTTAGTTATCGCCGACGCCGCCTTTAATATCCTGTTCGACAAATTGGGAATTTAATGATGACGGATACTATTCCTACTGACAGCACTGACGATAAAGCTATCGACAACACTGAAAAAAAATTAAATGATTACGTCAGCGTGCGCGATTTAAGTATTAGTTATGGCAGCCGTGTCATTCAGAAAGATTTGAATTTTGATATTCGCCAGAACGATATCTTTTTTATCATCGGAGGCAGCGGTTGCGGTAAAACCACATTACTGAAAAGTATGATTGGATTATTGCCACCTAAAAAAGGGGAA
>Ga0247822_10000539_pt1 | contig 20745 bp, 17 predicted proteins | sample 13C_Cellulose_Da_FD_192423 | JGI IMG/M metagenome (GOLD analysis project Ga0247822, IMG submission 192423) | Soil microbial communities from agricultural site in Penn Yan, New York, United States - 13C_Cellulose_Day30 | ecosystem: Environmental > Terrestrial > Soil > Agricultural land | place...
TTCTGCGGCGACAGGATGATGTTTGTTCCTGCAGCCGGGCTGTTTCCATCGCCCAAGAACGTGATCTGGTAGGACTGCATCGCCCGGTAGAACTCATAGAAGTCCGCGTCTTTCCCGAAACTTGCCGAATAAATGCGGGCCGCTTCGGCGTCGGCTTCGGCGCGAATGATCTGCGCGCGCTTGGCGCCTTCGGCACGGATCGAGCGGGCTTCCTGCTCGCGCGCCGTTCGCATCCGCTCGAGCGCGGACTGCAGCGGCGTGCCGTCGGGAAGGTCGGCCTTCTTGATACGAACGTCGATAATCTGCGCACCATATTGGCGAGCGACACGGTCGAGGCTGCGGCGGACATTTTCCATGACCCCCTGCCGCTCCGGGGACAGGAGCGCCGCAAACGGCTGCTTGCCGAGTTCGTTGCGGATTTCGGAGCCTAGAATCGGAACGAGCGCGGTCTGGAGGCGGGCCTCATCCCGGGCGCTGATGTACATCCGCAAAGGATCCACGATGCGGTACCGGGCGAAGGCATCGACCTCGAGCCGGCGCTGGTCGGTGGAGAGCACCTGCTGGCGGTCCATGTCGACCGACTGCACGCGCTTGTCGATCCAGATGATGTTCTCGAAGAACGGGATCCGATAGTTGATGCCAGCCTGAGTGCGACCCAGGATGCGGGCGGGCTTGCCGAACTGGACGACCACCGCCTGCTTCGTTTCGGGCAGGATCGGGAACGCACTGAGCGCAAGAAACAACAGGAGAAGAGCGACGGCACCGCTGATGAGCGGCCGCTGGCGGATGAAGTCCGTCACTGGCCGCCTCCCTGCCGCTGCTGGCCCTGCTGCTGTTGCTGCTGCTGTGTCTGCTTCTGCACTTCCGGGAGCGGTAGGTACGGCGTGACGCCGGGCGCCTCGATGATCGTCTTCGGGACCTTCGTCAGGATCTGCTCCATCGTCTCGTAATACATGCGGCGGCGGGTCACCTCCGGTGACAGGCGGTACTGTTCGTAGACCTTGTCGAATGCCGCCGCTTCACCCTGTGCCTTCTGGGTCAGCTGGGTGGAATAGGCATTTGCCCTATTGATGTAGGACTGGGCGTCCTGCTGCGCAGCGGTGACTTCCTTGAAGGCTTCGTTGACCGACTGCGGCGGGTCCGCCTGGCGGATGGCGATGCCTTGTATGGCGACACCCGACCGATAGGCGTTGAGGATGCGCTGCATCCGCTCCGTCACGTTGTTCTCGATTTCGCCACGGCCGTCGCCGATCGCGTCTTCAAGTGACACCTGGGCTATGACCGCGCGCATCGCGCTCTCGGCGACTTCTCGGATGGTTTCGTCCGGCTGGGCCAGTTCAAACAGATAAAGCTCCGGATCGCGGATGTTCCAGCGGACCGAATAAGCGAGATCAATAATGTTCTGGTCGCCCGTGAGCATCAAGGTCTCGGTGCTGGCCGAGCCAAGCTCCATCGTACGGATGTTCTCGACGTCGACGGCCTGCACGCGATCGATCGGCAATGGCATCGTCATGCCGACGCCCGGCCCAAGCGTATGGCTGTACCGTCCGAACCGCGTGACCACGCCCTGCTCACCCGGCGAGATGACGTGGAATGATGTGGTCAGAAGCCACAGAAGGACGACTGCAAGGACGCCCCACTTGATCCATTTGCCTGCGGAGCCGCCCTGAAATCCGCCGCCGTCGCCGCCGAAGCGCTCGCGGCCCTTGCGCAGGAAGTCGTCGATCGATGTGACGTTGCGCGGTGATCCGGCAACGCCGCTCTTCTTCCGCTTGGGCGCCTCACCCCAAGGGCTATTGCTCTTCGGCCGGTCTCCACCTTCGGGCTCGTCGCCCCCGGACGGACCCCATGGACCTTTGATGTCGCTGAATAAGGCTCGCGCTCTAGGGCCAAGCCCCGAAATGATCGTCATGCAACCACTATAGGGAGCCGTCCCGGCGAAAAACAGTGGCAAGCGGAGGCGGAGTGCCTATGTCGCCCGGCGATGGCAGATCAGAGCGACCCGCTGGCAGAACTTGAGGCTCATCCGGAGGCGGCGCGCATTCGATCGCGCCGGTTGAATGAGGGCGTCGCGACGCTGATTGTCGACGCATCGGGATTGTCGGACGCGGACCGCAAATGTTTGGAGCGTGGCTTGCACGAACAGGTGTCGGCAATTGCCGGTGTCCACGAAGTCCGGATCGCTCTCACGGCATCGCAACCGCACCGGAGCTTGATCGCGGTCGGGAGCGGCAAGGGTGGTGTGGGAAAGTCGACCGTAGCTGCCAATCTCGCCATTGCTCTGGCGCGGTCGGGCAGGAAGGTCGGTCTGGTTGACGCGGACGTCTATGGGCCGTCCCAGCCGACGATCTTGGGAACGGAGACGAAGCCGACTGCTGAGAACGACCGGCTGATCCCGGTCGAAGCGCAGGGGCTGAAATTCTTGTCGCTCGGGCATCTGGTGTCGCCGGGTCATGCGCTGGCTTGGCGCGGGCCGATGGCGACCGGAGCGCTGGCGCGGCTGGTCGATGCGGATTGGGGTGATGCGGATACGTTGGTCGTGGACCTGCCTCCCGGGACCGGCGACGTGCAATTGTCGCTGATCCAGAAGTCGCGGCCCGACGGCGCTGTGGTGGTCTCCACCCCGCAGGACCTGTCGCTGATCGATGCAACGCGGGCGATCGACTTGTTCCGGAAGATGGACGTGCCCGTAGTCGGCATCATCGAGAACATGGCTGGCTACATTTGCCCGCATTGCGGGAAGGGGTCCGACCCATTCGGCAGCGGGGGAGCTGAAGCTGCAGCCGCAGAGGTTGGAGTTCCGTTCCTCGGGCGGTTGCCATTGTCGCCGGCGATTAGGGCTGCTTCCGATGCCGGTAATCCGCCTGCGGCGGGTGAAGGGGCCGACGCGGAGCTTTTTGCCCGGCTCGCCAGGCGCATCATCGATCAACTGGAAACAGCGCGCCGCTAGAGCATTGAAGCGGCAGGAGACGAGACATGCCGCTGACCCGTGACGAAGACATCAAGGAACGGCTGACGGAGGCCCGGACCATCGCGGTGTTCGGCTGTTCGGACCGGCCCGACCGGCCGTCCTATGGCGTGGCCGCCTTCCTGCAGCGGCACGGCTATCGGATCATTCCGGTCAATCCGCAGATCACCGGCGAACGCGTTCATCAGGAATTCGTCTGGCGGGAGCTTTCTCAGGTCGGCGTGCCGATCGACATCGTCGATATCTTTCGCCGTCCATTGGCGGCCGCGGAGGCCGTCGATCAGGCTATTGCGGTGGGAGCGAAGGCAGTCTGGCTGCAGCTCGGCATCGTCAACGAGGAAGCTGCGGCCAAGGCCGAAGCGGCTGGCCTCAAGGTCGTGATGGACCGCTGCACGAAGATCGAGATCATGCGGCTAGGCGCGCCGCAAATCGCGGCCGACGCCTGAGCGCCGGCCGCCATACGATTACTTGACGCCGATCGTGTCGGCCTTTCCGTCCGGGTCGTTCTTGACGGTTCCGCCAGACCTGGGAGTCCCCAGAAGCAACAAGCCCGCAAGGTGCGGCGTGGCCATCGACGTGCCGGAAAGCGATGCATAGCCGCCATCCTTGTAGGTAGACTGGATGCCGACTCCCGGCTCGGCGAAGTCGACCGGCGGGTTGCCGTAGTTGCTAAAGCTGGCCCAAGTGTCGCCATTGGCGAAGGCGGACACGGTGTATACGTTGCCGCCGTTTACGCGGCCCGGCGAGTGGTTGTTCGCATCGTCGCTCTCATTTCCGGCGGCGAGAGCAAATTTGACGCCTTTCTGCGCCGCAGCGGCCACCGCACTGTCGAGCGCCGCCGACACGCCCCCGCCGAGGCTCATGTTGGCTACGTCGCCGGAAGAGCCGTTTGCGCCGACATAGTCGACCCCCGCGATGACGTCCGCGTTCGAGCCTGAACCGCGACGATTGAGCACTCGAACTGCGATCACAGTGGCACCCGGCGCCACTCCGACAACGCCGATCGAATTGTTGTTCGCTGCGATCGTCCCTGCGACGTGGGTGCCGTGGCCGTTAAGGTCGTCCGGAGACGTCTCACGCGACACGAAGTTGCGGCTGCGAGCAGTGTCGACAGTCAGATCCGGATGGTTGAGATCGATGCCCGTATCGATAACCCACGCCCGGTTGGAGCTCGTGGTCGTGCCGCCGCCGACGCGCGTGATGCCCCACGGCTTGGTTTGCGCGGGCTGCGTCGGATTTCCCCCGCTTGGTTTGCCAAGTTCGCGGAAGACCAGAGCATCGGAGTCCTGCTCAAAGCCCATTTCCTGGTCCTGCTCGCAATATGCGACATTCGGGTTGCGGCCGGCGATCTTCGACGCGGCCGTTGCGGACATGTTGGTAGAGAAGCCGCGAATGCTGTTTTCGTAAACGTGCTTGACGCTTCCGCCGCCCTGGCTGGCGGCCTTGTTCGCTTCGGCGCGGACATTGCCGCGGGCAACGGCGCCGGTCTTGAACACGCAGATGTAGCTGCCTTCGATCTTGTCGCCTGGCTTGGCGGCCGCCGGAGCACCTACGGCAATCACGGACGCGGCAGCAGTAGCCGCCAGAAGCAGTCGAGAATGAAGCATGAAGTTGGACCCCCAAAGTTCAACGCCGAGCGATGCGCCACCCGAGTCGTTAACAAATTTAGAGATCAGGATTACGCAGGCAATAGCAGCGGTTTAGGACGCAGCGACCGTCATTTCCGGGATCAGCAGGGTCGGACTGTCGATGCCCCTGCGGAACTCGAGATCGCTCGCCGGTTCCAGCGTCGCGAACATCTCGAGCAGGTTGGAGGCAATGGTGATCTCGGCGACCGGCTCGGCGATCGCACCGTCGCGGATCATGAAGCCCGCGGCGCCGCGGCTATAGTCGCCGGTAACCTGATTGACCCCCTGACCAATCAGTTCGGTAACGAGAATGGCCTCTGGAAAAGCCGCGAACATGTCGGCCGGGCTGCGGTCGCCCGCCTCGATGTACATATTGCTCGGGCCGGCGCCCGGAGCGCCGCCCGCCCCACGGACGGCATGGCCGGTTGGGTCCATGCCAAGCTGACGGGCCGAGGCACTTTCCGCAATCCATGTGTGCAGGATGCCATCGGAAACGAGGTCCACTCGCCTTACCGGTAGTCCCTCGCCATCGAACGGCCGGGAGCGGAGGCCGCGGATGCGCAGCGGATCGTCAACAATGCGGACGTTGGCTGCAAATATCCGTTCCCCGAGCTTGCCGAGAAGAAAGCTGCTTTTCCGCGCGATGCTTCCCCCGCTGATCGCCGCTGCGAAGTGGGTGGCGATGGAGCCGGCGACACGCGGATCGAAAAAGATGGGGTAGCGGCCGGCCTTCGGCTTTTGAGGGTTCACCTTGGCGACTGCGCGCTCGCCGGCAAGCCGCCCGATCGCTTCAGCGGAGTCGAGGTCTTCGAGATGCCGAGCGCCGTGCCAGGCACCGTCGCGCTGCATGGTCGCGCCCTCGCCGGCGATGACGCTTGTGGAACAGCTATGTCCGGTCGACCGATAAGCGCCGCTGAACCCGGTGGATGTGGCCAGCGCGATCGTGCTTGCCGACGTCCCTGCCGACCCGCCGCTGGAATTGGTCACGCCGTGGACGGCCATCGCCGACTTTTCGGCCACGAACGCCCGTTCGCGTAGGGCCTGCGGGTCGGGTTCGTGAGGATCTTCCGACTGAACGTCGGGATATGGGCCGCTCGCGAGCAAAGTGGACGGGGCAAGGCCTGCGTATTGGTCTTCGGGGGCCTCGCGGGCCATGGCGATCCCGCGGCTAACCAGTTCGTGTAGCGCTTCGGCCGAGAAATCGGAGGACGAGACACTGGCCGAACGCTGGCCGACGAAGACGCGCAGTCCCATCTCCTCGCCTTCGGACCGGTCGACATGCTCAAGTTCGCCGAGGCGCACCTGAACGCTTTGCGATTCCGATCCGATGTAGACGGCATCTGCGGCGTCGGCGCCGCTTGCGCGCGCTCGCTCGACCAAGGACTCGGCGTATTCACGCGCCTGTTCGACTGGAAGCATGTGGAGCGCCTAGCGGCTGGAAAGGCCGACGACCAGCAGCCCCAGGAAAACCAGGAATCCCGCAGTCCGGTTCGAACGGAACAGTCGAAGCGCACCTTCGCCGTCCTTCGGGTCCGCGCGCAGGGCCTGGTTGGCGAGGTGCAGCGCGGCGGGGATGAGGGCGGCGATAGCGAGCCAATCCGGCCGGACCGACCAGATCGCGGCGCCCCAAAGCGTTAGGGCGATTGCGTAGAAAAGTGCGACGCCCTGCGGCGCCTTGTCGCCCAGACGCCGAGCGCTGGACTTCACTCCGACGAGCGCATCATCCTCGATGTCCTGGATAGCATACAGCGTATCGTACCCGACGACCCAGGCGACGCTTCCCAGCCAGAGCAAGAGTGCGGGAAGGCCGGATTCACCGGTGACCGCGGGCCAGCCGACCAGCGCGCCCCATGAGAAGACGAGCCCCAGCCACGCCTGGGGCCACCAGGTAATGCGCTTCATGAAGGGGTAGGCGAGGACGGGCGCGACGCTGACGAGCGCGACAGCCGCAGCCAGCCAATTGAGCTGAATGAGAACAATCAGCCCGACGGTGCACAGGGCTCCGATGAGTATCCAGGCCAAACGCACGGTGGCCCGTCCGCTGGCGAGCGGGCGCAGGCGCGTTCGCTCGACCCTACCGTCGAGATCGCGGTCGACGATGTCGTTGTAGACGCAGCCCGCACTGCGCATCGCGAACGCGCCAAGGAAGAACCAGAGGAACAGGTCCCAGCGGCCGTCGACGCCCGCAAGCGCGACGCTCCAAGCGCACGGCCAGTAGAGCAGCCACGTGCCGATCGGCCGGTCCAGCCGCATTAGTGAGGCGTACGGACGCAAGCGCGGCGGCAGTGCACCAACGAAGCCTTGCCGTTCGCTGTCCGGCACGATGTCTGTGGTCGCGGTCACCCGCGCCGCTTAGCGCGGCAGCTTCGCGATACCAACGAAAGGTAACTGCCGACGCGCGTGGGCCGGAGTTATGGGGCGCCTCTCCGGGTGATGGAAAGAGGAGCGCGTGATGAGCAGAAGCTTGTTGTTCGCGGCAGGACTTTGTGCCGCCTCAATCTCCGTCTCGGCCCTTGCCGGAGAAGTGAACGGCCGGGGCGAGCCGAACCCCCTCAAGGGCGCATCGATCTGCCAATTCTCCGGCCAGAACGACAATCCTGACAGCACCAATCCGATGAACCCCGGCGGTCGCGTTCAGTCCTACGGGCAGAACGTCAAGTTCGGGCGCGACGATCCCAACGACGAAGAGGATCCGCATCCGGGGACGTTGTGCAATCCCAACAATCTCCCGATGAAACCCATCGGTCACGACTGACGGGAAACCGCTCGGGATTCCCGTGGCGGCGGGAATCCCCTAGGCGGGCATCATGCCCGCTACGCCAGCCTGGCCTCCAAGAAGTCTGCCGCGCCTGTTCGTGCGTGCGGAGCTGGTGAAGGGCGCGCGCGTCGACTTGGACGCCGGTCAGGCCAATTACTTGGGCAATGTGATGCGGCTCGGTGAGGGCGCCGAACTGCTCGTCTTTGACGGGGCGACCGGCGAATGGCTCGCGCGCATCGCCGAAGCGGGCAAGAAGCGCATGGCGCTGACCATCGAACGACGCACGCGCGATCCGGAAGATATTCCCGACGTCTGGCTCGCCTTCGCGCCGGTGAAGCGGACGCAAACGGACTGGCTGGTCGAGAAAGCGACCGAGCTCGGCGTCGCGAAGCTGCTGCCGGTGATGACCCGCCGGACGATTGCCGAACGGGTGAAGCTGGAGCGCTTGGAGGCTATTGCGATCGAGGCGGCGGAGCAGTGTGGGCGCACGGTTCTGCCGGAAATTGCCGAGCCGCTCCCGCTGGCGCGCTTACTCGAACAGCGGGACGTCACTCGGAAGCTGTATTTCGCTGACGAAGGCGGTGGGCAGGCTGCAGCATCGGCCTTCCGGCCAGGCCCCGCGGTAATTCTCACCGGACCGGAGGGCGGTTTCACCGACGAGGAACGGGCGACGATCCGAGCGGCAACGAACGCGGTTCCAGTGTCTCTGGGACCGCGCATCCTGCGTGCGGAAACCGCAGCGCTTGCCGCCCTCGCGTCCTACATGACCGTTGCCGGCGATTGGCGATGAGCCGCGCGACTTATTAACCCATAAATCGGAAGTGCTGGCGCGCCCTTATGCGCGAAGCTAAGCCGCGCTTCGAATGACACAGCGCACCGACGACACGCCTGAGACGCACCGGCTGATCCACAGCCGCGACGATCTGCTTTCCGTCTTCTCCAAGGGCGAGAAGCCGGCCGAGCGCTGGCGCATCGGCACCGAGCACGAGAAGTTCGTCTACAAGGTCGATGACCACCGCGCGCCGAGCTACGACGAGCCCGGCGGCATCCGCGACCTGCTGATGGGCCTGACCGAATATGGCTGGGAGCCGGTGATCGAGAACGGCCATGTCATTGCCTTGTCGGGGCAGGATGGGACGATAAGCCTGGAGCCGGCTGGGCAATTCGAACTGTCGGGCGCGGCGCTCGACAATCTGCACCAGACCTGCGCGGAAGCCGGACGCCACCTCAATCAGTGCAAGGCGGTGGGCGAGAAGCTCGGCGTCGGTTTCCTGGGGCTAGGCATGTGGCCGGACAAGGCGCGGTCGGACCTGCCGATCATGCCCAAGGGGCGCTACAAGATCATGCTTAACTACATGCCCAAGGTCGGCACGCTCGGCTTGGACATGATGCTTCGTACCTGTACCATTCAGGTTAATCTGGACTATAGTTCGGAAGCCGACATGGTGAAGAAGTTTCGCGTGGGTCTGGCGCTGCAGCCGGTCGCGACCGCGCTCTTCGCCAACTCGCCACTGACCGAGGGCAAGCCCAACGGCTACCGCAGCTTCCGAAGCCACATCTGGGAAGACACGGACGCCGACCGAACCGGCATGCTGCCTTTCGTCTTCGAGGACGGGTTCGGTTACGATCGCTACCTCGACTACGCGCTCGATGTGCCGATGTACTTCGTCTACCGCGACGGCAATTACATCGACGTCGCCGGCGAGAGTTTCCGCGCGTTCATGGACGGCAAACTGCCACAGCTACCCGGCGAGAAGCCGCGGCTGTCGGACTTCGTGGATCACCTGTCGACCATCTTCCCAGAGGTCCGCCTTAAAAGCTTTCTTGAGATGCGCGGCGCCGATGGTGGCCGCTGGGGACGTATCTGCGCACTCCCGGCGCTTTGGGTTGGGCTGCTCTACGACGGCACCGCGCTCGATGCGGCGTGGGACCTGGTCAAGGACTGGTCGATTGAGGAGCGCAGCGTCCTTCGCCGCTCGGTTCCGAAGGGCGGGCTGACCACGGCTGTGCCGGGCGGCGGCACGGTTCGGGAGCTTGCCGCGTCGGTGCTCGACATTGCCTCTGAAGGATTGACCCGACGCGCGCGCCTCAATTCAGCGGGCGACAATGAGGGCGGCTTCCTCGATCCGCTGCGCGAAGTCGTCGCATCCGGCGTGACGCCTGCCGACCGCCTGCTCGACAAGTACAACAATGAGTGGAATGGCGACGTGTCGCGCATCTACGAGGAGTTCAGCTTTTGAGAGACATCCCAACGTCCGAGCGCCGGACCCTCTATCCGGAAATCCAGCCCTACGAGACCGGCATGCTGGACGTCGGCGATGGCCACAGCCTCTATTGGGAGCTGACGGGCAATCCGGACGGCAAGCCGGCGGTGATGCTTCACGGCGGTCCTGGCGGCGGTTCGAGCCCCGACCATCGGCGTCAGTGGAACCCGGAAAAGTACAAGATCCTCGTGTTCGACCAGCGCGGCTGCGGCAAGTCGACGCCCTATGCCAGCCTCGAGAACAACACGACCTGGGACCTGGTCGATGACATCGAAAAGCTGCGGACGCAGGTGTCGAAGGTCGACAAGTGGCAGGTGTTCGGCGGCAGCTGGGGCTCCACGCTCTCGCTGGCTTATTCGCAAAAGTATCCGGAGCGCGTGACTGAGATCATCCTGCGCGGCATCTTCCTGTTCGATCAATATGAGATCGACTGGATGTACGCCGCCGGTGGAGCCTCGCAGGTTTACCCGGACAAGTGGGACGAGTTCGAGCGCTTCATCCCTGAAAATGAGCGCGGCGACATGGTGGAGGCCTATCGCAAGCGCCTGACCAGCGATGACAGGGAGCTTCAGCTTCGGGCCGCGCAGACCTGGAGCAAGTGGGAGGGGGACATCGTCACCCTTTTGCCGAGCCCGTCGACGATCGACCATTTCACCAGTCCGGACGTCGCCGTTGCGGTGGCGCGGATCGAGAACCACTACATGGCCTACAATGGCTGGTTCGAGCAGGGGCAGCTCTTGAAGGGTGCGGAGAAGCTACGCGGCATTCCGGGCGTGATCGTCCAAGGCCGTCACGACACCTGCACGCCGCCGGCAGCGGCTTGGGCGCTCAAGCAGGCTTGGCCGGAAGTAGACTTGAACATCGTCCCTGACGGTGGGCATCTCTTCAACGAGCCCGGCATCCTCGACGGGCTGGTGCGGGCGACGGATCGGTTTGCCGACGCCTGAGCGCGGTTGAGGGGAGAGCATGGCTGAGGAGAAGACCCCGCTTCGCCGGGTGGTGATGGCGAGCCTGATCGGCACGACCGTCGAGTGGTACGATTTCTTCCTCTACGGCTCGGCCGCCGCGCTGGTCTTCAACAAGCTGTTCTTCCCCGAATTCGACCCGCTGACGGGGACTTTGCTGGCGTTCGCGACCTATGCGTTGGGGTTCGTCGCACGACCGGTCGGCGGAATCGTGTTCGGCCATTACGGCGACCGCATCGGGCGCAAGCGGCTGCTGATGCTGAGCCTCGTTATGATGGGCGTGGCCACCGTACTGATCGGACTGCTGCCGACCTACGCGCAGATCGGGATCTGGGCACCGCTGGCTTTGATTGGCCTCAGGCTGGTGCAGGGCTTCGCCGTAGGCGGCGAATGGGGTGGGGCCGTCCTGATGGCCGCCGAGCACGGGGATTCCGAGCGGCGCGGTTTCTGGGCGAGCTGGCCTCAGGCGGGCGTCCCCGCGGGGAATTTGCTCGCGGCTGCGGTGCTGGCGATCATGGCCGAGGTTCAGAGCGAAGCGGACTTCCTCAACTGGGGCTGGCGGGTGCCGTTCGTGCTGTCGGCGCTGCTGGTGGTGGTCGGCTGGTACATCCGTAACCGCGTCGCCGAGAGCCCGATGTTCGCGAAGGAACTCGACGAGGCGGAAGCGCCGCCGAAGGTCCCCGCGATGGAGGTCCTTCGCGAACGGCCCAAGGCGCTGGTGCTCGGCGCGGGTCTGCGCGTCGGCGAGAACATTTCCTACTACATCCTCACCGTTTTCTCGCTGACCTATCTGGTCGACGTATCGAAAGAGAGCCGAAGCCTAGCCCTCAATGCGCTGCTGATCGGCGCGGCGGTGCAGTTCTTTGCCATTCCATTGTTTGCGCTGCTGTCCGACAAGATCGGTCGCCGGCCGGTCTATGCGTTCGGCGCTTTCGGACTGGCGGTGTGGTGCTTCGTCATGTTCGGCTTGCTCGGCAGCGGCGACAATCTGTCGATCATTCTCGCTTTGGTCATCGGCCTCGTGCTGCATGGCGCCATGTATGGTCCGCAGGCGGCGTTCATCACCGAGCTGTTCCCGACCCGCATCCGCTACTCGGGCGTTAGCCTGGCGTACCAGCTGACGTCGATCGTTGCCGGATCGCTGGCGCCGATCATCGCGCTGTGGCTGTACAAGGACTATGGCTCGGCAACGCCGGTCGCGGTGTATGTCGGCGCGGCCTGCTTCATCAGCGGGGTCAGCGCGCTGCTGGCGCGGGAAACGCGCGGGCTGGAGCTCGAAGCGATCCGCTAGTCGCCGGGGCGGTAGCGCCGCTCGGTGTGACCTTTCAGCTGGTCCGGATAGAAATAGACGTCGCGCAGGTTTCCGGTCGCGTAGCGCTCGGCCTGATCGTTGAAGTGCTTCGATTGCGGATTGCCGCTTTCGCCGCCGGCCGTGACGGCTCTGGCGCGGACGCGTTTGCCGAATTCAATGACCGCCACGAAGCTGTTTCCACCGGTGCCGTACCAGCGCTTGGTGCCCGGCTTTGCGCTTGCGCCGAACGAGGCCAGCGAGCCCCAGCGCGCTGAGGAGAAGGCGACGGGAATGCTCGGAGCGGCATCGCTGAACGGGTGCTCGATTGCGGGCGAGATGCGCTGGAAGCGGTTCACCTCGCCCCAGGGCACTTGCCACCAGCCGAAGTCCTTCTTGATCCGCGCAAGCGCACGGTCGAATGCTGCCAGCTTCTGCTTCGGCGTTGTCTTCGCCAGTCTAGCGAACACGGGCGCGGAATCGTCCCATTCCGGCGATGTCGTCAGCTTCCAAAGTTCGTCGCCCCAGAAGTTGCCGAGCGTGTTCGGGATGGAGCCAGCCGCCCAGCGCCCGTTCCATCCGCGCAGCGCGGCGATCGGCGCCTTCAGCCGGGCCTTGAGCGGATCCTTCGGTTTGAGCGCGTCATAGGCGCTGACGAGCTGCGGAATCATCGTTTCGAACCAGGGCTGGGAATCGTCGAACGCTGCACGCTGCAATTTGTCGAGCGTCCAGCCCCCCGTCCCATCGAGCAGCCGGACGGCATGCAACCCGCGCGGATTTTCGCCGAGCATGTCGAGGTAACGCGGATAATTCGCCTGCTTCGGACTGTTTTTCCCGGCGGCGGAGAACGGCCAGTTGTTGGTGTTCTGCACCCAGCGGTTGACCGGGTTAACCGTGCTTGGGAGCTCCGCGACCGCGTGCAGCGGACCCCAATCGGTCGCCGGATCGCTGCCATCCACCGGCTTCGTATAATCGAAGCGATTGTCGCGGCGCGGCATGAACTGCGGCATCAGCATCGCGATCTGGCCCTTGCCGTCCGCGAAGACCGTATTGTTGGAGCTGTTCGCTTTCAGCTCGGCGATGCGCAGGAAGTCCTTCAAATCCTTGGTCTTGGTGCGCAGGAAGCTTTGCTGGAGCGCGGCGACGGGCTTGTCCATCATGGCGAAGCTGATCCAGCGGCCATTGTCCTCGCGGACGATCGGGCCGTGATGCGTGCGCCAGGTGGTGAAGCTGCGCGAGCCAAGCGTTCCGTCGGCTGCCCGGTAACGGACGGTGACTTCGCGTTTCTGCAGCGGCCGGCAGTCCTTGCCGTAGCGGTAGCAGAAGCCGTCGCCGCGCTTTTCGACCTTCTCCGCGAACTCGTCGACGTTATCGACGCCGCTCGAGGTGTGCATCCAGCCGGCGCGTTCGTTGAAGCCCTGGTAGACGAAGAATTGACCCCAGGTCGCCGCTCCATAGGCGTTGAGGCCTTCGTCGCTGGTCATCTGCAATTCGGAGCGGAAGAAGAAGCTGGTGTGCGGGTTGATTAGCAGCAGTGCGTTGCCGCCCGAGGTGATCGGCGGCGCGATGGCGATGCCGTTCGATCCGCGCGGCTCGTAATCGGGAATGGCGGCGGCAAGCGTGCGCTTGCCCGAGTAGAATTTCTGCAGCTCGCCGAGGTCGATGCGTTCGATGTCGCCGCCGATGCTGCCTTCGGTGAAGCTCAGAGCCATCCAAGGCTCGAAGCGGGTGAGGACGTGCGGACGAACGTTCGGGTGCGTGGCGAGGTAATGGTTCAGGCCCGCCGCCCAGCTGTCCATCAGCCGCTTCAGCCAGGTCGGGCTCGCGGCGTAGTTCGCCCTAAGTTCCGACTCGCTGACGTAGAGGCGAGCGCGCAGGTCCTGCCAGATCGCCTTCTCACCTTCCGCCTCTGCGGTGCGGCCGAGCGCGGTCAGGTAGTTGGCCTCGATACGCGGGAAGTCGTCCTCGGCCTGCGCATAAATCATGCCGAACACGGCGTCGGCGTCGCTCTTTCCCTTCACGTGAGCGATGCCCCAATCGTCGCGGGTGATCGTCACGCGCTGCGCCTGCTTCTTCCATTGCTGGAGTTCGACCGGCGAGGCGGCCGTGAGGATGAAGAGGAACGGGAGGAGTGCTGCGCGGGTGCTGTTACGCATCCGGAAGGGATTGCTTCGCTTTGCCCCAACCTGCAAGCGCCTTCGACTTGGCGCGCTTCAGCAGTTCGTCCGCATCGCGGATCGAGAAAGCATGACCGCTGTCGAACTTGTGGAGTTCGTCCCAGCTGATCGGCGCCGCCACCGGCGCGCCTTCGCGGGCGCGGGCGGAGTAGGGCATGACCGCCGTCGCGCCGCGCTGGTTGCGCAGCCAGTCGATGAAGATCCGGCCCTTGCGCTGCACCTTGCGGATGTTGGCGGTGAAGCGCTCTGGCTCGGCTTCCGAGACAGCGCGCGAGAAGCGGTCGGCGAAGCTTTTCACTTCCGGCCAGTCGGCGGTCTGGTCGAGCGGAATGACGACGTGGATGCCCTTGCCGCCCGTGAGCATCGGAAAGCTCTTGAGGCCGAGTTCGGCGACCAGGTCACGGACGCGGACGGCGGCTTCCTTCACCTTGCCGAAGTCGAGGCCCTCGTCGGGGTCTAGGTCGAAGACGAGGCGGTCGGGATATTCGACCTTCTCGACCTTGCTGCCCCAGCCGTGGAACTCGACCGTGCCCATCTGCACGCTGGCGAGCGCCCCGCGGACGTCGTCGAAGTAGAGGTAATCCTCGGTCTCGCCGTCCTTTTCCTCAATCGGGATCTGCTTCACATGCGGGCCGAACGTGCCCTTGTCGTGCTTCTGGAAGAAGCATTCGCCGGTTCGGCCGCCGGGGCAGCGGATGATGGTCATCGGCCGATACGCGGCGTCGATCATCAGCAGGGATTCGACCGCTGCGTAATAGTCGGCGAGGTCCTTCTTGGTCAGGCCAAGCTCGGGGTAGATGACGCGCTCGGGGCTGGAGATAGTGACGCCGAAATCCTCCGCCGTCTTGTGCTTGCCCTTCTTTGCGGGTGCCGACTTTGCCTTCGACTTCACGGGCTTATCCTCGACGTGCTGTGCTACTTCGCGCACCACATCGGTCGCCGGCTTGTCCTCGCGGAGCGCGACGAAGCTCGGGTGACGTAACACGCCGTCGGACGTAAACTCCGCAAAATTGATTTCGGCCACGAGCTTGGGCTTGATCCAGTGCGCGCCCTTGCGGTCGGGGCGGGGCACTTCAACCGCCGCCTTGTCGACCGCCAGCGGCTCCATCCGCTCCATGAGGTCTTCGATCAGCGCCGCGTTGAACCCCGTGCCGACCTTGCCGGCATAGGTCATCTTGCGCCCGTCGCGGGTCGCGAGGAGCAGTGAACGGAAGCCGCGGCGCTTGTCGCTTTCGGACCAGCCGATGATCACGAATTCCTGCCGCTGGATGCATTTGACCTTCAGCCAGTTCTTGCTGCGCTCGGCGCGGTAGGGCGCGTCGGCGCGCTTCGCGATCAGGCCTTCGCCGCCCTGCTTGCAGATCTCGCGAAACAGGTCCTCGCCCTGACCAATGACATGGTCGCCGAACAGGATCGGCGGGCGGACGCCGCCGAGCAGGGTCTTGAGGCGGTCCTTGCGCTCGATGTTGGGCAGGCGGGTGATGTCCTCGCCCTGGTCAACGAGCAGGTCGAAGGCGAAGAAGGCGAGGTTCGCCCCGCGCTGCTCCTGCAGGGTCGCTTGAAGCAATTGGAAGTTGGGGCGGCCGTCGTCGTCCAGCGCCACCGCCTCGCCGTCGATCAGGCAGCCGGCTGGAAGCTTTGAGGCGGCCTTTACCAAAGCACGGAACTTGTCGCTCCAATCCTTGCCGTTTCGCGTCCAGGCAGTCGCCGCGCCGGCGCCGGTCGCCATGAGCAGGCGGTAACCGTCATACTTGTATTCGAAGAGCCAGTTCGATCCGGGCGGAACGTCGTCGACCAAAGTCGCCAACTGCGGAGCGCGGAAAGGCGGAGGCGCCTGGTCCGCTTTCTTCTTTCCGCGTCCGCCCTTCTGGCCGCCGCGGTTGGAGCGCCACACGTCCGAGCCCGAAGCGATCTCCGCCATCGTCCGACCGGTGGTCACGCTGGTCACGCCTTCCTCGACCAGCTCCATGCCGTTGTCGGGATTGGCGAAGTCATCGGTGACCTTCTTCAGCATCCACGCTTCGGCCTTTTCGCCGGGCTTGGGCTTCAGCCGGAACATCACCCATTCCCCGCGCATGCGCTCGCCTTCGAGCGTGAAGTGGAGATGGCCTTCCTCGAGCGTCTTGCGCGGGTCCTTGTCGGGATGCGGGATCCAGCGGCCGTGGTCCCACAGCATGACGGTCCCGCCGCCATATTCGCCCTTGGGGATCGTCCCTTCGAAACTGCCGTAGTCGAGCGGATGGTCCTCCGTCCGCATCGCGAGGCGATTCTCGCCTGGATCGAGGCTCGGTCCCTTGGGCACCGCCCAACTTTTCAGGACGCCGTCCAGCTCCAGCCGGAAGTCCCAATGCAGCCGCGACGCATCATGCTTCTGCACGACGAAGCTGTCGCCCTTGCCCTTGAGCCGCCGGCCCTTGGGCTCCTTGGTCTTCGTGAAGTCGCGCTTCTGATTGTAGGTCTCGATGTCGAGCTTGCGGGTCGGCACGCCTTTAACTCCCCCTCGTCATTCCCGCGAAAGCGGGAACCCAGTCTTGATTTGGCTGGGTCCCCGCGTGCGCGGGGATGACGAAAACACGGACGGCACAGCTTAGGCCCTCTTGCGAACCGGTTCCTTGGCGGCCTTCTTCGGCCCGGCCTTCTTCGAAGTCGCCTTCTTCGGCGCAGCCTTCTTGTCGTCGCCGAGACTCTTCTTGAGCGCGGCCATCAGGTCGATGACGTTTGAGCCCTTCGGCGGACCCTTGTCGGCATCCGGGTCCTGAATGACCTTCTCGCCTTTCTTCTTCTGCTTCTCGGCGATGAGGTCCTTCAGCGCGTCGACATAGCGGTTGTGGAAATCGGCCGGGTTGAACTCGCCCGCCTTTCGCTCGATCAGCATACTCGCCATGTCGAGCAGGTCCGGGTCCGGCTTGGTGTCCCCGATGTCGCGGAAGAAGCCCGACGATTTGTGCACTTCGTCGGCATAGCGCAGCGTCTCCATCAGCATCCCGCGGCCCGACGGCTTGATCGCGACCACATATTCCTGGCCGCGCATCGCCATTTGGCCGACGCCGATCTTTTTCGCGTCCTTCAGCGCGTCGCGCAGCACGACATAGGCCTCTTCCGCGAGGTCGTCGGCCGGCACGACGTAATAGGGTTTCTCGAAATACATCGCCTCGATGTCGTCCTCATCGACGAACTGGACGAGGTCGAGCGTCTTGCGGCTTTCGAGCTTCACGCTCTCGATCTCCTCCGGGTCGAGCAGAACGTAATGGCCCTTGGAGACCTCATAGCCCTTGACGATGTCGTCCTTGTCGACGGCGCCGAGGCCGGGGACGACCTTCTCATATTTGATGCGTTTGCCGCTGGGTTCGTGGATCTGGTGAAACGCGATCTGGGCCCCGCTTTTGGTAGCGGGGAAAATCTCGACCGGAATCGAGACGAGCGCCAGACGAATTTGTCCGCGCCAAGCAGGGCGAGCTGCTGCCATTCAAACGACTCCAATCGTCAAGACCGGGCGATTCAATACACTTAGCAGAGACTCGTTCCGTTTCGCATGCGGAATCATTTGTAACTGCGTCCTTCGCAGAGACACTTTGTTCCGCTAGGCGCCCCCAATGCCCCGCCTGCCCACCGTAGCGATCGTCGGCCGACCGAACGTCGGCAAGTCGACCCTGTTCAACCGCCTCGTCGGCAAACGGCTGGCGCTGGTGGACGATCGTCCGGGCGTCACGCGCGACCGGCGCGAGGGTCAGGGCAAGCTCCTTGGGCTCGAGTTCAACGTGATGGACACGGCCGGTTACGAGGACGAGGACCCGCACACGCTACCGGGCCGGATGCGCCAGCAGACCGAGGCAGCGGTTCGCGAGGCGGATGTTGCCTTGTTCCTGATCGACGGGCGCGAGGGGCTGACGCCGCTCGATGAGGAAATCGCTCGCTGGCTTCGCGCCGGCGAGACGCCAGTGATTGTCGCGGCCAACAAGGCGGAAGGAAACGCTGGGGAGAGCGGCAGGCTCGAAGCCTTCGCCTTGGGCCTGGGCGAACCGATCGCCATCAGCGCCGAACATGGCGAGGGTGTCGTCGATTTGTTCGAATGCCTGCGCCCCTTCGTCGAGCGCGATGAGGATGAGGTCGAGGAGGAACTGGACGAGGACGACCCGAGCCGTCCACTGAAGCTGGCGATCGTGGGACGTCCGAACGCCGGCAAGTCGACGCTGGTGAACCGAATGCTCGGGGAAGAACGGATGATCACCGGGCCGGAAGCGGGAATTACGCGGGACTCGATCACGCTCGACTGGGAATGGCAGGGCCGTCCCGTTCAACTGGTCGACACTGCAGGTCTTCGGAAGCGTGCCAAGATCGAGGACAAGCTGGAAAAGCTGTCCGCGGCCGATACGCGACGGTCGATTGACTATGCCGAGGTCGTTGTCCTCTTGCTGGATGCCACGCGCGGGTTGGAGGCGCAGGATCTCCGTATTGCCGACCAAGTTGTGGAGGAGGGCAGGGCTCTGCTCATCGCCCTGAACAAATGGGACGTGGCGGAGAATGCTTCGTCTTTGTTCAACGGCGTTAAGGCGGCGCTCGAGGAAGGACTTTCGCAGCTCAAGGGTGTGCCCGTGCTCGCAATCTCCGCGAAGACCGGAAAGGGCGTCGACGACATCCTCAAGGTCGCGTTCGAGCTTCGCGAATCCTGGTCGAAGCGTATCTCGACCGGCGAACTCAACCGCTGGTTCGAGACTGCGGTGGAAGCCAACCAGCCGCCGGCGCCGAGCGGGCGGCGGATCAAGTTGCGCTACATTACGCAGGTGAAGACCCGGCCGCCGACGTTCGTCGTGTTCGGCACCCGCGTCGACCAGCTTCCCGACAGCTACCGGCGCTATCTGCTCAATTCGATGAAGCGCGACTTGAGGCTGGCGCCGGTGCCGATGCGGCTGACGTTCCGGGCGCCGAAAAACCCGTATGACAAGGAACGCTAAGGCTAATTTTACTCTTTCGAGCCTAAGCCGGGCCCGTGGCTACGGGAAATCAGATGAGCGAAGACGACCGCCAGATCGTCGATTGGGTGTCATTCGAACGGAGTCGCGCCGAGCTTGGCGCAGGCTTCATTCGCATCCTGAGCTATTTCCGCGAGGACGGCGCCAAGTCGGTCGCCCAGATCGAAGAGGCGATGCACGACCAGAATGCAGCTGCGCTCGTTCTTCCCGCGCACACCATCAAGGGTGAAGCGCGCCAGTTCGGTGCGGAGCCGCTCGCGAATATCGCCGAGTTGATCGAGAGCACCGCCCGCCTGTGCGTCGAGAGCCGGCGCTTCCCGGATGAGCTGGTGCCCGAGGTCGTGGAACTTCGGAAGCTCTTCAACCGCACGGTCGAGCTGTTCGACAAGGCGACCAACCCACTGCTGACCCGCGCTCCGCAGGGTGCGTTTGGGCGCAAGGTCGGCAATCAGGATTTCGGCCGGCTCTAAGCTTCGGTTGCGGTCTTCCGCATCAGCTGCAGTTCAAACCGCGCAAGGCTTCGCCACACCCATTCGAACGGGCCGTAGCGGAAGCGGTCGAGCCAAGGCTTCGACCAGGCGAGCATGATCAGCCAGACGATCGGAACGAGCAGCCAGCATTCGGCGCGGGATAGCTTGTCGTAAAGGCCGAGCCCCCAGCCGTTGAAAACCAAAGTGGCAACGATGCTGGTGCCGAGATAGTTGGTGAAAGCGGCGCGCCCGACGGCGGCAAAACGCTGGGTCAGAGCGCCGCGCTCTCGGATCAACAGGATGATCAGCGCCGCATAGGCGAGCGCCATCACGGGGTGGGCCGGCATCGACCATGTCTGCAGCGCGATCATGGTGGTGGGAAGCTCAAAGCCACCGCTCCAGACGATGACGGCTAGGACAGCGGACAAGGCGGCGCCCGTGACGATGCCGCCCAAGGCCACCCAACGATAGGTTTCTCGCGACCAGGAGCCGGTCAGGAAGCCGGAGCGGTACGCTGCCATGCCGAGCAGCATCAGTGCCATGGTTTCCGGCCACAGCGCAGCAATCGTCCGGAACGGCTCGGACGCCCGGGGGCCGGTCATCTCGCGGACGTAGGCGCCGTAATCCTGATGGATCGCCAGGTCGTGGAGAACGTAGGATTTCTCTGGCGAGAGCCATCGAACGGTCGCCTCGGCGGCTGCGAACAGGTCAGGGTTCGCGCTTCGCCCGCCTTCGACGATCTCTACCGCCTGCCGCAGCCACGCAGCATCGCCCAGGGAGTTTGCGAAGGCGAAGAGGTAGAGCGTGATCGCCATGGCCCCGAGGGTGACGGCATTGAGACGCCACACAAGGAATACGACCATCCCCACGGCGGCGTAGCTCGTCAGGATGTCGCCGAACCAGATGAAGTAGAAATGCGCGAGGCCGAAGAGCAGCAGCACGACCATGCGGCGGTAGTGCACCGAGACGGGCGACTGGCCGCTCGCTTCCGCGCGCTCTGCCACAAGCAGCATCGATGCTCCGAACAGCATCGAGAACAGGCTGCGCATCTTGCCGTCGACAAGGACGAAGTTCGCGAACCACATCAGGCGATCGGCCAGGCCGTCGAAGCCCATGTTCGGCGGGTGGAAATAGGCGGCTTCGATCATCGCGAAGCCGACCACATTCACGGAGAAGATGCCCATCACTGCGACGCCGCGAATGACGTCTAGAGTGAGGAGCCTTTCCGCGCGTTCGCCCTGCGGCAGAGCCTATTCC
>Ga0247822_10000540_pt1 | contig 20723 bp, 21 predicted proteins | sample 13C_Cellulose_Da_FD_192423 | JGI IMG/M metagenome (GOLD analysis project Ga0247822, IMG submission 192423) | Soil microbial communities from agricultural site in Penn Yan, New York, United States - 13C_Cellulose_Day30 | ecosystem: Environmental > Terrestrial > Soil > Agricultural land | place...
GGGTAAGCAAGCGCTGGTGCCGGCCAACAACTTGCCTGCCAGTTGTGCGCACTTGGCCGCAATTACCCCGCATTTTGCCGGTGATTTCCCGCTCGATGGCGTTATTGCGCCCGTTGCAAATACCACCACATCACTTGCTGCGCGCGCACTACCGGCGGTTCAAACCCAGGCGCTGATCCTGTTTACCTCCGGTTCGACTGGCAACCCCGAGCCGGTCGCCAAAAGTTTTGCGCAGCTGGAGTCTGAAATTGCAGCGCTCGATAGTCAGTGGGGGCGGCAGCTCGACGGGGCGACTATCAGTGCCAGCGTCTCCCACCATCATATTTATGGCTTGTTATTTCGCCTGCTCTGGCCGCTCTGTGCCGGGCGGCCACTGATCGTGCGCGAGCGCGATTATTGGGAGGAGCTGGCTGCGGACGCGCGCACTTATCAACCGCTGGCAATTGTCAGCAGCCCGGCGCATTTGAGCCGTATTCCGCCGCTCGACTGGCCTGCACAGGCGCGTTTGGTCGCGGTGTTCAGTTCGGGTGCGCCCCTGACGACTGCCGCTGCATTGGTCGCCAAAGAGCGGCTCGGCTGTGCGGTGACCGAAGTTTACGGCAGCACCGAGACGGGGGGTATCGGATGGCGCGAGCAAGATCAAAGCGGCGATTGGACCTGCCTGCCCGGCGTGGAAATCGCTGTGGATGCTGAAACAGCGCGCCTGCAAGTGCGCAGCCCGCACCTGCCGGACGACCAGTGGTACACCAGTGCCGACCGCGCCAGTCTGGAGGAGTCGGGGCGTTTTAGTTTGTGCGGGCGTATCGACCGCATCGCCAAAGTCGGTGGCAAGCGCATTTCGCTCAGTGCCGTAGAGCGTTTGCTCGAACAGCAACCGGGTGTGGCGCAGGCGCGGCTGGTGCTGCTGGCGGAGCGTGGCGAGCGCTTGGGCGCAGTGGTGGTGCTGGATAACGAGGGCAATAAACAGCTGGTTGATCAGGGTAAAAGCAGCATCAACCAGCAGCTGAAAGCGGCGCTGGAAACCAGTGTTGACCGCGTGGCGATCCCGCGTTACTGGCGCTATCTGGGCGAGTTGCCGCGCAATCGCCAGGGCAAGACCACACAAGCGGAGCTGGCGCAGTTGTTCAGCGCAGATGAGCTACCGCGGCTGCCGGAGTTGATCGCCCGCGAGCAACAGGGCGATGCGGTGCTGTTGAGCCTGTTTATTCCCGCCAATCTCTATTATTTCGATGGCCACTTCCCCGGCCGGCCGGTGTTGCCGGGGGTGGTGCAAACTCACTGGGCGGTGCATTACGCGCGCGAACATTGGGGTGATTTGGGTGAGTTTAGCGATCTGGAAGCGGTGAAATTCCAGCAAATAGTCACTGCCAACCAAGCCCTGTTGCTGCGGCTGGAATACCAGCGCGACAAAGGCAAACTCTATTTTTCTTATACAAGCAGGTCCTATACCAGTACTGGCGCTAACAGCGGGGCCATCGCCCACGCCAGCGGCCGGGTGGTGTTCACACGGAGGCAGGGTTGATGCGCAATTTTATGCCCTGCGCACTGGTTCCGGTGTACAACCACCCGCAAGTGCTGGCGCAGACACTGGCCAATATCCGCCAGTTCAAGCTGCCGGTGGTGTTGGTTGATGATGGCAGCAATGAATCCTGTAAAAAGGTGATGCGCGCGCTGGCGGCGGCTGACCCGCATATCCACCTGATCGAGCGCTCGGCCAACGGCGGCAAGGGCGCGGCGCTCAAAACCGGCTTGGCCAAAGCGGCGGAACTGGGCTTTAGCCATGCCCTGCAGATCGATGCGGATGGCCAGCACAACAGCGCCGATATCCAGCGCTTTTTACAGCAGGCCGAGGCGGCGCCCGGTACGCTGATCGCCGGCCGCCCTGAATATGATGCCAGCGTACCCAAAGGGCGTTTGTACGGACGCTACCTGACCCATGTGTGGGTGTGGATCAATACTCTGTCGCTCGACATCGCCGATTCCATGTGCGGTTTCCGTGTCTATCCGGTGGCGCGCAGCAATAGCCTGATCGCCGCCGAACCCATGGGCGATCGCATGGATTTTGATACTGAGATCATGGTGCGCTGGCACTGGCGCCACTGGCCGATCCAGCAGCTATCGACCCGCGTGATCTACCCCGAGCAGGGCGTTTCGCACTTCAATGTCTGGCGCGACAACAAACTGATCAGCTGGATGCACACGCGCCTGTTCTTCGGCATGCTCTGGCGCTTGCCGCGCATCCTGTGCAATAAATTCCGCGCGGAGGTGGTGTGAGCCAGTTGCCCGAAAACACCAAATCGGTCCACTGGGCGCAGCTGTCCGAAGCGGGCGGGTTGATGGGCATGCGCTTTTTATTCGCCTGTTTCAAGCTGGGCGGGCGGCCGCTGTTCAAACTGGTATTGGCGCCGGTGATCCTCTATTTCTTTTTGTTTCGCCGCCAGGCGCGTGCGGCCTCGCTGGACTATCTGCACCGTGTCCAGCGCGCCGGTGGCCTGCCGCCGCAAGCGCGCCTGAACTGGCTGAGCCTGCAGCACTTCTGGCAGTTCGGTAATGCACTGGTGGATAAACTCGCGGTCTGGCTCGGGAAAATCACCCGCGACCAGGTGCAAATCCACGGCGATGAAATCATCTACCAACTGCGCGCGCAGCAGCGGGGCTGCCTGCTGCTGATCTCCCATCTGGGAAATTTTGAAGTCTGCCGCTGCCTGTCGGCGCGTCATCCGGGGATGCGTTTAACGGTCTTGATGCACACCAAGCACGCGCAAAAATTCAATCGCCTGATGCAGGAGCAGGCCGGTGCCAGCCAGGTGGATATACTGCAAGTGAGCGAGGTCACCCCCGCCACGGCGATGATGCTGAGCGAGCGTATCGAGCGCGGCGAGTTTGTCGCTATCGCCGGCGACCGGGTGGCGATCAACAACCCGGAAAATGCCCTGCCGGTGGATTTTTTAGGTGATAAGGCTGCATTGCCCATAGGCCCCTTTACCCTTGCCAGTATCTTGCGCGCACCCCTGATCAGCCTGTTCTGCCTGCGCGAAACCCGGGGCTATGGCATCTATTTCAAAGCGCTGGGCGACGACCAGCCGGTACCGCGCCGCCAGCGCCAACAGCACCTGCAACTACTGGCGCAGGCCTATGCGCGCGAGTTGGAGCACCACTGCCTGCGCCAGCCGCTACAGTGGTTTAACTTTTTTGATTTTTGGCATTTGCCTGCGTCTTCCGAAGCCGTTTCGGAGAAGCAATCGCAACAGGAAAGAGAAACCCTATGAGTCAGTCCGCTTCACCTTCTACTTCACTCTCTGCTGCCAATCCGCTGGTGTTTGATGAGCAGCGGTTGTCGATTGAAGATGTGCTTGCCGTGGCGCATCAGCGCCGTGCCTGTGCGCTGGGCGCCGCCCCGGAATTTGTGCAGTGCATAGAGCAGGGCGCGCGTTTCCTCGACCGCCTGTTGCAGGAAGATGGCGTTATCTACGGCGTCACCACCGGTTATGGCGACTCCTGCACCACCCATATCCCGCGCGAGCTGGTCGAGCAGCTGCCGCAGCATTTGTACACATTCCACGGCTGTGGCCTGGGCGCGGAATTGTCGCCCACCGCCGGTCGTGCGGTGCTCGCGGTGCGCCTCACCTCGCTCACGCGCGGTTACTCGGGCGTGAGTTACGCCCTGCTGCAACAGCTCATTCGCCTGCTGCAGCTGGACATAGTGCCGATCATTCCCGAGGAGGGTTCAGTCGGCGCCAGTGGCGACCTGACCCCGCTCTCCTATGTCGCCGCCGTGCTCTGCGGTGAGCGCGAGGTTTACTTCAAGGGCGAGCGGCGCAAGACTGCCGAGGTGTTTGCCGCGCTGGACATCAAACCGCTGAAGCTGCGCCCCAAAGAAGGTTTGGCGCTGATGAACGGCACCGCGGTGATGACCGCACTTGCCTGCCTCGCCTATGAGCGCACTGACTATTTGACCAAGCTGGCGACGCGCATTACCGCACTCAATACCATCGCCACCCAGGGCAATGCGCATCACTTTGACGAGCGCTTGTTTGCGGTTAAGCCCCACCCCGGCCAGCAGCAGATCGCCGCTTGGTTGCGCGATGATCTGCATGCCGGTGAACCGCCGCGCAACCCCAACCGCCTGCAGGATCGCTACTCGCTGCGCTGCGCTCCCCATGTGATTGGCGTGGCTGCCGACAGCCTGCCCTGGTGGCGTCAGTTCATCGAAAATGAACTCAACAGCGCCAACGACAATCCGATTATCGACGCCGCCGGTGAGCATGTGCTGCACGGCGGCCATTTCTATGGCGGCCATATCGCCTTTGTCATGGATAGCATGAAGACTGCCGTCGCCAATATCGCCGACTTACTCGATCGCCAGTTGGCGCAACTGGTGGATACCAAGTTCAACCACGGCTTGCCGGCCAATCTTTCCGGTGCGCCCGAAGCGCGCCGCGCCATCAACCACGGTTTTAAGGCGGTGCAGATTGGGGTATCGGCCTGGACGGCAGAAGCGCTCAAGCTGACTATGCCGGCGAGTGTGTTTTCGCGCTCTACCGAGTGCCACAACCAGGACAAGGTGAGCATGGGCACCATCGCCGCGCGCGACTGCCTGCGCGTGCTGCAGCTTACTGAGCAAGTGGCGGCGGCGGTATTGCTCGCGGCGTGTCAGGGGCTGGAGCTGCGCCAGCAAGCGGGCACCAGTGAGCATTCCATCGAAGGTGGAATTAAAACCACATTTGACGAAGTTCGCGCCCAACATGCGTTTTTGGCGGAAGATCGCGCCCTGGAAGCTGAGTTGCGCCAGCTGATTGCGCGTATCCAGCAGCAGGGATTGAACCTTTACTAAGGTCAACGAAGGATTTTTGAGGTAAGAAATTATGGCGGCATCACCCAAAAACCTACCGGAAAACTGGAGCGCCAGTGTTGAGCTGGAAGTGCCCTTTCACGATGTGGACATGATGGAGGTGGCCTGGCACGGCCACTATGTGCGCTACTTTGAAATCGCGCGCTGCAAACTGCTCGACCAGCTGGGCTACAACTACCCGCAAATGCGTGATTCCGGTTATGCCTGGCCGGTGATCGACCTGCATGTGCGCTATGTACAGCCGCTGTTGTTCCAGCAAAAAGTGACGGTGACGGCCTGGGTCGCGGAGTGGGAAAACCGCCTGCGGGTGCACTACCAGATCAGCGATTCCGCAACCGGCGCGCGCCTCACTAAAGGCCACACCGACCAGGTGGCGGTGAATATGCAAAGTAAAGAATTATTGCTGGCATCTCCGGCAATCTTGCTGGAAAAGCTGGGAGTAAACTCATGATAATGCGCAAACTTCTGGCAATTGCAGCGATCTTCTTATCTGCTAGCTCAGTCTGGGCTGATACCGATAGCGACGAGCTGCTCGATGAGTTGGTCGCGCGCAGCCAGAGCATCCAGTCGCTCGAAGGCGTATTTGAGCAGCAAAAAACCATCGCCGTATTGCCTGTGCCGCTCAGCTCCAATGGCCGTTTCTCCTTTGCACAGGGCAAGGAAGTGGTGTGGGAAACGCTGGTGCCGGTGCACAGCCGTATGACGCTCACCCCCGGCGGTATCCACCTGGATGATGGCAGCGGTGAAAACCAAACCCCCGCCCAAGCCACATCACAGAAACAACAGGCTGGCGCCGAAATTGTCGCCAAAATTTTTATGGGGGTGATCGCTGGTGAGCTGGACAGCCTGCAGGATTACTTCACCCTGGCCGCGACGGGAACCCCGCGCGACTGGCAGCTCCAACTGGTGCCGCGCTCGGGCAATCTTGCGGCCTATATCACTCGCATTGAGTTGCGCGGCGGCGAATTTACCGAACATCTGGATGTTATCGAAGCCAATGGCGACAAAACCTACATCGTTTTTGCTACTAACAAGGTAGTGCGCAAACCGGCGGCACAGCCGGAATGAACTCGGCCCACCCATTCGAGCCACAGCAGCGCAACCGGCTATACGCCGCGCTCTGGCTGTTGCTGCTCTGTGCCTGCGCGCTCTTTTGCGCACACAAGCTGCTCTACGCCAAACCCTTCCACAGCAATCTGCTGGAACTGCTGCCGCGCGATGAGCGCAATCCGGCACTGCATGAGTTGAGTGTGCTGCTGGCGAGCCGCTTTCAGGACAAGCTGCTGATTCTGGTGCGCGCCGATGAGCCAGGGCAGGGGCTAAAACCGGCGCAGGATTTACAGGCGCGGCTGCTGGCCTCGTCGCGCCTTGCGGCCAATGCGCCGGGAGAGGGTTTGCAGCAGGCGCTGTTTGAACTTTATCGCCCCTTTAGCCAACAGCTGCTCGATGGCGCTACACGGGAATGGCTGCAGCAAAATACTCCGGAAACCATCGCCCAGGCGCGCTACCGCGAGCTGTTTAATCCGATGGTAGCGCCTGTGCCCTACAGCTTTGCCGAAGACCCTTTTAACCTGGGCGGTCGCTGGCTGGGCAGTTTGGTGCCGCCGGTGAAGTATCAGGAATACCAGGGCTTGCCGCTGATTGAAGTGGAGCGCGATGGCAGCCAGCAGCGCTGGTTAATGGTCACTGCCAAACTTAACGACAGCCCTTTTGATGTGGCTGTGCAGCAGGATGTGATGGGCGCTATCGCCGGTTTCCGCACCGCCTGGCCGCAGGTGCAGCTGCTGGGGTCGGGGATGATTTTCCACGCCGCCGCAGGCACCGAGCAGGCCACTAGCGAGATCAACACCGTCGGGCTCGGCTCGACGCTCGGCATTATCGCCATGGTGCTGCTGGTATTTCGCCGCGTTACACCGCTGGTGGCGGTGCTGCTCACCATGACCAGCGCGTATGTGCTCGCGCTCACCGTCAGCCTGCTGGTGTTCGGGCGCATCCACATTATCACCCTCGCCTTTGGCAGCACCCTGCTCGGGGTGGCGGGCGATTATGTGCTGCACTTTTTAGTGGGCAGCCAGCGCGAGGGCAGTGGCCTCGCGGCGCGCCATCACCTGCGCTACGCCATGGCGATAGGTGCGCTCACCGGGATGGCGGCCTACTTACTGCAATTCGCCACGCCTTTCCCAGGGTTGCAGCAGATGGCGATTTTCTGCTCGGCAGGCATCTTCGGCGCCTGGATGACAGTGCTGGCGCTAGCGCCTTACTACCGGGTGACCGCCGCGACCCAGCGCGCGCCATTGCTGGCGGCGGAGCGGTTTTTCAGCTTTGGCCAGTGGCTGTACCGGCCTTTCTGGATGCATCCGCGCCGGGTGGGTTGTGCCCTGTTCATCCTGCTGGTGTTGGCGATAGCGGGCATAGTGCGCGGCGGGGTAAATGATGCAGTGATCAACCTCAATACCTCGCCTAAATCGCTGTTGAGCGAAGAACAACAAGTACAGCAGATTTTGCAGCAGGCCTCGGTCAGCCAGTTTTTCTATATTGAAGCCGATTCGGCCGAGCAGCTGTTGATGCGCACCCAGGCGTTGGATGCTGCACTTGCGGATCTGGGCAATGCCCAATTGCGCTGGCAGAGCCTGAGCCAATACCTGCCCTCAGCCGCGCAGCAAGCGGCTGACCGCCAGTTGGTGGCCGATAAACTCTATGGCGCGCGGGGTGCGTTGGGGCACTTGTGCCAGACACTCGGCGCGCACTGCACAGCGCCCGCTATGCCTGCCCAATGGCTGACACCGGAGCTTTTCGATCGCAGTGCGCTGGCTGAACTTCTGCCGCCCATGCAGCAACAGGGCGCTGGTTGGCGCACGCTGGTGACCCTGAGCGGCACGCTGCCGGTGGCAGACTTGACCCGCCTTGCGAGTGACTTGCCCGGCGTCAGCCTGGTCAACCAGACGCAGGACTTATCCAGCCTGTTGGGCCGCTATCGCACCAGTGTCAGCCTGCTGTTGGCGGTGACCCTGGTATTGCTGGGTGCGGGGCTGGCGCTGCGCTATCGTCGCCGCAGCGGGCGGATGTTGTTGCCGCTATTGCTGGCGATGGCCATTGCGCTCGCCTGCGCCGCGCTCGATGGCATTACCCTGTTCCATGTGATGGCATTGCTGCTGGTGATTGGTATAGGTCTGGATACCGCGGTGTTCTACACCGAGGGTGGCTTTACGCCCGAATCCTGGCTCGCCTCCAGTCTTGCATGTGGCACATCAATCCTCGCGTTTGGTTTGCTATCATTGAGTGAAGTTCCCGTCCTGCACCAGTTTGGTTTGATTATCCTGACCGGTATTTTGGGCTGTTGGTTATTGACCCCTTTATTTTTTCGGCCTGCCGCTGCCCCTGGGGCGACGCCGTAGCCGTGCTGTAAATCTGCACACTGAAGCTATAAACATTAAAAGGAATCTCCCATGAGTACCCAGATTCACACCGCTGATGTCGCGGTGATTGGCGCCGGTCCCTCGGGCGCGATTGTCAGTGCCCTGCTCAACCGCCAGGGGCACAAAGTGGTGGTGATTGAGCGCCAGCATTTCCCGCGCTTTTCGATTGGCGAGAGCCTGCTGCCCCAGTGCATGGAATTTATCGCCGAGGCGGGCATGCTCGATGCAGTCAACAACGCCGGTTTCCAGTTCAAGAATGGCGCCGCGTTTACTCATAACGGCAACTACAGCTATTTCGATTTTACCGACAAGTTCTCGCCCGGCCCGGGCACGACTTTTCAGGTGCAGCGCGCGAGTTTCGACCATCTGCTCGCCAGTGAAGCGCAAAAGCAGGGGGTGGAGATCCGCTACGGACACGGCCTGAGTGCCATTGAATTTAATGAGTCCGGCGCTGAATTGCAGGTGCAGCCGGACAAGGGCGATGCCTACCAGCTCAATGCCAAATTTGTGCTGGATGCCTCGGGCTTCGGGCGTGTGCTGCCGCGCCTGCTTGACCTGGAATTGCCCTCCAGCTTCCCGCTGCGCTCGGCGGTGTTCACCCACATTCAGGACAATATTGACAGCGCTGTTCATCCGGATTTGCCCGAACACGACCGCAACAAGATCCTGATCACTGTGCACCCCAAACATGAAGATGTCTGGTTTTGGTTGATTCCCTTTGCCGGCGGCCGCTGCTCGCTGGGCGTAGTAGGCGAGAGTCACTACTTTGATGGGAAGGATGATCTCAAAGCCTGCCTGCAGGATTTTGTCAATGACACCACCGACCTGGGGCCGCTGCTGCGCAATGCCGTGTTCGATACGCCGGTGCAGAAACTCGGTGGCTATGCCTGCAATGTGAAATCCCTGTGGGGCAAGAATTTCGCCCTGCTCGGCAACGCCGGTGAATTCCTTGACCCTGTGTTCTCTTCGGGCGTGACCATCGCGATGAAATCCGCCAGCCTCGCGGCACCTTTGGTGGATCGCCAGCTCAAAGGCGACATTGTGGATTGGGAAAGCGCCTACGCCCTGCCGCTCAAGCGTGGCGTGGACACCTTCCGCCAATACGTGAGCGGTTGGTACGACGGCCGTTTCCAGGATGTGGTCTTCTTCCGCAAGGACAGGGCCGCACCCAAAATCAGCGCCATGATCAGCTCGATTCTGGCCGGCTACGCCTGGGATCTGGACAATCCTTTTGTCGCTGAGCCTGCGCGTCGCCTGAATGCCTTGGTGGAACTTTGCCGCGGCTAGGTTATGCCGGGGCAATCGCCCTGCTGGCGCTACTTGCCAGTGGCTGTGTCAGCCGCCAGGTGCAAACCCTGGCGGAGCTACCCCTGCCTGCTACACCGGCAAGCAATTGCTGTTGGCAGGCGCTGCAGCAGCTGGAGATTCGCTCTGGTGATGCGGATTACCCGCTTACCGGCGCGTTGGCGCAGACCAGCACCGGTGCGACCCTGGTGTTGCTCGACCCGGTCGGGCGGCGCTTGCTGTCGGTGCAGCAGCAGGGCGGTGAACTAACGACATATCGCGCGCCGGAATTACCGGAGGGCCTGCCTGCCCGCATGCTGCTCGCCAGCAGTATGCTGGTCTGGTGGCCGCTGGCCGATTGGCAGTCTGCCCTGCAGCAATCGCCCGAGTGGACACTGACCGCCAGCGCAACCAGCCGCGTTTTGAGTTATCGCGGCCGCGCGATTATCCGCGCCGATTACCCCCCTGCATCTGCATCGCTTGTGGATGGTTTGACTCAACAAACACTGGCGCAACGCGAACGGGTGGTGTTACAGCATCAGCAGCAGCCGATGTCGATTGTCATTCGTACCGAGCGCTGGGAACCACTGTAATGAGCGAGCTAAATCTACAGTCGATCTATCTCCATCAGGCGGCGGCCATCTGCGCCCAGGGGCGCGATTTGCACACCATTAGCGAACGGGTTTTTAGCGACCAGCCAGTCCCGCTGACTATCACCGACCGCTATACCAGCGGGCGGCCACTGCCACTGGGCGTAGTGAATGACTTGCCACTGGTGGCGGATACGCGCAACAACAGCTTGCTCGCCGCTGCGCTCGCGCCGATCCGCGCTGAAGTTGAGGCACTGCGGGCAAGGTTTGGTGCGCAGCGCATTGGTGTGATTCTGGGCAGCAGTACCTCGGGGATTGCTGAAGGGGAAGTGGCGCTGGCCAGTTATCTGGAAACCGGCGCGCTGCCGCCATCCTTCCATTATTCCCAGCAGGAGCTATCGGCGCCGGCGCTCTATGTCGCGCGCGAACTGCAATTAACCGGCCCGGCCTGGACTATCTCCACCGCCTGCACCTCGGGCGCCAAAGCCATTGCCAGCGGCGCACGCCTGCTGCGGCTGGGTGTATGCGATGCGGTGATTGTCGGTGGTGCCGATAGCCTTTGCCGCCTGACGGTCGAGGGCTTCTCGGCCTTATCTGCCGTGAGTGACCAGCCCTGCAACCCCTTTAGCCGCAACCGCCGCGGGATCAATATCGGCGAGGCGGCGGCCTTGATGATCCTCAGTCGCGAGCCGGGCCGCATCCGCGTTGCAGGCGTAGGTGAGACTTCCGATGCCCACCATATATCGGCACCGGAACCCGAAGGGCGCGGCGCCGAAGCGGCCATGCGCGCCGCCTTGGCAGACGCCGGACTGGCGCCATCGGCCATCGGCTATATCAACCTGCATGGCACCGCCACCGAACAGAATGACCGCATGGAAAGCCTGGCGGTGGCGCGCGTGTTTGATAATCGTATCGCCTGCGGCTCTACCAAAGCCCTGACCGGCCATACGCTAGGCGCGGCCGGTGCGCTGGAGGCACTGTTTTGCTACCTTGCTCTGCTGCGCAACGACGGCGAACTGCCGCGTCAGCTGTGGGACGGTGAGTGCGATCCCGATGTGGCGCCACTGCAGCAACTGGGGGCGACCCGGGTGGCCTCTCCGCTGCGTTACGCCATGAGCAATTCCTTTGCCTTTGGCGGCAATAATATTTCCCTGATTCTGGAGTTGTGCCATGACTGACCAGCCTGCGGTGCAATTTCCGCAGTATTCCTTTGAATCCGTCGTGCCCCACACTGGCACTATGGTGCTGCTGGATGAGATTGATCACTGGCAGGATGACCGCTTGCAAGCTTCGGTAACCGTTCGCGCAGATGCCCCTTTTGCCGATGCGCAAGGCATGCCCGCGTGGGTGGGCATAGAGCTAATGGCGCAGACCATTGCGGCCTTGGGCGGTTGTCGTGCGCGGCGCGCTAATTTGCCGGTAAAGATTGGTTTTTTGGTCGGCAGCCGCCGCTATAGTGCCAGCCAGGCCTGGTTCCCGGTGGGCGCCGGGTTACAAGTTACAGTGCAGGAACTCATCTCGGGCGAGCAGGGGCTCAGCGTATTTGAGTGTAATCTGCAGGGTATTGGCGTCCATAGCCACATCAATGCCAGCGCCAATATCAATGTATTTCAACCCGCCGATCCAGAGCAGTTCCTGCAAACCGGACAGGCGGGTGCAGGAGCGGAATAATGACTAACCAAGCATCTACCGCCAGTATTCTGGTGACCGGTTCCAGCCGTGGTATCGGTAAAGCTATCGCCCTGAGCCTGGCTAAAGCCGGTTATGAACTGGTGCTGCACTGCCGCTCCCAGCGCGAGCAGGCGCAAGCGGTTGCCAGCGAGATCGCCGCACTGGGCGGCAGCGCGCGCATCCTGCAATTTGACGTGGCCGACCGCGCCCAGGCCAAAGCGGTGTTGGAGGCCGATGTGGAAGCACACGGCGCCTACTATGGCGTGGTGTGTAACGCGGGTATCGCGCGCGACAATGCCTTCCCGGCCATGACCGGCGAGGAGTGGGACACAGTCATCCACACTAACCTAGACAGCTTTTACAACGTGCTCAACCCACTGATTATGCCGATGGTGCGCCGCCGCAAAGCCGGCCGTATCGTCACCCTCGCCTCGGTATCTGGGTTGATTGGCAACCGCGGCCAGGCCAACTATGCGGCGGCCAAAGCCGGTATCATCGCCGCCACCAAGTCGCTGGCAATTGAGTTGGCCAAGCGCGATATCACGGTAAACTGTGTCGCCCCCGGGTTGATCGAGACCGAAATGGTCGATGAAGCCCTGGTGGATGAGGCCCTGAAACTGATCCCCGCACGCCGCGTTGGCAAGCCGGAAGAAGTGGCGGCTCTGGTCACATTTTTAATGAGTTCCGATGCGGCCTATATCACCCGCCAGGTGATTTCGGTCAATGGAGGCCTGTGTTAATGAAGCGTGTTGTAGTTACCGGCATGGCCGGTGTTTCCCCTATCGGCTCCAGCTGGGCGCAGATCAAAGCCAACCTGCGCGCCGGTACTACCGGCATTCGCCGCATGGACGCCTGGGATAAATATGCGGACCTCAATACCCGCTTGGGTGCCCCGGTACTGGATTTTGAAAAGCCCGATCACTTCAACCGGCGCCTGACGCGTAGTATGGGGCGGGTTGCGCTTATGGCCACCGCTGCGACCGAGCGCGCCCTGGACGATGCCGGCCTGCTCGGCAACCCGCTGATTCAGGATGGGCGCATGGGGGTGAGTTATGGTTCCTCGGCGGGCAGCCCGGATGCTATCGCCGACTTTGGCCATATGCTGCTGCACGGCGATTCCAGCGGGCTCAATGCCAACTCCTATCTCAAGATGATGAGCCACACCACGGCAGTGAATATCGGGGTGTTTTTCCAGTTGAAAGGCCGCGTCATCACCACCTCCAGCGCCTGTACTTCGGGCAGCCAGGGCATTGGTTACGCCTATGAAGCGATCAAATTCGGCAAGCAAAAACTGATGGTTGCCGGCGGTGCCGAGGAACTCTGTGCTTCAGAAGCGGCGGTCTTCGATACCCTGTTTGCGACCAGTACTCGCAACGATGCCCCCCACACCACGCCGCGCCCGTTTGATAAGGATCGCGATGGTTTGGTTATCGGCGAAGGTGCAGGGACCCTGATATTGGAAGAGCTTGAACACGCCCAGGCGCGCGGCGCGCGGATTTACGCCGAGCTGATCGGCTTCGGCACCAACTCCGACGGTGCCCATGTCACCCAGCCCCAGGCGGAAACCATGCGTCTGGCGATGGAAATGGCACTCGCCGATGCAGGTATAACGGCGCGCCAGGTCGGCTATGTCAGCGCCCATGGCACGGCAACTGATCGCGGCGATATTGCCGAAAGCCACGCGACTTATAATCTGTTTGGCGACCAAACCCCGATCAGTGCCTTCAAGAGTTTTACCGGCCATACCCTTGGTGCCTGCGGCGCGCTGGAGGCCTGGGTCGCCATTTCTATGATGCACGACAGCTGGTTCCACGGCACTGCCAACCTCGATGTACCGGACGCAGAGTGTGCCCCGCTGGATTATCTGACCGGCAGCGGCCGCGAATTCGCCACCGATATTGTCATGACCAACAACTTTGCCTTCGGCGGCATCAATACCTCACTGATTTTTAAACGCTGGTAAGCACCGGCATGATCGTCACCTGCTGGCCGTTAGCGACGGCCAGCGTATTTTTTATGGAATGGAAAGGAGCTGGATTGATGTTATTGCGTTCGTTGTTAATCATGGTTGGCCTGGCATCTGCCGGCCTGACTCAGGCGGTAGTACCGGAAACACCGGAAGAATTTGTCAGGGTGTTTGAATCGGGGAGCCAGATCGAACAGGAAAAAGCTGCGCAGGCGTTGGAGTGGGCGGGGTTGTCATCGCCGCAATTGTTCGACCTGGTCGAGGCAGATCTGCTCAAGGTTCTGCCTCAGGCTAAAGACAAGGTGGCCGTCAATTATGTCGCCCATCTGACCAAAGCGCTGAGTTATTCGGGCAATGAAAAATACCGCGCGACGCTTGAAAAAATCATCGCGCAAGCACCGAATAGCAAAGTGAAAAAATACGCGAAGCTGAGCCTGCCGAAGCTAGCGGAGTATGCCCGCCTGAACCCGCTGATTGCGCCCCAGGCCTGGCCGGCAGCAGCACATCCATCGCTCAATCAGCGCCTGGCCAATATGCTGCAAAGTAACGATACCGAATTGATCCGCCTCGCCGCCAAACGCATGCATTACACGCTCAGCTACCCGCCCGAATTGTTGGCACTGCTCAACACCACGATTGAGCAGAATTACCTGCAGCCGCTGGAAGGCGAGCGTCTCGATGCCATCGCCTGGGCGTGCCGTGCGCTCGCGGGCAGCCGTACACCGGAATATAAGGCGACTATTGAAAAGGTGGCTGCCAGTGCCACTACCAGAGGGCTGCGCAGTTACGCCAAAAAATATCTGCGTTACTACGGCAAATAAGCGCGCTCCAATTCTCACTGCAAAGCCAGGCTTCATCGTCTGGCTTTTTCCTTCTGTCTGAATAAATTTTCCCGCATCCCGCCATAACCACACTAACCTTGCAGCTATAGGCCGGTCTCTTTAGACTTGCGCCATTTAAAATGATACCGAGACAACCATGCCAAACCAGATACCTGCCGATTCGGTAGGTCTTGTCGCTCCCCAAACCCATCGCTTCACCGCGCCGCTGTTGCTGGCCTGCGGCCGTACGCTTGATGAGTATGAACTGGTCTATGAAACCTATGGCCAATTGAACACCGCAAAATCCAATGCGGTGCTGATTTGTCACGCGCTTTCCGGCCATCACCATGCCGCCGGTTATCACAGCATGGACGACAAACGTCCGGGGTGGTGGGATGCTTATATCGGCCCGGGTAAACCCATCGATACCAACAGGTTTTTCGTGGTGGCGCTCAACAACCTCGGCGGCTGCCATGGTTCGACCGGGCCGAGCTCGATCAATCCGGCAACCGGCAAAGCCTGGGGTGCGGATTTCCCGATGATCCGCGTGCGCGACTGGGTAGCGAGTCAGGCGCGGCTGGCGGATGTGTTGGGTATTGATGTCTGGGCGGCAGTCATCGGTGGCAGTCTCGGCGGCATGCAGGTCATGCGCTGGACATTGGATTACCCCGAGCGTGTTCGTCATGCTGTGGTGATTGCATCCGCGTTGAAACTCTCTGCACAGAATATTGCGTTTAATGAAGCCGCGCGCAAAGCGATTATCAGCGATCCGAATTTTTGCGATGGTAATTACATTGAGCACAACACCTTGCCGAAAAACGGTTTGGCGGTCGCACGTATGATTGGTCACATCACCTATCTGTCTGATTTTGCGATGGGCGAAAAATTTGGCCGCGATTTACGCAGCGGCAGTTTTGAGCTCGGCAGTGATGAGCCGGTGGAATTCCAGATCGAAAGTTATCTGCGCTATCAGGGCGACAGTTTTGCCAATACCTTTGATGCGAACTCGTACATTCGTATCACCAAAGCGCTGGATTATTTTGACCTTGCGCGCGAATACAACGACGATCCGGTCACCGCGTTTAAACAGACCAACGCCAAATTTTTAGTGGTGTCGTTCAGTACCGACTGGCGTTTTGCACCCGAGCGTTCACACGAAATTGTCAACGCGTTGGTGGGTGCTAATCGCTCGGTTACCTACGCCGAAATAGAATCCAAGCACGGTCACGATGCGTTTTTATTACCCGATGAACGCTACCAGCAAGTTTTCGGTCGCTACCTTGCCGGAGTGAAAATCTGATGCGTATAGATCTCAATGAAATCCAGCACTGGATCAAACAAGGCAGTCGCATTCTCGATTTGGGTTGCGGTGATGGCACGCTGCTAAAATTTCTTATCGATACCAAACAGGTACAAGGTTATGGTTTGGAAATCGATGCTGCGCAAATCAATACCTGTATCGACAAGGGCTTAAATGTTATCGAACAAAACCTCGACCGCGGTCTGGGTAATTTTGCTGATAAAAGTTTTGATACGGTGCTCATGACCCAAGCATTGCAAACGCTGCATTTTCCGCATCTGGTATTGGATGAAATGCTGCGCGTGGGTAAAGAATGTATTGTCACCTTCCCCAACTTTGGCCACTGGAAAGCGCGTTTTTATTTGGCGACGCGCGGCCGCATGCCAGTGTCGGATTTATTGCCCTACGAATGGTACAACACACCCAATATTCACTTTTGTACGTTCAAAGACTTTGAAGTGCTCTGCCGCGAGCGCAATATCAAAGTGATCAACCGCCAGGTTGTGAATGAACAATCCGGCCAATTACTCAAAGATTTTATGCCCAACCTGTTTGGCGAAACGGCGATCTATCATTTAAGTAAATGGTGAGTCGTGAGCCTGATAATTTCATCAACTGTTGTTGTGGGAAATACTGCTATGAAAAAATTATTGCAGAGTATTTTTTTAAGTTTCATTGCTATTGGTGCGCAAGCGCAAATCGATCAGCCAAAAGAAATCAGCACCACCGAAAAATTCGGTAACTACACAGTGCATTACAATGTATTTAATAGCACCGATATTCCCGCCAAGGTTGCTGAAGCATACAAGCTGGTGCGCGGTAAAGATCGCGCGCTGGTCAATATCAGTCTGACCAAAACCGAAAATGGTGCAACCAGCCTAGGTTTGCCGGCGCAGGTCAGCGGCACTAGCAAAAATTTAATGCAACAAAAGCAAGCGCTGAAATTTATCGAAATTAAAGAGGGCGATGCAACCTATTATCTCGCACCGTTTGCTTTCAACAATGAAGAAGTCTTGCATTTTGATATTCAGGTGAGCGCTGATGAAAATGCAAAGCCTATGACCTTTACTTTTAATCGTACGCTTTATACGGAATAAAAGTAGCAACAGGTCTCTCAGTAAAGGCGCCGATGGGCGCCTTTTCTTTCAGTGCACTATCTATGTTGATGACTATGTTGATGAAAAATTTATGATGAAAAAAATTGTTTTGGCTAGCGGCAATGCCGGTAAATTGCGCGAATTCCAACAACTGTTGAGCGGTTGTGGTTTTGAGGTAGTACCGCAATCGGATTTTTTTAGCGAAAACGCGGAAGAAACCGGGTTGACCTTTGTTGAAAATGCCATCATCAAAGCGCGCTATGCCTGTGTTAAAACCGGGTTGCCTGCTATCGCTGACGATTCGGGAATTGAAGTGGATGCACTCAATGGCCGCCCTGGAATTTATTCAGCGCGCTATGCGGGTGAAGGTGCAAAAGATGCGGACAATAATGCAAAACTGTTGCAAGAGTTGAGTGTAACTCCAGTAGAAGAACGTACAGCGCGTTATCACGCTGTGCTTGCATTTATGCGGCACGCAGAAGATCCAACGCCGATTTTATGTCACGGCACTTGGGAGGGCGTCATCCTCAACGAGCCCCGTGGCGAAGGAGGCTTTGGTTATGATCCATTATTTTTTGTCCCTTCACATAATTGTGCTTCAGCAGAATTAAGCAAAGACGAAAAAAACCGCATCAGTCATCGCGGCAAAGCAATGCAAGAATTGCTGCAAAAATTATCTGCGTTGATTAGCTAAATTATTGGTAATGGATATGTCGCTGCAACTTCCACCGCTCTCGCTACAATTGCCACCGCTGGCGCTCTATGTCCATGTGCCCTGGTGTATCCGCAAATGTCCTTATTGTGATTTCAATTCCCATCAGGCGAATGATGATATTCCCGAAGCAGATTATGTAGCGGCACTGCGTTTTGATTTGGAACAGGATAAAGTCTTGGCGCAAGGGCGCAAGCTCACCAGTATTTTTTTTGGCGGTGGTACACCGAGCATGTTGTCAGCGCAAGCGATTGGGCAGATATTAAAAGATGCGGAAAATATTATCGGTTTTGAATCGGATATCGAAATCACTCTCGAAGCAAACCCCGGTACTTTTGAGCAGGAAAAATTTTCCGGTTTCCGCGCAGCAGGGGTGAATCGTTTATCCATCGGCATCCAGAGTTTTAATGATCAGCAATTAAAATTACTTGGCCGTGTACATGGGCGCGATGAAGCCTTGCGTGCAGTCGGTGTTGCGCGCAAAGCGGGCTTCGATAATATCAATCTGGATTTAATGCACGGTTTGCCGGAGCAATCGGTTGATGCGGCCAAAGCTGATTTGCAACAGGCGATCGATCTCGCACCGGAGCATCTCTCCTGGTATCAACTGACTATCGAACAGAACACCGCATTTTATTCGGCACCACCGGTATTGCCGGAGGAAGAAATCCTTGCAGATATTCAGGATGCCGGCATTGAATTATTGGCCGCGGCGGGTTACGAGCAATATGAGATTTCTGCTTATGCACGCGATCAAAAACGTGCGCGTCATAATGTAAATTACTGGGAGTTTGGCGACTATCTTGGTACAGGTGCTGGCGCTCACGGCAAAATTACGTTGCCTGCGGACAATAAAATCCTGCGACTGTGGAAATCCCGTTTGCCTAAACATTATTTGGATGCAGCGCAGAGTCAAAAAATTTCCACCAATTTGGGCGGGCATCAAAATGTGTTTGGTGGTGGCAGCGATTTGTTAACTCCCGAGGCCCTGCCGCTGGAATTTATGATGAATGCGTTGCGCTTGAATGCCGGCGTGCCGCAGGCGTATTTTAATGCGCGAACCGGTCTTGGCTGGCCGGTGCTGGAGCCGTCATGGTTGGCATTGACGCAGCAAGGATTGGTGGAAATTGTAAATGGAGTTATACGCCCCACTGCTTTGGGGCGCCGTTTTCTCAATCGCGTATTGCAAGAATTTATGCAAGCTGATGTGTAGCAATATGATGCTTAGGGAAGTGTACTCAAGCCTTTATCTTTTGGGGTAACTTCCACCCAGACCAATTCGGTTTGCGGTTCAAGATTTTTTCCGTAGGCTTTAACGCAGCGGTAGATTTTGCCATCTTTTTCCAGCACCGCGCCGAGTGAGTTGCCTGAATTATTCAGGATGCACAGTTTTCCTTCTTTTGCTTGTTGCATGGTTGATTCTTTACTTAAGCCTTCATGATCATGGCCCTCATGGGCTAACACAATACTGCTGAGTGCCAGTGCAAAGCTGGCGATGATTATTGGTGTTTTCGCAATAAGTGCTTTGGTTATAGATACTTTCATTATTGTTACCTTCCAGGTTAATTTTTAAAATTTGACTGAGCTTACCAGACGCTGTGAGCGTGCGGGTAATCTTTGGTAAAGCCGTTTGCCAGCATGAGTTGTTCCGTAGTTTTATGCGGTTTTTTACTACAGGAGTGGATTTAATGACCGATACCAGTCGCCGTAATTTTTTAACTGCCAGTGCTGTCGCCGGCGCCGCTTTGGTGGCGGGCGATGTTATAGCGAAACCTGCGAATGAGAGCCCTGCCATGCCCACATTATTGCATCATGTTTTTTTCTGGCTTAAAAATCCGGAATCAAAAGCAGATCGTGACAAACTGATTGCCGGTGTTAAATCTCTCGCCGCGATAGAAACGGTGCGCAGCATTCATGTGGGTGTACCTGCGTCGACCGAAAAGCGCGATGTGGTAGATAACTCCTATCATGTGTCGGAATTGCTCGGCTTTGATGATGTGGCGGGGCAGGATGCTTATCAGGTGCATCCATTACACAAAAAATTTGTCGACGAGCATCAGCATCTGTGGAGCAAAGTTGTGGTCTATGACGCGCTTGCGGTCAATTGATGATCTGAAATGTTGCCGATAATAAAAAACCCGCTGCGGTAATCCGGAGCGGGTTTTTTATGCGGTGCGATTTTACAGCTCTATGTCGTAATCAATAATGACCGGCATATGGCTGGAGAATTGCTGGGTCTTGTAGATGGCGGCATATTCAACTTTGGCGCCGAGGCTGTTGGATACAACCTGGAAATCAGTACGCCAGCCATCGCCATCGTCTTTCAGGCCGTTGGGCCACCAGCTGTACTCATCGCCGTCTTTATTCACTTTGCGAAAGGCATCTACATAGCCGATCTGGTTAAACAGCTGGCTCAACCATTGGCGCTCGTGAGGTAGAAAGCCGGAGTTGTGTTGGTTGGCAGTACTGTTACTCACATCTTTAGGTGTGTGTGCCATTTGCCAGTTGCCACAGAAGATATATTCGCGACGTTTGCGGGTGATTTTGTCCAAGTGGGCTTGAAAGTCATCAAAGAATTTGATTTTGACTTCCTGGGATTCCATCTCGGAGCTAGCGCTGGGAGCAAGCAGTGAGCCGATACTTAATTGCTCAAAATCCACTTGCAGGTAACGGCCTTCCATATCGACACCCGAAGCGAAGCCCAAGCCATAAATAAGCGCCTTGGGTTGCATGCGGGTGTAAATCGCAACACCGTTGTAATGTTTGGTTCCAGAATCGAAAAAATAGGCGTGATAGCCCTCAAGTTCGAACTCGGGTTTTTCCAGCTCGCGCTCCAATGCGCGTAGATCCTGCAAGCAGATAAAATCTGCATCTTGATTGGCGAGCCAAGTGTATAGGCCGCGTTGCGCCGCCTGAAAAATACCATCGACGCTAAGACTGATAACTCTCATGTTAGCCCCTTGATTACGGACTGTGTATCATACCCGAGCTTTGTGTGATTGTGTTACCGTCAA
>Ga0247822_10000542_pt1 | contig 20720 bp, 18 predicted proteins | sample 13C_Cellulose_Da_FD_192423 | JGI IMG/M metagenome (GOLD analysis project Ga0247822, IMG submission 192423) | Soil microbial communities from agricultural site in Penn Yan, New York, United States - 13C_Cellulose_Day30 | ecosystem: Environmental > Terrestrial > Soil > Agricultural land | place...
GGTCGTCAGCGCCGGCTCGCGCCGGCTCGCCTACGACTACCTCATCGTCGCCACCGGCGCGTCGCACAGCTACTTCGGCCACCCGGAGTGGGAGCCGTATGCGCCCGGGCTCAAGACCGTCGAGCAGGCGATCGAGATGCGGCGCCGCATCCTCGGGGCGTTCGAGCGCGCCGAGAACGAGCGCGACGACGCCCTGCGCGCCGCCTGCCTGACCTTCGTCATCGTCGGCGGCGGCCCGACCGGCGTCGAGCTCGCCGGCGCCATCGCCGACATCCGCCGCAGCGTGCTCGAGCGCGACTTCCGCCGCATCGACGCGCGCAGCGCCCGCGTGCTGCTGTTCCAGGGCCCGCCGCGCATCCTGCCCGGGTTCGACCCGCGCCTGTCGGAGAAGGCCGCCCGCGCGCTCACCCAGCTCGGCGTCGAGGTGAGGACGTCGAGCCGGGTCGAGCACGTCGACGGCGACGGCGTCGTGGTGGCCGGGCAGCGCATCCCGGCCAAGACCGTGCTGTGGGCGGCGGGCGTCCGCGCCTCGTCGCTCGGCCACCAGCTCGGCGCGGCGGTCGATCACTCCGGCCGCGTGACCGTCGCCGCCGATCTGTCGATCCCCGGTCACCCCGAGGTGTTCGCGATCGGCGACGTGGCGCGGTTCGAGCTGCCGTCCGGGCAGCCCGCGCCGGGGCTGGCGCCGGTCGCGATGCAGGCGGGCCGCACCGCCGCGCACAACGTCCTCGCCTCGGTGCGCGGGCACGCGCGCCGGCCGTTCGCCTATCACGACAAGGGCATGATGGCGACGATCGGCAAGCACAAGGCGATCGTGCAGGCCGGCCGCCTGCGCCTGACCGGCTACCTCGCGTGGTGGATGTGGCTGGCCGTCCACCTGTTCTACCTGGTCGGCACGGCCAGCCGGATCCGGGTGTTCGGCAGCTGGGTGTGGAGCTACCTGTTCTCGAAGCGGGGCGCGCGGATCATCGTGGCCGATCACTGGCAGCTCGAGGCGTAGCGAGGCGTGCCCGCGCGCGTCAGCGTGCACCCGGGCACGCCGGGAGCGGGCGGCGGCGCGCGATTGTCGGGCACCTCGGCGGCGCTAGGCTCGACGAGGATGCGGTGCCCGACGCTGAACATCTTCGGCACGTTCTTCCCGTCGTGGCTGTTATGCGCGCTGATCGGGGTCGTCGCCGCGGTGGTCGTCTACCTGGTGCTGGCGCGCACGTGGCTCGGCGCCGAGCTGCGGCCGGCGCTGCTCGCGTATCCGTCGGTCGCGCTCAACGTCATGATCATCGTCTGGCTCACCTTCTACGGGCACTGAATGGCGGCGCCGCGGGTGATCATCGGCCGGGCGCTGGTCGCCGTGTCGGCGGCGCTGACCGTCGTGCTGGCGATCCTGGCGCTCCGCCGCCTCGACGCCCGGCCGCGCACCGCCGACGCGGTGATCACGGCCAACACGATCCGGGTCGCGCCCGAGATCGTCGGCCGCATCGCCACGTTGAACGTCCAGGACGACGCGGTGGTGCGCAAGGGCGACGTGCTGTTCGAGATCGAGCGCGAGCTGTACGAGCTGAACCGGTCCCAGGCCGCGGCCCAGGTGCGCGCGCTCGAGGCCGAGATCGAGCTGACCGGCCGCCGCATCGCGTCCGAGCGCGCGGCGGTCGGCGTCGCCCGCGCCAGCGCCGACGCCGCCCGGGCCCGCCTGGCCGAGGCCACCCGCACGCTCGAGCGCCTCGAGCCGCTCTTGCCCCAGCGCTACGTCACGCCGCAGGCGGTCGACACCGCGCGCACCGCCAAGGCCACCGCCGAGAGCGAGCTGCGCGGCGCGCTGTCGGCGACCCGGCAGAGCCAGGATCTGGTCGGCGACCTCGCCGCGTTGCGGGCCCAGCTCGACGGCGCCCGCGCCGCGCTCGGGCGCGCCGAGCGCGACCTGCGCAACACGGTGGTACGCGCGCCGTTCGACGGCCGCATCGTCGGGGTGACGACCTCGGTCGGCCAGCTGGTCGAGCCGAGCCGGGCGCTGTTCACGCTGATCGACACCTCGCAGTGGTACGTCGAGGCCAACTTCCGCGAGACCGTGCTCGAGCGCATCCGCCCCGGCGAGCGGGTGACCGCGTACGTCATGATCGCGCCCGGCGTGCGCCTGCACGGCGTGGTCGAGAGCGTCACCTCGGCGGTGGCCGGGCCCGAGGACCTCGCCATCGCCGGCGTGCCGCCGGTCCAGCGCGAGCTCAACTGGGTGCGCATCGCCCAGCGCTTCCCGGTCCGGATCGCGCTCCACGATCCTCCCGCCGAGCTGATGCGCATCGGCGCGTCGGCGGTCGCGGTGGTGCACCATGACCGCGATTGAGGTCCTGCGCGACGAGCTGATGCTGTCGCCGCCGCGGACGGCGCGCATCGTGCGGATGACCGTGGTCGTCGCCCTGGTCGTCGTGGTCGCGATGGCCAAGCGCGTGCCCGAGGCCGCGGTCTCGGCCTACATCGTCTTCTTCATCGCCCAGCGCGACGTCGCGACCACGGTCGGCGTCGGCGTCGGCGCGGTCGCCGGCGTCACCCTGGCGATCGCGCTGTGCCTGCTGTGCTACATGGTCTCGCTCGGCGAGCCGGCGCTGCGCGTGCCGCTGATGGTCGCGCTGGCGTTCGCCGGCCTGTACGCGATGCGCGCGACCCGGCTCGGCGTGATCGGGCTGATCCTCGGCTTCATCACGTTCTACTCGCTCACCTTCGCCGACTGGGTGCCGTCGCCGGAGGCGCTGGTGCGCGCGCTGATGTGGCTGTGGGTGGTCATCGCCTATCCGATCGGGCTGCTCGTGCTCGCCGACCTGGCGTTCGGCAGCCGACCGGCCGAGATCTACCGGAGCGGCGTCGCCGAGCGCCTGGCCGCCGCCGCCGCGTTCCTCGGCGATCACCGCGGCGAGGCGCGCGCGCGGCTCGAGCGCTACGGCCGCCTCGGCGCCGCCGAGCTGCGGCCGTACGTACCGCGCAGCGGCCCGACCGAGACGGCGCCGCTGCGGTCGACCCTGCTGCGCCAGACCGAGCTCCTCGGCGTGCTCCTGCGCCAGCTGCCCGCCGAGATCCTCCACGGCCCGGCGGCCCAGCCGGCGCTGCAGCGCGCCCGCGTCGCCTGCGAGGGCGCCGCGGCGGCGATCCGCGGGCGAGGCGGCGCGACCGCCGGCGACTTCGAGCTCCTCGCCGCCGAGCGCCGCGAGGTCGAGGCGATGCCGCCGGCGACGCGGGCGGTGGTGCTGCCGCTGGTCACCTGCGTCCAGACCATCGTCCTCAGCGTCGACCAGCTCGCGCGCCGGCCGAGCGGCGGCCGCGCGCCCCTGCTCCACCTGCCGGCGTCGCCGCCACCGGCCGACGCGACCGAGGGCGTGCGCTTCGCGCTCAAGGTCACGCTGGCCGCGACCGTGGCGTACCTCGTCTACACCGGGCTCGACTGGTACAGCATCCACACCGCGACCATCACCTGCTTCTTCGTCGCCGGCGGCAGCGTCGGCGCGACGATCCACAAGCTCACCCTCCGCCTGACCGGCGCGATCGTCGGCGCCACCCTCGGGTTCCTGGCGATCATGTTCGTGCTGCCCGCGCTGGAGACGATCGGCGGCCTCACCGTCGTCGTCGCCGCGGTGACGCTGCTGGCGGCGTGGATCGCGACCGGGAGCGAACGGATCTCGTACGCCGGGTTCCAGCTCGCGCTCGCGTTCTACCTGTCGGTGCTGCAGGGCTACGACGAGACGACGAAGCTCTACGTCGGCCGCGACCGGGTGATCGGGATCGTCCTCGGCAACGTCCTCATGTCGGTGGTGTTCACGTCGCTGTGGCCGGTGCGCGCCGAGCCGGCCGAGCGCCGGGCGCTGGCCCGCGCCGTCGCCGCGCTGGCCGCGATGCTGCGCGCCGCGCCCGACGATCGCGACGCGCTCGACCGCGCCGAGGCGACGCTCGCCGAGCAAGTCGCCACCGCGCGCGAGTACGGGGCGCTGGTCTGGTTCGAGCGGGTGCGCGGCCGGCGCGACCTGCTCCCGACGGTGGTGCAGGGCCTGTTCATCCCCGTCCACGCCATCGCGCGCACGCCGGTGCCGGCCACCGCGTCGCCGGCGGCGCGCGCGGCCCTGGCCGATGCGAACGCCGCCACCGCCGACTGGCTGGACGCCTGCGCCCGGGCGATCGCGGCGCGCACGCCGGTCCCGGCCCCGCCGGCACCGACGCCGGCCGTCGCCGCCCTCGATCCCCTCGCCGACGACGTCGACGAGACCACCGACACGCGCGCCCACGCTCGCCAGCAGCGCGAGTGGCTGGCGCTGGTGCGCGCGCACGGCGTCGAGCTGGCCGGACGGGTGCCGCCATGACGCGACCGCGCGCGACGCTCACGCTGGCCGCCGCCGCGGTGGCGCTGGCGTCGGGGTGCGCGAGCTTCTACCTCCGGCGCGCACCGCCGTCGCCGGGCGAGGGCTGGCGGCTGCCCGTCGCGACGGCGGCTGCGGGGGACACCGCGGCCTCCGCCCCGCAGGTCGTGCCCGGTCGGGTCTACACCCTGCCCGAGCTGATCGATCTGGCCGAGTCGACCCATCCCGACACGCGCATCGCCTGGGAGCGCGCGCGCCAGGCCGCGCTCGGCGTCGGCGTCGCGATGGCGGGCTACTTCCCCATCGTGTCGGCGTTGACCCTGGTCGGGTACCAGCACACCTCGTTCCCGGCCCCGCACCTCAGCGGCTCGACGGTGGGCATCAACCCGTTCCAGCTCCTCCCGAGCGTCGCGTTCCCGGTGCCGCGGCTGGCGGAGCCGACCGGCCGCATCGGCGTCGACACCTGGCAGGTGCTGCCGTTCGTCAACCTGCGCTGGGAGCTGTTCCACCTCGGTCGCGCCGCCGACGTCCAGGTCGCCCGGGATCTGTCGACCGCCGCCAACGCGCTGTTCACCGCCGAGCACGAGCGCGTCGTCTTCGAGGTCGCGCGCGCGTTCTTCCGGCTCAACGCCGCGCGGGCCCAGGTCGCGGTCAGCCACGACACGCTCGAGCGCACGCGCGCGATCGCCGCGTCCGCCGACGCTCGGTATGCCCGGGGCCTGGCGACCGCGGTCGAGACCTCCGAGGCGCGCCGCGAGCTCGCCCAGGGCGAGTACAACGTCGCCCAGGCCCAGGCCGCCGAGATCGCCGCGCGCGCCGGGCTGGTCGCGGCGATCGGCCTCGATCCCAAGGTCCCCCTCGAGGTCGCCGAGGACGCGAGCGTCGCGCTGCCGACCCGTCTCGCCCGCGACGTCGACGCCTACATCGAGGCGGCGCTGGCGGCGCGCCCCGACCTGCGCGCCGCCCGCGCCCGCCTGCCGGCGACCGAGGCGGGCGTCTGGCGCAGCAAGACCCTCTACGTGCCGCGGGTGACCCTGGTCGGCACCGCCGGCGGCGCCTGGCTCGGCGGCCGCGTCGACGGTCACCACCTACCCACGCTGGCGCTGCCGAACGTCACGGTCGGGCTCACCTTCGACTGGACGCTGTTCGACGGTGGGCTGCGCGAGGTGCAGGGCTCGCTGGCGCGCTCGCAGCAGGCCGAGGCGGCCCAGCAGCTCGCCAAGCTCGAGCACCAGGTCGTGCAGGAGGTCGTCACCGCCTACAACGAGGCCAACGCCAGCCTGTCGCGCTACCAGGCCGCGACCGCGCTGCTCGACGCCGCCGACACCGCCGAGGCCGCGGCCACCGCGTCGTACACCCGCGGCGTGGCCACGCTCACCGACGCCATGACCGCCGAGAAGATGCGCGCGCTCGCGTCGGCGGCCAAGGCGCAGGCGTACGCCGACGCGCTGGTGGCGATGACGACCCTGGCGTTCGCCGCCGGCGAGCTGCTGTCGCCGCAGGCCGTGACCGCGCGCACGCCGGCGAGGTAGGCGACTCGCGAATGCCAGGCTTTGCCAGACGCCAGCAAACTGCGGCGATCACCCCGCCACGTAACCTCGCGCGCCATGACCAAGAAGGTGCTCGTCTCGATCATCGCGACCGTCGCGCTCGCCGGGTGCGGCAAGAAGGACGGCGGCGCCGCCAAGGCGACCTGCAAGGACGTCGAGGCTGCGACGCGCCGGCTCTATGGTGACCGCGTCGCCGACCTGCCGCCGGGCGGGTTCGAGCAGGTCTGCAAGGAGAAGCGCTTCGACCAGGCGCGCATCGACTGCATCGTCGCGGCGAAGAGCCCGAACGACCTGACCTACTGCACCGATCCGAGCAAGCCGCGGCCGACCGCGGCGGGGACCTCGGACCAGCTGGTGAAGAAGACCCTGCCGCGCTTCAAGGTCACGCTGATGGCGCCCGACCGCGCGAGCATCGAGGAGCGCGACAGCAACGCGCACGTCGGCGACGGCACGTTCAAGCTGAACCTGTTCGTGGTCGACGACTTCTCGGCGAAGTCGGCCGCCGACAAGAAGGCCTCGCTGCAGAAGGAGCTCGGCTTCGAGAAGTTCACCCTCGACCAGGCCGACAAGTCCACCTGGCACCTGGAGTACGCGCTGGCCGGCGGGCTGGCCGGCGTCACCCTGCGCCTCGACGTCGGCGGCCGGGCCCTCGACTGCGGCGTCCACAAGGTCAAGCCGGAGATCGTCGCGCAGGTCGCGGCGGCGTGCGCGAGCGTGCAGCCACTCTAGCGTCGATGCCGATCGGATAGGCGCAATCGATCAGGGGCGAACGGCCCCAGCGAGCCCGATGTCGAGGGACGGCTCGAGCCGTCGAGCCATCGACGGCGCCGACGGCGCCCGCGGTGCAGGCGAGCACATGTTGCGCCGCCCTTCGACGTCATCGTCGGTCGCTGCGCTCCCTCCGATTCGCTCAGGGCGAACGGGACAAGGCCAGAATTTCATCGCGCCCGGTGAGCCGTCGGGTTCACCGCGCGTCTGCTGCGAACGTCAGCACCAAGGCCCCAGAACCATGTGTTCCGCTCGTCCTGAGCGAGGCCGACCGACGAAGGAGGGAGGCCGACGTCGAAGGACGGCGCGACGGCGCGACGGCGCGTGAGGCCCTTCGACGTCGGGCCTCACTTCGTGAGGCCCTCGCTCAGAGCGAACGGGACGAGTGATCGAGCTCCTTCGGCTCGAAGCGCAACGTGACCGGTACCGGCTAACCTCGCTCCGCGATCACGGTCCAGTCGTCGTGGCCGTGGCCGCGGGCGATCAGGGCATCCATGCGGGCCGCGATCGCCGGCACCAGGAGCAGGGCGACGCCGGCGTGATCGACCTCGGCCTGGACGAGGCGGGCGTCCTTGCGGGCCATGGCCAGCTCCCACGACGGCGTCTTGTAGTCCCCCGACGCCAGGCGGCGGGCGCGCGCGGCGGTGAAGGCGCCCGGGTTGAAGTGATCGAACAGCGAGATGGCGGCGGCGGGCTCGATGTCCAGCGCCCGGCCGAGCCCGATCAGGTCGGCGATCGCGGCGGTGTAGCCCATGAGGAAGGTGTTGCCCATGAGCTTGTACGCCGCGGCGGCGTCGACGCGTTCGCCCAGATCGAGCAGCTTGCCCGTCATCGGCTGGAGCAGCGGGGTGACCCGCGCGACGCGCGCGCGATCGCCCGAGATCAGCATGAGGCCGGTCGACTCGAGCGCGTTCTGCGGCCCCATGAACACCGGCGCGTGGACGTAGGTGAGGTCGGTGCGGGCGGTGCGGCGGCGGGCCCCCTCGGTCGAGGTGGTGGTGTGATCGATGATCAGCGCGTCGGGGGCGAACGCGGCGGCGGCGAGCAGGCCGTCGACGGCGGCGTCGTCCGAGACCGCGATGTGGACGCGGGTCGCGCCGCGGACGGCCTCGGCGAGGTCGGTCATCACCTGCGCACCGTCGGCCGCCAGCGCCTGGGCGCGCGCCGGGGTCCGGTTCCACACGCGCACCGACTCGCCCTTGCGGATCAACGCGCGCGCAAAGTTGGCTCCGAGGAGCCCTGTCCCGAGAATGGTGATCATGCCGCAGCGTACCCGGTCGGCGCGGCGCCGCCGACCGCTGGCGGCGGCTCACGCCACGTGCAGGGCGAGCTTGCCGAGGTGGTGCGCTCCGATCGCACGGTGGGCGTCGGCGGCGTGGTCGAGGTCGTAGGTCCGCGACACGACCACCTCGAACGGCCCGGCCGCGATCAGGCGGTTCAGCTCGTCCATGTGCGGGCGATCGAACCGGCCGTCGTACGCGATCACGCGGACGGTGGGGCGCGCGGTCGGGACCGGCTCGACCCCGTGCGGGTACGCGACCCGGCCGCCGTCGCGGACCGCGTCGAGCGCCTCGTCCGCCCCGGCGGCGGTGACCAGGGCCGCGTCGAGCCCGTCGGGCGCGAACCGGCGCGCCGCGGCGAGCACGTCGTCGCGCCGGCCGTCGACCGCGCGGTCGGCGCCGAGCCGCTCGGCGAGCGCGACCCCGTCGGGCCCGGACGCGACCGCGAGCACGCGCGCGCCCATGCGCTTGGCCACCTGGACGGCGAGGTGACCGACGCCGCCGCTGGCGCCGATGATCATCACCGTCTCGCCGGGCTGGAGGGCGAGCGCCTCGTCGAGGCCGGTCAGCGCGGTCAGCGCGTCGATCGGCATCGCGCCCGCCTGCTCGGTGGGGAGGGGGGCCGGGATCGGCGCGACGTTTTCGGCCTTCGCCACCGCGTACTCGGCGTAGAAGCCGCCCTTGGGCCCGAGGAAGCTCGCGGCGTAGACGCGGTCGCCGACCCGCACGTCCTTGGCCTCCTCGCCCACGGCGACGACCGTGCCGGCGCCGTCCGAGCCGCACACGTAGGGGAAGTGCGGCTCGACCTCCATCATCGAGGCGAGCTCGCCCTCGCGCTCGGCGGGGTCCCACGTGCCCACCCCGGCGGACTCGACCTCGATGAGGATCTCGTCGGGCCCGACCTCGGGGACCGGGACCTCGTGGAGGGTGAGCATCTCGGGGCCGCCGAATCGATCGATCGCGGCGGCTAGCATGGTCTGCGGAATCGTCTGTGGCATGGTCGCCTCGCGGGTTGGAGTACGGGTCGTGCTCCCTCGCCGTTCAAGGCCCATGCCCGGCCGGCGCCGCTACCGGCCTCGGCGGGTTTCGGCGGCCACCCGCACCCGTCCCGACGCGACGTAGCGCTGGACGGTGCGCGGGCTGATCTGCAGCCGGGTCGCCGCCTCGATCTTGTTGCCGCCGTCGACCTCGAGCGCGGCCTCGACGATCTGCTGGACCATCGCCTCGAGGCCGTCGTCGATGCGGAGGGTGATGAGCGAGCTCGCCGCCGAGCCCCGCGACGCCACCGACCGGGCCGCCGCGGGCGCGGCCTGGGCGCGCACGCTCGCCGGCAGATCGCTCGGGCGCACCTGGCGGCCGTCGCGCAGCAGGCAGAGCGTCTCGACGATGTTGCGCAGCTCGCGCACGTTGCCCGGCCAGTCGTAGCCGAGCAGCAGCTCCTTGGCCTTGCGGCTCAACCGCGGCGGCTGCACGCCGTGGCGAGCGGCGAGCTGCGAGAGGAACTGGGCGAGCAGCGGCCCGATGTCGGCGCGACGCTCGCGCAGGGGCGGCACGATCACCGTGATGCCCTGGATCCGGTAGAAAAGGTCGCCGCGGAAGCGACCGGCCTGCACCTCCTGCTCGAGCGGGCGCAGGGTGGCGAACATCAGGCGGACGTCGGCTTCGATCTTGGTCGAGCCGCCCAGGCGCATGTAGCGGCGGTTCTCGAGGAAGCGCAGCAGCTTGGCCTGCATGGCCATCGGCATCTCGCCGATCTCGTCGAGGAACAGCGTCCCGCGCTCGGCGGCCTCGACCTTGCCCCGCGCCCGGCCGCTGGCGCCGGTGAACGCGCCGCGCTCGTGCCCGAACAGCTCGCTCTCGAACAGCGCCTCGGGGATGGCGGCGCAGTTGATCGGGACGAACGGGCCCTCCCGCCGGCTGGACAGCTCGTGGGCCCGGCGGGCGAGCACCTCCTTGCCCGAGCCGCTCTCGCCGATCAACGTCAGGATGACGTCCTTCGCAGCCACCGCCCGGATGACCTGATCGACCCGCTTCATGACGGGCGACCGCATCACCGGCTCGAAAACGACGTCAGGTTGTCGCTTACGCGTCAAGACCGCGCCAACGTAGCACGTCGCTGTCGTTTCGCGATCCCCCGGCCCTCGACGGTCGGCCCCGCACCGCACCGTCGACGACGACCGCCACCGGCACGGTTCCTGCTCACGCCGGCCGAGATGTTCCAGCGTGCCCGTCGCGCGTCCTGCGCCGCCCCGCACCCGACCGCGCAGGAGGTCAGCGAGGCGCTGAGGCGAGGCGAGGCGACCGACGCCGCGTTCGATCGCTTCCTGCCGGCGGCGCTGCGCGCGGTGTCGCGGCACTGGTGGACGCCGCTGGCGGTCGCCCGCCAGGCCGCGGCCTGGCTCGACGAGCAAGGGGCGCGCTTCGTCCTCGACATCGGCTCGGGCAGCGGCAAGTTCTGCGTCGCCGCGGCGCTCAGCGGCCGGGTCCGCTGCATCGGGCTCGAGCACCGAGCCCGGCTGGTCACCGCCGCGCGCGATCTCGCCCGCCGGTTCGAGGTCGACGGCCGCGTCGCCTTCATCCACGGCTCGCTCGGCGAGACCGTGCTCCCCACCGTCGACGCCTACTACCTCTACAATCCGTTCGGCGAGAACCTGTTCGGCGACACCTATCGCCTCGACCGCGACGTCGAGCTCGGCGCCGCGCGCTTCATGCGCGACGTCGCCGTCACCGAGCGGCTGCTCCACGCCGCGCCGGTCGGCACCTGCCTGGTCACCTACAACGGCTTCGGCGGTCGGGTGCCGTCGGCGTTCGCGCGGCTCCGCACCGACCGCCGGACCGGGGTGCCGCTGTGCCTGTGGCGCAAGGTGCGCGATCGGCTACGGAGCGCCGATGAAGTCGAGGATCGCGTTGATGAAGGTGAGCGGATGCGGGGGGCACCCGGGTACGAACAGCGCCGGCCCGACCGCGTCGAGGAAGCTGCGATCGACGCCGGCGGCGCCGTCGTAGAGCCCGCCCGAGATGGTGCAGGCGCCCACCGCCACCAGGAAGCGGGGATCGGGCATCGCGTCCCAGGCCAGGCGCACCGCATCCTTCATCGTGCGCGTGAGCGGGCCGGTCAGGACCAGGGCGTCGGCGTGGCGGGGTGACGCGACCCATTCGATGCCGTAGCGCTGCAGATCGAAGTTGACGTTGGCGGTCGCGTTGAGCTCGAGCTCGCACGCGTTGCAGCCGCCGGCCGAGACCTGCCGCAGCTTGAGCGACCGGCCGAACACCCGCGCGAACGTCGCCGACGCGCGCACCCGGGTCGGCTCGTCGCCCTCCTTCACCACCAGGTCGTCGCGGCGCGTCGCGCCCATCCGCGGCTCGGCGGTGAACGTGATCTTGCCGGCCGGGCACGCCTCCTCGCAGGCGGCGCAGAACACGCAGCGGCCGAGATCGAGCGCGAGCGGGCGCTGGCCGATGGCGCCGGTCGGACACGCGGCCACGCACGCGTCGCAGCCGGTCCCGCACGGCGCGGAGCCGATGACCGGGGCCCCCCGGAACCCGTTCGGCACCGCGCCGCGCAGGTCGGCGATGTACGGCTTGCCTTGCGACACACGGACGCGTAGCGACCGGAAGAGCGTCACAGATCACTCCCGCAGTAGGACAGGTCGAAGCTCTTGTTGCAGATCGGGAAGTCCGAGATCTCGTTGTCGCGCACGGCGATCGCCAGCCCCATCCAGTTGCGCAGCGACGGATCCTGGACCTTGTAGTGGGCGAGCAGCCCGGCGGCGTCGGTCTCGAGGCAGTGCACGACCTCGCCGCGCCATCCCTCGACGACCGCGACCGCCAGGCGGCGCGGCGCCAGCGCGCCGATCGCCGCCGGCCGCGCGCCCCACCGCGGCTCGGTCGCGAGCACGCTCGCCAGCCACGCCAGCGAGGTGTCGAGCTCGGCCACCCGCACGCACGCGCGGGCCCAGCAGTCGCCGTGGTCGAACATCTGCAAGGCGATCGGATGGCGCCGGTACGGGCCGCCGGCCACGACCTGCCGGATGTCGACGGCCAGGCCCGACGCCCGCGCGACCAGGCCGACCACGCCCAGCGCCTCCGCCTGGGCGCCGGTCAGGACGCCGACCCGCTGCAGCCGGTCGCGCACCGTGTGCGACTCGAGGAAGCACGCGTTGATGATCGGCAGGTCGGCGCGCAGCAGGTCGACGCCGGCGCGGACGTCGCCGAGCAGCTCGGGCGACCAGCGCAGGGCGACGCCGCCCGGCCGGACCGCGCTGCGGCCGAAGCGGCTCCCGCACAGCCGCATGGTGGTGTTGATCGCGGTGGTGCGCAGGCGGCCGTAGGTCGTCGCCCCTTGCAGGAAGCCGACGTCGGCGGCCATCCCCGACAGCCCGGCCAGGTGCATGGCGACGCGCTCCAGCTCGAGCACGATCGCGCGCGCGAGCTCCGCGACGGGATCGACCTCGGCGCCGGCGAGCCGCTCGATCGCCGCGCCGTAGGCCCAGGCGTGGGCGACGCTGGTGTCGCCGGCGATGGTCTCGACCAGCGGCGCGAGCCGGCGGGGGTCGCCGGCGAGCAGCCGGCGCTCGACGCCGCGGTGCTGGTAGCCGAGCTGGATCTCGAGGTGGCGGACCTGCTCGCCCCAGCACATGAACCGGAACGACCCCGGCTCGATCACGCCGGCGTGGATCGGCCCGACCGCGACCTCGTGGACCTCCTTGCCCTCGATCACGTGGTACGGGTAGCGGCCCATCGCCGCCTGGTCGTCGCCCTCGTGGCGGATCGGCTTGAGCCACGGGTGCCCGGCGATCGCGACCCCGGTCTGCTCGTGCAGCTCGCGCTCGAAGCAGTGCAGCGCCGGCCACGTCGGGGTGAGCGCGTGCAGGCCGGCCGACGCGGCGACCGCGGTGCGCGTGACGCGCACGCGGCCGTCGGGGTGGAGGAGCACCGCGGTGACGATCACCCGGTCGCCGTCGCGGCGGCCGAAGACGGTGAGCGCGCGGGCGCCGGCGTGGCGCTGGGCGAGCAGGTCGTCGCGCCAGGGACCCGGCTCGAGCACCGCCAGGTCGTCGACGTCGACGGCGTGGATCACGGCCGCGCCGGTCACCGGCCCTCCACCGAGACCGCGACGTGCTGGATCAGCTCGTTCACGATCGACGGGATGTAGACGCCGAGCACCAGCAGGACGATCAGGAAGGCGACCTTGGGCGCCGTCGACAGGAAGGTCTGGCGCGGCCAGTCGTGGACCTGCTTCGGCTCGCCCCAGATCATCGGGAAGATCGTGCGGCCGGTGGCCACGAACGACACGCTGACCAGCACGCAGAACGCCGCGAACACCATCAGCTTCCCCGAGCTGACCAGCGCCGACAGGATCAGCAGCTCGCCGAAGAAGCTGCCGAACGGCGGGAACCCGAGCAATGCGAAGGTCCCGACCATGAGGAACACGCCGCTGTACGGCAGCCCCTTGAGCAGGCCGGCGATCTGGCGGGTGTCCTTGGTCCGGTAGTGCGCCTCGATCTTGCCGGCGGTGAGGAACAGGATGACCTTGATGAACGCGTTGCTGACGGCGTACAGCAGCATCCCGTAGGACGCGTCCTTGCCGATGCCGAGGCCGATCGCGATGGCGCCGGCGTGGTTGATCGACGCGTAGGCGATCAGGCGGGTGACGTTGCGGGTCGCGATCAGGCTGACCGTCGAGATCGCCATCGACAGCAGCCCCAGCGTGACCAGCTCGCCGAGCACCAGCGCCGGGGCCTGGGGCCGGAAGATCTGGACCACCCGCAGCAGCACGACCAGCGCGCAGTTGAACTGCACCGCGGCGAGCATCGCGGTGATCGCCGGCGGCGCCTGATCGTAGGTCTCGGGCAGCCACGAGTACATCGGGGCCAGGCCGAGCTTGGTGCCGAGCCCGAGGATCACCAGCGCGATGCCGAGCTGGGTCCACAGGTCGGCGCCGCCGGCGGTCGCGGCCAGCAACTGGTCGACGAAGAACGTCACCTCGTGGCCGCCGCCTTCCGAGCCACGCGCGATGCAGACGTAGCCGAGGAGCACCAGGCCGAGCCCGACCGTGGAGAACAGGAAGTAGCGCCACGACGCCAGCCGCGACGACGGCACCGCCGCCCGCACCACCAGCGGCGCCGCGGCGAACGTGCTGGCCTCGAGCAGGATCCACATCACCAGCAGGTGGTTGGCGAGCACGACCGCGTTGCAGGCGGCGAGGAAGAGCGCGGCCAGGGCGACGATGCGATCGATGCCGGCGCGCAGCCGCGGGGTGGTCGCGACCCGGTAGGCGACGTAGACCGAGATGCCGAGGAAGATCGGGTCGATCACCGCGAGGAACAACCGCGACGTCGGGTCGGCGCGCAGGTGGCCGGCGAGGAGCGTGCCCTGGCTCGGCGCGATCGCGACCGCGAAGGCCAGCGCGGTGGTCACGGTGGCCATCGCGACCAGGACGACCGCGGCGTGGGCCCGCAGCGGCCGGACCGCGAGCGCGAGCAGCGCGACGATCGGGGCCAGCAGCAGCGCGATGGCGATCACAGGGTCGGCCCCTCGACCGCGGCGGGCGTGGCCACCGCGCGGCCCGGCACCGTCGCCAGGTACCAGCGGAAGAACCCGACCGTGATCACGAAGACAACGAGCAGCCCGGCCTGGACGATCGGATCGGCGTGGTGGCGCCCCCCGCCGAGCTCGAGCAAGGCGATGGCGTTCTCGATCCGCAGCGCCCCGATGATCTGGCTGAGCGTGCTGCCGCGGGTCACGAGGACCAGGAAGCCGAGCAGGAAGCCGGCGGTCGCGACCGCGACCAGCGTCTGCTGCTCGCCCGCCGGGGTCACCAGGATCTCGGCGACGTTGAACGCGCCCAGGACCATGCCGAACGCGACCGACCACGACAGCAGGGTCGGCGGGATCACGTCGAGGCGCGCCGGGACGTCCTGGCGGCGCACGACCAGGTAGAGCGCCACCGGCACCACCAGGCCGCGGACGAGGCCGAGATCGACCAGCGTGATCCAGTCGCCGACCGCGCTCGGTCCCTCGATCAGCGACGACGCGATCAGCGCCATCAGCAGGCCCTGGCCGCTGAGCCCGAGCAGGCTGGTGCGCCAGGTCGCCACGAACAGCGGCACCAGCATCACCCCGAGCAGCGCGATCAGCAGCGGGTTCACGGCGCGCCCCCCGCCCGCCACGACGTCGCCAGCAGCGCGATCGCCCCGGCGACGAGGGCGATGGCGATGTACAGCGGGACCCGCCGCAGCTTGAGCCGCGCGACCAGCGACTCGACGGTGCCGACCCCCACGGCGACCGCCGCGCACAGCCCGAGGTTGGCGACCGCGCCCGCGACCGTGCCGGTGCCCGCCCACGGGTTCAGGAGGGTGGCGATCAGCGCGCAGCCGACGAACAGCTTGACCGCCGCGCCGGTCTGGATCGCCGCCAGATCGGGCCCGCTGTGATCGAGGACCATGACCTCGTGCACCATGGTGAGCTCGAGGTGCGTGGTCGGATCGTCGACCGGCATCCGGGCGGTCTCGACCTGCAGCACGATCACCAGCGCGACCACCGCCGCGGCCCAGACCAGGACGACCTCGGCGCCGGCCGCGAGGTCGGGGGTCAGCGCCTGGTGCAGCGTGTGGGAGTGGGTGACCAGGCACAGCGCGCCGGTGACCAGGAAGTACGCCGGCTCGAGCAACGTGGCGAAGGTCGCCTCGCGCGCCGCGCCCATGCCCTCGAACGAGCTGCCGGTGTCGAGCGCCGCCAGCATCACGAACACCCGCCCGAGCGCCCACACGTACGCGAGCCAGACGAAGTCGAACCGGAACGACGCCAGCGGCGTCGCCCCGAGCAGCGGCGCGATCGCCGCCGCGCCGAGGGCGGTGACCAGGAAGATCCACGGCGCGATCCGGAACAGCGGCGTCGTCGTCTCGCTGTACACCGGTCGCTTGCGCAGCAGGCGCAGCACGTCATGGGCGGGCTGCAGCAGCGGCGCGCCGCGCCGCCCGGACCACAGCGCCTTGACCCGGTTGATCAGGCCGGTCAGCAAGAACGGCATGATCGCCAGCGCCGCCAGGTTGGCGACCGCGCCGCCGACGGTGGCGGCCGTCATGGGCTCCCCACGCCGAAGACCAGGGCGCCGATCACCACCACGGCGATCAGGCCGGCGGCGAACGCGAACCCCGGCTCCTCGGGCACGCGCTTCGAGACCTCGGCGACGAAGTCCTCGCCATGGCCCAGCACCTCGAAGATGCGGCGCTCGACCACGTCGGGGTGGTGCGACGAGATGCTGCCGGGGCCGGGCGGGAACAGCTCCGACGACACCTTCTCGCGCCGCAGCGCGGGGAGGAAGCCCTCGAAGATGCGGGCGAAGTGCTCGGCGAACCCGCTGCCGGTGTACTGCATGCGCGGCGTCGCCGCGGTGTAGCCGCAGCCCCAGGTCACGCTGCGACGGGCGCGCACGCCCTGGCGCCAGCGCACGACGGCGATCAGCAGCACCAGGACGGCGAGCACGCGCCCGGCCCACACCACGGGCGCCAGCGGCTCGAGCGCGACCCGCGGGTCGGCCGCGCCGGGGACCAGGGCGACCACGGCGGCGACCAGCTCGAGCCCGAGCTCCGGCACCACCCCGAGCACGACCGCGGCGATCATGAGGGTGACCATCGGCGCCAGCATCGAGCCGGGCGGGTCGCCGTCGATGTGGGCGTGGACGTGGCGATCGCGGGGCTGGCCGAGGAACGCGATCCCGAACGCGCGCGTCACCGACAGCGCGCCGACCGCGCCGACGAACGCCAGCGCCGCCGCCACCGTGACCAGCGCGACGTTGCCCGACGGTGTCGGCGCCGACCCGGCGAGCAAGCCGGCGTAGACGACCAGCTCGCTGGCGAAGCCGTTGAGCGGCGGCAGCGCGGCGAGCGCGAGGATGCCGACGAAGAACGCCACCGCCGTCCGCGGCATCCGCCGGGCCACGCCGCCGAGCCGCTCGAGGTCGACGGTGTGGGTGGCGCGCTGGATCGCGCCGGCGCCGTAGAACAGCAGGCACTTGAAGAAGGCGTGGTTGAGGATGTGGAACAGGCCACCGGCGAAGCCGCACGCGGTCAGCACCGGGTTGCCCCACGCCCAGCCCAGGTAGCCGAGCCCGAACCCCATCGCGGCGATGCCGACGTGCTCGGTCGACGAGTAGCCGAGCAGGCGCTTCAGGTCGCGCTGGGCCGCGGTGTACAGGACCCCGAAGAACGCCGACAGCAGCCCGAAGCCGAGCACGCTCCACCCCATCCACTCGTCGGGCCGCCCCATCAGCAGCGTGAAGCGGAGGAACGCGAACAGCCCGGCCTTGTGGATCACCCCCGACATCAGGGCCGAGACGTGCGCGGGGGCCGCGGCGTGGGCGCGCGGCAGCCAGGTGTGGAACGGGAAGAACGCCGCCTTGAGCGCGAACGCGATGCCGAGCAGCAGGAAGATCGTGTCGCGGGCCTGGCTGGGCTGCGACAGGTAGCTCGCGAACGCGGCGAAGTCCATCGACGACGTCTTGCTGTGCAGCAGCATGAACGCCGCGACCAGGACGAACAGCCCGACGTGGGTCGAGACCAGGTAGTTGAAGCCGGCGAAGCGGATCTTCTGCTTGCGGTAGTCCCAGATGACCAGCAGCCACGCCGCCACCGCGGCGAGCTCCCACCCGAGCAAGAACACCAGCGCGTTCTGCACCGAGTAGATCAGCACGAACGACACCGAGATCATGTTGAGCAGGGCGAAGTGCGGGCCGCCGTGGCGGCCGGTCGCGTAGTACGGCCGCAGGTAGCCGACGGCGTAGACCGTGCCGACCAGGGTCATCGGCAGGGCCCAGACCAGGAAGAACGCGCCGAGCGCGTCGACGCGGAACACGATGGTCTCGATCGGCCGCGGCCACGACCAGGTGACGACCAGCGGGTCGCCGCCGCCGAGGAGCGGCGCCACGCCGATCAGCACGAACAGCGTCGCGACCGCCTGGCTGGTGATCGCCGCCGCGGCGCCGAGGCGGTTCGAGCGGGCCCACAGCGCCACCACGGCGCCGGCGAGGAGGACGGGCAGGCTGACGAGGAAGGGGGTCGACACTCAGCTCGCCTTCACGACGTCACGCTGGCGCCGCGCGCGTGCTCGCGGACGGCGTCGAGGATGGTCCAGCTGAACGCGGGCCGGGGCAGCACGATGGGAGGGAACGAACGCCCGTCGGGATCGAGCGCCGGCCGGAGCCGCTGCGGCGCGCCGGTCACGACCACGAGCAGCAGCCGCGGCCGCGCCCGGCGCAGCGCCGCGATCCCGGCGGTGACCTCGGCGACCTCGAGCTCGTCGGGGAACAGGATGACGGCATCGACGGACGCCGGGATCGCGGCCGGCCCGGTCAGCGCGGCCGCCGTGCCCGCGACGACGCCCGCGTTGCTCAGGTACGTCCCGAGCTCGGCGACAGTCGCGCGGCTGGCCGCGATGATCACGACCTCCAGCGGAGCAGGAGTCTTCGACGCCGACATTCGACCGGGCTCCATGTGCACGCGACGGGCCACGACCCAAGCGACCGGAACCACGAGGCCGGCGTCGTGGCGCGCGCCGGCCGGCGAGTGGATCGCCAGAAACGACAATCTGTCGCGCCTATTGTTACTCGACCCGTCGATTGCGTCACCGGATGCGAGGCAACGACGGTCCCTGGTCTCGCGCGGGCACGCTGTCATCGTCGCCGTCGCGGTGCCGACAGGGCTGGAATGCCCCGGTTCGTAGGGGATCTCGGGACGAACCACCGCCGGCGTGCGCTCGCGGCGACGATCGCGCGTGGCGCGATCGATGCATCACGGGTCGCGTCGTATGAACAACGCGGTCATCGTCGCGCACGCCGGTACGTTGTGGGCGAGCCGCGCCAAGGCCGCGCTGGTCGACGCCCGCTGGCACGTCGCCTGGATCTCCAGCCTCGGACTGGTGACCTTCTTCCTCGGCCGCCCGATCCGCGCGATCCTGGTCGACGCTGCGCTCGTCGGACCGACCTGGGTTCAGCAGCGCGCGCGCTTCGAGGCCGGCGCGAGCGGGTCCCGCATCATGCTGATCCACGAGCCCGGCGAGCCCGCCGTCGCCGGCTCGGTCGCCTGGCCCGCCGATCCGGCGGCCGCCCTGTTGCTGCTGAACGACGACCGCTCCTGAAGGCCAACCGTTCGCACTGAGACGGGATGAACGTGCCGTTCACCAGGCGCGATGAAATCTCGTGGCGCGCCCCCTTCCCGTTCGCCCTGGCGCGCCCCCTTCCCGTTCGCCCTGAGCGAATCGGAGGGAGCGCAGCGACCGACGATGACGTCGAAGGGCGACGCCACCTGCGCTCGCCTGCACCGTCGGCGCCGTTCTTCGACGTCAGCCTCCCTCCTTCGTCGGTCGGCTTCGCTCAGAACGAACGGAACACATGGTTCCGCGGTCTTGGCGCTGTCATTTCGCAGCAGCGACGCGGAGGGAGCGCAGCGACCGACGCGGACGTCGAAGTGCGGCGCAACCTGTTCACGGTGGTCAGGGCGCCAGGCGCGTGCGGGTCCAGCCCGACGGGGTTCGGCGGTACTCGACCCGATCGTGGAGGCGGCTGGGCTGGCCCTGGAAGAACTCGATCAGGTCGGGGACGACGCGGTAGCCGCCCCAGGAGGCGGGGCGCTGCGGATCGTCGTCGCCGAGCGCGGTCTCGACCGCGGTGACCAGGGCCTCGAGCTCGGCGCGGCTGGCCAGCGGCTTCGACTGCGGCGACGCGATGGCGCCGATGCGGCTGCCGCGCGGGCGCACCGCGAAGTAGGCGTCGGACTCGGCGGCGGTGATCCGCTCGACGGTGCCCTCGACGCGGACCTGGCGATCGAAGGGCTCCCAGTAGAAGACCAGGGCGGCGTGCGGGTGGGCGGCGAGGTCCTGGCCCTTGCGGCTGTCGTAGCTGGTGAAGAACACGAAGCCGCGCGGGTCGAGCTCCTTGAGCAGGACCATGCGCGCCGACGGGCGGCCGTCGGCGCCGACGGTGGCCAGGGTCATCGCGTTGACCTTGGGCGCGCCGGCCTCCTCGGCGACCGCGAACCAGCCGTGGAACAGCTCGAAGGGGTCGGCCGGACAGATCGCCGGATCGAGGCGCTCGCCGTCGTACTGATCGCCGTGGTGCCACAGGCGTGACATGGCCGCACCCTAGCACCGCCGGCGGCCGGCAGCCCGAGAGTCCATGCGCGTGCGAGGTCGACGTGTGCACCCGAGGCTTGCATCCCGGCCGCACCAGGAGATGCTCGGGCCATGGAGCTCCTGGTCATCCGCCACGCCATCGCGGTCGAGCGCACCGACGAGCTCCCCGACGCCGATCGCCAGCTCACCGAGCGCGGCCGCCGGCGCTTCCGCCAGGTCGTGCGCGGGCTGCGCGTGCTCGATCTGCGCGTCGACCGGATCCTGTCGAGCCCGTGGCGGCGCGCCGCCGAGACCGCCGACCTGGCCCTGCCGCTGCTGCGGCCCGGCGGCGCCGCCGAGGTCTCGCCGCTGCTCACCCAGCCACCGACCGCCGAGCTGCTGGCGCAGATCGCCTCCATCAGCGCGCCGCGGGTCGCGGTCATCGGCCACGAGCCCTGGCTGGGCGAGCTGATCGCCATGCTGCTCCAGGGCGAGCGCCGCTTCGGCGAGGTCATCCCGCTCAAGAAGGGCGGCGTCGCCTACCTCGAGGGCGCCGCGACCCCGGGCGGCATGCACCTGCGCGCGCTGCTGCCGCCGGGCGTCCTCCGCAAGCTGGCCTAGCAGGTTGCCGAGAACGCCGAAGGCGTTCGAGGTCAACCTGCTCCCCTGCCCCTGCCCCTGCC
>Ga0247822_10000543_pt1 | contig 20719 bp, 17 predicted proteins | sample 13C_Cellulose_Da_FD_192423 | JGI IMG/M metagenome (GOLD analysis project Ga0247822, IMG submission 192423) | Soil microbial communities from agricultural site in Penn Yan, New York, United States - 13C_Cellulose_Day30 | ecosystem: Environmental > Terrestrial > Soil > Agricultural land | place...
AAAACCCGAGTCGCCGTCTGAAACTGAAAGGGGCACGAGCTCATTGCAGGAGACGGTGCAAAAAAGCATCATGCTGACCACCGTTCAGGATCTCCTGGCGTGGGGAAGAAAAAATTCCATGTGGCCGTTTCACTTCGGGTTGTCTTGCTGTTTTGTTGAGATGGCAACAAGCATGACGCCGAAGTATGACGTCGCGCGATTTGGCGCCGAAGTTATTCGCGGCACACCGCGCGAAGCTGATGTGATGATCATCGCAGGCACAGTCTTCATCAAGATGGCACCGATCATCAAGAGGCTGCACGAACAGATGATGGAGCCGCGTTGGGTTATTTCGATGGGATCATGCGCGAACTCCGGAGGCATGTACGACATCTACAGCGTAGTGCAGGGTGTCGACAAATTTCTCCCAGTCGATGTGTATGTGCCTGGATGTCCTCCACGGCCGGATGCATTTATGGAAGGCCTCACCTTACTGGCGGAGTCAGTAGGGAAGGAGAGACGTCCACTCAGTTGGATGATCGGTGACCAGGGTGTAATCAGAAGTGAAAAAATAGCTGTCAAGCAACGTCGATATGAAACAAGGAAGGCGATGACGACATTCAGGTCGCCCGATGAAATCTAACCGGTCTTATTCCTTTGCGAATAGGTAAATGAAGTTAAGGACAAACCCTAAAAGCGAGTATGAGCGATTGATGCCCGAGAACTGACTAGCGATTGAGTAACTGAACAAAAGTTCAGACATCGTATGGAAAACGACATGCGTCTAACGGACCAGCTGAAGCTGAAATTCGGTGATTTTGAAATCATCGAACAATTCACGCAGGATGAAATGATCACCCTGTGGCTGCCGTTGGAAAGATTGAAAAATGTGCTGTACTATCTGAAGAAAGAGATAGCCCGGCCCTACATTTTATTGTACGACCTTACCGCCATCGATGAGCGGACCCGGAAAAAAGATCGCGACTACCCCTCCCCATATTTTACACTCGTCTACCACCTGTTCTCATTCGACCGGAATGACTTCCTTCGCATCAAGGTAGCACTTGCGCATGACCACCCCGTTGCACCGAGCATAACCTCTTTCTGGGCGAATGCGAACTGGTACGAGCGGGAGGTGTACGACATGTTCGGAATAGAGTTCGAAGGCCATCCGCACCTGCGGAGGATTCTGATGCCGCAGTCGTGGGAAGGTCATCCGCTGCGGAAAGAACATCCCGCGCGCGCTACTGAGATGGGTCCTTTCCGGCTGTACGACGAGAAAGTCGATTTCGAACAATCACTGCTGCAGTTCAAACCCGAAGAATGGAATCTTCAACGCCAGAGTGATGATTCGGATTTTATGTTCCTGAACATCGGTCCGCAGCATCCGGGAACACATGGTGTGCTGCGCATTATTCTTCAACTCGATGGTGAGGATATAGTCGATGCCATTCCCGACATAGGGTTTCACCACCGTGGCGCCGAGAAGATGGCGGAACGTCAATCATGGCATACATATATTCCGTATACCGACCGCGTTGACTACCTCGGAGGTGTGAACAATAACCTCGCTTACCTGTTGGCTGTTGAAAAGCTTGCCGGCATTCAGGTACCCGAGAGAGCGCAGGTGATTCGAGTGATGATGTGTGAGTTCTTCCGCATCGCCAGTCACCTGGTGTGGTACGGAACCTTTGCCCAGGATGTAGGTCAGCTGTCGCCCGTCTTCTACATGTTCACTGATCGCGAGAAGATCTTCGACGTTGTGGAAGCTGTTTGTGGAGGTCGCATGCATCCGAACTGGTTTCGCATTGGTGGCGTTGCACAGGATCTCCCTAAAGGTTGGGAGACACTCGTTCAGAATTTTCTTGACTACTTCCCGAAGCGTCTTCGTGAGTACGATGCCCTTGTTATGAAAAACAGTTTATTCAAGGCCAGAACCGTTGGAATAGGCATCTTCACATTACAGGAAGCGATCGAATGGGGAGTTACAGGACCCGGACTGAGAGCCTGTGGATTTGATTGGGACTTCCGTAAGAAACGTCCTTACTCTGGTTATGACAAGTTTGACTTTGAAATCCCGACAGCAACCAATGGAGACTGTTATGATCGTGCGCTGGTTCGTGTCGAGGAGATGCGCCAGAGTCTGCGCATCATCGACCAGTGTTTGAAGAACATGCCCTCCGGACCATACAAGTCCAACCACCCTCTCGCCACTCCCCCCCTCAAAAACTTCACTCTCCAGGACATCGAAACGCTCATCACACATTTTCTGAATGTGAGCTGGGGCCCGGTTATTCCTTCGGGTGAGGCGATGAGTTGTATTGAGGCGACCAAGGGCGCGAATAGCTATTACGCAATCAGCGATGGGAACACGTCGCCATATCGCATGCATATCCGGACGCCGTCGTTCGCGCACATGCAAATGATCCCTTACATCAGCAAGGGATATACCGTGTCGGACTTGCTCAGTATACTGGGCGCTATGGATTATGTGCTTGCTGATATAGATCGATGAATGTTGGATTGGAAGGAAAGGTGAATTGATCTGGATTGAACTAAACCGAACTGATCTGAAATGAACCGAGCTAACCGTAAGGATACCTGAATTGAAACCGAGCTAAGGTGAGGATATCTGAATAGAAACCAAACTAAGCGCAAGGGATAGCTGGGTTGATTCGTGAACTGAACGTGAACTTATAATCCGGTTGAAACTGAACTAAACTTAACTGATATGCTGACTGCCGACGAAATAACTGAAATAGATAAAGCCATCAGTCTCGTGCCTGTTCGCAAGGCTGCGGGAATCGAAGCGCTTAAGATCGTGCAGCAACGGAGGCGCTGGATATCAGATGAGACGCTTCGCGATGTGGCAACTCACATGCACATGAGTGCTGAGGAGCTGGACTCTGTAGCAACGTTCTATAACCTGTTGTTCAGAAGGCCGGTGGGTCGCCACGTTATTCTTGTCTGCGACAGCATCAGTTGCTGGGTGATGGGATATGAAAATCTCGTAAAAGCACTGCAGCAAAAATTGAACATCACCTTTGGTGAAACAACGAAGGACTCACGATTCACATTGCTTCCTAATTGTTGCCTTGGATGTTGTGATGGTGCGCCGGCGTTGATGATCGACAACGATTTATACAAGAATGTTACGGCAGATCAGCTTGGTGAGATTCTGGGCATTTACGAATAACGAATGAATACAGTCATGGAAAAACCGCTCACCGAACATATTCGTCCTGACGGAAAGCCGCTTTCACTGAAAGAATACGAGGCCGTTGGTGGCTATTCGGCACTGCGAAAGGTAATGGGTGGAATGACGCCCAGGGAGATACAAGGTGTCGTGAAAGATTCGAATCTCAGAGGAAGAGGTGGTGCTGGTTTTCTCACAGCACTGAAGTGGAGCTTTGTACCACTCGATGCGCCCAAACCCAAGTATCTCATTGCAAATGCCGATGAGATGGAGCCTGGAACATTTAAGGATCGTATTCTGCTCGAGAGCACACCGCATCAGCTCATCGAAGGAATGATACTCGCGGCGTTCGCCATTCAGGCAAGTGAATCATTCGTATTCCTGCGCTGGGCATACAAAGTTGCCGCGCATGCCATCGAGAAGGCCATACACGAAGCGTATGACGCGGGCTATCTCGGTAGCAATATTCTGAAGTCAGGTTTTGATCTCGACATGCATTTGCACACAGGTGTAGGCCGATATATGTGCGGGGAAGAAACGGCGCTGCTTAATTCACTTGAAGGTAAGCGGGCGACGCCTCGCGCGAAGCCTCCTTTTCCGCAGATCAGTGGATTGTTTGGAAGACCTACGATTGTTAACAACGTTGAGACGCTGTGTAACATTCCTCACATTGTCAACAAAGGATCCGACTGGTTTAAGCGACTCAGTCGTACCGAAGACTCGGGAACCAAGATCTACGGTGTAAGCGGAAAAGTAAAACGGCCTGGTGCCTGGGAGCTTCCGATGGGCGTGACCATGCGGGAACTTATTGAAGAATATGCCGGAGGAATGCAGGATGGACTGCGCTTCCGGGGAGCGCTGCCAGGCGGAGCGTCAACCGACTTTCTCGTTGAGGAACACCTGGATGTGCGCATGGACTATGCTGGTGTTGCAGCGGCGGGTAGCCGTCTCGGTACAGGGACGCTCGTTGTTCTTGATGACCACACGTGCCCCGTAGGATTCGTAAAGAATCTGGAACACTTCTTTGCACAGGAGTCGTGCGGGTTTTGCACACCCTGCCGCGAGGGGCTTCCGTGGATTGAGAAGATCTTACAAGGCATAGAAGACGGAAAGGGAAGGGAAAAGGACATCGATCTTCTTCACATGCACACGCGCTACCTGGGACCCGGTAACACGTTCTGCGCACTGGCGCCGGGCGCGATGGAACCACTCCAGAGCGCGCTTAAATATTTCAAGGCTGATTTTGATCAACACATACATGAACATCGCTGTCCTTATCACGCGATACCTGCAACCTTAGAACACGCTTAGCATGGCTACTATTTTCATCGACAACAAAGCTTATGAAGTTCCCACCGGTCGAAATATGCTTGAGACCTGTCTGACCCTGGGTTTTGATCTGCCGTACTTTTGCTGGCATCCTGCCCTGGGATCGGTAGGTGCGTGCCGCCAGTGCGCCGTAAAAGTCTATAAAGACGCCGACGACAAAAAGGGACGATTGATCATGTCGTGTATGGAGCCCGTTGCAGATAAACAGCGGATCTCGATCGCCGATCCGGAAGCCAAAGAATTTCGCGGGCATGTGATCGAATGGCTCATGACCAATCACCCTCACGATTGCGCCGTGTGCGACGAGGGTGGATCATGCCACCTGCAGGACATGACCGTGATGACAGGCCACAATTACAGGAGGTTCCAGTACAAAAAGCGCACGCATCAGAACCAGTACCTGGGACCGTTCATCAATCACGAGATGAACCGTTGTATCCAGTGCTACCGTTGTGTGCGTTTCTACAAGGATACGGCTGGCGGCAAAGATCTTGATGTGTTTGCTTCGCGCGGCAATGTTTATTTCGGTCGTTCAGAAGAGGGCGTGCTGGAGAATGAGTTCAGTGGCAACTTAACAGAGGTTTGTCCTACAGGCGTGTTTACAGACAAGACGCTGAAAGAACATTATACGCGTAAGTGGGATCTCACGATGGCTCCATCGGTTTGTCATCACTGCAGCCTCGGATGTAACACGATAGCCGGCGAGCGTTATGGTGAGTTGCGGGTCATCATGAATCGTTATCACGGCGAAGTGAACGGTTATTTTATTTGCGACAGGGGCAGGTATGGATATCAGCACGTGGGTGCACCCGATCGTATTCGCAAGGCGCGTGTTGGAGCTCAGGAAACAGATCGCCAGCAGGCGTTGAATGAGGTTGCGCGCTTGTGCGCTCCTGGCAGCAAAGTGATTGGCATTGGCTCGCCGCGGGCATCGTTGCAGTCGAACTTTGCGTTGAAGACGCTGGTCGGTAAAGATAATTTTTATCACGGTGTTTCGGACGAAGAGCACAGGCTTACGGAGTTCGCCATTCGCATCCTGAAAGATGGATCGGTTGAAGCAGCAACCATCAAAGACGTAGAGCATTCCGACGCTGTGCTGGTATTGGGTGAAGATCTTACGAATACAGCGCCACGACTGGCGTTGGCGGTGCGTCAGGCAGGTAAGCAGACGTTTCTGCCGTCGATCAATAAGATTGGTGTTCCGTCGTGGAATGATGCGGCCGTTCGCGAGGTTATTCAGGATAAGACGGGTGCGATATTTATAGCAACCCTTGAGCCTACAAAATTAGATGACTGCGCATCTGCAGTGTATCGGGCAGCGCCAGACGATCTGGGCCGATTCGGGCAAGCCATCGCTCACCTGATGGAAGAATCTGTTCCGGAAGTGCAGGGACTCGGCTCCGGGACTCTTGACATGGTAGAGCAAATAGCCGTTGCGTTGCTCCGCGCAGACCGACCTGTGATCATCTCCGGAACGTCGCTGGCAAATCAATCCGTCATGAAGGCAGCGGCAAACATCGCCTGGGCGCTTCATAAGAAAAACAGCCATGCGCGACTCGCTTTTACATTCTCCGAATGCAATTCGATGGGCCTTGCCCTCATGGGAGGTCGTCGCCTCGATTCGGCATTCGATGCCGTTCGTAACGGTCACGCCGATACGGTGATCATTATGGAGAACGACATGTATCGTCATAGCAGGAAGGAACTCGCCGACAAGATCCTTTCACAGTGCAAGCATGTTATCGTATTCGATTGTCTTCAAAACGCTACGGTGCAGAAGGCTACCGTTGTTGTTCCTGCAGGTACATTCGCCGAATCAGATGGAACGATGGTCAACAACGAAGGCCGCGCGCAACGTTTCTTTCAGGTGTTCGAACCTGGCAACGATATACAGGAAAGCTGGCGCTCGATCCTTAACATCGGTGATCTGTGTAGCCATCCAAAGCTGATGAAGTGGAAAAATTTTGAAGAGCTTACGAAAGCGCTTTCTGAGGAAGAGCCATTACTTGTGGGTGTCGATAAAGTTTCACCTCCCGCCGATTTCAGAATTGCCGGCCAACGTGTACCGCGTGAGCCTCATCGTTACAGTGGACGTACCGCGATGCAGGCGAACATCCAGGTTTCAGAACCGAAGCCGCCGGAAGATCATGATTCAGCGCTGTCGTATACCATGGAAGGTTATCACGGTGTACCGCCATCCAGCATGATTCCGTTTTTCTGGTCGCCCGGTTGGAACTCGGTACAGTCTGTAAACAAGTATCAGCAGGAGGTAGGGGGACCGTTGTCGGGTGGCGACCCTGGCATTAGACTTATTCACAGCTCAACTGATTCGCCGCGGTTCTTTACGGATATCCCGGAAGCCTTTAAGCCGATGGCAGGACGTTTATGGCTGCTCCCCGCGCATCATATATTTGGCTCAGAGGAGCTAAGTGCGCACTCGGCCGTACTGCAGGAGCGAATTCCCAAGGCATATCTTCTCATATCGGAAGCATCCAGAGTTGAAATGGACATCCGCGAGGGCGAGTTCCTTTCATTCGAAGTTGCAGGCCGTACGTATTCGTTGCCCTTACAATTCAGCGTCACGCTTCCCAAGGGTATAGCGGTTCTGCCAGAGGGACTCGACGGCATTCCGTATGTCGATCTTCCGTCATGGGCGCTCGTAAAAGAGCATCGCATGGCAGAGGCAGTAAGCGTAAATGGCAATTTAAAGAACAACCAATGATGGCAAAATGAATCTCACACCTCATATCTGGATTGTGTTAGGCGTGTTAGGGGGAGCTCTGATTATTGCGCCCGGGCTTATCTGGCTCGAACGACGAATGCTTGCATTGTGGCAGGATCGTTATGGCCCCAATCGTGCGGGTCCGTTCGGGGTGCTGGTCGTACTTGCCGATACGCTCAAGTTATTCTTCAAAGAGGACTGGATTCCTCCATTCGCCGATCGGTTCGTGTTTGTAATTGCACCTGCGATCGTTGTCGTTACCGTGTTGCTCAGTTTTGTAGTGATCCCCTTTGCGCCCGGGGTAATCGTTGCGGACCTGAACATCGGGATATTGTTCTTCCTGGCTATGTCTTCCATGGGCGCCTATAGCATCATTCTCGGAGGATGGGCATCGAACAATAAATATTCATTGCTCGGCGCAATGCGCGGAGCTGCGCAAATGATCTCTTATGAAGTGTTCATGGGATTGGCTATCATGGGTGTCGTGTTACAGGCCGGTTCGTTTAGTCTGCACACGATCGTTGAAGCACAACGCGAGCTGTGGTTTATCATTCCGCAGTTTGTCGGGTTCGTTATTTTCTTAATTGCCGGAATTGCCGAGACACATCGGTTGCCCTTTGATATTCCCGAGGCGGAGAGTGAACTGGTCGCCGGCTTTCACTCTGAATATTCGGGTATGAAGTTCGGAATGTTTTTCGTCGGCGAATACCTGGGTATTATGTTGATATCCTCGGTGATCACCTGTTTGTATTTCGGAGGATGGATTGGGCCGGCGTTCCTGCCGCCGGTCGTTTGGTTCCTCATCAAGATGTTTGCTTTTATCATCTTCTTCATATTGCTCAGGGCATCGCTGCCCCGCCCGCGATACGATCAACTGATGGAATACGGTTGGAAGGTTCTCTTTCCATTGACGCTCGAGAACTTATTGGCAACTGCTGGTATCATTCTCTATATGAAATCTTAACCTACGATTTATGTTCAGCATCATCCGAAGCATGTGGATCACGTTCCTTCACATGTTTCACAAACGCGAAACGATCCAGTATCCCGAGGAAAAGGTAAAACTCCCGACGCGATGGCGAGGGCGGATCGTTCTCACACGCGATCCCGACATGGGCGAGCGGTGTGTGGGATGCTACCTCTGCGCAGCGGCATGTCCAGTCGACTGCATCTCGCTGCAGGCAACACAGGATGAACACGGACGTCGCTATCCCGATTTTTTCAGGATCAACTTCTCGCGATGCATCTTCTGTGGATTTTGTGAGGAGGCTTGTCCTACACTGGCAATTCAATTGATACCGGATTTTGAAATGGGAGAATACGTACGACAGAATCTTGTATATGAAAAACATGAACTGCTCATTGACGGTCCGGGTAAATATCCAGGCTACAATTATTACAAGGTTGCGGGCATGTCAATACAAGGTAAGGACAAAGGCGAGGCAATTAATGAATCCGAACCTGTAGATGTGAAAAGCTTGTTGCCATAGTTCATGGCATGCGTGCCTCAGTATCAGAGAAACAATTAACAAAGTTTATTAGTCATGGTTACATTCTATATAGCTGGATCGGTAGCGGTACTGGCCACCATTATGGTGATCACCCGCTACAATATGATTCACGCCCTGCTGTACCTGGTCATTTCATTCCTGGCCATTGCTATTGTTTTTCATGTGCTTGGTGCGCCTTTCATGGCTGCCCTGGAAGTGATTGTGTACGCAGGCGCCATCGTGGTGCTGATCATATTCGTGATCATGATGCTCAACCTGAAACAGGAGTCCGTCGATCAGGAGCGGCAATGGATGTCGAAGAAATTGCTCATCGGCCCTGCAATACTGTCGGTTATTCTTCTGGCGGAGTTGATCTACATTATTTCCACGACGGAGAGCGGCGCAATCGAGCAACCGGCACTGGATGCAAAGGCGGTGGGCCTGAGTTTGTATGGGCCGTATGTGATCGGCGTTGAGCTGAGCGGTATTCTTTTGATGTCGGGTATCGTGGGTGCCTATCATCTAGGCAGACAGAAAAAGAAGGTCGTACATAGATTCCTTGAAGCACAGGAGCATTGATGTTGCATGGGTTGTGACGTCGATGTTTCAGAGACTTCGCATGATTTGTTCATAATAAATATTGTCGCATGAAACCAATACCCGTAGAAGCAGGACTCATCCTTGCCGGCATATTATTTATGCTGGGTTTAATCAGCGTATTGATCAGGCGCAACATCATCTTCATGCTGATCTCCGTCGAGATCATGCTGAATGCCGCGGGGCTGGCTTTTATTACGGCCGGTGCTCGCTGGGTACAGGCTGACGGACAGGTGATGTTCATTTTTATACTAACGATGGCTGCAGCCGAAGTGTCTGTAGGCCTCGCGTTGATATTGCAGATCTACCATCAATTGAAGACGCTCGACAGCGATGCAGCAAACAAAATGAGAGGATAAGGCGTCGGGACCAGTGCGGTTGCCTGATGCAATTGTTAATCATTAACGACTCAGACTATGGAATTACTTTGGCTAATACCGGTGCTCCCTTACCTCGGCGCATTTCTGCTGATCCTGGTAGGGTCCATGATATCACGAAAGCAAGTGCCTTTGATAGGAGCAGGAAGCATTGGCCTGTCTGCATTGGTGATGGCGGTCGTTGGGATCGATTTTCTCTCTTCGGGTCAGCCATACTTCCAGCAAACCTTATGGCGATGGATGAACGTCGGCGGACTGGATGTAGGTATTACGTTATCCCTGGATGCGCTGTCGCTGGTATTCATTTTCGTAATCACGTTCGTCGGCTTCCTCATTCATATTTATTCGTCGGAGTTTATGCGCGACGACGAAGGTTATCCACGGTTTTTTATTTTCATGAATCTCTTTGTGGGATCCATGCTGATGCTCGTGTTGGCGGGTAACCTGGTCGTTATGTACCTGGGGTGGGAGGGTGTCGGTCTTTGCAGCTACCTCCTCATCGGATTCTGGTATCGCGAGGAAAAGAATGGCTATGCAGCGCGTAAGGCTTTTATCATTACACGTGTTGGCGACACTGCGCTGGCCATTGGGTTGTTTATGTTATTCCAGAATCTGGGTACCCTGGACTTCCGCGAAATATCGACCCGCGCACCTGAAGTATTTACGCTGGGATCTGAAACGGTTGTCATTATCGCTTTTCTTCTTTTGGGTGGGGCGGTTGGAAAGTCAGCTCAGCTTCCTTTGCAAACATGGCTTCCCGATGCGATGGCCGGTCCATCGCCGGTGAGTGCACTCATCCATGCCGCTACCATGGTAACTGCCGGTGTATACATCATCGCAAGAACCCATGTCATTTTTGAGCTCGCGCCATCAGCACAGCTGGCTGTTGCAACGGTCGGGGCGCTGACGTTGCTGCTCGCCGGATGCAGCGCTATGATGCAGTATGATTTGAAAAGAATACTGGCTTATTCAACAATCAGTCAGATTGGATACATGTTTCTTGCGCTTGGTGTGGGCGCCTGGTCGGCTGCGATTTTTCATTTCATGATCCACGCCTTCTTCAAGGCGCTGCTATTCCTCGCCGCAGGCACTGTGATTGCATTACTTCATCATGAACACGACATCTTCAGAATGGGTGGACTCAGGCGTAGCATGCCCGCGGTTTACTGGACGTTCCTGATCGGCGCGGCGTCGCTGGCAGCCATACCGTTGGTAACTGCCGGATTCTATAGCAAGGACCAGATCTTGTGGCTTGCGCTGGCCGGAGAAAAGGGGAATGGATGGCTTTTTACTGCAGCGTTAATGGGCGCATTTGTTACCGCGATCTATACTTTCAGAATGGTGTTCGTGGCTTTTTGGGGAGAGGAGAAGACTCACCCAACTCATCACGCAGGCACGGCAATGATCCTGCCTCTGGTTGTGCTTGCTGTTCTGTCAACCTTCGCCGGATTTATTGAGCTTCCTCACACATTGGGGCATGTACAGTTGTTCACTGACTTTCTCAAACCTGTATTGCCCGAAGTGTCACTGAACCAGTCGCTGGTACATGAGGAGTGGATCGTTCAGATCGGAGCCGCATTGTTCACGTTTGGCGGGATCTATATCGCTTATCTTTTTTACATTCAGCAACCACATCTGCTTCCACCGGTGAAGACGTATTTCAGTGGATTGAGAAAGTACTGGCTTGCTGGTTGGGGATTCGATGCTGTTTACAACGCATTGCTTGTGCGACCCTTCGTCGGTATTGCAACGATTAATAAGAACGACGTCGCCGACCGCTTGTCTGATGGAATGGTGGCGATCACGAATTATTTTCATCGCCTGTTCTCGTGGACGCAAAGCGGCATCATGCGATGGTATATGATGGGTATTGTGATCGGAACGATCATGGTTGTAACTATTTCAATGCTGATCAACGCTTAAACACCGCCGCTTATGATACTCCTTTGGATAATTGTTGTATTAATGGGTGGAGGGTTGCTCGCCTGGATTTCTCAAATGGCGAATAAGGAACTCCCCCGATGGGTGGCGTTGGTAACAATGATCGTTGGGTTGATTATTTCGACGGTGTTGTGGTGGCAATACCGGGGCAGCGCATTTACTGCGGGCGGAGATGGATGGCTGTTATCCTGGTCGGTGCCGTGGATACCGGAGTTCGGGATAAGTTTTAGCCTTGCGCTCGATGGGTTAAGTCTCCTCATGCTTATGTTGAGTTTCTTTCTGGGTGTCACGGCTGTACTGATATCGTGGAAAGAGATTCAGGACAGAGTAGGATTTTTTCATTTCAATTTATTATGGGTGCTGGCGGGCATCTGCGGAGTGTTCCTTACGATGGATACTTTCCTCCTGTACTTTTTTTGGGAGGTGATGATCATTCCTATGTATTTTCTTATTGGCATCTGGGGACATGAGAACCGGCGTTACGCGGCCTTCAAGTTTTTTATTTATACCCAGGCAAGTGGCCTGCTGATGCTGTTGTCCATACTTGCCCTGTACTTCGTCCACGGTGCGGCTACGGGTCAATATACGTATGACTACCGGCTCCTGCTGGGCACGCCAATGGATTCCGATACATCACGGTGGATTATGCTGGGCTTTCTCATCGCCTTTGCCGTTAAGTTGCCTGTCGTGCCCTTGCACACGTGGCTTCCCGATGCGCATTCACAGGCGCCGACTGCAGGCAGTGTGATATTGGCAGGTCTGCTGTTAAAAACCGGTGCATATGGTATTCTGAGGTTTGTTCTTCCCTTGTTTCCCGATGCGTCATATGAGATTGCTCCATGGGCAATGGGCCTCGGCGTTTTAGGGATTTTATACGGTGCGATTCTCGCCTTTGCCCAAACAGATCTTAAAAGATTGGTTGCCTACACCAGCGTGAGTCATATGGGCTTCGTGATGCTCGGCGCATTTTCATTTAACGAGCTAGCGCTCCAGGGTGTAGTCATGCAAATGATCACGCACGGTATCAGCACTGGCGCGCTGTTCCTGATAGCGGGTCTGTTGTCAGAACGTATTCACACCCGGGACATTGATCGCATGGGCGGCTTCTGGCAAAGTATGCCCCGGCTCGGTGGCATATCGCTGGTATTTGTCATGGCATCCCTTGGATTGCCGGGACTCGGAAACTTCATCGCGGAATTTCTTACCCTCATTGGTTCGTGGCAGGCAAACAGAACATTAACCGTGCTCGGCGCTATTGGTGTAGTAGGTGCAACCATTTATTCATTGAGGATCATGCAACGGGTATTCTATGGGCCGAAAGCCAATATTTCCGAGGACAAGCTACCTGACCTTTCCGCCCGTGAAAAACTGATTATGATACCGTTGGTCGCACTGATCATCCTGTTGGGATTGATGCCGCAATTTGTGCTCGACACATCGCGCGCTGCGATGACGACTATTCTCAAGGGCCTGCCCATGACAAATTCAAACGTACCGACCGCAAATTTAAAGCAAGGAGGTGAACATGACTTACGCTGACTTTCTCCATGTAGTTCCGTTGTTCATTCTGACCAGCGCTTCTATTCTCATACTGTTCTCCATCGCGATAAAGCGAAACCATAAAGTGATTTACGTGATCACCACGGTGTCGCTGCTGGCCGACTTGTTTTATGTGCTGAACGTAAGCGCGAAAACGACGAATTGGATCGAGCCGCTCTTCATATTTGATGGATTCGGAACGTTCAACGTGGCCCTGATCCTCGCTATCGCGCTCGCCGTAACCATGATCTCGTACGCCTATTTCGAACAGCGTGAGGAACGAAAGGAGGAGTATTATATCCTGCTTATCCTGGCAACATTGGGTTCTGTTGTATTGGTGATCAGCAAACACTTCGTGTCGGTTTTCCTCGGACTGGAGATCCTGAGCGTGTCACTGTATTCAATGATTGCTTATCTGCGAAAGAGAGAACGGTCGGATGAAGCAGGCATAAAATACCTGATCCTCGCCGCTTTTTCATCTGCATTTCTTCTGTTCGGTATGGCCCTTGTGTACACCGTTGTCGGATCAATGGAGTTTGGCGCGATCGCCCAATTTTTGTCCAGCCATCCCGTTATGCCGCTTATGCTTTTGCTGGGCATAGGGATGATGATCGTGGGCATTGGATTCAAACTCGGCGTTGTGCCTTTCCATATGTGGACGGCTGATGTATACGAAGGTGCACCGGCACCCGTCACGGCCTTCATTGCCACAGTCTCAAAAGGTGGAATGGTTGCCCTGCTCGTACGCTTCTTTACACAGGTGAATGGACATCATGATTCCATCATCACAATATTCACGGTAGTGGCTATTGCCTCTATGTTCACGGGAAATTTCCTGGCACTGCAGCAGACAAACGTAAAACGTATTCTTGCCTATTCATCGATCTCACACATCGGTTATTTGCTTGTCGCTTTTCTTGCGGGCGGATCACTCGGTGTTGAAGCCGTCAGTTTCTATCTGGTTGCATACTTCATAACGACGACCAGCGCATTTGGCATAGTCGCCGGATTATCCGACAAAGATCGCGATGCCGAGTTGATAGACGACTACCGCGGACTATTCTGGAAACGCCCGTGGACGGCGGCTGTGTTTACAACTATGCTGTTGTCGCTTGCGGGCATTCCGCTGACAGCCGGATTCGTGGGTAAGTTTTACATTCTTGCCGCGGGAGTGAGCACGCATCATTGGCTGCTCGTCGCGATGCTGGTGTTGAATAGTGCGATTGGACTTTATTACTATATTAAACTTATAGCCGTGATGTTTGAGAAACAGACTCAGGCAGAGGAAGACTTAACCACTGAACTGCACCCATACTTTTATGCGGTAAGCGGTGTTACGATGACTGCGCTTACGCTAACGCTCCTGTGGATGGGGATCTTTCCGCACGGAATGATTACGCTGATCAGAACATTTATTGCGAGCTACTAAATACTTGCCCCTAAAAAAACTGCATCTGTATTGTAAAGTTATTAATTGATTCCCATTTGAGGTCCATAACAGATGGCAGCGCTTTGGTCAGTCTTGATCTGTCCATTAGACTGTGCGCAGATCACAACACCGTGCCGACCCCATCAGGATACTACTACGGAATGCAAGCATTCATAGGAACGTCGCGTCTGTAGTTGTAGTGGATGAAAACAGATTCCAGTGATGAGCACCGGTTTCCTCCAGGAAACCAACGCACTTTCTAGTGAGCCAATTTCAATTCTTTTGCGTTGTAGGTGGAAAGGATGTTAATCAACCATTAAATTTATCTCATATGACAATTAGGAGAAAGGCGGCCAGGGTTTACACTCCGCCGACGCACGCGGGTTTTTTAGGTAACGGACACTTAGCTCGTCCGGTAATACAATCTGAGTATGCTGACAGCGATCCATTCATCATACTCATGGACGACATGCTCGATAAGAAGGATGATGAACCTGCCGGCGGACCACATCCGCACGCCGGATTTGAAACGGTGACATTGCTGTTGGAGGGTACCTTGGGTGAAGGTCCGGATGCTATGCATGCCGGCGACTTTGAAATTATGACGGCTGGAAAAGGTATTGTACACACGGAAGTGATTACAAAAAAGGAAAAGTTTCGTCTGCTGCAACTTTGGTTGAACCTTCCCAAAAAGGACAGACATGCGCAGCCACGCGTTCAGCGGCTGAGTCTTACCAATGCACCTGCGCGGACCATCGGCGGCGCAACGGTGAGGCTGTACAGCGGCCCTTTCGCAGGATTAAACTCACCTGTTAAGAACTATACTCCCGTTATTATTGCGACCATTGGGCTTGATTCAGGGGCTACGTTGGAAGAAGCGATTCCTGCCAACTTCAATACCTTTGTATATGTGATCGAGGGTGATGTGCAAATTGAGGATGAACTCGTGAGGACAGATGAAGTAGCCTGGCTTGACCGTTACGACGAGGCCTCCCTGAGTGAATTGAAAGTGTCGGCCGGTAAACAAGGCGCACGGATTGTTTTGTACAGTGGTTTGCCTCAGAAGCACGAAATCGTCAATCATGGACCGTTCATTGCCGATTCGCTTGACGAGATCAAACAACTATATGCCGACTTCAGGCATGGTAAAATGGAGCATATCCAGGAAGTAGCCGATGAGCAGAAGTTTGTGTATTAACTCAGGTTCGCCGATGCATCGGCACCTGCTGATGTTATAGTGCCCGACTCGGATAGGATAATCCTCCCAGAGGCAGGTCATTGTGATGAGAGGAGATTAAGTTATAAGAGGCAAGTGAGTTGAGGGGAGTGGTCGTGTTGCGTACGCCCCGGCCTACGCTTACAATACAACTACCCCCAGCCAATTGGAGCGCCGGTAAGGTGTTCGGAGATCCATGCAGTTTTCGCACGTAATGGAGAAGAATTGTATATTCGGAATATACTTTCCCGAACAAAGGTAATCCCAGTGGTAAAGAATATTTTCCTTGCATTTAACGGCGCCTGCTTGATTGTTGTCTCCCATGGATCGTCGGCGTTACGCAGTTTGGCCTGCGCTGTCGCACGTATCGGATTCACCCAGACTGTAATAACGTTATTAACGATACTGGCCATGATGGGGGTGCGCGATGGGCATTGTCAGGCAAGGGTATTGGAGTCCGAAATGCGCCACCTTCGAAATACAGGTTCGCGGGAGTGGGCTGAGTTTCCTGAATGGGCGGCGCCAGAGCTGCGTGTAAATTTTGACGTTGAGCCAGGAACCACCGATCAAACCCTGGAGCTGACGCAACAGGATGTAAAGCTGCAATGGAAGGTGTTGATTAACGATGCGGTGGCAGGTCTGTTGGTTCAGGACGAAAAGAAAACCACGGTATACTTTCGTGTTCCTGCTGACGTACTGAAGGACACAGGCAACGTCCTGACTATCCGCTCGGACGAGAAAGTTGCAGACGACATTTTGGTGGGAGGGATCTCGATTCACCGCGGATCTGTCGACAACCTGATGACAGCCGCTATCGATGTATCCATCGCCGGCGATGAAGGTGCTATCGTCCCCGGACGGATCACATTAATCAACGACAGACGAAGTCTCCAGACCATCCGCGTAACCAGCGGCAGGAACGCAGCCGTAAGGCCCGGCTGTGTGTATACCGCCGATTCGGTTGCCATACGGTTGCCACCCGGATCCTACACGCTGTACGGTACGCGTGGATTTGAATATGGTGTAGATTCAATCGTCGTAACGTTAAAGCCCGGCGATCACATCAGACATCAATTTGCAGTGCGCCGGGAAGTCGATACAAACGGATGGATCTCCGCGGATACTCACGTTCATACGTTTACCCATTCAAAGCATGGTGACGCTACCCTTCACGAACGGGTATTCACACTGGCCGGCGAGGGGATCGAACTTCCGGTAATGACCGATCACAATGTCTATGTCGATCTCAAGCCCATTCTTGATTCAGTTACATCGGCTTATCCGAATGTAAAAATGACGCCCGTGGTGGGTGATGAGGTCACCACTACCGTCGGCCACTTTAATGTGCTTGATATCCCTGCCGGTGCTGCGATGATTAATCACCGCGGTACCAACTGGCAGGAGATAGATAAGGCGATCTCGTCCGTTGTTAAGAACAGGGTGGTGATCCTGAACCATGCCCGTGATGTGCACAATAACTTCAGGCCGTTTGATCCCGCCAGACATCTGTCGACAGTGGGTATTGATCGCGACGGGTGGCTGTTACCAGCCAATGCGATGGAGGTGATTAACTCCGGATCGCAGCAGAGTAATTTTATGCTGTTGTTTAAGGATTGGTTTGGTATGCTGAATGGAGGCGCTAATCTTTCGCCTATTGGTAGCAGCGATTCGCACGATGTCAACAGATTTATCGTCGGGCAGGGGAGAACGTACGCGAAGGTTAAGAACGATACTACCGGTATCGACATCGGTGAGGCTATGCGCGCCATAACAAATGGTGAAGTAATGGTGAGCTGTGGGCTACTCACAAAAATAGTTGTGGCTGGCAAATATGGACCGGGGCAATTGGCAAAAGCTGCAAAGCGTGTCACGGTACGACTCGATGTACTTGGGCCTGCGTGGTCGCGGGCGGATGTCGTCTGCCTGTACATGAACGGCCGGAAGATCAGAGAGGAAAAAATAGTTACGGGTCAGGGGGCACCCATCGCACAGGCGTTCTCCTGGGATATCGACCTACCGGCACATGACGTGTTCTTTGGCGCAATTGCAGAGGGCAAAGTAGGTGACATTCCATTTTGGCCCATAGCCAGGCCGTATCAACCAACTTCTACAGAATGGATCCCCCGTGTATATGCGGGCACAGGTGCCGTGTGGGTTGACGTGAATGGAAACGGACGCCATGAAAGCGCGTCGGCAATTGCTGCCGGCCTGCTGAGGCAATATGGAACCAATCTGAAGGGCCTGTTTCAGAAGCTTAAGACATATGATGAATCGGTAGCATCACAGGTGGCCGCACGGCTCTGGAAGAATGGTGAAGATCTCCAAAGCGAAAAGTTTCAGAGCTACATTGCCGGAGCTGGCGATCAGACTAAGAACGGCTTTGCTGTCGTCGTGCAGGAAATATCGAAGCTCAAAAGACATTAGCCGATGATGGTACATCTCATCGACGGGACGTATGAACTCTTCCGTCACTTTTATGGCTTGCGAAGTTTCAACAAAGGAAAGGATAAACCTTTTGGTGCGGTGGCAGGCGTACTGCACGACATGCTGAAGATGATCGAGGATGGTGCGACGCATATGGGTGTGGCTACGGATCACGTTATTGAGTCATTCCGGAACGATCTGTGGCCGGATTATAAGACTGGTGCAGGAATCGATCGCGTGTTGTGGAACCAGTTTCATCCTTTGGAGCAGGCGTTGGCGTCTATGGGCATCGTTGTTTGGCCCATGACCGATCTTGAAGCCGATGATGGATTGGCATCCGCCGCACACCTCGCAGCGGCTGACGCACGCGTTCTCAAAGTGTGCATCTGGACGCCCGATAAAGACCTCGCACAGTGTGTTGTGGATGATCGTGTGGTGCAGATCGACCGGAGAGCAAAGATCATTCGCGATGCTGGCGCCGTGCGGAAAAAGTTTGGCGTCGATCCGGGCGCTATTCCCGACTACCTGGCGCTGGTAGGGGATAGTGCTGATGGCTATCCAGGCATTTCGGGTATTGGCAAGACTGGTGCTGCCCGCCTTGTTAACGAATTTGGTTCGATCGAAGCATTTCCCGAGAAAGTGTTGGGCAAGCAACGCGCAAATGCCTTATTGTTCAAAAAGCTGGCGACGCTGCGTATAGATGCTCCGTTATTTTCGGACGTCGACGAATTACGATGGAGCGGGCCTTCGGACGCCTTTGGCGGTTTTGTGGATAGGATCGGTGATCCCCGGCTACTGGTTCGGGCTGAGGATGCCTGGAAGAAGTTCAACGCACAGGCTACCTGAACCAGGCTTTGTAGAGCTTATTGATGATGCCTTCAATTTCGGATGCAGGCAGGCTTCCAAACTCAAAAAGTATTTGCGGGTATTTTTTCCGTTTTAGCCGGTCAAAGTAAAAGTTGCTGGCCGGTGTTACAAGTATACCTTGCCCAGCGGCACGCCGTACGACCTCTGACTCCGAATCAACGGTTTGAAGAGTCAGAAAAATGTTGAGGCCGGAAGGATTGTTATTGAATTGCAGCTTGTCCTGCGGAAGTTTACGCAAGGCCAGGATGCAGGCTTCATACTTGAGGCGATAGATCTTGTTCATCCGTCGCAAGTGACCCTCCCAATAACCTTCCTCCATGAACAGAGCCAAAGTCTTACGCATTACATAAGGGACCGTGTTAGTCAGGTATCGAAAGGGCATTGCTGTTCCGACGAGAGACGGAGGCAGAACGATGTAAGCAACGCGTAATGAAGGCATCAGTGCGCTGGAGAAAGTGCCGACATAAATTACGTTTCCGGAAGCATCCAATGCCTGGAGGGAAGGCATCAACTTACTTTTGTATCTGTACTCACAGTCAAAATCATCCTCGATTATAAATGCTGAATTACTTTTAGCCCAATCCAACACCTGTAACCGATGATTCACGGGCATGGCTACTCCTGTTGGATACTGATGTGACGGTGTCAGATAAAGCAGATCGGCCCGTTGTGCTTTCAGTGATTCAATGCTGATCCCATGCGGACCAACTTTTACAGGCCTGATATCGTAGGACAATTCTTCGAATAGTTTTCTGACGCGCGTATATCCCGGATCTTCGAACAACAAATGATTACAGCGTTTACGCAATACAAAAGCTAACCAGAAAAGCAGGGCGCTGGTACCGGAGCCGATTATTAGTTGATCCTGTGTCGCGGTTACGCCCCTGTATTTGTAAAGATATTTTAACAGCTCCACTTTAAGTGTTTCGTGGCTCTCGTGTTCCTCGTACTGATAGCTGATGTTGTCAAGAGCCAGATTGCTGCATCTTCGCCATTGCCGGATAGGAAAGTTATTTTGATCCACCAGGTGTACCGAAGCGCTGAACGGTATTTTACGTCGCGGCTTAGCCGTTTTGTGAGAGATGGCAGGCTGTGGCCGCTGCCATTTCTTTACTTCGATCTTATTTACATAAAGACCTTTCCTCGGTTCGTTCTTCAAGTAACCCTCGGCCGTCAACTGATCATAGGCCTGGAGAACGGTATTGTTTGAAACGCCAATTTCTTTAGCCAGCCATCTATAGGAGGGAAGCTTTGCTCCCGAATGTATCTGCCGGTTAAGAATTGCCGACTTGTAATATTCATAGATCTGCTGATAACGGGGGCCGTTTCCCTGCCGGATCGGAGGAATCATATCTGCACCTATTAATTTGACAAAATATGCACCTGTTGATGGGGGCAAAGGTAGATTAATTTCACCTGCAGATCATAACTCATACATATGAAAACACACATCATGTCAATTGTCTTAGTTTGGGCTTTTGCACTGAACGATGCCGGTGCGCAAATAGCAAAAGACTTTAAGATGGTCAATGCAAGCATCGACGCCAAAGGTGATCTTGTGATCATTGCTTCCACCAACTCGTCCCGGCATGATTTCGATTTTCTGGCCGGGT